>Ga0082335_1000727_pt1 | contig 78802 bp, 69 predicted proteins | sample Subgrocontami58m_FD_72375 | JGI IMG/M metagenome (GOLD analysis project Ga0082335, IMG submission 72375) | Subsurface groundwater microbial communities from S. Glens Falls, New York, USA - GMW37 contaminated, 5.8 m (SPADES assembly) (version 2) ... | reverse complement strand
TTCTGAATCTGGATTGAGCGCTTTCCCCGCCTAGATACACACCGATTTCGGCAACATCGCCGAATGCCTTGTACCATGCGGCTTTCCGAGGGGCGTGTTACTCGGCGGTGTCAAAGTCGGGCCATAGGCACGCTACAAATAGTCAATACCGACGACATGTTGAAGGAGGCGGTATGAAGATTGCGACAGCGTTATTTGCCTAGCTTGCTCTGACGATTTCATTCAACACCGCCGCGCCGGTAGCCTAGGCCGGTCCTTGCACCTCACTTCAGTGCCCGCGTAGGCGCGCGCATGGGCGCGAGCCCTGATTTCGCGTTGCGGGACCCGCAGCCGATGCGGATGTGTCGCCCATAAGTGGGGGGGGGGCCATTTCGCGCACTTGGTAAGAATAGCGGCGTCGCAATTGCGGCATTGGAAACACAACAGCGTTAAAAATCAATGCATTGATTTCCTGGCATGCGAAATGCGTTTGGATGGCCACCGTAAGATTTTTGATGCGGCTACCACCAACCAATGCCAAGGAGATTCCAATGTATATACCTTCCAAAGTCAAGGCCAGCGTGCGTGCGGTTGCACTTGCATTCGCGCTGGGCACAACGAGTTTTTCCGCGAACGCCGTGCTCGAGCGGGTCGGTCCTACGAACCTCGCCCCGTCGGTCGGCGGCTTCCCAAGCTGGTACCAGGACACCAGCGGGCTGACGCTGGAATTCTGCAATCCGAAGAATCAAGCCGAAGTGGACGGCGGCTGGTGTTTGCTGCTCCCGGGCGACGTCAACGTTCCCGAGGTGTTCCCCACTAACTTCTTCGACGAGCATTTCTACTATGCCGCCGATGCGGTTGCGTCCACCGCGAACGGCGCCAAGGCCCTGCTCGTGATGGCGGTAGAGTCTGCCTTTGCAGTCGGTCCGGCTATTGCAGGCGACCAGATCACGTTCTCGCGCATCCGGGTGGTACTGAATCCCGTCCCGGCGACAGGAACATACCGGATTATCCATCCCTACGGCGAAGAGACGATTGATGCGGTCGCAGGCGACCGGATTTTCTTCACGGAGGATATCGGCATCGGCGCGCCCGGAGATTTCAGCGGTGCGCTGAACTCGCGTCTGGGCCCGTTCCTGCTGCCCGCGAACACGCCGGGCGGCGCCGAATTGCCGGCCACTGCGGGACCCAGCGGTTTGTACATCGCCGATCCCGGCCGCAGCGGGCCTGTCACCGGCAGCTCGTTACCCAACTTCATCGACTCCACCGGGGCTTCGCGCAACCACAATATCTTCCGCATCGAAGGTCCGGCCGGATCCGGTCTGGGCGTGGATCCCACGACCGGGGCGTCGGTTGATTTTGTCGAGACGACCAACTTTTCCCTGATGGGCCGCATCATGACCTCCGCGCTGCCCGGCCGCGTCGGCGTGGACCGCGCCAGCTATACGCGCGACGCCACCGGCCAGAAGGTGGACGTATTTGCGACCGCTTTCCCGACCACGCAGGGCCGGCTTCCCACCCAACTCAAGCCCGCCCCGATTGCGCCGCAGCTCACGTTCTTCAATGCGCCCTGCGCCGGCACCTCGGACCCGATTACGGGCGAGATCCTGCCCCCGTTCAGCGCTCCGGCGGGTGTGGCCGAAACGCAGATGTTCGCCACCGGCGGCATCCACTGGGGACAAATCCAGCCCGCGGCGATTCCCTCGGCGGTGTGCGTGAAGGACGGTACCGTGCGCGATGCGACCGGCGCGATAATCCCATCCTACGTCCCGAAGCTCGTCACGGACGAAGTCCAGATCACGCAGGCGCTGTACGATCCGAGCACCGGTACGCTGACGGTCGCGGCCACGTCCAGCGACACGGTGGCCCCGCCCGTGCTGACGTTGGCGCACGGGACATTCCTCGGCGATCTCGTCAACGGCCAGATCAGTGTGCCGGGAATCATCGCACCCGCCGAGAGGATACACGTGCTCTCGAGCTATCTTGGCGATACCGAGCACAAGGTGAGCACGGGCTTCGCTGCCGCCGGAGCGCCGACTCCCGCGGGAATCCCCGTGGCCGCGAACGACGCCTATACGTTCGTTGAGGATACGGGGGCGCAGAGCCTTGCCGTGCTGGCGAACGACAACAACGCCGTCGGCGGTACGGTGACGTTGACCTCCGCGCCGCGGCTCGGTACAGCGACGGTCGGAGCCGGCGGGGTCGTGACCTATACGCCGAATCTCAACGCGAGCGGCAGCGACGCCTTCACCTACACGGTGACGGCGGTCGGGAAGGTCTCGAACACCGCCACGGTGACGCTCAACATCACGCCGGTGAACGATGCGCCGGTTGCGGTCAACGACAGCGCTAGCGCGATCGCGAACATCCCGGTTCAGATCAACGTGCTCACGAACGACACCGACCCGGACGGCGCAGCCGACCTCGCCGCTGCCGTAATCGTGACGCCGCCGGCGGGAGCGGCCATCAGCGTCGCCGGCGGGGTCGTGACTTTCAATGCCGCCGCGGGGGGCAGCTATAGCTTCACCTACCAAGCCAGGGATGCGGCTGGCGTACTCTCCGCCAACACGGCAACGGTGACGGTGCAGGTTGCGGCGGCTGAGACGCTCAGCATCACGCGCGCCGAGTACGTGCTAAGCAAAGGCCGGATCAAAGTGCAGGGCACCATCACGCCGGTGGCAAACCAAAAGATCACGCTCGAGTTCGTCGATTCGGCCGGCGTGGTTCTCGGTCTTGCAGGCACTGCCATTGAGGACGTTTCCGGCAACTGGGCGATCGACACAGCCATTGCCCGTCCCGCCGGCGCGACCGCGGTCAAGGCGACCTCGTCGAACGGCAGCGTTAGGAGCGTAGCGCTCATCGCCAAGTAATCCTTCAGTCTGGGTTCCACAGACTCCAGAAGTGGTGGTACCAAGTTGCCCCGCCCGCAAGGGCGGGGCTTTTTTATTTGGAGCGTCGGCCACAGGATTTCAGATTCGGTACACATAAGCGCCGAGCAAGCGGTGCGCGAGCGCGCTCTCGGCGCAGGCTGCGCGCTGGCGCAGCGCGTGGCGCGCGCGAGTTCGAACGAAGCGCGAGTTCGGACGGATGAGCGGACTGCGATTGGAGAACTGGGTAGTGACAACAAAGCGGGGGTAATGGCCGCAAGGTGAGTTGAGCGCTATACTTCGATCGGTTCATCATAGCGCGTTCGACCAGAAGGAGAGATGAGCACGATCGAGCCGCACCATCCGAGGATGAGCGCTCGATTGTCTCATCCCATCAACCGCGAAATAAAGGGAAATAGATTATGCAACTCGCCAACAAGATCGGTATAGTCACCGCCGCCGCCTCTGGCATGGGGCGCGCCGGAGCTATGCGATTTGCCCGAGAGGGTGCGGCAGTCGCAGTCGTTGACATCGACTCCGTCAAGGCTGCTGAAACAGTGGGCGCGATTACACGCGCTGGCGGCCGCGCGTTCGCACTATGCGGAGATCTGTGCGACGAAGCCTTCGCCCGCAGCATCGTCCACGACACCGTGAAGCACTTCGGCGGTCTAGACTTTCTGTGGAACCACGCCGGACATCCCGCTGCAGCTGCAATCGAAGATCTCGACCTCAAGGACTTCGACCTCGCCATCAACTTGAACGTCAGATCCGCTCTGGCGACAACCATCGAAGCCATTCCGGTGCTGCGAGCGCGCGGCGGCGGCAGCGTGCTCTTCACCGCATCGAGTTCCGGTCTGGTGGGTTCGCCTTACAGCCCGTTATATTCGACGGCCAAGTTCGGCGTGGTGGGTCTTGCACGCTCGCTTGCCAAGCGCTACGGACGCGAGCGTATTCGCTTCAACGTTATCTGCCCCGGCACGACCGATACGCCGATGCTGCGTGTGTTCGTCGCGCGTCCCGACCACGCGCCGACGAAAGGTCAGGATCCGGAAGAATTGGTGCAAAAACGTGGAGGCCTCAATCCGCTCGGGCGCATGGCGCGCCCGGAGGAGATCGCCAATGCCGCCTTGTTCCTGCTGTCGGACGAGGCGTCGTTCGTGAATGGCATCGCAATGCCCGTCGATGGCGGCGGCACGGCGTGACCGGGTAGCGGACTGACGCTAATCGCTGCGCGAGCGATGCGCGCACTGTAATTCTCTTCAAGGAGTTGTTGTGAGCACAAAGTACGTCGTCGTAACTGGCGCAGCAGGCGGTATCGGCAAAGCGTGCGTGCAAATGTTGCTTGCCGACGGATGCCATGTATTCGGACTGGATATCCGCCCGATCGATCTCGGCACTTCGCGCATGGGCGAAGGCTCGGGCAAACTGAGCCCCTTGCATTGCGACGTGAGCGACTCCGCCAGCGTGGATGCGGCGTTTGCCGACATAGGCAAAGCAACAGACCGGCTGCATGCGCTAGTTTGTTGCTCGGGCATCATACGATCGAGCGCCATGGGAACGATGGCGAACGAAGTGTTCGACACCGTCATGGCGGTCAACGTGCGCGGCCCTTGGTTGTGTGCAAAGGCGGCGCTGCCGCGGCTTGCGCGCGCCGCGACCCCCTCCGATCCCGCGCGCATAGTATTCATCTCATCTGTCGCCGCGCTTAGGCCCAAGCTCGGAGGTGGCGCCTATTCCGCGTCGAAGGCGGCACTGGAAAATATCATGCGTGCACTTGCCGCGGAGCTTGCGTCAAAGTCGATCCTCGTCAACGCCGTCGCCCCAGGGCCGGTGGATACGCCGTTCGTGCAGCAGGCTCTGCAGGATGCGAAAGCCGACGCGCTCTACAAACCTAGTCTGCCTCCTCCGATCGGCCGTGTCGCCAACGTCGGTGATGTAGCAGCCGTGGTGAAGTTCCTGCTCGGTGCCGGATCCAACTATGTGACGGGAGGTGTCATTCCGGTCGACGGAGGAATCTCTGCGCTGCGGGCATGAGAACCTCGCCTTCACGTGCCCGAATATTTCTTGGAGTTACGCCCATGCGCCATACGTCCTTGCTCGGCAGGCTGCTGTGCATCGTCCTCGTTGTGCCCTTCGCCGGCGCGCTCGCGCAAACCTATCCCAACCGGCATGTGACGCTCGTCTCGCCCTTTCCCGCCGGCAGCGGCAGCGACCTGACGGCGCGCGCCGTCGCGCCCGCGCTGGGCGAGGTCCTCGGCCAGCCGGTGGTGGTGGACAACAAGCCCGGCGCCGGCGGTAGCATAGGCGCGGCCTTTGTTGCCAAGTCACGTCCCGACGGCTACACACTATTTTTGGCGAGCCTCAGTTTCTCCGTTCTGCCAAGCCTGATGGAGTTGAGCTTCGACCCGGTCAAGGACTTCGAAGCGGTCACACTGATGGGCCTGCAGAGCATGGCGCTGGTCGTGCCAGCCGCGTTTCCGGCGAATTCCATGGCAGAACTCGCATCGTTGGCCAAGGCGAGACCTGGCAAACTCAATTACGCCTCCGCCGGCATCGGCAGCATCGGCCACCTGACGGGCGAACTTTTCAAAAGCGAGCGCGGTCTGGACATCGTTCATGTACCCTACAAAGGGACGCCTGAAGCGCTGACGGCCATCATCGCGGGCGACGTTCAGATGTCGCTGGTAGCGATGCCGGCGGCGGAACCGCAGATCAAGGCAGGGAAGGTGAAGGCGCTCGCCGTCACGGGCGACAAGCGCGAACCGAGCCTTCCGCAGATTCCCACCATGGCGGAAGCGGGATTTCCGAGCATGGGCGATTCGGTGTGGTACGCAATTCTGGTCCCTGCGGGCACGCCGCGGGACATCATCACCCAGCTCAACGCTGCGTTCCACAAGGCGCTTGCACGCCCGAGCACGATAGAGCGCATGGCCGGCTCGGCGAAGACTTCCACGACGACCAGTACGCCCGAAGGGGCCGCCACTTATGTGCGTGCACAGATCGCGAAGTGGAACACGGTCGCTCGGCAGGCTGGCATCAAGAAGCAGGGGGCCAAGTAGCAGGAGTTGGAAAGAGTTTTTCTGCGGATGACTTCCATGCTCCCGCACCAGCAGGTACCATACGCCACCGCCTACTACAACTGAAAGGACACCCGCCATGGAATCCCTGGCTGCAATCAGCCCGAGCGGCAGCGAAGCCGTCGAGCTGAAGAACCTCGCCAAGAGGCTCGACACGCTGAACGGCAAGACCGTCGCCGAAGTCTGGAACGACGACTTCAAGGGCGACATCATGTTCCCGGCCTACCGCGAACTGCTGCAGCAGCGCTACCCGGACGTGAAGATCATCCCCTACACCGATTTGCCCGTCGCTTCGCTCAAAGGCACGCCGGCCTATCAGCGCGAGGTGCTGCAGAAGATCATCGCGGAACTGAAAGCGAAAGGAGCCGACGCCGTTATCACAGGCAACGGTGGATGAGGGACCTGCACTCCGGCCGCGGTGCGGCCGGCAGCAGAAGCGGAGAAAGTCCTCGGCATTCCGTCGGCGGTCGTTACGGTACCCGGTTTCCAAGCGGTGGGACAGCTTGCGGCGCGAGCCGCGGGCGTGCCCGATCTGCCCCTCGTGGAGTACCCTGGCACCATCGGCGTGGACCACGCGGAGATCCGCGACAAAATCAAGAACGTGCTGTTCGACAGAATCGTCGACGCGTTGACGAAGCCCGTGAAATCGGCGTCACGCGCAAAGGCGAACGACTGGGATTCGAAGGCCGTCGTCTGTTCCGGCAGCTTCGATCAGATCAACGAATATTTCCGGGAGATGGAGTGGACCGATGGTCTGCCCATCGTGCCGCCCACGGTGGAGCGCGTCGAGCAGTTCCTGAAATACACTGACCGCTCGCCCGACGAAGTCGTCGCGGTGTTGCCGCAGGCTAACCTGCGCGCGACGCCTTGGAACATCGCGGCCAACGGCGTCATGGCCGGGTGCAAGCCACAGACCATGCCGCTTTTGATCGCGATGAGCGAAGCGCTGGAGGAAAACCAGTTCAACCTGAACAACATCGGCACCACGTGGGGCATCATTCCCTATGTATTCGTCAACGGCCCCATCGCAAAACAGTTGGGGTTTCACTCCGGGGCGGGGCTGATCTCTCGGGGCGCGAACCCGGCGCTCGGCCGCGCGCTCGGGCTCATCGTGCGCAACATCGGCGGCTATAAGCCAGGCTTCAATCAGATGGGGACCTTCGGCTATCCCATCAGCTTCGCCTTCGCCGAAGACGAGGAACGCAACCCTTGGGAGCCCTTCCATGTGGAGCGCGGCTTCGACCGCAGTGCGAGCACGGTGTCGGTGAGCACCACGATGAACTGGGGATTCCAGCCCTCGCCCTACACGCGCGATGACAAGAGCGGCGCGGAGTGCGCGCTGCAGCAGCTGTGCCGCGACGCAGTGCGCAAACCCGCCTTGGCGCTGTTCGCCGAGCGCGGGCCCGCCGCTTTCGTCAACGACATGGTCTTCTTGCTGGCGCCGCCGGTGGCAAGGATCCTGGCCGAAGCCGGGTACTCCAAGGACGATATCCGGAACTACGTGTGCGAGCACACCACGGTGCCGCGCAGCTACCTGGAATTCGAACTCAAATACACGATGACGGAAACGCATTCGGTCGCGGAAAAGATCCGACGCGGTGTCTTCCCCAAGAGTTTCGATGTCGGACCCGACGACCCGATCAAGGTCATGCCCGGCCCGGATTTCATCGACATCGTCGTTTGCGGCGACCCGGGACGCAACCGCATTAAGACCCTCGACTCGGGGTACTCACGCGTGACCACCAAGGAAGTGCATCTGCCCCAAAACTGGGAGGCTTTGCTGAAGTCCTGAACAGACGGGAGGTTGGCATGAAATCAAGTTATCGCTTGTGCATCGGTGCGCTCGCCTTCGCCGCGCTCGGCCTCGTGCCGGGGCTCGCGTCCGCGCAGTCCTCATGGCCCGACAAGTCGGTGCGCCTCGTGGTGCCGTGGGCACCCGGCGGCATTACCGACATCCTTGGGCGGATCATGGCGCAAAAGCTGTCGGCGGCCTTCGGCCAACCATTCGTGGTCGACAACAAGAGCGGCGCCAGCGGCAACATCGGCGCAGAGTACGTGGCGAAGGCGCCGGCGGATGGTTATACGCTGATGTTGACCAACCCTGGCGCGTTCGTCACGAACCAGTACCTCTACAGCGACATGAAGTACCGGCCCGAGGACTTTGCCGCCATAATTCTTGTCGCGCAGTTTCCGAACGCGCTCATGGTGAACAAAGACCTGCCGGTCAAATCCGTCGCGGAGTTGGTCGATTACGCGAAGAAGAACCCGACGGCGCTCAACGGCGGATCGTCGGGCGCCGGCACTTCCGGACATCTGTCCCTGGAAATGTTCAAGTCGATGACGGGTGCGCCGGTGCAGAACATTTTCTACAAAGGCGCCGCGCCGACCAAGCTCGACTTGGCCTCGGGCCGCATCCAAATGGTGCTGGACAACATCCCCGGCTACCTGAGCGAACTGCAGGCCGGGTCCGTGCGCCTGCTCGCGGTGGGTACCAAGACGCGCTTGCCGAGCTTTCCCGACACGCCGACGCTGGATGAAGCCGGCGTGAAAGGTTATGCATCCTCGGTGTGGTATGCGATGGCCGCGCCCAAGAACACGCCGGCCGCTATCATTCGGCGTGTCAACGCCGCCGCGCAGGCGGCCATGCAGGCGCCCGATGTACAGGAGCGCATTAAACAATTGCATGGCATCGTGATGGGCGGCTCGCCCGAGGACGCAATCCGCTTCTTCGCCGACGAGTCACAGCGCTGGAAAGGCATCATCGAAAAGACCGGGGCGAAGATCGAGTGAACTCGGCTCAGGATCTGGAGGTTCGATCGTAATGATCTTCACCAACTTTGCGCGGCTGCTCTTCGCCAGCCTGTTGCTCGTGCTCGCCGGCCCTGCCGCCGCTCAACAGGCCTATCCGAGCAAGATGGTCCGCTTCATCGTGCCCTTCCCGCCCGGCGGCAGCGTCGACCCGGTCGCGCGCCTGGTGGGGCAGAAACTCGCGGATGCTTGGGGGAAGCCGGTGGTCGTCGACAATCGTCCCGGCGGCAATACCATCATCGGCAGCGAAGCGCTCGTGAAAGCCGCCCCCGACGGTCACACGATCCTGATCGTGGGCGGCAGCACGCACCTGATCAATTCTCTGCTCATCAGCAATCTGCCCTACGACAGCATCAAAGATTTTGCGCCGATCGCCACGCTCGTCAGGAGCGAATACCTGCTTGCGCTGCATCCGTCGGTGCCAGCGAAGGATCTGCGCGAGTTCATCGCGCTCGCGAAATCCCAGCCGGGCATGCTCAATTACTCTTCGTCGGGCAGCGGTAATCTCAATCACCTGGCGGGCGAATACTTCAATATGCTCGCGGGCGTCAAACTGCAGCACGTCCCCTACAAAGGAGGCGGACCGGCGTTGACCGACCTCATCGCAGGTCGCGTGCAAGTGCAATTCAACGTTCCGATCGGCCTCGCCCAACACATCAAGAGCGGCAAACTCAAGGCGCTCGCGATCACGGGCGAGAGCCGCTCGGCGAGCCTGCCGCTAGTGCCCACATTCGCCGAGGTAGGCATGCCTGATTTCGACCTGAGGTCCTGGCAGGGCGTATTTGCGACCGCCGGCACGCCTAGAGCCGTCGTCGACAAGCTAGCGAACGAGATGGGCAAGACGCTCACGCTCCCGGACGTCAAGGAAAAGCTGGCCAATCAGGGTATGGAGCCTTATTTCTCCAATCCGGATCAGTTCGCGGCATTGATGCAGGCGGAATTGGCCAAGTACGCGAAAATAATCAAAGCGGCTGGCATCAAGTTCGAAAATTGATGCGCCCGCACCGGCGGGGCGTCGATCATACTCGTGCAGCATGACACGCTGCGCTTCGGCCTCAACTACTTGCCGCTGCCCGGTCGCAGGACGAAGCTAAGCCTCGCCAGGTCCGATAGATCAAAGTTCTCGCCGTAGGCATTAGTCGCGCTATCAATGCCTATCCTATTCAACAGCGGAATCGGACGCTCGGAATGCGCGATCCAGTTTTTGTTTTGGGCGGCGGCAATGCAGCGGTTGCTATCATCCCGGCTCGATCTGTGTCGCCACAACGACCCCATCGCGCATGCGCTCACTGCGCGAGCACGAACTTCTCGGGCTTGGCGCCGCAGACCGGACAAGGCTGCTGCGGTTTTCCCATCTCGATGTGCCCGCACACGGGGCATAGGTAGAAGCACACGCTCAGGTCCTTGCCGGACTTCACGGCTTCAAGCGCCTGCTTATAGAGCTTCGCGTGCGTTTCTTCCGCGGCGACGGCGTAGCCGAACATACGTTTGGCTTTGTGGTCTTCGGCTTGCGCTTGGGCGAGCATGGGCGGATACATGGCGCTGTATTCGTGGGTTTCGCCATCGATCGCGGCCTGCAGGTTGGCCGCGGTGCTGCCGACGCCGTCGAGCGCGCGCAGATGCCCTTCGGCGTGGATGCGCTCGGCTTCCGCCGTCAAGCGGAACAGTTTCGCGACAGAGGGAAATCCGTCCTGCTCCGCCTTCTTGGCGAAGGCGCGGTACTTCTGGTTAGCCTGGCTCTCGCCGGCGAAGGCTTCTTTCAGGTTTTCCTGGGTCGTTGGCACAGCACGCTCCTCGTTGTTTGGTTCGTGCGGCGAGTTTCGTCCTCGCGCTGTCATATTGTATCTGGCCGCGCCGTATGCGAGCGCGGTCAGCATCGAGGAAGTTGCGCGCAGCACGTCGAAGACGACGCAGGTGGTGCTGCTTAAGTCCTTGCCGCGCAGCGCGGCGAATCTGGCCGGGGAGAAGAGCACGTCGAGCGATCCGGGGGAGGAGTTCTTTATCTGCGTCATCACGGGCGTAACGTCGAGCGTGCTCGACCCCTATCGAGATAGGTCAATTCGCGAGCTTGATGTTGCCGGCTTTGATGATCTTGGCGAACTTCACCGCTTCCGCCCTCATCATGGCGGCGAATTGATCGGGTGTGGAGATCAAGGGTTCCATGCCCTGGCTCGCGAGCTTATCTCTGATGTCGGGCGTCGCGAGCACGCCTCTGATCGCGGTCGCGAGCTTGTTGATGATCTCCTTCGGCGTGCCGGCCGTGACGATGACCCCGAACCAGTTCCCCGCGTTGAATCCCTGCAATCCGGCTTCGGCGAAGGTGGGCACCTCGGGCAGGCTCCGCGAGCGCGCTTCGCCCGATATGGCGATCGCTCTCAGCTTGCCGCTTCTTACGTGGGCGATGACCGAGGCGGGGACCTGCAGCGCGAGCTGGACCTGGCCGCTCAGGAGGTCGGTGAGGACAGGGCTCCCTCCTTTATACGGGATGTGCTGCAATTGCGCCCCGGTAAGCATCTCGAACAGGACTGCGCCCAGATGCGTAGGCCCGCCGATGCTGGAGGACCCGTAATTGAGCTGATTCGGTCTGGATTTGGCCAGAGCGATGAGTTCCTGCAGGTTCTTCGCCGCGACCGAGGGGTGAGCGACCAGGACGAATTCGGTGGTGACGAGCGTGGTCACCGGAGCGAAGTCCTGGGCCCAGTTGTAAGGCAGGTTCGCGAATAGGTTCGGATTGATGAGCAGTGTGCTCGTCGTTAACAGCAGCGTGTGGCCATCGGGCGCGGACTTCGCCACGGCCTCCGTCGCGATCACGGAATTGCCCCCCGGCCGGTTATCGATCACCACCGGCTGCGCCCAACTCGCGGTCAGCTTCTGGCCGACGAGCCGGGCGACCAGATCCGTGCTGCCGCCGGGCGGGAAGGCGACGATGAAGCGGATCGGTTTGCTGGGATAGGTCTGCTGCGCGGCGGCTGCGCCGACGAAAGCGGCCAAAGCGAATGCGGCGAGCGTTCGCGCGCCCGCAGTAAAGGATTTCATGGTCATGCCTCCCGGGATGCGTCTAGCAGTTGTATCGTTCACGTCAGCGGCCGATGTTATACCGGAGCGGTGGCGCGCGCAGTGCGCAAGGCGATGGACGACCGTCGCACTGCACAACCGGCCTGTCGCTTGTGCGGCCGAATGGCTTCAGGCCCTTGTGTTAGGCGCATAGGCTGCCATCTCCGACCTCAGCGTACGCAGGCATAATGGGCGCACTCGAAATCAATCCAAGGACGAATCGATCGCGCGTTGTCAGATTCGGCGCACGATGCGGTGCGCGATGGGTGATGATCAGTTGCTGCTTGAGCAGCAGCGATTGATGCGCGCTACGCAACCCTGCTATAGTCCGAAGCTGCGAACGCTTGGCGCCCGCCAAGTTTAACAAGAGGCCGCACCTCATGACAGCCGAGTACAAATCCTTCTTGACCGACGAAGTCAAGGCGTTTATTGGAGTGGAAACCGAATGGAGCCCCTATTCCGATCCCATCTCGCCCTCCGAAGTCCGCCGCTTCGTTCACGCCATTATGGATGACAACCCCCTGTACTACGACGAGGCGTACGCACGCGGAACCAAGCATGGGGAGGTGGTCTGTCCTCCCCTCTATTTTTCGTTCGCCTTTCGGCGCGCGCATGGCACCCCGGACCCGCTCGACCGTCTCAAGACCGACCGCAACTGGGATGCCTACAGTGGCGGCGCTAATCGACAGGCCCTACCGCGCGTGCCGCACGGCTTCCAGCGCATGGTCAACGGGGGCGCGGAAATCGACCTCTACAAGCGCATTCGGCCCGGCAAACGCGTTCGGACGAAGGCGCGTTACCATGACATCCGAGAACGCATCGGCAGCACGGGCCCTATGGCCATCGTCATTACCGAGACGATCTTCCAGGACGACGACGGCGACGTCATCGCGCGAACACGGCAAACCGCCATTTTTCGCTAATCCAGACAACGCCCGACAACTCACGGAGTCACCTTAAATGGGATATGCGACGCAGCGCTACTTCGACGACGTCAAGGTCGGGGATGAGCTTACCCCCGTGGAGAAGGGACCGATGAGCCCAGCGCACATCATGCGCTGGTCTGCGTCGTCCGAGAATTGGCATCGGATCCACTATGACTACCCGTTTACCACCGGCCATGACAAGAACCCCGGCTTGCTCATCAACGGTACCTGGAAACAGCACCTCCTCGCCCAGATGCTCGACGAATGGGCAGGCCTCGAAGGATGGGTCGCGAGGATTTCCTTCCAATACCGCGCCATGAACATCGAATGGGAAACCCTCACCGCATGGGGAAGAGTGACCAATACCTATGAGAAGGATGGGCTCGGCATGGTCGAGTGCGAAACCGGCATCCGCAACGACCGCGGCCTCGAAAGCACACCCGGCTCCGCGGTCATCATCCTGCCGATGAGGAATGGCAAAGCCGTGCCTTACCCCTTCGCATCGCTCGAAAGCTGAGCAGCCCGGCCTCCGTCGTTCACCATTCGTTACGGCTGACTGCAGCCGCGCTGTGCGGTGCGAATTCGCGATCACGCTGACTGGGCGTCACTACCCATAGTGCATCGTCGTTGACCTTGAGGAACGGCAACTCCCTGGCAGTCTGATGATCCGACTGTTGCGGGCCTCGCTCAATGGCCGCTGTCTGGAAATCTGAGGCCCGGCCTGGTCGGGCTGGGGTCGGCCAGGAGCAGACGGCCGAGGTTCTGACCCAAAGCGGCCATTCGTACGGCGCTCGGACTACCTTTTCTTTGCCAGCACTTTCCTCCGCGGATACACTGTACCTCCCTGTCATCTTGTTCATATGCAGTTCATTAGTCGCTAGGGCCTACATCACATGGCTGAATCTCTTGAAGCGCGTGTTTCTGTTTGGCTAAAAGACCAAGGCTACCCTCTCGAAATGGAAGTTGCCTCAATGGCAAAGGCCGCTGGATTCGAGGTTTCTCAATCCGACTATTATTTCGACCCAGACGGCGGTGAACCTCGCGAAATCGATTTAGTGCTGTCGGTTCAGGAATTCCAGAAGCGTTTTGACCTTAGTTACACACTTTTTGTTGAGTGTAAGAGCAGCCGCGATAAGCCTTGGCTCCTGTTTTGTACACCAAACGAGGTAGGCGGCGATATCTCTGAGGGCAACAGACTCCGCTATTTCCACTTGTCACACGCCTTCATTGCAAATGATCTCGCTGATACGTTGATTTTTCGATCCATAATCAACGGAAGCATATCCAATCTTTTCCCGCGGCTAAATACCGAACCTCTGTTGGGCTACGGTGTAACACAGGCATTTGCAGCGGCTGGCGATGCTCCGTTCAAAGCCATGATGAGCGCTACCAAAGCTGCGTTATCACACACCAAACGATTCGGAATGCCTGGCCTAACGAATCCGTTCTTGGTTTCTATTCCTGTCATTGTCATTGATGTACCGTTGCTCGCTGTGTCGTTCTCGTCGGAAACGAACGAGCTACAAATCCAGGAAGTACGCCGAGGAAATCTGTATTGGAAGCATGTTGTAGGGGGACGGTCGCGAATAGGAGTTTACATAGTAACAAAGCCAGAGTTACCCGCCTTTCTCGCAGATTGCTTCGCGTGTGCGAACTGGTGGACTACTGTGGACGAGTCGGTGCTGACGCAGATTTACAACGAGAAATTAGACGCCGAGAAATCAAAATAAACTGACTCCTCTCGGTTCGGTATTAGGCAACTGGTAATCTCAAGCCCGCACGATATACCAGCGAAATAGCGATGTTCAGTGCCGACAAGCGTCCGCTTTCTGAATCACGGACTGACCGAAAGGGGTCGGACTGCGGGAATTGACGCCGAGAAGATGAGTGGCCGGTGTCAGTCTGAAGCTGTCCTCGCTTGCCTCATCGTGGCGCTTCGCCGAAAATGGTCCGCTTGGCGTGAAGGCAGAGATGGATGCAGTACAGCGCAAACTCGCGGCTACGCTTGACGCGGCCGAAGGCGTTCGTTCACCTAGCGGCGCAAGGCAAATCTTGCGCAGACATTGAGGAAATGGACAGCATGCAGATACCGACCCCCTTCGACAACGCACGCGATGTCGTGCGCCCAGAATGGATCGACTACAACGGTCACATGAATGTCGGCTATTACCAGGTGATATTCGACATCGTGGCGGACACGTTTTTCGATTTTCTTGGACTGACACAGGAGTTCCGCACACGCCACGGTTCAACCACGTTCGCACTTGAATCGCACGGAAACTATCTGCGCGAAGTCAAGTCCGGTGATCCACTGCGCTTTGAGGCGCGCCTGCTCGACTTCGACGCCAAACGCATCCATTTCTACCAGGAAATGTTTCACGCCACCGAGGGCTATCTCGCGGCCTCGCAGGAATCCCTGTCCGCGCACGTATCCATGGCCACGCGGAGAATTTCACCGTTTCCAGCGGAACTGCTTGAGCGACTCACGGCAATCAAGGCTGCGCACGCTGCGCTAGTGCGACCCTGGCAGATTGGCCATGTGATTCAGGCTGCGGGATTGAAGCGCACCGGCGGCTGAAACGATATGCTAACCAAGCAACCCCTGTCAGCGGGTGCCGTGCTTGGGCAACGCGCACGCGATCAGAATGCTGCGCAGCCCTGTGAACGCAAACCTTGAGCGGCCGCTTTCCTTGGCTGTACCGGCTGCAAAGGGTCGGGAGTGCGCATTCGTCGTACTGGACAAGCTGCCGTTGGAATGGCCGAGAATCGGCCACTCGCGCGGGCTTACTTGTTTGATCGAAAAGGTTCGAGACCGTCAGTTCATCGATTTAGAAGACAGATCTTCGCCAGACAATCAGCAGATTTAGGGTGTCTGGGTGCAGGGTCTGCCAGATCGCGCCGCTCGAAAGCGACTGGATCGAGCGCGATTGATCGTGCCGGTATAAGATTGGCTACAAGTGAGTGCGTTCAAGGCCGCCGAAGCAACGACATCAGGCACCAAATTTTGCCTATAAGTATTAGGTTCAGCTATTGTTCGCAAACTAATTACAGTGCGATTCAATCGCGTTCCTAGGAGGAGTTCCTATGACAAGATTTTCCCTTACCCTAAAGCAAATGCTTGTCCTAGGCCTGCTGATGGCTCTCGCTTTTTCTGCGACCGCGCAGCAAGACTACCCAAGCAAGCCTCTTCGCTTCGTAATTCCTTTCCCGCCAGGAGGCAGCAGCGACCCTGTCGCTCGTTTGATCGGCCAAAAGCTGACTGAGAGTTGGGGGCAACCGGTGATCGCCGACAACCGTCCCGGGGGCAATACCATCATCGCCACAGAGGCGGTAGCCAAATCGCCGCCCGACGGTTACACGATCTTGATGACCCCGACCGGGACGTTTGTTACCACACCGCTTCTGCTGCCGACCCCCTACGATGTTATTCGTGATTTTGCGCCTGTCGCCACATTCGCCAGCAGCGAATGGATATTAGTGATCCATCCGTCCGTCCCGGCGAACAACCTGAAGGAGTTCATCGCTTTGGCCAGGTCAAAACCGGGAGAACTCAATTACGCGTCAGCAGGTACCGGCAATCCTAACCATCTGGCGGCCGAGCTGCTCAATATGTTGACCGGCGCCAAGATGCAGCACGTTCCGTACAAGGGCTCAGGGCCGGCCATCGCGGACCTTCTCGGCGGCCAAGTACAATTGCACTTTGCAACGCCGATTGCGGTCACTGCGCATATCAAGAGTGGCCAGCTGCGGGCGCTTGCGATATCGGGCGAATCCCGCTCGCCTGTTCTGCCGCAGGTACCGACCTTCACAGAGGCTGGAGTACCAGGTTTCGAAGTAAGGGTTGTTTTCGGACTCGTCGTGCCCGTCAAAACGCCGAAGGAAGTGATCAACAAGCTCTCTGTGGAGATGGCGCGGATTGTCGCCATGCCCGATTTCCGGGAAAAAATAAGCAGTCAGGGGCTGGATCCAATCAGCGCTGGCCCGGAGCAGTTCGCCGCGATTATCAAAGCCGACATGGAGAAGTTTGCCAAGGTCATCAAAGTCGCAAATATCAAGCTCGGGAATTGATCCGACGTGCCGAGCGCGCTGGAGGCGGGACTGCGCGCCAAATGCGATACACGCGCTATTTGCGCTCGCATTTGCTATAGCCTAGGCTTGCATACTCGTTAGTGAGGAGAATTCGAAATGGCGATCCGCATCCTAAGCGAAGCCGAGCATATGCGTACATGCATTAACAACGATCCAGAACTGAAACTGATTGGGCGTCACGTGAGCATGAATATGGCCATGGAAATTGGAGCTGACAAACTGTTATTCCATGTGCGCGAGGGCGAAATTAAGGAAATTAGACCGGTTCTTCCCATGATTGACTCGATCGACATCTATTTGAAGGCGGAGAAGGAGGATTGGGAGAAACTGCTAGCGCCGGTACCTCCTCCACGTTTCCAGAATCTGAAAGCCGCAATGCGCGCCAAGAACTGCGAGATATCCGGAAATGTCGAGTTGTATAGTGCGTACTTTCCGGCCATCAATCGAATTATCGACGTGATGCGGGAACTGCAAAACGCCGGATAATTATGAATGAGCGATGGTTGAAGAATAGTTGCACATCGCGACTAGCCGTGGGAACCGCTGCGCGCAAGAGGCACTGACTTATGGCCAGATTTGAATCGACCACCGGCAGATATTTGTGGCTAGAGATTCAAGGAACAGACTATCGCGTCTATTACGAAGAGAGCGGCCGCGGCATTCCGCTGGTCTGTCAGCACACTGCGGGGGCCGATGGCAAACAGTGGCGTCACGTATTGAGCGATGCCGATATCACCTGCAGATACCGCGTGATCGTGCCTGATCTGCCCTATCACGGTAAGTCGCTTCCGCCGGAGACAGTGCAGTGGTGGAAGCAGGAATATCGATTGACCAAGAGTTTCCTAATTGATTTTCACCTGGCATTGAAATGCGCCTTGCAGCTCGAGCGGCCGGTGTATCTGGGGTGCTCCATGGGAGGCCATCTCGCGCCGGACCTGGCTCTTGCGTGTCCTGATGAGTACCGGGCGGTGATCGGGCTCGAGGCAGGCCTCAAAAGCGGTGTTGCAACCGATGAAGTCATCCGCAGGAGCTTCTGCTTCTACGCTCATCCGAGGGTAAACGGCGCACAAATGGCTGCCGCGTCGATGTATTGCTCCACCGGACCGATCGCGCCCGAGAAGTACCGGCGCGAGGTCGCCTGGACCTACAGCCAAGGAGCACCGGGAGTTTTCCTTGGCGACCAGAACTACTACAGCATTGAACATGACTTGAGGCAGACGGCTCACCTGATTGATACCTCGCGCTGTCCCGTGTATATCATGAACGGGGAATATGACGCGGGAACCAACATTGCAGAAGGCGAAGCATTGGTTGCGAAGATCAAAGGCGCGAAGTTCATTCCATTGCGTGGTATGGGGCACTTTCCAATGACTGAAGATTATGCGAGCCTTAAGCCGTCACTCATGGGCGTGTTGGTGGAGATTGCTGAAAATTCGCCCGACGCCGAGCGAGTCGTTCGTCCCTGAACCGGTAAACGTTGCCCGCACTATCTTGCCAATCTCTTGCATCGAGTCAGGACGCCTTACAGTATCTGCGCCCGGTTGGGTTACGTCGACGTTTCCGCCAAGATCGCGTAGACGGCCCGCAATCACACCCGCGATTCGATCCAGACCCTCAATGTAAGGTGCGCAGCCTGACGAAACTCGTCTTCATCCGAATCCCCTCTCACTCAATGTAACGGGCAGATATTGCAATATCTCCCGCCAGTGTCAGTAGACCGTGAACCCCCTAAAACAGCTTCTGCGGCATTCCGACGTCGCTGGAAAGCAGGGACCGTGTAGGCAATTGTCAACGAGTCGGCGAAGATGCCAAAGCAGTGGTTATCTGAGATGCATCGCGAGAAAGGACTTCGTGCGGCGCCAGGCGATCTCGCTCGCTGCGGCATCGTATTTCAGGATCGGAAGGTTCTTCGAGTCCGCCGTCTCGTCGGCGAAGGCGTGCTTCGCGTCTAGCGGTGGTGCTCGATCATCTGCAACTTCTGCGCCGCATTCATTTTCGCCACCTCTGGCAGGACTTCGTCGACGACGCGCCGCGTCTGGTCGATGAAATCGGCATCGTCGCGGCCCATCGGGCGCAGGATGAATTTGGAGATGCCGGCGTCGACGTAAGCGCGGATGCGTTCCACCAGCACCCGTGTATCGCCAACGGCGAATCCCAGCTTCGGGTCGCGCCCGATGCGCTTGCGGTAAGCCTCGGCCTGGCGCGTCACGATAGGCTCGTCCCAACCACCGAGGCGGAACGTAATGCCGGCGCCGTAATGATCGAAATCGATCTTGCGCCCGTACTCGGCCGCGAAAGCGCGGATGCGCGCCAAAATGGACGGAATCTCGTCCGGTGTTTCGCTGGCGGCCTGCCAGCCCGTACCGATGCGGCCGGTGCGGCGCAGGGCCGCCTCGCTGGAGCCGCCGATCCACAGCGGCAGTTCCGGCTGCACCGGGCGTGGTGAGATGGTCGCGCCCTCGAGTCGGAAGTGCTTGCCGTGGAAATAAACGTTCTCTTCGCGCCACAGGCGCACGATGATTTCCATGCCTTCCTCTGCTCTGGCACCGGCGCCCTTGCTCTCTCGGTCGGTCACCTTCCATTCGGCAGCGCGCGGGCTGCCGACGCCGAACGCGGGCAGCAGGCGGCCGCTCGAGAGCACATCGATGGTGGCGCACTGCTTGACGTGCGGCGCAGTAAGGCGGCACGCCCGCACACCGTCCGGCGTCTATAATGCCGGGCGACATAGCCCGATGCGAGCGCGCCTAGCGGTGTTGCCGCGTACATCACGACTGACGACGAGTATATGCAATACAACCGGAGAAGACTATGAACTTCATCACGCGCTCATTGACACTGCTGCTAATCTGCGTCGGCGCCGCACACGCGCAGCCGGCGGTGAAACCCACGCGCCTCGTCGTCGGTTTTGTCGCAGGGGGGCCCTCCGACCTCGTCGCGCGCATCGTTGCGCAACGCTTGACCGAGCGCACGGGACAATCCTTCATCGTCGAGAATCGTCCAGGGGCGACGGGGCTGATCGGTGCCGAACAGGTCGCCAAAGCCCCTGCCGACGGCCATACGCTGTACCTCGCGAGCCAGACGACGCATGCCGTCGCGCCGGCGATGTACCCGAATGTGGGCTTCGACCCGATCAAGGATTTCGCGATGATCGTTCGCGTCGCGCACAACCCGCTGCTCATGGTGACCCATCCCTCCAACCCGTTCAAGAACTTCAACGATGTCATCGCGCTTGCGCGGGCACGCCCGGGCCAGCTCAACTACGCGACAGGCGGCATCGGTTCGTCGCCTCACATGACGATGGAACTCATCAAGAGCCTGACCAAGATCGACATGGTGCCGATCCATTACAAGGGCGACGGCGCCGCGATCAACGACATGCTCGGCGCGCGCGTGCAGATCATGGTCGCGAGCATCGGTCCGCTGCTGCCCCATGTGCGCAACGGCAAGCTGCGCGGCCTCGCCGTGACCGGCGCAAAGCGCTCGGCGATGGCCCCTGAGTTCCCGACGATCGCCGAATCCGGGCTCGACGGATTCGAAGTCACGATCTGGTTCGGCATCATGGCGCCCGCAGCCACGCCGCGCGACATCGTCAACCGTCTCAACAGCGAAGTTCTCCAGGCCGTCGCGCAACCGGCCGTCAGAGACCAGCTGCTGCAGATGGGATTCGAGATCGTTCCGAATACGCCCGACGAGTTCGCGGCCTACATGAAGCAGGAGCACGCGCGCTGGGGCAAGATCGTGAAGGACTTGAACTTGAAAGCCGAATGAGTCGGCTGACGCACGCTCTTCTGCAGGATCCTCAGTCGAGCTTTATGTTGGCGGTCTTGATGATTGCCGCGATTCTGACCGAGTCTGCCTGCATCAGCTTGGCGAACTGCTCCGGGCCGTGGAAAAAAGGTTCCGTTCCTTGACTACGCAGCTTTTCGCTGACATCGCGCTGTGCCAGTATCCTGGAAATCTCGGTGGCCATTTTATCGATGATCGCTTTCGGCGTACCCGCCGGCGCAATGATTCCTTGCCATGATTTAGGGTCAAAGCCGGGCAAGCCGGCCTCGATAAACGTGGGCACCTGGGGCAAGCTCGGCAGGCGCGTCTCGCGCGCGACGGCGATGGCCTTGAGTCTGCCTGCTTTGATATGGGGAACCACGGAATACAGGACGGAGAACAACACCTCTACCTGACCGCCAAGAAGGTCGGTGATCGCCGGCCCGCCGCCTTTGTAAGGAACAGCCTGCATCTTGACTCCCGCCATCATGTTGAACAATTCTCCAGCCAGATGGTTGGGATTGCCGTTGCCCGCGGTCCCGTAATTGAGTTCTCCGGGCTTGGATTTGGCGAGCGCGATGAACTGCTGCAGATTATTGACCGGCACGGCAGGATGCAGCACCAGAACGAATTCGCTCTTGATGAGATTGGCGACCGGGGCGAAGTCCTTGAAGCTATCGTAAGGAAGATCGCGCATCAAGAGCGAATTGATGACATGGGTGCTTGCCGCGAGCAATATCGTGTAGCCGTCGGGTGCGGCCTTCGCTGCAGCTTCAGTCCCGATGACAGTGGCGCCACCGGGGCGGTTTTCGACGATCACCTGCTGCCCCCAGGCTTCGGTCAGCTTCTGGCCGACAAGGCGGGCAAGCGGGTCGGTGCTGCCGCCCGGCGGGAAGGGAACGATGAAGCGTATCGGTTTGACCGGATAGGCCTGCTGTGCGCCGGCAGCGCCGACAAACGCTATGAGCACGCCTAAGGCGAGTAGGCGTGCTACCTTGGCGGAAAACTTGATCATGACATCTCCCAAGCGCAGCGACGCGGACCGGCGTGATGGCAGCGGGCCATGCGTCTCTTCATCGCGGAACGATAAGAGGAGGAAACTCACCGATGCTGGCCATATCGACTTCAACCATCGCCGGACCCTGCACTGCCAGCGCTCTGCCGACCACGTCGCCTAGTTCGGAAGACTGGCGGATCTTCCAGAACGGCATACCCGCAAGCTTGGCGAGTTGGCCGAAATCGGGACTCAGCAGATTGCCGTAGGAATGCCGGCCGCCGTAGACGGCATCCTGAATATCCTCGATCACGCCGTAGCCGCCATCGTTCATGACCAGGATCACCATGCCGAGCTTTTCCTGAGCCGCAGTCCAGAGTTCGGTCATGTTCAATGCAAAGCCGCCGTCGCCGGCCATCATGACCACTTTGCGGCCGCTCGCGTTGGCCGCAACCGCCGCGCCTATGCCCAGCGGCAGGCCCTGGCCTATGCCCAGCCCGATGGGATAGATACCGTCGTGCGGTCCATAGACGGGGAAAAGCTTGTTGCCCCAGGAGCCGTTGTGCAGCGTCACGTCGCGCACCCACAACGCATCGCGCGGCATCGCGGCTCGCAGCCGCTCGGGAAAATCGGCGTAGGGTCCAAGCGATAGTCGATACTCCGCTGTCGCTTTGCTCTTCGTCTTTGCAAGGTCGTCGCCGAATGCCGGATCGACGCGCAGACGCCCTTGCAGCCGGTCGGCCAGCAAGTCGAGCGTGGCCGCGCTGTCGCCGCAGACGAAATGCTGGCTCTGGTACGTCCTGCCATTTGCTGCGGGATCGAGATCGAGATGGATCAGATTCTTGGGTAGACGGCAATTCCCGTTCCTGGTCTCGTTGACGCGCAGGCGCGAGCCCGCCACCAGCATCAGATCGCAGGTATCGAAAAAAGCTTCGACTACGGGATCGGGGTTGTTGTTGCGGCTGCCGCTCATAGCGTCAAGATTCATCGGGTGCGTGCTCTCCACGATGCCCTGTGCGGCTTGGCTATGGACCATGCCGAATCCCAGAGCGAGCAGACGCCGCGCGGCAGCGCCTGCGTGACGCGCGCCGTTCCCCAGCCAGAGCATGGGGCGGCGGGCCTTTGCCACGCGTTCGACCAGTCGATCGAGTTCCTCGCCTTGCGGCACGCGCCGTGGCGGCAATGGCAGTACAAATTGGTCGAATGCGGCAGGCCGATCAATCGGCGTCTGCTGGATGTCGAACGGGATTTCCACGCTGACCGGCCCGAAGCGCGGCGTCAGCGCTTCGACGGCAGCCCGCGTCAACACACCCAATGCTTCCTGCGCCGAATTGACGCGATACGCGGCCTTCGATACCGACTTGAGCATACCCAGCTGATCCGGCGCGTCGTGCACAGCGCCGTGGCCGCGTGCAATTCCCTTGGTGGGACTCTGACCGGTGAGGTGCAGCACCGGCGATCCGGCGAAGCTGGCTTCCAATAGGCCCGAGACGGAATTGGCAGCGCCGGGTCCGGTGCTCGTAATCAGCGCGCCCAGGTCGCCGCTTGCGCGCGCGTAGCCGTCGGCCATGTGGCTTGCGCCCATCTCGCCGCGCGACATCACGAAGCGCACCCGCTTCTGCTTCGCGATGCCGTCAAGCATGGGAATGTTGTGAACCGAGATGATGCCGAACGCAGTTTTGACACCGCATTGGGCAAGGAATTCTGCAGCCAGATCACCAACCAGGTATTGACTCATTTAGCGAAGACCCTCGAATTGGAAAGAAAGACCAGTGCGTGACCTGTGCGAAGCAGTCGCGCATAGGCGCGGGTGGCGGTCAGCTGGCTCGGGCATTGTATTCGATTTCGCGCCGGCACACTCTGGCGCCAGCGCCATTTTTGCTGCGATTACCGCGTCCACTATTCAAGCTTGATGTTGGCGGTCTTGATGACCTTGGCATACTTGGCCATGTCGTCCTTCATCAACGCGCCGAATCGCTCCTTGGCGACGACAAATTGGCTCATCCCCTGGCGCTCCAGCTTCTCCTTGATGTCGGACATTGCCATGATTTTGGCGAACTCGGTCGCGAGCTTGTCGATGACTTCTTTCGGCGTGCCCGCTGGCGCCAGGACACCAAACCAGACCTTGACCTCGAATCCGGGCAACCCGGCTTCAACGAATGTCGGCACCTGCGGCAGAGCCGACGAACGTGCATCGTTCGTCGTTGCAATGGCTTTCACTTTACCCGCCTTGATATAGGATATGACGGCAATCGGAGTCCCGAAAAAGGCCTGCACCTGACCTCCGATCAGATCGGTGAGCGCCGGCCCGCCGCCTTTGTACGGAACGTGCGTCATCTTTATCCCTGCCATCATGTTCAACAATTCGGCCGCCAACTGGTTTGGATTTCCGGTCCCCGCGGAGGCGTAATTGAGTTGGCCCGGATGGGTTTTCGCGAGTGCGATGAACTCCTTCAGATTTGCGGCCGCGACCGAAGGGTGCAGCACCAGTATCAGTTCGGTGCTGGTAAGCGTGGAAATCGGCGCGAAGTCGCGGATGGCGTCGAACGGGGTGGTGAGCAGCAGCGGATAGGTAACATGCGAGGTGGCGGCGAGCAATATGGTGTAGCCATCGGGCGCTGACTTCGCCACGGCGTCAGTACCGATGATAGTGTTGCCGCCGGGACGATTGTCTACCAATACCTGCTGGCCCCAACTTTCAGTCAGTTGTTGCCCGACAAGACGCGCCAATGGATCCGTGCTGCCGCCCGCGGGGAACGGAACGATAAAGCGGATCGGCTTGTGCGGATAAGACTGCTGTGCGCGCGCCGGCGCACCGATTGCCATGAGCACGGCGACCATCCACATTGCGGCTAGGGCGGCGGAAACTCTTTTCATGCTATCTCCTCAGATTCGGTTACGATGATTCTCCTGCATAATAGCGAAAAAAGCGGCCAGTCCGCTGAGCGCGAGAAGCTGCAAGAGCCGCGGCGCTCTTTCGACCATGTATCGGTCCAATCCTGTGAGGAGGTAGACAGTATGCAACGACGCACCGCGGTATCCCTGTTGGTTTTGCTATGCGCGTTATTTTCCGGACTCGACGCGCTTGCGCAGGATTGGCCGGCCAAGCCGGTGAAATGGGTAGTCCCTTACGTGCCTGGCGGCGCGTCCGACGTTCTGGCGCGCCTCGTCGCGCAGCAGTTGTCCGAGCGCCTGGGCAAACCCGTGGTGATCGAGAACAAGGGGGGCGCTGGCGGCAACATCGGCACCGATTACGTCGCCAAATCGGCGCCCGACGGCTATACGATCGTGCTCGGCAACATCGGACCGATTTCGGTCAGCCAGAGCCTGTACAGCAATCTTCCCTACGATCCTGAAAAGGACCTGGCGCCGATCTCGCTGCTGATGGCGTATGCGAACGTTCTGGTGGTCAGTCCGTCTTTTCCTCACAAAACCGTGAAGGAATTCATCCAGTTCGCCAAGACGCAAAGCACGCCGATCAGCTATGGGACTCCCGGCGTCGCCACATCGCTGCATCTAGCCGCAGAACTGTTCGCGAAAACGACCGGCGTGCGCATGACGCACGTGCCGTACAAAGGTGGTACACCGGCGCTAAACGATGTGATGGGCGGCCACATACCCATGGCGTTTGATCCCATGGCCTCGACGCTGCCGCACGTCAAGGGCGGCAAACTTCGCGCCCTCGCAGTCACCTCGAGCGAGCGCTCCGTGCTGCTGCCCGACGTGCCCACCGTCGCGGAGTCCGGGTTTCCCGGATTCGAGGTCATAGGCTGGATCGGGGTGCTGGTTCCAAAGAACACCCCGCAGCCTGTCATCGACCGTCTGGTGCGCGAGTTCTCGTCCGTTATGGAACTGCCCGCCGTCCGCCGTTCGGTGACGGACATGGGATCGTTCGTTCCGACACTGGGACCGGACCATTTCGCGAAATTCATTCACACCGAGGTAGTCAAGTGGCGCGATGTCGTGCGCAGCGCCAATATCAAACCCCAATAGCGTATCGAGCCCACTTGCAATGAACCCTAAGCTAGAATCAACCGCCCGCGGCGTCTACCGGCATCAAGACTTAAGGAGGCTGCTGGCACCCGCGAGCGTAGCTGTGCTCGGCGCCTCGCAGTCCCCGGCCCCTTTCGGCTCACGCGTAATCGCCAAGCTGGACGAGGCCGGCTTTCGCGGCGAGATTTTTCCGATAAATCCGAAATACTCGCATGTGGGCGATCGCCCGTGCTTTGCCTCGATTGCCGCGCTGCCGAGAATACCGGACTGCGTGGTGATAGCCGTGCCGCGCGAAGCCGTGCAACCTGCGGTTGAAGAAGCAGCGCAGATCGGCATCGGGGGCGCGATCATTTTTGCCTCCGGCTATGCGGAGACACGGCGAGCGGATCGCATCGCGCAGCAGCAGGCCCTGGCGGATATCTCGCGACGCTCGGGGCTGCGCATCTTGGGCCCGAATTGCATCGGCCTCATCAACTACAACAACGGCTTTCAAGCCACATTCGGCATCTCGCCTTTCAGCAAGGAACTGGGCCCGCGCGCGATCGGGCTGATCAGCCAGTCTGGAGGCCTCGCTTTTTCCCTCGCGCAGGCGATGGAGCACGGCATCTCCCTGAGCCATGTGCTCACCCTGGGCAACTCCTGCGACGTCGACGTCGCGGACCAGATCAGTTTTCTCGCCGACGATCCGAGCTGTCACGCGATCGCCTGCGTATTCGAAGGCACGCCCAACCCCTCACGCCTGCTCGAGGCGGCAAAGATCGCGCATGCCGCCGGCAAACCGCTCGTCATCTACAAGATGGGCGTCGGAAGCTTGGGCGCGACTGCGGCCATGTCCCACACCGGCATCCTCGCGGGAGCACGTGCCGCGTATCAGGCTGCGTTCAGGCGCGCCGGTATCATCGAGGTCGATAGCTTCGAAGGTCTGCTCGAGGCAACGGCATTCTTCGCCAAGGCCAGGCGGCCCAAGGCGAGCGGTGTCGCGGTACTCGCCACTACGGGCGGCGCGTGTGTCCTCTTTGCCGATAACGCTGAGAAACACGGTGTGCCATTGCCTCAGCCCGGCGATGCCACGCGCGCGGTCTTGGAGCGCGTGGTGCCCGATTTCGGATCTCCCAGGAATCCTTGCGACGTAACCGGCCAGGTACAGGCTTCGCCCGACGCGTTATTCGCGTGCGTCGATGCGCTCCTCGCCGACGAGCGCTACGGCGCGCTGGTCATTCCGCAACCGCACGCCTCCGACCAGACGCGCGAGCGCCTCAAAGTGTTCAGCGATGCAGCGCGCCGCCACGATAAGATCGTCGCGAGCGTATGGCTGAGCGAATGGCTCGAAGGCCCGGGGGCAATGGAGACCGAGCTCGATCCCCATGTGGCGATATTCCGCTCGACTCACCGCTGCTTTGCGGCGCTCGCGGCCTGGAACGAGCGCGAAGAGTGGCTGCGCTCGGCATCGCGCGTGTCACCGCGCACTGCGAGCGCGCAGGCTGCCCGCATCGGGGCGGAATTGATCGCGAGCGCGCAAACCTCAGTTCTCACCGAGCACGTGGCGAAACAGGTCCTCGCCGCATACGGCATTCCGGTCGTGCCTGAGCAACTCGTGCAAAGCGCGAGCGAAGCGCTCGCGGCCGCCAACGCCTTGGGTTACCCGGTGGCGTTGAAAGTCGCCTCGCCCGATCTGCCGCACAAGACGGAAGCCGGCGTGGTCCGCTTGGGGATCAAGGATAAGGCGGAACTCCTGGCCGCGTATGAGACCATCATGACGAACGCGCGCAAGGGGTCTTCCGCGCCGCGCATTGCCGGCGTCCTGGTACAACCTATGTTGCCGCAGGGGGTGGAAGTGATGGTCGGGGCGCGCATAGATCCGCTCTTCGGTCCCCTGGTGATGGTCGGCCTCGGTGGAGTCATGGTGGAGTTGCTCAAGGACACGGTTCTCGAACTGGCGCCGGTGGCTCCCTGGCAGGCACGCGCAATGATCGAGCGACTCAAAGGCCGCGCGCTACTGACCGGGTTTAGGGGTTCCGACCCCATCGATCTCGGCAAGCTCGCCGGGATCGTTGCGCGCGCCTCCGAGCTCATCGCGGATCAGCGCGAACTGATTGCAGAGATCGACATCAACCCGCTCATCTGCGCGGGAGCGGACATCGTCGCGGTCGACGCGCTGATCGTGAAGGCTGCCGCCGGCACTTGAGCCAGCAGCAGCCAGCATTTCACCGATGGTGCAGACGTCGGCGCTCGCGTGCCGGGCTGATTGCGGTCAGTCCACCCACCCTTGCACCAGCGCCGCTTCGTCGCGGCAGCGCTCGGGATTGCCGAGCATCTGGCGATTGAAGGCGATGCGGCGAAACCAATACGGCATGCCCAGGAGGTTCGTGAACCCGACCCCGCCGTGGACCTCGATCGCCATGCGCGACACCTCGCGCGCCACGTCGCCGATATGCGCCTTGGCCTGCAACGCTGCTACGCGCGCCTCGTCGGAATCGCTCTGCTGCAGGTTCGCGGCGTGCCAGATCAGGGCGCGGCAAGGTTCGAGCTGCGTGACCATGTCGGCGCACATGTACTTGACGCCCTGAAAGCTGCCTATGGGACGTCCGAACTGTTCGCGTTCTTTTGCATAGGCGATGGAACGATCGAGCATCGTCTGGGATGCCCCGAGTGTGTCGGCAGCGAGGGCCAGGCGCCCGGCATCGAGCACCTTGATTGCGGTGCGACGCGCATCGCCTGGTGCGCACTCCAGCGTCTGCGCGGGAGCGCCCTGCAGCGCGACGCGCGCAATGCGGCGCGTGCCGTCCACGCTGGCGTGCGTCTCCATGCGGGCGGCGGATGTCTCCACGAGCACCCCGCGGCCATCGGCAAGAAACAGCAGGAGATGCGTCGCCGCATCCGCCTCGAACATGACATCTATGCGTCCGGACAGGCGCCCACCTTCGAGACCGAACTCGGCTGCGCCCGTCTGGCCTGACAGCGCGTGAGCGAAGCCGACTGCGATGCGCGCCTCGCCCGAGGCGATGCGCGGCAGCCAGTGCTTGCGCTGCGCTTTGCTGCCCGCGTGCAACAGTGCCTGCGTTGCCATCACCACGCAACCGGCAAAAGGCACGGGCGAGGCAGCCGCGCCTAGCTGTTCGGCAGCCACGACCGCCTCGAGCATGCCCAGGCCGCTGCCCCCGTATTCCTGCGGCACCATCAACCCGGGCACGCCCAGATCGAGCAAGCCTTGCCACAGAGTCGCATCGAACGCCTGGCCCGATTCCATGAAGCGGCGCAGGGCATCGACGGGCAGCGATTGCGTGAGGTAGCGGCGCAGCGCCTCCTCGAGGAGCTCCTGTTCCTGGTTAAGTCCCATGTCCATGATCTAGCTCCTCGTCGCGCGGACATCCGCAGCTTGCGGCTTCGGTTCACGCGGCAGTCCAAGTCCGCGCTCGCTGATGATGTTCTTCTGGATATTCGAGGTGCCGCCGCCTATGAGCAATCCGATGTCGTAGAGGTGATCGGTATTCCAGCTGGTGATCTCGTCGTCCTGTCCTTGTTCGCCCTTGGGCTCGAACACCGTGCCTTCTGCCCCCAAGGCATCCACCGCGAGCGCCGACATGCGATGCGCTGTCATGGTTCCGCCGTATTTGACGATCATGCGCTTGACGCCGGAATCCTCCCCCCGGGCCAGTTCCGTCAGCAAACGCAACTGATGTGCTTTCCAGGCCAGCACTTCCCCTTGCAGCCGCAATAGGCGCGTTCGATATTCGGGCATCTGCATCAGGGCGATGCCATCCACGCTTGTGTTCTTCAGCAGATCCACCAGCCGCTGCAGGCGATACGAGAGCTTGTTGACGTTGCCTACCGCAACGCGCTCGTGCTTGAGCGTTATGTTCGCGACTTCCCAGCCCTTGCCGCGGCCCATCACGATCTGGTTTATCGGCACGCGAACATCGGTGAGAAACACTTCGTTGAATTCGGAGCCCGTCATGGTCTGCAGCGGCCGCACCTCGATGCCGGGCGTCTTCATCGATAGGAGCAGATACGACAAGCCTGCGTGCTTGGACGCATTGCGTTCCGTGCGACAGAGCAGGAACATCATGTCGGCATAGTGCGCCGACGAAGTCCAAATCTTCTGCCCGTTCACGACGAAGTCGTCACCGTCGACCTCCGCGCGCGTGCTGATCGCCGCGAGATCGCTTCCGGCGCCCGGCTCCGAATAGCCCTGGCACCAGATGATTTCTCCGCGGATCGTCGGCCCGACCCATTCGCGGCGCTGTGCCTCGGTACCCACTTCGAGCAGCGTAGGAACCAGCATGCTGATTCCCTGGTTCATGATGCCTGGATGCATGTTGGCGGCGGCGAACTCCTCTGCGATCAGCGTCGCCTCGAGGATGTCCGGCGCTGCGCCGTATCCGCCGTATTCGCGCGGCACCGTGCGCGCGGCGAAACCGCGCTCGACCAGCAAAACCTGCCAAGCCCGCGTCTGCGCATCGGGGCGTTTCCGCCCGCCGCCGGCGGGCGGCGACTTCCCGCCGTGCTCGGCGATGAATGCGCGTATCGAGGATTGCAGCGCTTTGTATTTTTCCGGGAGTTCCATAGCTTTCAGCCTTCCAAGAGTATGTACCAGTTCGCGCTCAACGCGGCTCCGCATCAAGACTTACAATCCAGCCCTCTGTCTCCTTGCTTAGCGCCGGATAGCGCTTGAGCACATCCGGATCATGGCCAGGAACCACGTGCTGCGGCGAATCCGCGAGCCGGTAGCAGGTCGCGTGACCCTCCATCATATCGCCCACGTTGTAGACGGCCGGAAAAGGCTGGCGGCCTTCCATGTTCGCATAGTAGTGCGACGCGTCTGAGGCGAGTACCACCCAGCCGCGCTTGGTGTGCACGCGCACCACCTGCAGGCCGTTGGTGTGCCCGCCCACGTGATGCACGGAGAGGCCCGTCGTGATTTGCGACTCGCCGTCGTGGAATTGGACTCTGCCGTCGAATAGGCGGTGCACCATGCTCGTCACGTCGTCGGCCTCGAACGGGTGCTTTAGATTGTCGTGGCACATGCAGCGCCCGGTGCAATAGGCCATCTCGCGGTCCTGCACGTGATAGCGCGCGCGCGGAAACAGCGCGGAGTTGCCGGCGTGATCGTAGTGCATATGGGTCAGGATGATGTTCTCGACGGCATCGGGACGGATGCCGATGGCGTTCAAGCCGTCGGCCACGGGATGCATGATGGTGCGCGAGCGCTTGCGCGCCTTTTCGGCGTCGAACCCGGTATCGACGATGAAGGACTGCGACTCGCTCACCACTGCCCAGACGAAGTAGTCGAGCGCTGCGCCTGTCTCGTGCGGATCGCCGCCCAGGAATTTCCCCGGCGGGAACCGGTCAAGGTGCGCATACCTTATCGCGTACACGCGGTAGGTTTCAGGCGGTCGATTCATATTGCAGTCCTTTCTCCGCTAGTCGCGGGTCGAGAGTGGTTGGGAAAGAGCGGATCCGACAGGCACGCGTCGAGCCCGCCCGGAAACCGCGTTCGGGAGGACACCGCGTGCGCCGGCCGGTGCAACCGGCGCACGCGACAGGGCCCTAGCAGCGCTCGGTCAGTCGAGCCTGATCCCCGCGGCCTTGACGATCTTCGCGAACTTGATCGTGTCCGACGCCAAGAGCGCCGCGAACTGTTCCGGCGTGGAAATGAACGGCGCCATTCCCTGGGCGTCGAGCTTTTCCTGAATCTCGCGTGTGGCCAGTATCCTGGCTATTTCAGTCGACAGCTTGTCGACGATCGCCTTGGGCGTGCGCGCGGGCGCGAACACACCGAGCCGCGACTTGAGGTCGAAACCCGGCATTCCGGCCTCGGCAAAGGTCGGTACATTGGGAAACGCCGGCTGACGCGCATCGCCGCCGACGGCTATGGCTTTGAGCTTGCCCGCCTTGATGAGCGGCATCGCGGAGATGACCACGGCGAAATGCATCTGCACCTGGCCGCCGACGAGGTCGGCGAGGGCGGGGCCGCCGCCCTTGTACGGAACATGCTGCGTCTTGACTTCGGCCATCATGTTGAACAGCTCGGCCGCGAGGTGCCCCAGATTGCCGTTTCCCGCGGTTGCGTAATTGAGCTGGCCGGGCTTGGCTTTCGCGAGCGCGATCAGCTCGCGCATATTGTTCGCGGGCACCGAAGGATGCAGCACGAGCACGAACTCGCTTCGCGTCAGCGTGCCGACCGGGGCGAAATCCTTGACGCTGTCGTAGGGAAGATCTTGCCGCAGCTGCGCGTTGATGATGTGCGTGGTGGCCGCGACGAGCAGGATCGTATAGCCGTCGGGCGCTGCCTTCGCTACGACATCGCTCCCGATGATGGAGTTGGCGCCGGGCCGATTGTCGACGACCAGCTGCTGGCCCCAGGCATCGGTCAGCTTTTGCCCGACGAGGCGCGCAACCGGATCGGTGCTGCCGCCCGGCGGGAACGGCACGATGAAACGGATCGGCTTTTGCGGATACGCTTGCTGCGCTGCGGCCGGCATCGCCATGCCCAAGAGAAAACCGGCAGCCAAAATTGCCGCGGCGACTGAAATTCTCATTCTGTGAACTCCTCCGTGTAATGGCACGACTGCGTCTGCACGCTGCGCTCATCATGCTGGTTCGTGTGGCATCGCACGCCGTAGCCTGCGGCATGGCCACAGGCGCCAAATGCAGCGGCGTGTTAGCATTCGTATAAAATTTAGGACGACAAGTTTACATCGTTCGGCAGTGTTAGGGGGACAGCGTCCTTTCTATTCCATAGCTTGGCCCGGACGCCATCGACAGGAGAAAAGCAACAGTGAGTGAGGTACTGAAAGTAGTCAGCCCCGCCGGGGAACCGTTGGACGTTACGGCGAACAGCCCGACCAAATCGTTGGATACGCTGAACGGGAAGACCATAGGGGAAGTCTGGAACGGCAGCTTCGAAGGTCAGGTCTCGTTTCGCATGATCAGGGAAATGCTCAAGGAGCGCTTCCCTGGCGTCAAAGTGATTCCGTATACGGAGTTTCCGCTGTTTCCTGTGACTTCGCTGAGCCCTCAACGCAAAGCGGAAAATCTGGAGGCGTTGCGGATCGCACTCGAGAAGAATAAATGTGACGCGGTGATCACCGGTAATGGTGGATGAGGGACCTGCACACCGGCCGTGGTACGGCCGGCCATAGTCGCAGAGAAGATGGGTATACCCTCGGTGGTGGTGGCAGCAACTAGCTTCCTACCGCTTTGCTATAAGCTGAGCAAAATCGAAGGATTTCCCGACCTGCGCGTAGCCGAGTATCCCGGCACCATCTCAGTCGATCCTGAATCCGTGATTCGGGAGAATCTGGAGAAGATGACCATAGGGCAGATCATCGACGCGTTGACCAAGGACGCCAAGCGGGGGCCGGCGCCGACGTCGCAGCGGGACGAGGCGGCCGGCGCCAACGGAGCGCTGCTATTGACGGGTAGCTACGGCGAAATCACCGCGTCGTTCCAGGCCAACGGTCTGACCGACGGCTTGGCCATTGCGCCGCCCACGCTCGAGCGGATCGAGGAGTTCCTCAGGTACACCGACCGCGCGCCCCGCGATGAAATAGCGGTGCTGCCTCCGGCCAATCTGCGGGCGACCCCGCACAATATCGCAGCCAACGCCATCATGGCCGGCTGCCGCCCCGAGCACATGCCCATCCTGATCGCGGCGGTCGAGGCGATCGCGGATCCGCTGTTCGACCTCGAGCAGATCGGCACGACCGGTGGCCTCAATCCCTTCCTGCTCGTCAACGGGCCCATCGTCAAGCAGCTTGGGATCGAGTACGGCGTGAGCCTCGTGTCGCGAGGGCCCAATCCGGCGATCGGCCGCGCGTTGGGTTTGATAGTCCGGAATATCGCCGGCTACCGGCCGGCAGAGCAGTATATGGGCACGTTCGGCTACATCCTGCCCTTCGTCCTGGCGGAGGACGAGGACGGATCGCCCTGGGAGCCGTTCCATGTAGCGCGCGGCTTCGACCGGGGCAAGTCCACGGTAACCGCGGGTGCAACTTGGAACTGGGGGTTCCAGGCGTTTCCGTCTGGGGACGATCCGAAGGGACTGCTGGACATCATCTGCCGCGAGGTCGTCAAGCACGTCAATCTGAACATCGTTTGCCTGCAGGGTCACTTGCAGATGATGACCGTGCTGATCAATCCCAGCGTCGCGCAGCGCATCGCCAGTGGCGGCTACTCCAAGCAGGCTGCCGAAAAATACCTGGACGAGAATTCCAGAGTAAAGATCGAGGACGTGAGCTTTGAGACGCGGTACGGCAACGCCGATGGCGGGTTCCAGACCATACGCGGATTGATAGATGTCGGCTGGAACACGCCCAGGCAATGGGCTGAGCTGAGTCCCAGCGACAGCGTTCCGGCATTGGGATACCCAAACATGGTTCACATCGTCGTCTGCGGGGATCCGACGCGCAACAAGGCGATGACGCTCTCGGGAGCGTACACCCGGCCGGCCATAAAGGAAATCGGCCTGCCGAAAAACTGGGATCAACTGATCGCGCAGCGCGGACGCTCCTGAGTTTCGATCGGCGAACCGACCGGCTTGGCGCAATGAAAGGCATCACATGACACCAAAGACAGAGCAACTGGGTTTCATCGGGCTAGGCGTAATGGGCGAACCGATGTGCCGCCACCTCAAGAAGAAAAGCGGCGCAGCGGTGATCGCGTATGATCTCGTGCCCGAACCTCTTAACCGCTTGCAGCAGTTCGGCGTCGAAGCCGCACGGTCGAGCGCGGATGTCATCGCGCGCGCCGATATCGTCTTCCTGTCGCTGCCGAGCGGCAAGCAGTTGAAGGAGATATGCGACGGGCCGCAAGGGCTACTCGCGATCACGCGCGCCGGCCAGACGGTCGTAGACCTGGGCACGAGCCCGGTTGGCTTGTCGCGCGAGCTCGCGGGCAAGTTTGCGCAAAAGGGCGTGCGCTATGCGGACGCGCCGGTCGCGCGCACGCGGCAAGCGGCCGAGGACGGAACGCTCGCAATCACGGTCGGGGCGCAAACCGATCTGTTCTCCCGCATTGAACCGCTGCTGCGCTGCTTTGCTTCCGAAGTGACGCACTGCGGCGACGTCGGCACCGGGCAACTGCTCAAGATACTGAACAACATGGTCGTCGTCGGCACCGTGGTCGTACTGTCGGAAGCGGCTGCCATCGCCGAATCCGCGGGCTTCGACACGCGAAAACTGTTCGAGACCTTCACAAAGGGGTCTGCGGACAGCTTTGCGCTGCGCAATCATGGCTTGAAGTCGGTCGCAGCCGGCGCGTTTCCAAAGCGCGCTTTTTCGACCGAATACATGTTGAAGGACGTTACCTATGCGCTGCAGATGGCGCAGGAAGGGGGCGTTGCGGCGCGCAGCGCCGAAAATGGCCGCAACCTGCTCAGCCAGGCGCTCGAAGAGGGATGGAAGGACGAGTACTGGCCCGTCATTTCCAGGATCATCGCGCGAAGCACGAACAAAGCCTGATGTTGAAATAGGCGCTAAGCGCAGCGCGCTGTCGCCCGTAACACAGCGCAATCGAGGATCACAACGGGTTGGGCTTCGGCTCAACCCTACGCAGGGGGAGGATCCATGAGCAAGATCTATGCCAGCTTGTCGCGGCTGCTGGTCGCGTGCGTGTTGATCGCTTTGGCGGGCGCAGCCGCCGCGCAGCAGGCTTATCCCAACAAAGCGATCCGCTTCATCGTGCCGTTTCCTCCCGGAGGCAGCACCGATCCAGTGGCGCGTATCGTCGGCCAGAAGCTCACAGAGGCCTGGGGCCAACAGGTGGTCATCGACAATCGTCCGGGCGGCAACACGATTATCGGTACCGAAGCCTTGGTCAAGTCCCCGGCCGATGGCTATACGGTCCTCTATCTGGGCAGCACGCACCTCGTCAACTCGCTGCTGTTTCACAATCTGCCCTATGACAGCATGAACGATTTCGCTCCGGTCACGACGCTCGTCAGAAGCCAGTACGTGCTCGTGCTCCATCCTTCGGTGCCGGCCAACACCCTGCAGGAATTCATTGCGCTCGCGAAATCCAAGCCCGGACAGATCAATTACGGCACATCGGGCACCGGCAATCCGAATCATTTGGCGCTCGAATTGTTCAGCCAGATGACGGGGATCAAGATGCAGCACGTTCCGTACAAGGGCGCAGCGCCCGCTGTGGTCGATCTCTTGAGCGGCCGCGTGCAAGTGTTCTGCAGCGTCCCCGCGTCGTTTACTGCCTATATTCAGAGCGGCAAACTCAAAGCCATCGGCATAACGGGCGAGCACCGCTCCCCGGCGCTGCCTCAGGTGCCCACCTTTGCCGAATCCGGTCTCGCAGGTTTCGCGCCGCAAGGTTGGGGCGGCGTCGCCGCGCCGGCCGGCACGCCGAAGCCCGTCATCAATAAGCTTGCGGCCGAGATCGCGAGAATTGTCGCGCTTCCCGAAACCAAGGAAAGATTCGCCGCAATAGGACAGGAACCTTTCATCACCACGCCTGAAGAGTTCGCTGCGCTGATGAAAACGGACTTGACCAAATACACAAGAATCATCAATACGGCCAAGATCAAGATCGAGTAGTAGCCCTGATCGGCCAGCAGCGGGCTCTCGCGTAGATGTTGCGGTCCACCACCCGGCTCAGAACCGGTTACTGACAACATAGCCAGGGTTATGGCCGCACGGTGAGTTGAGGGCTATACTCCAATCAAATCACCATAGCTCGCTTCACCAGAGGGGGAAACAACCATGATCCGGTTGGCTAGATGCGTTTTTGTTTCCGCTGTTTGCCTCGCGCTGTTCTCGGCCTTCAGCGCTTCTGCGCAACAATATCCGTCGAAGCCGATCCGCGTTTTGATTCCCTCGCCTCCGGGTGGCGCGACGGATATTCTCGGTCGACTGCTGAAGGAAGGATTCAGTGCGCAATGGGGCCAACCGGTCCTCATCGATAACCGTGGCGGCGCCAGCGGTCGTATCGCTGCCGCCTATGTCGCAAAGGCAGCTCCCGATGGCTATACGCTTCTCTTTACCTATGGCGGCGTATTAACAACCGGAATGCCGTTATTCAAGAATTTGCCCTACCATCCCATCAAGGATTTCGAGCCGGTGGCGATGCTGGCCCATGTGCCCACGCTGATCGTCGCGCACCCGTCTTTTCCAGGTAAGACCGTGGCGGACATCATTAAGATGGCAAAGGCCAATCCCGGAGGGCTGACACACGGCTCATCCAGTCCCGGATCGGCCGGCCACCTCAACATGGAGTTGTTCAAGCAGATGGCGGGAATCGACATGCTGGCGGTGGCGTATAACGGCGACGCACCCGCGCTGCTTGCGCTCTTGGGCGCGCAGGTACAATTTTCCTCCGCTAATCTAGTCGCCGCTATGGCCCACATCCAGGCGGGCAAGCTCAGGCCGATCGCGGTAGCCACGAGCGAAAGAGTGCCCAGCCTTCCCGATGTGCCCACGGTTGCAGAGAGCGGAGTTCCAGGATATGAAAGCATACTGTTTTATGCGCTCGTCGCGCCAGCGAAGACGCCGCGTTCGATAGTGCGGCAACTGCACGAAGCGGTTACGAAAATGAAGCAGAGTCCCGACGTAAAGCAAAGCTTCGAACGCCTGGGGGCAATTCCTTTCGATATGACGCCTGAACAGCTAAGCGAGTTTCTGAAACACGATCTGGAGAAGTGGACCAAAGTCATCCGAACCGCCAACATCCAGCCGGAGTGACGGCTGTGCAGTCGTGCATAGTGCACACTCGACTGAAGCGCACTGGTTACTCGGCGGGGATCTGGTTTTACGTGCGCGCGATCAAGACCGTTTTTCTAAACTACAAGGTAGGTTGTACGCATGATCTAGCAGTCCATTTTTGAAAGGGAGGGTTCAACGATGCGAAATCTTTCTAGATTGCTTTTTAGCTTAGCGTCGCTTGCCTTGGTCGCGTTGCCGGCGCTCGCGCAAGACTATCCGACCAAGCCGATCCGATTCATACAACCGTACCCGCCTGGCGGCAGTTCGGAAATCCTGGCGCGGCCGATCGCGTACGAGATGACGAAGAACCTGGGGCAGTCGGTGGTGATCGAGTTCAAGCCGGGCGGCGGCACGACGATCGCCGCCGACTACATCGCCAAGTCCGCGCCCGACGGCTACAACATCATCATGCTGCTCACCGCGCACGCGATCAACGCGACGCTGGTGCCCAAGCTCCCGTACGACACGGTCAAGGACTTCGCCTCGGTTACGCTGGCCGCCACGCTGCCGTTGGTGGTCGTGGTGAACGCCCAGTCGAACATCAAGACGCTGAAAGACTTGATCGCCGCCGCCCGCGCCAACCCGGGTAAGCTCAATTACGCCTCAGCCGGCGCCGGCAACACCAGCCACCTGGCGGTCGAGCTATTCAAGTCCACCGTTGGAGTCGATATAGTGCACGTGCCGTACAAAGGAAGCGGCCCGGCGATCATCGGCCTCCTCGGGCGCGAGGTCGACTTGATATTCGATAGCCTCTCTTCCTCGCTGCCACAGATCCAGGCAGGGAAATTCCGCGCGCTGGCCGTATCCACGTCGATTCGCTCGAAACTGCTGCCCGACGTCCCTACTGTGCAGGAAGCGGGCGTACCCGGTTATGACGTCTCGGTCTGGTACGGCGTATTCGTCGCGGCCGCGACACCTGCAGCGATCGTGCAAAAACTCAACGCGGCGTTCATCAAGGCGATGAACGCGCCCGAGGCGAAGGCGCGCATCGAGGCGACCGGGTATCAAATTGTGGGCTCGACGCCGGCAAAGCTCGATGCCCATGTCAAAAGCGAGATCGCGCGCTGGGCCAAGGTGATCAGGGATACCGGCACCAAGATCGAGTAGCTGCCGGGAGTGCGCGCTTGCTGGTCGTGCGTCCAGACTGCCAACATCAAGATCGAGCGCCAGCGGGGGAGCGTAGCTTGCAGCCTCGCGACTGAACTGTGGCACAATTGCGGCGCTTTGACAGGAGGAGGTCCCGTGAGTAAGAGCTTATTTCAAAATGAGGGGATACATCCCCTCATACTCTCCTATATCAGAGGCCATTTCGGTAATTCTGAAATGGCCTTTAAGTTCATCAATGCAGCGATGCGCGTACTGAGCGTGTGCATACTGATGGCAATTGCCGGTCCCGCGGCCACGCAGCAGGCGTATCCGAACAAGCCCATCCGCTTGATCTTGCCCTACCCCACGGGGGGCTCCAACGACGTATTGGCCCGTCTGCTGGCCCCGAAGCTGAGCGAGAACTGGGGCCAGGCCGTGGTCGTCGAGAACCGCGCCGGGGGCAACAGCGTGATTGGCACTGAGGCAGTGGCCAAGTCCGCGCCCGACGGCTATACGGTGCTGCTGACATCCAACATCCACGTTACCGCCCCGTTGCTGGTTGTCACGCCCTACGACCCGGTCAAGGACTTTGCACCGATCGCTTCGATTGCCGTCAGCGAGTTCGTGCTGGTGGTCCACCCTTCGCTGCCAGTGAAGAATTTGCAGGAGTTCATCGCCTACGCCAAATCCAAGCCCGGGCAGCTCGACTACGCCACGCCGGGTGCCGGTAGCGCCAACCATCTGGCGGTGGAACTGTTCAACATGATGACCGGTGTCAAGATGCAGCACATTCCCTACAAAGGCGGTGGGCCCGCCCTCGTCGACGTGCTGGGCGGCCAGGCAAAGGTGTATATGAACGTACCCATATCATTGATCCCGCACATCAGGAGCGGCAAGCTCAGAGCACTCGCCATCTCGGGCCAGACACGCCTCCCGGCGCTGGCCGAAGTGCCGACGCTGACTGAGGGCGGTCTGACGGGCACCGACGTGAACGTCTGGTATGGTGTGCTTGCGCCGGCAGGCACGCCGAAGGACATCGTCGCCAAGATTTCGACTGAGATCGGCCGCATTCTGGCCACGCCCGCGTTCCGGGAAAAGCTCGACAGTCAGGGGATGAGCGTCTTTACCTCGACGCCGGAGCAGTTCGCCGCGTTGATCGTACGCGATCTGGCCCGGTACGCGAATATCATCAAGTCCGCTAATATCAAGCTCGAGCAGTAGTCTTCCTTCGCTTGCGGCCGGCCAATCGGAAGATAACCCGGGCAGATCCTCAATTGAGGCGGATGTTGCGCGCGCGGATGATGCCGCCCCATTTCTGGAGTTCGGATCTTAGAAATGCGGCGAACTCGTCGCGGCTCATGCTTGACGGCTCGAGCCCGGCGGCGATGATGCGTTCGCGCATGTCGGCCAATTCCAGTATGCCTTTGATATCGACATAGATGCGCTGGCGCAGATCGGTTGGGACTTTCGCCGGCACGAAGATTCCCCACCAACTGGCTGAAGTGAAGTTGGGCAGCCCGCTTTCTGCGGTGGTGGGAATGTCGGGCGCGGCGATGATGCGCGTCGCGTTTGCCACCGTGATCGCGCGCAGCTTGCCGCTCTTGACGTTGGGCATGAGTGATCCGACGCCGAAAATCGCATGCACCTGGCCACCCAGCAGGTCGGTGAGCGCGGGCCCTGTTCCCTTGTACGGCACATGTGTGATCTCGATACCGGCGAGCTGGGCAAACAACTCCGCCGCAATATGCGGACTGGAGGCGTTGCCCGAGGAGGCGAACATCATCTGCTTCGGCCGCGTCTTCGCGTAATCGATCAACTCCTTCAGCGTGCGCGCTGGAATGACCGGGTTGACGTAGAGTACGCTGGGTGCCGTAGCTATCATCACCTGCGGCAGCAGCGAAGCCGGGTCGTACGGCAGGTTCGGCACCAGCACCTGATTGGTGACGAAGCCGAAACTGGTGAGCAGCATGCTATGCCCGTCCGGATCGGCCTTTGCGCCGGCTTCAGTTCCGATCACGGTGCCGCCCCCTGGTTTGCTTTCCACGACCACCGGCTGCTTCCATTTCTCGGTGAGTTTCTGCGCCACCAGTCGTCCCAGCGTATCGGACTCGCCGCCCGCCGCGTAAGGCACGATGATGCGCACGGTTTTGGTCGGAAAAGTCTGCGCGCCGGCGGCGAACGATAGGAAAGCCAGCGCGGCAGCGGCAAGGGTAGCAGCGAATCTCATGGCGCAGTCTCCTTTTGATAGTGCAGGCCTGACGATAAACGGAGGCGGCGCACGGTTCTGTGGGTTCAGCGCGCGATTATACGCTCAAGCCGGAATGCGAAAGACCGGCTGATGTCGGCCAGGGGACTAAACCTTGGGATCCTGCAACGATCAATCTGGGCGATGCGGGATTAGCTATTGGCGAGGAGGCAGTCTGCCCAATATCCATGCAGTTCTAGGAGGATTCAGACGCTCTACCCGCCACCTTGAATCTCCCTATCGGATGGCGCCACTCCCCCCGCACCAGCAGCGTGCGCTCGGCAAAGGCTATCGCTTATTCACTGCCAAATTGTTCGATCCAGACCTTCGCGATCTCATCTCTCCGCGCGAACCACACGCCAGGGTGGCCTTTGATGTAACCGATCAATTCCTCGACCGCTGCGGCACGCCCCGGTTGGCCGCAAAGTCGATCGTGCAGCGCCATGGTCATCATTTTGGGTGTGTGCGCGCTTTCCTCGTACAGCCGGTCAAACAATTCCTTGCCGTAACGCAAGTACTGTTCTCCGAGGATGAAACCGTTTTCCCGCCAGAATCGGCCGTCGTTGAGAACGCGTGAGTAAGGCACAAGCAGAGCCTTCTTGCCTTTGACGTTCACGAAAATGGGAAGATCGCCGCCAGTGTAGTTCGAATCATAGAGATACCCTTCCTCGAGCAGGAGCTCGCGTGTTTGAAGGGTGGCGCCGCCGATGAACTGTCCCACAGGGCGCTCTCCCACCAGTCGCCGAACCGTCTCGACGTTCTTGCGTATCATCTCCCTTTCCTGTTCGCGTGGGCGGCCCGTGAGACTGCCTGCATAACCCCAGCGGTATCCGTGGTCCATAGGCTCGTGACCCGCTTCGCCGATCGCCTTCGCGACTTCTGGATTCATTTCCAGCGCATGACCGACAACCAAGAAAGAGGCCTTGATATTGTGGTTCTGGAAAATATCCAAATACCTCCAGACACCAACTCGGCTACCGTATTCGAAAAAAGATTCAAGGATAAGATCCCGTACGCCAGGCTCTCCCCTGACCGAGCCGATCCCGGCGGTTTCGCAGCGCGGGTCGCCAAAATCTACGCACGGCTCACCGCCCGCCTCGTAATTCACCACCACGTTGACAGCAAGTCGGGCCCCTCCTGGCCATTCCACTTTCGGAGGCTGATCACCGTAGCCAACCAAGTCTCTTGCCTTATAGTCTGCAAGTGGTAAAGCCATGCTTCGCCTCCTTTGTCGTGTTTATTTCAAGCATAACCAGTTGCGCCGGGACGGCTTAGCGTCAACCCGGGTAGAGAACTACCTGGCGAACTGGTCTAGCCATACCCGGGCAATCTCGTCCCGGCGCGCAAACCATACCCTGGCGTGGGACTTCGCGTATCGGATGAAATCCTCGACAGCATTTGCGCGCGCGGGGAGCCCCGAAATGCGGGGGTGCAACCCTATGGACATCATCTTCGGAATACGCGCACTTTCCTTGTACAACTGATCGAATGTCGCCTTTAACTCTTTGAAAAACTCTTCCGGCTCCACAAAGCCTGCGGGCTCCACATAACGATAGTCGTCTGCGGTTGCCGTATACGGGACTAGGAGCCATTTCTTCCCATTTACCTGCGTGAAATACGGTAGGTCATCCGCAATAGTATCTGAGTCATAAAGAAAACCGCCTTCTTCCACCAACAACTCACGGGTATGCAGACTCACACCCCACGTGAGCTGGCCGACCGGTCTATTCCCGGTCAAGTTCTTGATGACATCTACGGTTCGGTGCAAGTGTTGCTTCTCTTCTTCGCGCGAGAGTGTCCTCTGCGGTACCCACCGATAGCCATGACTCCCAACTTCATGTCCGCGCTCAGCTATGGCTTTGGCCGCAGCGGGGTTGCCGTCCAATGCTTTGCCGCAGCAAAAGAATGTGGCCTTGGTCCCGTACTTATCGAAGATTCCGAGTAGGCGGCCCAACCCCGTGGAACTTCCGTATTCAAATTGGTTTTCTACGTACAGATCCCTTGCATGCTCATCGGGTACCGGCCGCCCCGCCCCGTAGGTATCTAAGCCGATGTGGTTACATGAAGCATCGCCGTATTCGATGCATAACTCAGCCCCCTCCTCGTAGTTAACAACCACGTTGACAGCGAGTAGGGCATTTTCGGGCCATTCTACTTTCGGCAAATTTCTACCGTAACCAATGAAATCCCGGGTCGCAACCATTGGCCTGTCTCCCTGATTAATCTTCGGCTGTAGAACGATCAAAACTCACATCACCTTATCGTGCGGTAATTTGATTGTCAACTGAAGCGAGTTCGGATGCGAGTTTTGGTATTGCAAATTCGGGGCGTCATGAGTCACATTGCAATCGGCTAAGGGCACGTGTAGGATAGTTTTCGAAAAGCAATAATCCTCGCGCGTACCAAACAAAATGAATTAGCGCGAAGCGATCGCTGTTGGCCAGACGATCGAAAAGAGCGTGGTTGAAGTTCTTATCGTTTTTTGTTCACTGCGAGATTGCGATCGGGAGGAGTCGATGAAAAAGCATAGGAACGCATTGCATTGCGCACTAGCGTTGTGCGCTGCCGCGGCAACCGTTCTGTTGTTTCCCGCGTCGGGGCTTGCGCAGAGCTATCCATTCAAGCCGGTTCGCATGATGGTGCCGTTTCCGCCGGGCGGCTCGACCGACATCATGGCGCGCATCATCTGCGCCGAACTCACGAATTCCTTAGGCCAATCGTTCTTCGTCGAGAACAAGTCCGGAGCCGGTGGCAATATAGGGGCGAACGCAGTTGCGAAGGCAGATCCTAACGGTTACACGCTGCTCTTTGCTGGAGCAGACAACATCGTGATCAATCCGAGTCTGTTTGCCAGCATGCCCTTTGATCCTATAAATGATCTCGCTCCAATATCGTTGATGGTAACAACCATGAACGTCCTGTTGGTGCATCCGTCTTTGCCGGCAAAGTCGGTGCTCGAGTTGATTGCCTTGGCAAAGGAGAAGCCCGGTAAGCTGACGTTTGCGTCCCCTGGCCCTGGCGGCACTCCGCATCTCTCGGGTGAACTCTTTAAGATGCTCGCGGGGGTCGACATCTTGACCGTGTCATATCGCGGCGGCCCGTTGGCGATGAGTGATGTCGTGGCGGGGCGTGCAGACATGATAATCGACGCTGTGGCTCCAGTGCTCCCGAGAATCCAAGCCGGAACGGTGCGCGCGTTGGGCGTCACCGCCAAGAAGCGCAGCCCTATGCTTCCCAATGTGCCGACGATCGCGGAGGCAGGCCTGCCCGAATACGAGGCGACCACTTGGTTCGGCGTGATGGCGCCCGCGCGAACACCGGGGATCGTCATCGATCGTCTCAACCAAGCTATTGTCAACGCGCTCAAGAAACCGGAGATGATTGAGAAGATACGCAGCATTGGTGCAGAGCCTTTTTCGAACACGCCGGAAGAGTTCAAAGAACTGATTCGCGTCGATACCGACAAGTGGCGGGTGGTGGTGAAGACGGCCGGTGTCACGGTCAATTGATGCGACTACGACGAGTCGCCCGCTGCACGGCTGAGATCCGACGAGTTCGCCTGGTGTTCTTTTAGAAAACGCAGCGTGGTGCCCATGTGGAACTCGTGGGACGTCAAGCTGCCAAGGACGATAGCGCCGGTTTGCTTCAGCCTGAGATAATGGTGCAGTCATTGTTCGCGAGTTTTGCCAGGTCACCGGTCAATCGGCTAGGGGCGCGTGTAGCATAGGGTTCGAATAGCAATAATGCTCGCGGGTACCAAACAAGACAAATTAGCGCGAAACGATTGCTATTGGCCATACGATCAAAAAGAGAACAGCTAAAGTTGATGTCGCTTCTAGTTCACTGCGAATTTGCCATCAGGAGGAGTCGATGAAAAGGAATTGGAACCGATTGAATCGCGCGCTAATGTCGTGCGCTGCGGTGGCAGCTGTTCTGTTGTATCCAGCATCGGTGCTTGCGCAGAACTATCCATTCAAGCCAATTCGCATGATCGTGCCGTTCGAACCAGGCGGCGCAACCGACATTCTGGCGCGCATCATCTGCGCCGAGCTCACGAAATCCTTAGGCCAATCTTTCTTCGTCGAGAACAAGTCCGGGGCTGGCGGCAATTTGGGAGCCAACATGGCTGCGAAAGCAGACCCCAACGGTTACACACTGCTCTTTGCTGGAGCAGGCAACATAGTGATCAACCCGAGTATATTCACCAACATGCCCTTTGATCCTATGACCGATCTCGCTCCGGTATCGTTGATGGTAAAAACCATGAACATCCTGTTGGTGCATCCGTCTTTGCCGGCAAAGTCGGTTCTGGAGTTGATTGCCCTGGCAAAGGAGAAGCCCGGCAAGCTGACGTTTGCGTCCTCCGGCAATGGCGGCACCCCGCATCTCTCGGGTGAACTCTTCAAAATGCTCGCAGGTGTGAACATCCTGCACGTCCCGTATCGCGGCAGCGCGCCTGCGATTAGCGATTTCGTGGCGGGGCGTACGGACATGATGTTCGACAACATCCCTTCATCGCTCCCAAGAATCCAAACTGGAGCGTTGCGCGCGTTGGGCGTCACCGCCAAGAAGCGCAGCGATATGCTGCCCAATGTGCCGACGATCGCGGAGGCAGGCCTACCCGAATTCGAGGCAACCACTTGGTTCGGCGTGATGGCGCCCGCGCGAACACCACCGATCGTTATCGATCGTCTCAACCACGCTATTGTCAACGCGCTCAAGAAACCGGAGGTCATTGAAAAAATACGCAGTGTTGGTGCAGAACCTTTCTCGAACACGCCGGAAGAGTTCAAGGAACTAATTCGCGCCGATACCGACAAGTGGCGGGTGGTGGTGAAAACGGCCGGTGTCACGGTCAATTGATGCGGCTATAGCTGTTGGCCAGAGGATCGAAAAGGGCGTGGTTGAAGTTCTTATCGTTTTTTGTTCACTGCGAGATTGCGATCGGGAGGAGTCGATGAAAAAGCATAGGAACGCATTTCCTTGCGCACTAACGTTGTGCGCTGCGGCGGCAACCGTTCTGTTGTATTCGACGTCGCTGCTTGCGCAGAATTATCCCGCCAAGCCGGTTCGCATGATGGTGCCGTTCGAACCGGGCGGCGCGACCGACATTCTGGCGCGCATCATCTGCGCCGAGCTCACGAATTCCTTGAGCCAATCCTTCTTCGTCGAGAACAAGTCCGGTGCGGGCGGCAATTTGGGGGCCAACGTAGTTGCGAAGGCAGATCCAAACGGTTACACGCTGCTCCTTGCTGGAGCAGGCAACATCGTGATCAACCCGAGTCTGTTCGCCAACATGCCCTTTGATCCTATGACCGATCTTGCTCCGGTATCGTTGATGGTAACAACCATGAACGTCCTGATGGTGCATCCGTCGGTGCCGGCAAAGTCGGTGCTGGAGTTGATTGCCTTGGCAAAGGAGAAGCCCGGCAAGCTTACGTTTGCGTCCACCGGCAATGGCGGCACCCAGCATCTCTCGGGTGAACTGTTTAAAATGCTCGCAGGGGTGAACATCCTGCACGTGCCGTATCGCGGCAGCGCGCCGGCAATGAGCGATTTCGTGGCGGGGCGTACGGACATGATGTTCGACGCCGTGGCTACAGCGCTCCCAAGAGTCCAGGCCGGAACGGTGCGCGCGTTGGGCGTCACCGCCAAGAAGCGCAGCGCTATGCTTCCCAATGTGCCGACGATCGCGGAGGCAGGCCTGCCTGAATACGAGGCGACTACTTGGTTCGGCGTGATGGCGCCTGCGCGAACACCGCGGAGCGTCATCGATCGCCTCAATCGTGCGATTGTCGACGCGCTCAAGAAACCGGAGATGATCGAAAAGATACGCAGCATCGGTGCAGAACCCTTTTCGAACACGCCGGAAGAGTTCAAGGATCTGATTCGCGCGGATACCGAAAAATGGCGCGTGGTGGTGAAGGCGGCCGGTGTCACGATCAATTGATGCGACCATGACGAGCCACGCGGCGCCGGGCTCGAAGCGCAAACCGAGCCAATCTGCCGCTTGGTCGCCAGCTAGCATTGCAGACTATGTCCCCAGCGCTTCTAGACGAAGCCCTCAGCAATGCTCAAAGTTAAATTAGAATTTCTGAGGAGGTAAAGCGTATGACCACTGCGTCTAAAATCGTCGCTAACTCAGCAGTAAAGAGGTACATCGCTCAACTGAATTCCAATGAACTGATCATTCACCTGGACTGGGAGTCATTCCTTGGCATAGAAGCGCCTTACCCAGATACGGGATTCCAACGGAAGGAGGTAACGGCCCGCTACCACCATAATGGCTTCGATTGGGACATACATGGAGCGTTGTACACGCCTGACAAGGAGGTACTGCCAGGGTACTCCATGGTTCTTATTCATGGCGGGGGTGTGAACGAACTCGATTTCTATAGCACTCCTGATAAGCGTCCGGGGCTGGCGGCAGTTCTGGCCTCACACGGCTTCCAGGTGTTGACACCTAGCTATCCGGGGTTGTGGCCACCCGGCGGCAAGTGGACAGCGCCGGTCACTCAACGCAAGCCATTCTATTTGCTGGACCGGCAGATGGATGATAAGGAGATTGAAGACAGACTGCTCAAATCCACCTACCAAGTCTACATGCACGGTATCAGCCTTCTGGTCGAACAATGTCTTGGCGGGCAGAAGCTATTCGCCCATGGACATTCCACCGGCGGTCCGATGGCGGTTGACTTGAACGAATACCTCACTACAGCGAAAGTCGTCGGCATTTTGGGGTGGGGTAGTGGCGGATCAGACGGCTGGATATTGCAGTGGCGCCAATCAAACGCAATGCCGTTAGCGCTTATGGAGTCAAGTGGAAGCGCTGCCAAAGAGCGCGGCCTCACAGAGATCAGCTATCGCACTGTAGAAGGGTATCGCAACTCTGCCGGATATGAGGACCTGCCGGAGTTGACGCCATGGGGCCGCATGGAACAGCGCTTCGAACTGGTGCGGGACACGACGCCGATGTTCAATCCACCACTGCAAAACGTGTCGCATTTGGGGGATATTGAAAGGCTAAAGAAGTATCAACTCGCTACGGGTCTTCCTCTTGCAGAGTACGTCGGACATGTCAAAGAGCCAGACCCCGAATTCCTCAAGTGCATCAAGGCGCTTTTGCTGGTTGGTGAGAATGACAAGAATCATTGGACGACTGGGGGGGCACTGCCAGACCAACGACAAGATGGTTTTGTGGCCAAACTTTACGCGGAAAAGAGCAAAGGTGCCCACTTGGTCGTTGTGCCAAAGTTCACGCATATGGGGCACTGGGCCCTACACAACGAAAAAATTGCGCACCTCTGGCTATGGGCAATCAAATCAGGTTATTTTGGTAACCTGGTCGAGGAGAAGTAGTCTGGCGTTTGTGAAGAAGATTAGATCCGCCGTGCGCCCGAGTTCAGAAAATCGAGCTAAGAGCAGCCAACAATAGTAAATCAGGCCGTTAATCAACCTTAATATTGGCTGTCTTGATGATCCTGCGATACTTCGCAAGATCTGCCTTCATCAGCGCGGCGAACTGGTCTGGGGTCAAGATCAGGGGCTGATTGCCCTCGCTGATCAGCTGTCCCTTGACGTTCGGCATAGCCAGAATTTGCGCGATTTCGCCCGGTACGCGAATATCATCAAGACCGCCAATTTCAAGCTCGAGCAGTAGTCATTCCTCGCCGGCCGCCCTTGGCTCCAAAGGTGCTTCTGGGCGATGACGGGAAGACGCCGGCCCATCTCAGCGAATTCACCCCATCCCGAGACGGCTGCGATACGGTTGCGCGACGAAAGCCCGGCGGCGCGCGGGCGAAGCGGGCATGATCACGACAGGCGGCGATCGTTCATGCCTGCGTCGCCTCTATTGCACCCGCGGTTTCTGACACTACCTGCTCCGCCAGCGTGTTGTCCACGCAGGTCTCGAAGGGGATCAGCTGCGGCAGTGCGCCACCGGAGATCATCGCCGCGGCAAGGCGGTCGAAGCCCTCTCGCCGCAGCACTGGATCGGAGCCGTACAGCCGCAGGGTGTGATAGCGGTCAATCGTCGCGGACGAAATTGCACGCTACACGCCCGTGATCAAGTCGATTGGGTTGAAGCTAGAGTTGTGAACCGCTGTTTGGAAATGATCGCATGAACGCACTCGCTTTGCGCAAGCGCCAAAGTGTGGGTATTGCCTTGTGTATGGCCATGCGCTAGATTGCCAGATAGGCAGTGCGTGCGGCGGAAAGCATCGTTTAATCCCTGCAACTTTGCCTGGGAGGCGGCAGCAAAATGAACATAAGACTGGTATTCACACGTGGTATTCTTTAGACCCGACGAGACTTGCGAGACCTCGTACAAGGACCGCCGCGGCAAATTCCAGAAGCAACAAGGGGTGACGCTGCCGAAGTTTTGAGCTTTCGAGAAGACCGCGTTCGGCCTATCGGCGCCGGAACTGCAATACGGTTTGAATGCTTTGAAAGGAGGAGTCGCAATGTGTAGATTCGCGGCGCTGCGCATGTTGGCCTTGAGCACGCTGCTGGCAGTTGCCGGTTTTGCAGGCGCCCAGCAGGATTATCCGACGCGGCCGATCCGTATCATTAGCCCCTATAGCCCGGGTGGCGGCAACGACATCATGTCGCGCCTGCTCGGACAGAAATTGACTGAAGCCTGGGGGCAGCAAGTGCTGGTCGAAAATCGTCCGGGCGGCAACACCATTATCGGCACCGAAGCCACGGCCAAGGCGGCTCCCGATGGCTACACCATCTTGCTCGCGCCGAGCAGCCATGTGGTCGTCCCGCTGCTCTTGAAGACGCCCTACGATCCGTTCAAGGACTTTACCCCGATCACCTCTCTTGCCCGCGGCGAGCACATTATGCTGATCAACCCCGCGATTCCGGCCAAAGACCTCAAGGAATTCATTGCGCTCGCAAAATCCAAACAGACCGAAATCAATTACGCCACCTATGGCGCCGGCAGCACGAGCCACCTGATAGCCGAATTGTTCAATCTGACCGCCGGGGTGAAGATGCAGCACATCCCCTACAAGGGAACCGGACCTGCCCTCACCGATCTGATGGGCGGTCAAGTGCAGGTCTTCATGTCGACCATGCCTCCGGCTGTTCCGCTCGTCAATTCAGGCAAATTGAGAGCCATCGCGATCACAGGCGAGAAGCGTACTGCCGCCGTGCCGCAGGTGCCCACGTTCGTGGAGAGCGGCCTGACGGAATTCAAAAAAATCGGAAGTTTCTACGGCGTCATCGGCCCGGCCGGCATACCCAAGGCCATCGTCGACAAGCTGGCGGCGCAAATTGCCAAGATCCAGGCGCTGCCGGATTTCAAGGAGAAGCTGGCGACACAAGGCGTGGTCCCATTGATCAATACCCCGGAGCAGTTCATGGCGCTGCTCAAAGAATATTCGGCCACCAACGACAGGATCATCAAGGCCTCCAATATCATGGTCGAAAAGTAGTTCTTGCTCAGCTCGAACTCGAGCGGGAGGACAGCGCCGAAGAAGCATGAGAAGGCTGCAACGACAGTTCAGCGTCATACGTAAGGGGAGGGATAGAGAATGGCAAGCTTGAAGGATAAGACCTGCATCGTGGGTGTAGGAGAGTCGGAGTACTCCTCGCAGGCGAAGCGCAGACTGCAAAAGACAGGGATGCAATTGGTGATGGAGGCGGTGACGGCGGCGATTGCCGACGCCGGGCTGAATTCGAAGGATATCGACGGCATCATTCCTACGGGACGGGGCACGGCATTCCCGGCGGAGGCGGTCGCCGCCAATCTGGGGACAGTCATGAAGTACTCGGCGATCATCCAGATGGGGGGAGGAAGCGCGTGCTGCGGCATCCAGACAGCAGCATCGGTGGTGGCAGGTGGCGGTGCCAATTTCGTCGTGCTCTACTACGGCGGCTCAGGGTTCTCGGGCCTACGCTCCGGGCGTAGCGAGGGTAGGCCTGTCGCAGAGCGACCGGGAGGAAATCGGGCTTTCGAGTGGCCCTACGGATGGATGACTTACCCGCAGCGCTATGCCACCATTTGCCGCAGGCACATGCATGAATACGGCACGACCATCGATCACTTGGCAGCGATTGCCGTGGCCACGCGCAAGCACGCCTGCCTGAACGACAAGGCCTATTTCCGAAAGCCCATGACCGTCGAGGAACACCACAATTCGCGCATGATCGCGGACCCGTACCACCTCCTGGATTGCTGCCTTGAAAGCGACGGCGTGGCCGCGGTCATCGTGGGGTCGGCCGAGAGCGCACGTAGCCTGAAGAAGCCCCCCGTACACATATCCGGGATCGCCACAGGCTACCCCGAGTTTGCCGATAGCCTGGTCACCAGACCGGCCTTCACCTCATTCGGTGTTAGACATGCGGCGCCGCGGGCCTTCGCCATGGCGCAACTCACTCCGGCCGACATACAGGTGGCGGAGATCTACGACTGCTTCACCTTCAATATGCTGTGCCAGCTCGAGGATGTGGGATTCTGCAAGAAGGGAGAAGGCGGCCCCTTTGTCGAGGGCGGCCGCATCGAGCTCGGGGGGGAACTGCCCTGCAATACGCACGGCGGGCTCCTGTCCCAGGCCCACATAGGCGGGATGAACCATGTTGTGGAGCTGGTGAAGCAACTCAGAGGCGAGGCGGGGGCGGCACAGGTCAAGGACGCCCACGTAGGTCTGGTAACGAGCTACGGGTTGGAGCAGCTCGGGTCTCTCGCCATTCTGACGAGTTAAGGGGGAAAAGCGATGAACGCTGGCGAGTACTTGAAACCGATTCCCCAGATCAGCGAGGAGACCAGGGAATATTGGGAGGGCTGTAAGAGGCACGAGTTGCGGGTCCAGAAATGCAAGGACTGCGGAACCTATATCTGGTATCCACAGACGCTGTGCCACAAATGCAACTCTTGGAACCTTGAGTGGACCAAAATTGGAGGGAAAGGAACTGTCTTCACCTATACAGTCATTCACCATCCTACGGGCAAGGTTTGGGAGAGCGAGGTTCCCTACGTGGTAGTCATCGTCGAGATGCCTGAAGGCATACGCATGGTGGGCGATCTGGTGGGGGGCAAGCCCGATAACGTAAGAATCGGGATGCCGGTAGAGGTCGTCTTCGACGACATTACGCCAGAGGTGACGCTGCCCAGATTCAAGCCCGCGTCAGGCTAATTAACGCGGACGGCGCGCCGGATTGGAGCGGCGTCGTCCTTTCGTCTTATAGACCTATTCGCGTGGAGCAGATGAAAACAACATTTCTTCGATGCCAAGCTGTGCTGGCCGCGTTGACCGCAATTCTCATCGGCGCCACGATTCCGGCATTTGCGGCGTTTCCGGAAAAGCCGATCAAACTCATCGTTCCCTTTCCGGCAGGAGGCTTTACTGACTTGGTGGCGCGCATCGTCAGCCAACAGCTCGGCCAGACGATGGGCCAGGTGGTGGTGATCGACAACCGCGGCGGTGCGGGAGGCGTCATCGGCACCGAACTTGCGGCCCTGGCTCCGGCCGATGGGTATACGCTTTTCTTTGCGACCACCGGCACGATCGCGATCAATCCTTTCCTCTACAAGTCGATGAAAATCGACCCGTTGAAGGCGTTCGAAGCGGTTGGCTTGGTGGTGTCCACGGCCAACGTACTGGTGGTGCCGTCGTCGTTTGGTGCGAACACCGTCGAAGAGCTGATCGCCATTGCCAAGAAGAAGCCCGGAACGCTGACGTTCGGATCGGCGGGCAATGGCAGTTCCAATCATCTCACCGGCGAGCTATTCAAGACCATGGTCGGAATCGATATAACCCACGTTCCCTACAAGGGCTCGGGCGCCGCGATTACGGACCTGCTGGCAGGGCGGATTTCGATGATGTTCGAAGCGATCTCCACCCAGACCCCGCTCATTGCCTCGGGCAAGGTGAAGCCCTTGGCCGTATCCAGCGCCGCGCGCTCAAAAGCCCTGCCTAGCGTGCCGACCCTGGCTGAAGCGGGCCTGCCGGGGTTTGACGTCAGCATCTGGCTGGGGGTACTGGCGCCCAGGGGCACGCCGCGTGAGATCGTGAGGCAGTTGAACCAAGCGTTGAATCGCGTGCTGATGCAGGACGAAATCAAGGCCAAGCTTGCCTCCCATGGCGCCCTGCCTCAGCCTGGGACGCCACAGGCATTCGCGCTCGAAATGCAGAAAGACACGGAAAAATGGAGCCGGGTCGTCAAAGCATCCGGCGCAACCTTGGACTGATCCTGCAAAAGGCCGATGTCGCGCCCAGCGGCTCGCGCAGGGCAGCTCGACGAAAGGTTGGTACAAACAAGGAGGCATTAATGGGTACTCGCATCTGGTATCAATCCATGGCGCCTCTGGCGGGCTTGAGCGGATATGTCGATGCGCTGCAACGGCACGCGAAACGGGCTTGCCCGGATGGCGTCGAGGTGGTGTTCAATGGGGCATCCGAAGCGCCTTACCGCGGGCACATGCCCACCGATATTCTGAAGTACCCCTATGTCAAGCAGGTGCTGCAAGCCGAGGCCATCGAGTTTTGCCGCCAGGCCGAACGCGATGGATTCGACGCCGTGGTCCTGGGGAGTTTCAGCGAGCCTTTCCTGGCGGAAATCCGCTCCCTCCTCGAAATTCCCGTTATCTCCATGCCCGAGAGCGTTCTCTTGACCGCCTGTTCGCTGGCAGAGCAGTTCGCGCTCGTCGCGTTGACGCAGGCCAGCGCGAGGCGCGTGCGAAGTCTGGTTCGCCGTCATGGCATCGAGTCACGCGTATGCGCAATTCAGTCGCTCGCGACGCCCGTCAACGAAAGCGATCTCGACGCGGCATTTGGCGCGCCCAGGGCCATCGTTGCGGATTTCACGGCTGTTGCCGAGCAGGCGGTGAACGCGGGTGCCGATGTCGTGATCCCGGCCGAAGGTGTGCTGAACGAGGTGTTGTACGCGAATGGCGTCCATAACGTCCTGGGCGCCACCGTGATGGATTGCGTCGGCGTTGCGCTGCTGTACGCGGAGCTGCAGATCAACCTCAAGCGGCGTCTGGGCATAGGCGTAGGGCGCCGTTGGACCTATGCCAAACCGCCGCTGGAACTGCTGGAACAGATCAAGCATTCCCGCTGATCCGGAAGTTGCGGGTAGCGGCCGTTCGCATTCGTCATCTTGCCGGGGTTTGCGTTACTCTTTGACACCTTTGGCAGAGAACATCTTGGTCTGACTTCCGCGTGCGAACTCTGTTTTCCCATCCGCAGCCTTTGTCTTCAGTGCGCAGCTTATGCCAAGTTATGCTATTCCAATGGCTATGACATCTATTCATTGCGGCTAAGTCGGTGATCGCGATGCGCCCCAAGTCTCAACACATTGACGCGCAATCCATGGACGCTGAACTGGAGCAGGCACGCCAAATGTTTTTTCAAGGCAACAAGCATTTTGAAGGCGGACGCTTTGACCAGGCACGCTCATGCTTTGAGGCTGCGCTGGTTTTGGCACCCGGCCGCGCGTCGGTGCTGGCCAATTTGGGTATTACGCATTTTCATCTGAAGCGGTGGCGCGAAGCGATCCCGTTGTTGCAACAGTCCACGACCGCTGATCCCGGTCAGTCGGAAGCCTGGATGCACCTGGGTTTGGCCTACGAAGCGCTGGCGCAATGGCAGGCGGCGGCTGATTCCTTGGCGCGCGCGCTGGAGTTAGAGCCTCAGCGTGCGGATCTGTGGGTAGTGTGTGGACAATGTCAGCTTCGCCTCGGCTTTGTTGAGTTAGCGTTGCATGCATTTGATCGCGCGGTGGCCATAGATCCGAATCTCGCCTTGGCATGGAGCGAGCGCGGCAGCCTGCTGCGCGAATTGCATCGTCTCGAGGATGCGGCCCTGTGTTTTGAAAAGGCCATATCGTTAGGTGCCGATCCTGAATTGCATGGCTACTACTTGGCTTCGGTGCGCGGAACTGGAGGCCCAGCTGCACCGCCAGCCCATTATGTGGAAGCACTATTTGACGACTATGCTGCGGATTTCCAGACACACTTGGTCGAGACGTTGCAGTACCAAGCGCACCAGTCTCTGGTTCGCCCGCTGCTCCAAGCCGGGCGACGCTATCATTCGGTGCTGGACTTGGGATGTGGCTCCGGTTTGTGTGGCCAGCTTATCCATCCTCTTGCCGACTCAATTGACGGGATTGATGTTTCCAAAGTGATGCTGGGACAGGCACGTCAGGCCGGCGTGTACCGCGATCTGATACATGCCGATCTGGTGTCCTTTCTGACCGATACCCCCCGCAGCGCTGACTTGGTTTTAGCTGCGGATGTTTTCATCTACGTTGGGGAACTTTCGGCGGTCTTCCGGTCGATTCGCCTCATTCTCGAGCCGACGGGCTGCTTTGCGTTTACTGTGGAGTTGTCACCTGAAGGACAGGATGTCCACCTGCTTCCCAGTTTGCGTTATGCGCATTCGGAGTCTTATGTCCGTCGGCTGGCGCAGACCCATGGATTCAAGGTGCGCGACCTTTTCACAGCCCCTTTGCGTTATGACCAACGGCAACCGGTTCAGGGGCTTTATGTTCTTCTGGATTGAAGGGTATTGGGTGGCTTTCAGCGGCATGAATCCACTCTTGGCTCGCCTCGACAACACTAGGTAACCTCTGAAAAACCTCGGACGATGTTTTCTCGGCCGAGGTTTTTCACTGGGATGGGGGGATTGGAAAAGGGGGCCATGGGCCCCTTTTTCAGAGTTTCCCTAGGCATATTCGCGGCGGTGACAATACGCTCGCGGTCGCGTCGAAGTGCCAACGGTCTGCTTGACGCATCCAGGTGGGTCTTTGGGCTGCCAAGGAAGACACGGCTAGGCAGTGCACCGCGAACGCCAAGTAATTGGTGCAACCGGGTTGCGTCCATGCCGATTGCCTGCACTCTCAGCTAGCCGCCAGGCCCTGCCGAACGAGTTCAAGCAAGGGACGGCCGGCGAGTTGCTGGAATCGATACGATACGCGCGCTATCGGCAACTCGATGGCAATCAACTGATCGAGCCGGCAGGGACTCGCATCGATGACGACCTCGGCACCGCTGCGCCGGATCGTTTGCGCGAGTTCGTTGCGCTGCGCGGCGGAGTAGCCAAGCGCCGGCAGCACCGGGCCCAGGTGCGGGAAGTCACGGTATGCACTTGATTTTCGAGCCGCTGGGTGCGATCTGGCCGGTGGTTCATTCATTCGGCGATTGTGGCAAAATCATCTGGGGAGGAGTCCCGTGGACTCTGCAAACAACTAATCTATACGGCTAGAGATTGAGGAGGAGGGGCGTGATGCGTAAACCATTCTGGATGTCCGTTGTCGCGGTGCTTGCCGCAATGACGCTGTCGGGACACGTACAGGCACAGGCTGAAAGTCCAGAATCCTACCCAAGCAAGCCCGTGCGGGTGATCATTCCCTTTGCCCCCGGCGGGTCGACCGACATCATCGGCCGGCTTGCACTGGAGCAACTGGGCAGAGAACTCGGGCAGCCGTTCGTACCCGTGAACGTCGGTGGCGCAGGCGGGACCGTGGGCGCCATTCAGGCTGCGCGCGCGAAGCCCGATGGCTACACGCTGCTGCTCGGAACCGGGGGCACCATTATCAACAATCCCCAGATCAGCAGAAATATCGGCTACGATGCCCTGAAGGACTTTCAGCCGATCAGCGCCCTGTGGACGCAGCCCAGCATCGTGGCGGTGAGGAAAGACAGTCCGTATGGCACCCTGCAGCGGCTCCTTGCCGAGGCGAAGCGACGGCCCGGAGCGTTGAACTATGGCTCCTCCGGGGTCGGATCCGTGAGCCATCTCAGCACTGAATACATGGCGATGGTCGCGGGGATCAAGATGACCCACATTCCCTATAAAGGCGGGGGACAGGTCATGACCGATCTCATGGCTGGAGTTCTGGATGTCGCGGTCCTGCCCGTCAGCACCGTGTTGGGCAGCGGCGATCGGCTGCTGAGTTTGGCCGTCGCCGCGCCCCGGCGCACGAGTCTCGCGCCCCATGTGCCGACGGCAGCCGAAGCGGGGTTGCTTGGCTTTGCCTACGCCTCATGGGGAGGACTGTTCGCACCGACCGGGTTGTCCCCTCGCATCGCCGACAGGCTCAGCGGGGCGATCGCCAAAGCGTTGAGCCAGGACGCGGTGAAAAAACGCTTCGTCGAACAAGGCGCAGATCCCGAATTCAGCACCCCGGCCGTGTATCGGTCTGAAATCGCAGCGGAATACAAGCGTGTCGGGCAACTCATTCAATCCATCGGGCTCAAGGAATAGCGAGCTCAAATGGGGCGTCCCATGGTTCGCGTTGCCGTTCCAGAGAGGCAGGGAATCCAAGTCTCGGAGGTCTAAATGGATAGAGCCAAGTTTGCCGACAAGACGGAGATGGCCGAAGTGTTCGCTCAGAACATCGTGGCGACCCGCTACAAGGACCTGCCTGCGCAGACAGTGGAAGTCACCAAACAAAGCATCCTGGATACCCTGGGCGTGTCCATGGCGGGCGGCGGGACTGTTCCTGAAGTCAGAGCGATAGTCGAACTGGTGACCGAAGGCGGCGGCAAGCCGGAAAGCACGATATGGGGTTTCGGGCAGAAAGTGCCGGCAATGATGGCCGCCTTCGTCAATGGCGCGATGACGCATTCGCTGGATTACGACGATGTCATCGATGAGTGCGGCGTTCACTTGAGCGCCACCACGGTGCCTGCGGCGCTGGCGGTTGCCGAGCGCACGGGCGGCGTGAGCGGGCGCGAATTCATCACGGCCATCGCGCTCGCAAACGACATGATCAGCCGGATGGCGCAGGCGATCAGCGCTAGGCGCAGCTGGTTTCTCACGCCGCTAATGGGCGTATTTTCCGGCGCTGCCGCGTGCGGCAAGGTGCTCGGGCTGGGCAAGGACCAATTGGTGAACGCGTTCGGCATTGCGTTCTGCCAGGCTGCGGGCACCATGGAAGTGGTACACGGCACCGATTCCAGCATCCGGGCTCTGTATGACAGCTTCGTCGGTAAGGCAGGGGTGCTGTCTGCGCTCATGGCGCAGCGCGGGATCTCCGGGGTGAAGGCGAGCATGGAGGGCAAGAGCGGCCTATTCAACGCCTATTTCCTCGGCGACTACAGTTCGGATATCCTGAGGGGCGATCTCGGAAGGCGCTTCGAAGGGAGCAAGGTCAGCTTCAAGGCTTGGCCATGTTGTCGACGCGCTCACCCCGCGGTCACGGCCCTCTTGGCGCTGATGCGCAAAGAGGGAATCCGCGCGGAGGAGATTGAACGCGTCGTGATCGACACGAATCCCGCGAGCGAAGCGCTGTGCCAACCGCCCGCGGCACGGCAACGCCCCAGCATTCCGTTGGATGCAAAATTTAGCATTCCCTATATCGCGGCGAATGCGATGCTCAAGGGACGCATAAGCCTCGAGGATTTCGACCCGGAAGCGATTCAAGACCCGAGGACGATCGATCTGGCGAAGAAGATCGGTTCACGGTTGAACCCGGCTTACGCGGCGATCGCGGGCATGACGCCTGGCAAGGTCGAATTGCAGACGAAGATCGGGAAGATCTACCAGCACCTGGAAGAGTTCCCCTACGGCCATCCGCAGAATCCGATGTCGCAAGAGGATCTGCTGCGCAAGTTCCGGGATTGCGTTTTCCATTCGGCGACGCCCTTGCACGCCGACGACACGGAAAATCTCGTGCACATGCTCAGCACGTTAGAGAGCGTGAAAGACATGAGAGAGATCACGTGTCTGCTCGGTCGGGATTCCGGCCGATAGACAAGGCACGGAATGGCGGTGGAATAGTGTCGTCGATCTTCCACGCGCGCCGCATACATCAACGGCGCGGCTCTGACCGTGGACGGCGGTCCGCACAACAAGTCCTACGTCACCCAGCTCTACGCCGAGCGCCCAGCAGTGACGGAAAAGCTCGCCAAGCCATCGGAGTAATCTGCGCGCTGCGCGACCGGACCGATTGTTTCGGTTCATGCCGCCTGCACGACGGATCTTTGCAAGAACCACGCGAGTCGGCTAGTATCCGGCGCACGAAGCCAGAAATAAGGTCGTACTGCGAGTAAAACGCCGCCACCCGCCCGTGACAGGACAGGCTGGTGCAGAAGGAGGAGTGACCATGCAGACGGAATCAGCGCGTCCATCCGACGGCCTTGCGCGGTGGATGGACCATCCGCTCGCCTACGTCGGCGCAGCCGGGTTGTTGGTGATGATGTTTGCGACGGTGTTGTCGACGCTCGGCAATACGCTTTTCAGCCGGCCGATTCCAGATATAGTCACGATCGACGAAGTCCTGATGGCGTTCCTGGTATTTCTGCCGCTTGCGGGCGTGCAGCTGCGCCGGGATCACATCGAAGTCGGCATTGCGACCGACTGGTTGCCGGCGCGGCACATAGCGTCGCTCAGGATTTTCGGCTGCGCCGTGTCCCTGCTTGCCTTTGGGCTACTGTTCACAGGGCTCGCGCTCGGTGCCTGGGAGGCTTGGGTCGACAACGACCTATATAGCGGAGAGTACGAGTTCCCGAGCTGGCCGGCGCGCGCGATCGCGGCGCTAGGCGTGCTAGGTTTCCTCGTGCGCCTGGCAGTGGACGCGGTGCAAACCTTCCGCCTGCGACGGTCCGCGCCGCAGGCGGCAGCTGGCCCTACCGACAAGCCATAGCCGCTTTGCGGGCCAGGAGCGCACCATCATTGGTTTCCCCCGCTTGAGCGCTACGGGCGCGGCCGGTCCTGCGCGCGCGGTCCTCGCCGCGATGCAAGGCGCGCGCTCGCCTAGGCCGGGGGCCGCAGGTCTAGCCGAGATCGAAAACAAGGACTGCCGGGTAGGTATGAGCGGCCAGTGGCTGCCGCACCAACGAACTGCTACGCACGAGAGCACATGGATGCCCATACCGCCGCGCTGATCGGCATTCCGCTTTTGTTGACCCTCCTGGTTTTGCGGGTGCCGATCGCGACCTCGCTGATGCTTACCGGCATCGTCGGGCTGGTGCTGGTGACCGGCTTTGTCGGCGACCAATTCTCGCTGAAACTGGGCCTGAAGCGCGCCATTGCCTTTCTTGGCAGCGATCCGTACTCCTTCATTACCTCTTTCACGCTGATCGCGGTGCCGATGTTCTTGCTGATGGGAAATTTCGCCTTTTACGCCAAGGCGACCGCTGAAAGCTTCGATACCGCGCGCGTGTGGCTTGTGCGCCTGCCTGGTGGCCTGGCGCACGCGACGATAGCCGCTTGCGCGCTGTTCGCTTCGATCAGCGGTTCATCCCTGGCCTGCGCCGCTGCGATGGGCAAGCTCGCTGTGCCTGAAATGCTGCGCGCCAAATACGACAAAGGCCTCGCCACCGGCTCGGTCGCCGCCGGCGGCACGCTCGGCGCACTGATTCCACCCAGCATCCTGATGGTGGTCTACGGCGTGTTTACCGAAACCTCGATCGGGCGGCTGCTGATTGCCGGCATCATTCCCGGCTTGCTCACGGCCGCGAGCTACATGATCATGATCTACTTTCGCACCACAATCAGTCCGCAACTCGCGCCTCGGCTCGATGTGCGCTATAGCTGGGCGCAGAAATTCAGGTCTCTCAAAGGCACCTGGCAGTTCATCGTGCTATTCCTGGTGGTGATGGGCAGCATCTACTCCGGGATCGCAACTGCGACCGAGGCCTCGGCGGTAGGCGCCGCAGGCATGCTCGCGATCGGCTTGCTGGGCAAGAAGCTCGGCCGAGACGACTTGAAGGCTGCGGTCATGGACACGGTGCGTCAGTCGAGTTCGATCTTTGCCATCGCGATCGGTGCCAAAGTGTTCGTCGCCTTCATCGCGTTCACCCAGGTGGCGATGCTGTTCGCAGACTGGGTGGCCGGGCTCGGGTTGTCGCCGCTGATGCTAATGCTGTTGCTCACGATTCTCTACGTGATTTTAGGCATGTTCATGGATCCCCTCGGCATCATGCTGCTCACCCTGCCGGTGGTCGTTCCAGTGATCAAAAACGCCGGCTACGATCTTGTCTGGTTCGGTGTCATCATGGTGAAATACCTCGAGATCGGCATGATCACGCCACCGGTCGGACTCAATGTGTTCGTGCTCAAGGCGGCGATCGGCGACGCCGCGAAGCTGGAGGAAATCTTCAAGGGCATCGCCTGGTTCTTCGTCATGGACATAATCACGGTATCGTTGATGATCGTATATCCGGAAATCTGCACTTGGCTGCCCACCCTGGTGTTTTCGCACCGAGGCTAAAGCTCATCCGCCCTGAGGCAATACCCTTTCACCGTGTCTTTAAACAGGAGGAAATCATGACCAAATTTCAATGGACCGCCGCCAGGGTCGCGCGACTCGCACGCATGGGGCTAGCGGCGCTGGCCTGCGCAGCCTCGCTCGCGGCCGGTGCCGCCGATCCGCAGTTCAAGATCAAGTATGCCGCTGCGTCTCCGCCGGGAAGCCAAACCTCGGTGCCGATCGTGTGGTGGGCGCAGGAAGTCGAGAAGCGCTCCAACGGCCGCATCAAGATCGAGTTCTTCTGGAGCGGATCGCTGATCAAGGGACCCGACATACTCGGCGCGGTCAGCAAGGGTGTCGTGCCCATGGGCAAGATCTACACCGTGGACCATACCGGACAGATGCCGTTGCACCAGCTGGTCAATCTTCCGTTCACTTCTGACGACGTCCATGTGATCCAGCGTGTCACCAAGGACATGCTGGATCGCTATCCGGGATTCCGGAACGAATTCGCCAAGAGCAACGTCTTCCGGCTGGGCGCGCTTGCCACGGGCACGGTGCATCTCTTGTCGAAGAAGCCGATCAAGACGTTGAAGGACCTCCAAGGCGTGAGCGTGCGCGCACGCGGACCGCAGGCGCAGGTGCTGAAGTCCGTTGGCGCGGTTCCGGTATCCGTCGCGTTCGGCGAGTTGTACGAAGCGCTGGACCGCGGCGTCATCGGGTCGACCATCATGTACGAACTCTCGGTGATCCCGTACAAATTCAACGAGATCGCGCGCAATTTCACGTACGTTGGGCTCGGTCAGGCGATGCAGGGCGAGATCGTGAACAAGGATTACTGGGAGGCGCTGCCCGCCGACGTGCGCAAGATCCTGCAGGATACGATGAATGACGCCGAAATCTGGTATGCCCGGTCGTTCGTCGAGAAGAACCGGAAGGAGACCAAACAGATGATGGATGGCGCGGGTACACCCAAGGTGGCGTTCTACCACTTACCCGATGCCGATCTCAAACGCTGGCAGAAACAATCGCAGGAAGTCTACGACGAATGGATCGCGCAGAACAAGAAGGCTGGCAACACAGCGGAGATGGTGAAGACCTTCCGCGCGTTGCTCGCCAAACACGAGGCCGAGGTTAAGTCTAAGGGATATCCCGCGATGAGCGGCCAGTAGCCGGCGCACAGCTGAACTGGATCGTGGCAAGACAGATGGATCCGGAACTGCGGGGTTGATGAGCACGCGCCAAATCGCGAATCCGGTCACCGGAAAAACCGAGGGGCAGACATGAAGCCGATACGATTCATGCTAGGCGTCGCGTTCGTCGCGCTTTCGTGCGCGGCGGCCGCGGCACGGTCATGAGCCTGGGCTGCCAACTGGACGGATAGTCTCGGACAAAGAGGAGGCAAGCATGGTCGTGGATCTGATCATCTGGATCGTTGCCGGTGTCGTCGTACTCGGGGGAGTGCTGTACCTCGTCGGCTTGTACAACACCTTCGTGCGCATGGCAATGGCAAACGACCAGGCCATCGCCAACATCGATTCCGTTTTGCGCCAGCGCCATGAGGAAATCACCAAGCTGGTGAATGCCTGCCAGGCCTACATGGAGCACGAACGCGGCACCCTGGAGGAACTGACGCGCGTGCGCACCGGCGCTGAAGCCGCAAAGGGAACCGAGGCCAGGGTTCAGGCGGAAAACGCGCTCACACGCCAACTCGGAAAACTGCGCATGATCTGGGAAGCCTATCCGGCACTGCGGGCGAGCGAGAATTTCCTGCAGACGCAGGAGCGCATGAGCGCGCTCGAGACCACGCTCAACGACCGGCGCGAATTTTTCAACGCCTCGGCAACGGAATACAACACGTTCATCAGGCAGTTCCCGCCGCTGCTGTTCGCGCCGCTGTTCGGATTCCGGCAGCGTGCTCTGCTGGAGACGCCTGAGGCCAAGCGCGCCGACATTGCGCGGCCGTTTCCCCTGAAGCACGGCTAGCATCCCATGCGGCGGGCGCTCCTGCTCGCGCTGGTCGTCGCCGTCCTGTCCGCGGCGGTGCTGGCACTCAGCTTTTCGGTGTCGCGCTACAACGTAAAGGGCCAGCGATTCGACGATTCGCTCGCCGATTTTCTGTTCATGATGTCGGCCTACACGGCGCTGTCGCTCCGCATCCATCCCGAGGCGCCGGACGAGCAGCGCATCCGCAGAGCGCTTGCCCGCTATCGCGCCACCACGCACTGGGAAGTCAGGAGCGTCGCCGGGCGAGACATCGCCCGCTACGGTGTCGCGGCGATCCCGTTCCTCGCCCGTGCCTCCGAGGGGGCCGACGCCTTCGTCCTGGAAGGCGTTGCACGGGCGCTGGAGGTGATCGGCGGCGCCCAAAGTCTGCCGGTTGTGCTCGGCATGATCCGCCGCCACGCGCTGTTCGCGGATCTGACGTCCGGGAAGCGCCAGCATCATTCGCTGCGGCGCCACGTCGTACAGGCGCTGGGGAAGACCGGCACGCGCGAGGCCGCGGACGTGCTGGTGGAAGTCTACGCCCGAGCGAAGAAGTTGAATATTTCGTGGGCGCCGACGATCCTGGCGTCCATCGCCGATACCGGACACGGCGCAGCGTTTCTGCTTGGCGCGGCGCGCGCGGCGCACGCCGCGCGCGAGCTCGACGAATTCATCTGGCCGCTCGCGCGCACGCGCGATGCGCGGGCCATCGACTTTCTCGCCGGCCTGTTCGCACGGCCGGAAGTGTCGCTGCGGCGCAGCGCGCGCGATGCGCTGGATCAGGCTGGCGGTCCCGCAGCGATTCCGGCTGTGTTGCGCGTGCTCGGGGGCACGAACGACGAGCATCTCAAGAGCTGGCTGATCCAGACGATACTCGACGACCGCGACGCGCAGGGGAACCCCGACGTGGTACCTGCGCTCGAGCCTTACCTCACGCATCCGGCGCTGGCATCGGAAGCGCGGTACGCGCTGCTGCGGATCGGCACGGCGGAGGCGAACGCCGCAATCGTGCGCCGGTTCGACCGGCTGCAGCCCGACGACCTGATACGCGACATGGAATACGCGAGCGAGCACGCCCTCCCGCTCGTCGAGCGCTATCTGGCGTCTCCCGATCCCCGGGTGCGCAGGATGATACTGGACAAGCTGCCGGAAATGCGCATTCCCGAAACCGAGGCGTTGGCGGCCAAGGCCCTCACTGACGGCGATCCCTGGGTGCGCAAGTCGGCGCGCGAGGCGGCCCTCTACGCGGATCGCCTACTGTTCTGGAAGGGACTGACGGACCGGCTGCCGGAAAGCATCGGGCCGTCGCTCTTCCACGCCATGCGGCCGACCTTCTTCGGCGCGCCGCTGGATCACATGCTGCCGCTCCTGCGCGGCGTGCATGCCGTTGGCGTCGGCCTGTCGGGACTGCTTGCATTGGCGCTGCTCTTCGGGGCGGCAAGAATAGTCGAGCCTTATCGCTTCGACCTGTTCACGGCGTTCCTGCTGCTGGAGGGATTCGTCGGTGATTTCCTGCTGCTGGAATTCGGGAACAACCCGTGGCTGCTCATCCTCGGCGCAACGGCCTGCCACCTTGCGCTGCTCGCCGGCGTCCTATGCCAGCCGCCCGAATTTCTCCCCGGCGAGCTCGCCGGGCGCTTCGAGCGCCTTATGGGGGCAAGCGTGTGGCTGGCGATGCCGCTGCTCTTCGCGTTTACGACGCCCGCGCTGGCGCAGGCGCTGCGCGTCGCCTTCCACAACAGCGCTTGGTCGCTTGCGCTGCTCGCCCTATTCGCGCTGGTGACGGTGCTGGTCGTCGAGCAATGGGCGCTGCGCTGGTCTCTCGCGCCGCGAAGCGAAACGACCGAAGCACGTATGGCCGCGCTGCTCTGGTTTGCACTCACCGGGCTGCTGCTGTTCGCGATCTTCGGCTGGGCGGCGCAGCTCTGGCAGTCGGGGCGCCGCGACGAAACCCTGGTAACGCTCCTTGCGGCCTTTCCCCTGATCTGGCTGCCGCTTGGCCGGCTGCACGCCTTCCAGTCCGGCGACAGTGCGGCTGGTGCGCGCGAGCCCCCGCCCCTCCCGGGCGAGCGGTTGATCGCGGCGGACCTGGGGGTGCAGGTTGCCCTGCAGCTGCGCGGCCGGTCCTGGCTGGGCAGGCTGGCCAAGGCAGCGATCGTGCTCGCCACCGCTGTGGCGGCTGCGATTATGGCGGGAATCAAGGGCAAGGCGCTAAGCATGCTGCTTGCCCTTCTCATCGCGCCGGTGGGCGCAGCAGTTGCCACGCTCGCCATCGCATGGCTCGTCCCGACCTGGGTGATCCATCTGCGCCGCGGCCATGCGCGTGTCGCCGCCTCGCGCGCCGGTCTGGCTTTCCAAGACACCGGCTGGCGCCGCCGCCTGGCGCTGCCGCTCGGCCTGCAGCGCAGACTGGGCGCCGATCCAGACGCGCGTGATCCGGAACAACGGCGCGCGCTGCGGCTGGAAGAAAGCGACTGGATCGCTGCCGTATCGGCAGCGCAGCGTGGCGCTGCGGCCGCACGGAGCGCGGCATGACGCGCCTGCTGCTCGCCATCCTGCTCTGCCTCGCTTGCGCCGCAAGTGCCGCGGCCCAACAGCAGTACAGCGCCGATGACGCTGCACAGGACGTGTGGCTGCTCGAGAACGCCGAGCGAGAGACATGGGTGCCAGCTCTGCGCCGCCTGATGGCGGAACGCTACCTTTCGAAGCGCGCGGTAGCGAGCGTGCTGCGGCGCATGAATGTGCTGGAGGGCCGCGACCGCGTTGCATTGTGCAAGGCGCTCGGCACGGCCCTTTTTGATCCGCGCGCGCAGCAGGCGGTGCTCGGTCTGGCGCGCGACCCGGACGAAGCAGTGCGCAGCGCGGCACGCGCGACGCTCGCCGAGCGCGGGAGCGTGCTCGCCCCGGAAGCGCTGCTTGCGCTCGCGGGCGAAGCCGGCAAAGAGCGTGTCCGTTTCCTGGGCGAGTGGACAACTCGCTACGGAGAAGTCCAAGGCGTCAAGTCTTCCCGACGCGACGCCGCCCGCATTGCCGCGGCAGGATCGCGCCGCGACGACAGCGCGTTCGCCGCGCTTTCGCGCCTCAGCCTCGACGCCGAGGAGCGGGTCGCGCGCCAAGCGATCGAGGCCCTCGGATTGCTGATCGACACGCGCGTCGAGGAGCGTTTGCTCGAGTTGGGACAGACCGGCAGCGTCACGGCCCTCTGGCAGCTCGCTTACCGCGGCGACGCGCGCGCCTTCGAACCGCTCATCAGCCGGAGCACGGAGGAAGCGCGCCGGGCGCGCAGTGACTGGGACCGGCGCAAGGCGTTCGAGCGCACGGGCAATTACCTCCCGGCGCTGTTCTTCCCACGGCTGGTTTCGCTGTACCGGGCGGCGCGCGACGCGGAACAAAAGCAGGGCGCGCGGCACATGATCGAAGGCCACCTGAGCCTGAACCTGCTCGATGAGCCGCTTGCGCTGCGCGAAATCGGTGTCCTCGCCAGCGACCCGGACCAATTCCTGCGCGGCGCGGCGCACAAAGTTCTGGAATGGGAGCGCAGCCGCGCAGCCGAGCGCGCTGTCCCTCAACTCCTGGGGCGTGCACTCCTGGTGGGCGCCGGCCTTGCGGGCATCGCGGTCGGCCTGGTGATCTACCTGCTTGCATTCCGCCTGTTGATGCTCAAGCGCTTCGTGCATGGCCTGCCAACGCAGAAGGTCCGCTCGGCGCCTGCGGGCCTCGTGGCGCTGCGGGGCGAGGTCCAGGTGCATCAGGATCAAACTACGGCGCATCCGTTCACAGGCGAGGCTTGCGTGGTACACGAGAGTGCGCGTTTCCCGTTCTGGCTGGACGATGGCACCGGAAGAATCCTGGTCGATCCGCAGGGCGCAGCGCTCCTGTCCGAGGACGGCGTCGTGTTGCCGGGAGAGCGCGTGCTGGTGGTAGGAACGTTTCGAAAGCGGCGAGACGGCGGCGAGACTGCGGCCGCGATGGAACGGGGTGGCGAGCCCGAGGCGCAGCCCTCGATCGAGCGGCGCGATGGGGATCTGACCTGGTTCACGCGCGCCGGGGGCTGGGTGGTGCGCGCGCTGACCCGCGCGACCCTGGGCCAGACCGCCGCGCGCATGATGTTCCTCGACGCGCGCCAGTGCTTCTGGATATGGGACAACCTGGACGAGCGGCCATTTCAGTCGGAACGTGAAGCCGCAGCAATGACCGCGGGGGCGATGTTCGCCGGCGCGTGGCTGCTGGTGATCCTCGGCGCGATACTCGGGCTGCCTTCGATCTAGCCTGCCCGGCTATCAAGGGCACGCCGCGGCCTGCAGGCGCCAAAGCCGCTTACGCAGTATCCAGATACGCGCAACGATTTGCCGATAGAAGCGCGGCGCGGCCTCGGCCGCAGCGAGCGCGCCGAAATAAAGCCCCGCCGCGGACACGGAGCCGCTCGCGCCCGGCCAGCGATCGACGTCCTCCGGCAGTCCGAAGCCATTGGTTGCCGCGACCAGAGCGATGAACGCGACGGCCCAGCGCACGCCGATCTGCATGAGCTCGCGCCGGCCGTGCTTGTTGTCCCAAGCACCCAGGAACGTGCCGCTCGCGAGCGCGGCGAATTCCACCAGGCCGAACAGGCCGCCGACGCCGTGCGCTACCAGCGGATAGGCCGCAGTCATGAACCAGAGCGCGCCGGTGAGAAGCTTCGCGTCCCCCGTCTTGCCCTCGGCGACCGCTTTGCGCCGCGCCCAGGCGAAGACGTAAAGCATTACGATGGCGTGCACCACCATGAACTGCATCGCGAGCAGTCGTCCGGCGAGCGTCCCGAAGTACTGTGGCAGAAGCGCGCCGCCCACTACCGCAGCGAGCGCCAGCACCGCATTGATGCCGAACGGGGTGGCGATGCGCCGCCGCACGCTCAGCCCGCTGCCGCCAGCGCCTGCAGCGTATGGCGCTCGACCAGCGGCTGAAGCAGCCGCGATGCAGCCGGCGCATGAACCCAAGCGGGTCTTCTGAAACGGGCGAACAGTCTCATGAACGTGCTCCCTGTCGGCTTGCGAAGTGTAACATTTGACCGGCAGATCCCTATCCGCGCCAGTTCATGCGCTACGCGAACATTCTGAACCGGATCGTCGGAAAGATATTGGGGACAGACCACGGTTTGTCGTCGTCGTGATCGACGGTGCGCTAAGAATACTTTCGCGATTGAGAAGGTCCGACGCTATACGTTGCTGCGCCCGAGTTCGGCTTGCCTTGGTGCGCACCGCTTGGGGCTCGGCGGCTAGCGGATGCTTCCCGCCAAGTAGCGCGCAGCCTTGAGAATCGGTATGCCCGCGACCCTGCCGAGCACAATAAGATCATCGTCGCCGGATATGATGCAGTCAACTCTACCCGCAAAGGCCGCGTCAGGAAATTTGTCGTCCCTTGGATCACGACAAATATGAAATAGTCGGCGCGGGGTAAGAATTTCGCCATCTCGCACCAAGACCGTCACGGCGCGTTCGCGCGCTTCAGCCGGAACATAGCGGTCGAACTTCCCACGGGCGATGACCGCGAGCAGTTCATCACGCGTCGCTGGCGAAAAAATCAATGTAGAGCGCTCAGCGAGCAGGCCAAGCAATCTACCGGGAATGGAGCGCGGCAGGAGAATGCCACTGACTATCGTATTCGTATCGACAACAACACGCCTAGCGGCTGGCATCGATCATGCGTTTGAGCTTGGTTAGCGTGAGCCCTTTACGGCGCGCCTGATCGCCTATGGCAGCAGTCGCGGAACGAAACTCAGCAGCCGACTCGGCACGGGATTTTCTTTTAGACAGCCGCCCTATCTCTATGGCTACTCGCATCCTGACAACGCGTTTTTTCTCCTCGCTAAGAGCAGCAAAGCGCGCAGCGGTGTCTGGGCTGACAGGAATGGCAGGGTAGTCAATCGTTTTCATGCCGTAAGTATACGGTTTTCGGGATGATCTTGCTTGGGGCAGGGCGCCTAGCCGCTTCATTTTGCCTTGTACAGGCCGCGGCCAACGCGCTCGAATTGATCGCTCTTGGCGAGCGTTTGGGTAACGATCTGTCTGAAGCTGAGCGAGGTGGATTGGTAACCCTGCTTGATCACTTTCTTTGCCGCTTCGCTCACCGTCAATGCCTCGCCCGCCAAAGTAATTTTCAGCGCCGCCACGAGGCCGCCGGGACTTCGGCGAGGGGGGCGTCTTGTTGGATGTAGTCTTTGACATTATGTCTCTCCTTGACACGTAACAAAAGGTTTCTGTATTGCCGTGCTCATTACATCCGCTGTCCGGGTTGCCACCACGATTATTTGCTCGCGTTTTCCTGCAAGGCAGGTTACTTCTGCCCCAGCTGTCACCAAAAGCGCGCGCTCGCCTATGGCGACTGGGCGGAAGAGAACGTCCTCGCATCGGTCCCGCACCGGCAATACGTATTCATGGTGCCCAAAATCCTGCGGCCTATTTTCTCGCGACGTCGTGGCTTGCTCGCGTCTCTGTGCCACATCGCCGAGCGGCTCCTTGGCGAAGCGTATAACGCGGCCGCGCCCGAGGGCCGGCCCGGACTGATCTTATTCGTGCAGACGTTTGGCGATCTCGTAAACTTCAACCCGCATATCCATGTGCTTGCAGCCGACAGCGTGTTTCGGGCGAACGGCGCATTCATCGCATTGCCGGCGATTCCGGTGAAACTGCTCGAGAAGGGCCTTCGCGCAAGCGTGCTCGATCTCCTTGTCGCTAAATGTGAAGCCACCGAGCAATTGCGCTCCATTCTGCTTTCCTGGCGGCACAGCGGTTTTTCGCTGCACAACGCAGTGCGCGTAGGTGTGGTCGAACCGAAACAATTGGATTGGACTGGGTACCCAAAATCAACCGGCAATTTGTGTCGGTCGCCAATAGGTCTTCACGTCCTTGCCCCACTTGAGCCCTGCAGCTGCGACAGCGGTCGGGAGAATCCTCCGCATCCGCTCGCGGTTCAAACTGGTGTCCACGTACCAGCCGTCCACCAGCGGTCGGCTATACCGCTGGGCCCACGCCATTGGCTGGCCCGGGAACAGCTCAGGGAGCGTTTTGGCGACGTATGCGCGTGTCGTGCCGTAATAGCCCATTGCTTTCGCCATTGCTTCCCGGCGGTCCGGGTACTCAGACCACAGCCGGCGCAGAAGGTCAGTATGGATGTCGATGTAGTTCCAGTGCACGGACATCGCCCCTCGATATTCAAGCCCAGGCCCGATCCTCTTCATCGGCGCTGTGGCGATCATCGGCTGCCCGTAGGCCCTATCACGTCACGTACCGCTGCACTTCTGCGCGCTCGTGGCATCTCTCTTTTCCTATGCGATGCCTGTTTGTCCTTGGGATAAGGGCGGCAAGAGCGGAGGGTCGCATGGACGGTCTTCGGGCCAAGCTATCCATGGGGCCGGGCACAGAATTTCCGAATCGGCTCACAGGGGCGCGGACCAGGCCATCCAGAACGTTCGCGAGGCCGTGCGGCGTCGGACCAATCGCTTGCGTGCTAGGCTTATGCTTTTGATGAGCAGGTCCCCCATGCGAGCCTTTAATTGCCGGAGGTACCCGTGAGCGTGAAGCTTGTGTCGCAGTTAAGTGCGATGATCCTTGCGTTCGGTTCGGTTTGTTTTCCGTCCAGCGTCGCGCACGCTCAGGTCGAAAGTCCTGACACTTACCCATCGAAGCCTGTCCGCTTGATCATTCCGTTTCCTCCGGGTGGGCCGACCGACATCCTCGGCCGGCTGGTGGGAGAGATCCTCGGCAAGGAGCTCAATCAACCGTTCATTGCGGTCAACGTCGGCGGAGCGGGCGGAACCATAGGGGCGATTCAAGCCGCACGCTCCAAACCGGACGGCTACACGCTGATGCTGGGCACGGCGGGGACCATCATCAACAATCCGCACATGAACAAGGATATCGGCTACGATCCGCTCAAGGATTTTCAGGCTATCACTGCCTTGTGGTCGCAGCCGAGCGTGGTTCTGGTGCGCAAGGACAGTCAGTTCACCAACCTGAAGGAGCTGATCGCCGAGGCAAAAAGGCGGCCCGGCGCATTGAACTACGGATCCTCAGGCGTTGGCTCGTTCAACCATCTGAGCACCGAATTCTTTGCCAGCCTTGCCGGCATCAAGATGACCCATATTCCCTACAAAGGCATGGGGCCCGCGATCACCGACCTCATCGGCAAGAATCTTGATGTAGTATTCGGTCCGGTTACGAGTCTGCGCAGCAACAGCGATCGACTCATCGGCCTCGCGATCTCGGCGCCTATCCGGTCCAGTTTCGCACCGGATGTGTCGACTGCCGGCGAGGGCGGTTTGCCGGATTTCGTCTACAGTTCATGGGGTGGCCTGTTCGCACCGGCCGGTATTGCTCCCCAAATTGCCGACAAGCTGAGCTCGGTCATCACCAGGGGATCCGCTGTGGAGAGCGTCAAGAAGCGCTACGCGACCCTTGGGGTCGATCCGGAATTCAGCTCGCCCGGGGAGTACCAAGCTCGCATTGCAGGCGAGTTCAAGCAGGGCAGGCAACTGATCGAATCGATCGGATTGAAGCAAGACTAAGGGGCCATTTCAGGGTTACCGAAATGGCCCCTGATATAGGGGAGTATGAGGGGATACGCCCCGAAGGAAGTCCCCTTGGAGGATGTCCCCTCATTTTGTAAAAAGCTCTTATAGCCGTCGCCATCGATCATCCGGCAGCATCTGCGAACGCATGCGGATCGCGTGCACCTAAAGGAGAACTGGGTTTGAGCCGTCATTTCGCAATTGCTGTTGACATCGGTGGAACGTTCACCGACATTACGCTGGCCGATCGGCGCTCGGGCAGGCTGTGGCAGGTCAAGACCCCGACCACGCCGGCTGACCAGTCCGAGGCTTTCGTCCATGGCATCCGGCGCGTGTTGCAGGAAGCCGGCGTCGCGGCAGCGCAGATCGAAGGCGTTTTTCACGGCACCACCGTGGCCACCAACGCGATCCTCGAGCGCAAAGGCGCGCGGCTGGGCCTGCTGACGACCGAAGGCTGCCGCTATGTGCTGCACATCGGCCGCCATGACGTGGCCCGGAATACAAACAGCTATTTCTGGATCAGGCCCGCGCGGCTCGTGCCGCCGCGCCGGATTCACGAAATCGCCGAGCGGATGGGGCCGGACGGTTCGGTCGAGAGGTCGCTCGATGAGGACGGCTGCCGCCGGGCGCTGCGCGTGCTGAGAGAACAGGGGATCGAATCGCTTGCCGTGTGCCTATTGCATGCCTACGCCAATCCCGTGCACGAGCAGCGTGTGCGCGCATTGGCTGCGGAAGAGCTGCCCGGCATGCCCTGCTCGCTATCCTCAGAAGTATTGCCGGTGTTCCGCGAATACGAGCGGACGACCGCAACGGCGCTGAACGCCTACGTCATGCCGCAGGTCGCCGGCTATCACCAACGGTTGGAGACGCGGTTGCGCGAGCTTGGCATTTGCGCGCCGCTGCGCATCATGAAATCCAACGGCGGCATGTATGGCGCGCGCGCCGCGGCAAACCAGCCGCTGCATACCGCACTCTCGGGACCGGCCGCCGCGGCGGTCGGATCGGTCCTCGTCGGGCAGGCGGCCAATCTTCCCAGCGTGATTTCGATCGACGTCGGCGGCACCTCGGCCGACATCTGCCTGTCGCAGCACGGCAAGCCGGCCATTACGTCCGCCGGCGAGATCTCCGGACTGCCGCTCAATGTGCCCATGGTGGATGTGCATACCATCGGCGCGGGTGGTGGGTCGATTGCCAGGGTGACGGACAACAAGAGCCTGCGCGTCGGCCCGGAAAGCGCGGGGGCGGAACCGGGGCCGGCGTGCTACGGCCGGGGCGGGAAGGAAGCGACCGTTACCGACGCCAACCTGGTGTTGGGACGCAGTCCGGCATCGCTCGGCGGCGAGGTGCCTCTGGACATCGGCCTGGCCGAACAGGCGATCATGGAACGCGTGGCGAAGCCTCTTGGCCTGTCTTTGCACGAGGCTGCCGAAGGCGTTGTGGAGCTGCTCAACAACAATATGGCGGCTGCGATCCGCTCGGTCTCGGTCGAACGCGGCTACGATCCGCGCAAGTTCGCGCTGGTCGCCGGCGGCGGCGGCGGGCCACTGCATGCAGGGCGGCTTGCCGTGCTGCTCGACATCCCGCTGGTGATCGTGCCTTCGAGCGCCGGATTACTATCCACGCTCGGTCTTCTGGCAACGGACCTGAAGAGCGATTTTATGCAGACCGTCATCCAGCGCGCAGACGCCTACGATCTGGCCAAGCTCAACGCCGCACTGACCGAACTGGAGCGCAAGGCAAACGCCTGGTTCGCATCCGAAGGCGTGGCAGCAGCGGATGCAACGTTTGTCCGCACGGCGAGCCTGCGCTATACGCATCAGGCCTATGAGATCACGGTCGCCTTGCCGCAGACGGGCGCAGGCTCGGGCGCTCGGTCTTCGCCGCTGACCGAAGCGGACCTTGCGAGCCTCCAGCAGAGCTTCCACAACGAGCACGAGCAGCTCTACGCCTGGTCTTCTCGCACCTTGCCGGTCGAACTGGTCAACCTCGGGGTGTCGGCATACGGCCGGCTTGCCAAGCTGAAACTGCCGGCACACAGCGGCTCATCGGGTGCGGCGCCGGCGAGCAGGACAACGCGCATGGTGTACTTCGGCCGTGCCGAGGGCATGCTGAAGACGCCGATTTACGATTTCGCCGCGCTTAGCCCCGGGCAGACCCTTATCGGCCCGGCGGTCATCGAGCAGCGCTTTGCGACGGTTCTGGTGCTGCCGCGGCACGCAGCAGGCATGGACCATTACGGCAACATTCTGATCAAGGTGCAAGCGTGAACAAGGCAGCCAAGAAATCTGTGGATCCGATCGTCGTCGAGATCATCAAAGGCGCGCTGAAGGCATGCGGCGACGAGATGGAGTCGGTCATCGTGCGCACTTCCATGTCGCCGTTCATTCGCGAGAAGGGCGATCACTTCTCCGGCTTGACCGACCGGCACGCGCGCCTGCTGTACACCACGAACGATCGCGCCGGCCCGGGCATGATCGAGACGATCTGGGAGAAGTACCCGGCCGATACGATGAAGGCGGGCGACGTCTACTGGATGAACGACCCCTACCTCCTGCGTGGGGCCATTTCCCATTCGCCCGACATGTGCTTCATCGCGCCGGCTTTCTTCGGCGACGAGTTGATCGGCTATTCGCTATGTTTCGGACATTTCTGGGATATCGGGGGATCACGGCCTGGCAGCATCTCGCCGAATTCGACGGACATCTTCCAGGAAGGGCTGGCCGTGCCGCAGATTCGCATCGTCCATGAGGGAAAGCTAAATGACGAGCTGTACCGCCTCATCCTGCGCAACTCGCGCTTCCCCGAAATGTTGGAAGGCGACACGCGCGCGATGATGGCGGCGACGAAGATCGGGCAGAGCCGGCTAGCCGAGCTGTTCGAGCGTTACGGGCACGATCTGGTCGAAGGCTCGTTCGAGGAGCTGCTTTCCCGCTCCGAAAAGGTGGTGCGCAAGCACATCGCACAGTACAGCCGCAAGGGCCGATACACGTTTGCCGATTATGTCGATGACGATTGCGTCACCGACACCCCTTATCGAATCGAGTTGTCGGTCGAGATCGACGGCGATGGCGTCGCCCGCGTCGACTGCACAGGCAGCGATGACCAGGCGAAGGGACCGATCAACTACCTGTTGCATCCGGACATTTGCCGCATGATGCTCTCGCGCTTCCTGCTGCTCGACGATCGCAGTGCGTTCCAGAACCAGGGCGCGTATCGCAGCATCGGGGAGGTGAAGCTTCGCCCGGGGAGCATCCTGCAGCCGATGCGCCCGGCCCCGATCGGACTGCGCGCTCACACCCTGCACCGCTTTCTCAACGCAGTGCTGGGCGTGTTTGCACAAGCGACCGACGGTGGCACGCCGGCCGGGTCGCCCGACTATGTGATCATCATCATGCATACGCTCGATGCGCAGACGGGGAAGTACGTACTGTGCACCGACGGATTGGGTGTCGGGCAGGGCGCACGGCCGTTCGCCGACGGGCTGGACGTCATTTATTCAAGACGGCAGAAGAATTACCCGATCGAGTTTCTGGAAGGCACGTATGCGATGCGGATCGAGCGCTACGGTATTGCGCCCGACTCGGGTGGTCCCGGGAAGTATCGCGGCGGCCTGGGCATCATCCGCGATTACCGCGTCCTCGCCGAGAGCGTCACGCTGGCGACGCGCATGGCGAATCGCAAGACGCCGCCCTGGGGCGTGAAGGGCGGGCAAGCCGGTCGCACCGGCGGCATCTGGATCAACCCGGGACAGCCAGGCGAGCGTTTCGTGCCGGGCTTCTCCGATGGCATCAAGCTCAATCAAGGCGACTTGGTGCGGATCGTTTCAGCCGGCGGCGGCGGCTACGGCGATCCGCTGGAGCGCGAGCCGGCGCAGGTGGAAGACGACGTTGCCGACGGCTTCGTCAGCCTTGCAGCGGCGCTCGCTGATTACGGTGTCGTCATCGATCCGAATACGCTGTGCCTGGACCGCGAGGCAACGCTGCGCACACGCCAGGCGCGACGCGCGCAGCGCACGGGTCCGCTGCCGTTTTTTGACCGAGGGCCGCAATTCGAGGCCATGGAAAACGCCCGTCTGCCGCGAACCGCCAATGCTATGGGGCAGGCGAGGGATGCCGCGAGCGCGGCGTGACAGAAGGGAGTTCTCTTATGCAAAAGCTTTTATCAACGTACCCAATTAGAGCGTCGCTGCAGCGCATTCTTGCCAGGTCCGCCGTTCGCCGGAGGCAAGGGCGCGCGCGCCACGCCGTCTGCATGCTGCTCGCTCTGTCACTGGCACAGTTTGCGGCCGCACAAACTTACCCGGACAAACCGATCAGGGTGATCGTGCCTTTCGCGGCAGGCGGCGGTGCGGATTATTTCGCGCGGCCGCTGGCGCAGAAACTGACCGAGTCGCTCGGCCAGCCCGTCGTCATCGACAACCGCGGCGGTGCGAACGGTGCCATCGGCGCCGAAGCCGCCAAGCATGCTGCAGCGGACGGCTACACGCTGCTGTTCGGCTCCGCTGGTGTAAATACGATAGGACCCGCTGTAAACTCGAAACTCAAGTACGACACCGAGCGTGATTTCGCGCCGGTTGCATTGATCGTCGACACGCCGTTTTCGCTGATCGTGCATCCATCCGTCGGCGTGAAGTCGCTGCAGGACCTCATCGCCTATGCGCGTGCCAATCCCGGCAAGCTCAGGTACGGCTCGTCAGGCGTTGGCGGCGCTATGCATCTGGCCGGGGAGCTATTCAACGATGTGGCGAAGACAGACATGGTCCACGTCGCCTATAAGGGACTGGGGCCGATACTTGCCGACCTTCTGGCCGGCCGCATCGAGCTCACATTCACGGGTCTGAATACCGTCCAACAGCATGTGAGTGCCGGCAAGCTGCTCGTACTGGCGAGCGCGGGCGAGAAACGTTCGCCGCTCGCACCCGAGCTGCCGACCATGTCCGAAGCGGGGTTACCCGGAATCAAGGTCGGTACCTGGTATGGCGTTCTAGCGCCCGCGGGAACGCCGCGCGCAATCGTGATCAAGCTCAACACTGAAATCAACCGCATCTTCAGGCAGCCCGATATGCGCGACTTGCTGTCCAGGACGGGGGCCGAGCCATCAAGCAACACGCCCGAGCAGTTCGCCGCCTTCATGAAAGCGGAGCGCCAGAAGTGGGACAAGCTGGCGAAGACCGCGAATATCAAGCTCGAGTAGGGCGAGCAATCCTTTAAGTGCGATCATGTTTCTCCTTCGTTCAAGGCAGCGCATGCCGTCGTCTTTCAGAGAACGGGGTCGGTGACCCGGAACGTCTTGCCGCCACGCTCACGCAGTGGTTGAGCTACATTGTCATAAATGTATCCTTATATGCAAATGGCTTACATTTATGCTAGCATCATACTTTTAGAAAACATATGGAATTGTTATGGAATCTTACATGACGGTTAAGGGCCAGATCGTCATTCCCGCGAAGATCCGGCGGAAGTTCGGCATCAAGGAGGGTACGCGTGTGCGGGTGGATGTGGATGAGCAAGGGCATCGGATCATCCTGACACCGGTCACGCGCGATTACATCCAGAATCTGCGCGGGAAGTACAAGGGCAAAGGCCTATTGGCAGCGCTGGCAGCGGAGAAGAAGCGCGAAAGGGAACTCTGATGGCGCGAAAGGCCAAAGCTCTCGTGTTGGATTCATGGGCGGTGTTGGCGTATCTAGGAAACGAAGCCTCCGGCCAGCAGGTCGCCGACCTGATCGCCAACGCTCATGAAGACCGCATTCCGATGTGCATGTCCATCGTCAACGCGGGGGAGGTTTGGTATATCCTCGCGCGGGAAATTTCTGAGGCGCAAGCAGATAAGGCGGTGGCCGACCTGACCAACCTCGGCATCGAATTGGTCGACGCCGATTGGCCGCTCACGCGCAGTGCCGGGATGTTCAAGGCGCGCCATAGAATGTCCTACGCGGACTGCTTCGCGGCAGCACTGGCAAAGGAGCGCAAGTCCGACCTCGTCACCGGAGACAAGGAATTCAAGCAAGTCGAGGTGGAAGTCAATATTCGCTGGCTTTGATGTCTTTGGGGGCAGACAGGGAAACTCGCGGAAGCGGAAATCGCGTTGACGGAGGCACTGCAGATCGAACCCGCGCGCGTCGGTGCGTGGACGGTGCTGGGAATGGTGATTGCCCAGCAGGGCGATCAGGTTGCTGCGCTCGGTGCGTTGCTCAATGCTTACAGGTATTCGAAGGATCAGGCAAAGACGCTGAGTTACTTCACGCAACTCACGGAAAGCGATTTTTGGGAATCTGTTTGATTGACTGCAAGCGAGGCGCTACGACACGCGACAGAGTGAGATGCATGCATTCGGTGCACACCATCTATCAAAGTTACACTTCCAATTTGAACTTGCGGGCCGTTGCAAAACTCATTTTGCAACGGGTTCCCGGTTTTTGAAGAACAGTCCGCGCACGGAGCCCGGCGGCAGCAGCACGGTGGCGAGCGACAGCATCACCATGCCAAGGGCGACGAAATCCTTCCAGCGCGGCGGCTCGGCCAGCACCAACATGCCGCTCGCCACACCTATCACGGGCGTCATCAGCACCGACAGCGTGGAAACGCCCACCGGCACCGTGGGGACGATCTTGTTCCAGGCCCAGCGGCAGAATACGAACGTGACCAGGACGTTGTAGGCAAGTGCAAAAGCGGGTCCGGCCGTCAGCGGACGCAAGCGCGGCAGATCGAAGGCGAGTGCGCCGAGAACGATCGGAATGCCGCCGATCAGCAATTGCCAGGCCGTAAAGGACGTGACCGGAAGATCGACCGGGTAGCGCTTCAGCGACACCGTGCCTATGGCCCAGCTCACTGCTCCCGCGACGATCAGCAGCGTGCCCTTGGGAGCCGCCTGCACCGCGCGCCACTCGTCCGAAAGCAACAGCAGCATGGCACCCATGCCCAACGCGACGCCGAGCATGCGGCGCGCGGTGACGCGCTCATTGAGCAGCCAGGCAGAAAGCGGCACGCACCACAGCGGCATGGTATAGCCGAGAATAGAGGCGCGCCCAGAGGACATGTAAAGGATGCCGAAAGCAACGCACATGTTCCATAGCGTGACATTGAACAGCGAGAGCGCGAGCAGCCTGCCCCACTGCCCGCGCGGCACGCGCAAGGGCATGCGCTTGTAAGCCGCGATGGCGAACAACGTGGCACTGCCGCCTGCGAGGCACACGCTGCGAAAACTGAAAGGTGGAATCTCCGTCAGCGCAAGCTTGATCATGGGCCAGTTGAAACCCCAGCCCACCGAGATCGCGGCCAGCATCCACAGGGTCAACGCCGGAATACCGTGCTGTTTGTTTGTCATCTGTCGTACACCGTTGCCGAGTAATGCGCACCGTTCACGGCCGTGCGGATAAGGAATTCCGGGTCAGGGTAACATTTCCGCATGCAGACTCTCAAGAAACACATCTCAAGTGACTGAAACGGCAGACGGTATTCAAGCTGCGTTTCGAATTGGAGTGAGCTGGAAGCCGAGTTTTTCGGCGCGCTTGGCGAGATGATGCATGACTCGCT
>Ga0082335_1000726_pt1 | contig 78849 bp, 96 predicted proteins | sample Subgrocontami58m_FD_72375 | JGI IMG/M metagenome (GOLD analysis project Ga0082335, IMG submission 72375) | Subsurface groundwater microbial communities from S. Glens Falls, New York, USA - GMW37 contaminated, 5.8 m (SPADES assembly) (version 2) ... | reverse complement strand
ATAATTTCCGCGGAAGCTTTTATATTATCAACCAGTTCAACTATTTGCTCATTAAATAAGTGATACTGTTTAAACTTGTCTCTTTGGGAAACTTCTTCCAACTCACGAATCAACCGTGAAGAAAAGATTAAAGTAATGCGATCTTTTTGCCAGGCCCGAATAAGTTTATTTGGTAAGCCTTTGAGAGCGATCACAGCGCTAATTAAGAGGTTTGTATCAATAACTACCCGAAAGATCTGCTTACTCGCCTTTTTCATAAAGATTTTGGCGGACTTCTTCAACTACTCTGGTAACATCTTTTAAGACCTTCTTGGGACTAACATTTTTGTTTTTTGCTTGAATCTTATCCACTGTCTCAAAAAAGCGCTCTTTGGCAATCTGTTTGAATTTTTCATATTGCTCTGGATTCACAACTACAGCAAAAGGCCGTCCCTGTTTTTCAACAATAACAGATTCTTTGCCATAATAAACCATGCCTAAAAGGTCTGAAAAATTATCCCTTGCCTCTTTGGCTGTAATTATTTTGGGTTGGGTATTCATATATAATATTATACACTATTTTACCAAAATGTCAATAGCTACCATTAGTGGCACTTTGTAAATTATGTAAAATAACTCCTGCGGATTATTAATTCCTGCCTTTTTGAGAATCAGTACAGAGGAATTTATCTTAAAGAGGGTAAGTTTCCTGTTAATTTAGTAACTGATTTGTTGTCTCCATAGATGGCAATCGCATCAATATCCAATTGGGAATAATTAGTTTGTGCTACTGAATTTTTATACTCTTGGTAAGATCTCATTCCTTGAGCACGAGTTAAAAATACAATCACTTTACAACCCAGCTCCTCGCTTTTATTAGCCAACTCAAGAAATGAAGTATCAGGTTTTGAAGCCAGTATTGGTATGGGAATTTGGGTAAAACCAAGAAGTGTTTTTCCATCATTTGTTTTCAGGTTTTCTCCGGTCATGTTGGGAACATGAGCTGTAAGACCTGTTGCCAAAACTGCTGCACGATTTGCCGCAAGCCCTATACCTAGAGACGAACTTACCACAATAACAATTTTTAAATTATTATCCATGGTCATCATTGTATGACATTTAATGTTAATAATAAACTAACTGGCTTCATAATAGACCCCTTTGGTAGCGCCGCGTTTTTTGATAAAACCACATTGCCTAACATTACCAGATATTGCCAAATCTTGCCAGATATAGAGCAAGACAGTCTTCTTGCTATAGGTTTGTATCCATGCTATAATCTTCCAATTATTATGACTGAAAGAGATTTACCGGCAAAAAGACCAAATATAGTTTCTCTTATATCAATAGAGAAGATAACTGCAAATCTATCTGGCAGAGATTTAGAAGCTTGTATTGCACCTGCTTTTGATCCAGAACCACAACCCCCTTATGTATTAGGTATGAAGTTGTATGAGCCAAGATATTGGAGGTGGTTAGGAGGGATAAGATACTGGTTAGACAGATGGGCTAATGGGAGAAAAGAATCTCCCACCTATCGGGCAGTCTCTGATAGAAAGGATATGTTTCCTATACTTTTAACATTAGCAGAAAGGCAAGCTATTAGAGATGGATCTGTTCAAGATTTAGCTGATGGTTTGATGAAAGTTCCAGCTTTAGACCAGCTGGCAATTTCTCGTTTACCGGAAACAACTGTTATAAGATTAGACCGTGATGGTTTTGGATTATGGCCGGTGAAGGAAGGTCAGAATTTTTCTGATATAGATTGGGAGAAATTAAGATTGAGCTTAACAGGAGAGCAGCTTGGATTATTACATCAGACCCAAAATTCTGGTACCAGAGCAGTCGGAGGATTATGGTTTCAAGATGAAAGATTGACTGCAGCAAATAGTCCGCTTACCCAACCTTATTTGCCTACAGCAGTTGAGGTATTACAGGCTTTCCAAGCTTTTTATGATCAAGAAGGTTTTTTCCCTCATTCACAACATAGGTGGTTTATCACAGGTTCTGTGCTTCAACATTCTTTTGCCTCAGCATTTGAGTCTTTTGTTTCCAAGATGCCCTTGAAACAGATTTTAAGGGGAATTATTATAAACCAATCTTATATTAGTAATGAAATTCGGCGTTTAATGGTAATGGGAGAAGGAGACTTTGAGTTAACAAGGGTTGGTGGGGGTAAGGCAAGAAGAAGAGAAGGAAGGCTGGAAATAATTGATTCCGAAGGACATTTACGATTTTGTCTGGGAAGAAGAGAAGATAGCCTTTTGGATTTTTTCCTGCCTAGATCCTCTGATTCAGAGGGACAGGATGATCTTTGGGTGAGAGCAAGAAACGGTTCTCAAATAGAAGTTAAAGATGGTATTTATACTGTGAAAAATCCAGAAAACAAAGTACTTGCACAACTAGGTTTAGAAGTTTTGGAAAAAGAAGTTGAAGCAACTCTAAATAGAGCAAGGTCTATTGCAGGGAAAACAATCAGTTTTCCGGTCGTTTTAAGGAGTGATAGAAAACAAGGTGTTAAAATAGGAATTTCTACCGTAGGTGACAACATCAGGTCCACATATCGTTTAGCAAATAATACACTGCACTTTAATGTTTTAACTATATTAAGGCCTTATATAGACTTTAATCTTCATGATATAGAAGTTTTAGAAGGTGTTTATTGGCCAAGAATCTTTCCAGATCAATATGCAGGGTATTTATATTTGTAAAACAAAGTCTTGTAATCGTTAAACACTTGCAATTATGGGATAGTAGTGATAGAATTAGCTTGTTAAATGAAATACGACGGACAAATTGGTGAACTTAAAAACCTTCTGCCAACTGCTAAAAATATTTTAATAGCTCTTCCTGTGGGGGCTGATACTGATAGACTTTCAGCGGCTCTGTCGCTTTTTCTGGTTTTTGAAGGTCAAGGCAAACAAGTAAGTATTGTTTGTGAAGATACTATGACAGTAGCTCAATCTCATCTTTTTGGAGTTGATCATGTGCAAAAAACTCTTCCCCAAACAGAAGGGGGAAATTTAACTCTGACTTTGGAAGGTGTGGCTGCATCTGACGGCACTGTGCCTGCTTTGGAGAAGCTGGATTGGTATGCGGAGAGCAGTAATTTAAACCTGGTTTTTCATGTTTTGCCTGGTCAAACTTTTCAACCGGCCAGAATAGTCCCCCGTTATCAGGGAAGTGGTTTTAGTTTAATTTTTGTAATCGGGGCTGCCAATTTGGATAGTTTGGGAGGAATCTACAGACAAAATGCCCAGGTTTTCTCCGGTGTGCATGTAGTTAATATTGATAATCAGGGAAACACTGGTTTTGGCGCTACTAATGTGGTGGACAGCAATGCTGCTTCGGTTGCCGAAGTAGTTACTTTTCTGCTGCAGGATTTAGGAATAGTTTTGGACGGGGATATTGCAAGCAATTTGCTGGCAGGTATTTTTGCCTCAACAGATAATTTAGTTAGTCCCAAAGTTAATGCCGATACTTATATGGCTGTTGCCAATTGTTTGCGGGTTGGAGGGAAAAAGCCGGGTGCAGTGTCAGGTCAGCAGACTGCAGGAACAATTATTGGCGGAATAAGCGGACCTGTACCGGATTTAAGCGCGCTTATACCTCCTTCGGTTGTATCTGCTCCACAGCCATCTCCTGAAGAGAGGCCTGCCGGAGAGGGAATTGTATCAGAAACTCCTGAACCTGAATGGTTAACCCCCAAAATCTTCAAAGGCACATCATTGGGGTAAAGGAGCATCAATTATGAATGTAGGTGTTGAACATTTTAAAGCAGCATTCGCTATTGGTCTAAGTTTAAAGCGACAACAGTATTGTACTGATGCAGTCCACGGGAGATCTAATGCGGCAGCGTATGCGCTGCGGGATGCCCTAAGAGTAGAAGGTATACTAGGTGAAGAACATGATATTCTCCGCTTTGAGTTTAGAAAAGATATGAGAATTGCTCTGCAGACATGGGGTATTGATTACCATCAAATTCCAGTTCTGCTCCGATTAACAGAGATGGTTGCTCAAAGTTATGAAGTTAAACCGATGGGGGCTACCCATACTTTTTTAATTGACCGTGACTTCCGCCCCGAGGAGATGCCTTCATTCCTCCAACGACGTGAGTTTCGTCTACCTCCCTTTATCCTCTTCGTACCACGCGATTCATCTGCACAGGTTATTGCATAATTGAAAAATATCTGTTATACTGCGCCCAACAGTAAAAGGACTACTTTGGCGTCAAAGTTGTTCCAAAAGAAAGGATACGATGCCACTTGATCAGAAAGTTAAACAAAAGATAATTAAAGAGTTTGCAACCAAGTCGGGTGATACAGGTTCTCCTGAAGTGCAGGTAGCGCTTTTAACAGAGCAAATTAAACATCTAACTTTGCATTTAAAAGAACATACTCATGATATTCACTCCCGCAGGGGACTTTTATCCATGGTTAACAAAAGAAGAAGGCTGCTGCAATATCTGGTGAAAAAAGATCACGAAAGATATAAAGCGGCGATAGAAAAATTAGGGTTAACAAAATAGTTTGATTTATGGTATAATAATTGCGTAAGAGTGATTTGGGGATTGCAAAGAAATAATTAAATTAATTAATTGTTTCTTCCACAGTTTCCAAATCCTCAAAAGTATTATTTATGATAGTTACCAAAGAAATCGATCTTAATGGTCGAAAGTTAAAATTAGAAACAGGCAAACTGGCTTTACAGGCAGATGCCTCGGTCGTGGTGTCCTGGGGCGAAACAGTGGTTTTGGTTACAGTAACTTCCAAGCCTCTGGCCGAAGACATAGGTTATTTTCCTTTGTCCGTAGAATTTGTGGAAAAGCACTATGCGGGTGGCAGGATTTCTTCCTCGCGGTTTATCAAAAGAGAAGCCAGGCCTTCTGACGGGGCTATATTAGCCGGCCGTTTAATAGACCGCTCCATCCGCCCGCTTTTCCCCAAAGATTTTAAATATGAAGTGCAGGTTTTAATTTCCGTTTTATCAATTGATCAGGTCAGTGATCCGGATGTGGCTGGTTTGATTGGAGCTTCAGCAGCTTTGTCTATCTCATCCATTCCCTGGAACGGGCCTATTGCCGGAGTAAGAGTGGGTAAGAAAGATCTGGACGCGGAAAGTAACATGGATCTGATGGTTGTCTCAAAAGAAGATAAAGTGGTCATGATTGAGGCGGAAGCCAAACAAGTTGACGACAAGTTGATTTTAGAGAGCATTAAAGAAGCGCACAAGGCGGCTCAACCAATTCTTGATTTAATATCGGATTTTGCCAAAGAAGCAGGTAAAGAAAAACAAGTCTATTCGCATTTGGCAGAAGAAGTTGAAGAAGCACTACTTAAAGAAGTAAGAAAAATAACCCGCGAGAGAATTGAAAAAGCCCTTTTTGATAACGAACACCCCTGGCATGAAGCAACAGGCGACAGGATTAAGGAAGAACTGTCAAAACAATACGCAGAAACTTTAACTTCCACTATTATTTCCGGCATTTTTGACAAAGCAGCCAAAGAGATTATGCATGAGGTAGTTTTGGAAAAAGGACAAAGAGTTGATAAAAGAGCCATGGATGAAGTAAGACTTCTTGATATGGAAGTTGGGGTTTTACCCAGGACACACGGCTCTGCTCTGTTTTCGCGTGGGGATACCCAAGTTTTATCTGTGGTGACTTTGGGAGCGCCCTCTCTTTCCCAAACCATTGAAGGCATGTACGGGGAAGATAAAAAAAGATTTATGCATTATTACAACATGAGCATTAATCCTTTTTCAGTAGGTGAGGTTAAAAGAATTGGCCCGCCCTCAAGGCGCGATATTGGCCATGGGTCTTTGGTGGAAAAAGCCTTAAATTCTGTGATCCCTGCTGTAGAGCAATTCCCCTATGCCGTAAGAGTAGTATCTGAAGTTTTGGCAGCCAATGCCTCAACCTCTATGGCTTCGCTTTGCGCCTCGACTTTGGCTTTACTTAACGCGGGAGTGCCTTTAGCAGAACTGGTAGCAGGAGTGGCCATGGGACTTTTTTCCAGCGAAGGAAAGACCGTGGTGATTACTGATATGAGAGCAATTGAGGATTTTTACGGGGAAATGGATTTTAAAGTGGCCGGAACTAAAAACGGGGTAACAGCTATTCAAATGGACACCAAATTGGAAGGGTTAACATTTGATGTGATTGAAAAAGCCTTGGAAATGGGTAAAAAAGCGAGACTTGAGATTTTAGAAAAGATGAATAAAGTAGTGCCTGCGGTAGGTACTCTTTCTCCGCATGCCCCAAGAGTGGAAATTTTGCATATTAAACCAGAAGAGATTGGATTATTGATTGGGCCGGGGGGTAAAAATATCAATGGCATTATTGCCAAAACCGGAGCGCAAATTGATGTTGAGGATGACGGAACAGTGATGGTTTCAGGTACCAAATCCGAAGGTGTGGATCAGGCCATGGCAGCTATTGAAGGAATGTTTAAAACAGTTAATGTGGGGGATGAATTTACGGGTAAAATAGTCCGCCTGGTGCCTTTTGGAGCTTTTGTGGAAATTGCCCCGGGAAAAGACGGATTGGTGCATGTGTCGGAAATGTCCACGGGTTTTGTGGGTAAACCTGAAGATGTGGTTTCTGAAGGACAGGAAGTTAAAGTTAGAGTTAAGGGAGTTGATACGGATGGTAAAGTGTCTTTATCCATGCTTTTTGGGGCGGATATAAAACCTGAAACAGAAAGGCGGCCCGCTCGTCCGTCAGGTGGGTTTTCTGGCGGGGGATTTAGACCCCGCCGTCCCTCTTTTAGTGACAGGCCCAGGTTTGACGGAGGATTTAATAGAGGTGGATCAAGTCGTAGTTCAGGTGGTTTTGACCGGAACCGCGGAGGTAGGCCTGCCCGCCGAAGCTTTGACAGATAAATCTCCTTCGTATAGAATAAGAAACAGAATGGATGCTGCCCAAGAACAACTGGAAAATCTTAAACAAAAAATTAGCAATGGCTCTTTACCCCAGGAAGTTCAAGAGAAATTACTTAATTTACTAAAATTTTCGGGTCCGCCAGCTGGCGGAGGAGCTGAATTTGAAAAATTAGTTTCCTATATTGATTTTGCCACAACCCTGCCTTTTAACAAATCAAGCCAGGATATTTTGGATTTACCAAGGGCCAGAGAGATCCTGGATAAAAATCACTATGGACTCCAAACTTTGAAAGACAGGGTTTTGGAATACTTGTCGGTTTTAATTTTGCATGCCAAAAGCGGAAATACTGCAAGTTTTCATGCCCCGATTCTGCTGTTTGTGGGATTGGTAGGAACAGGCAAGACTTCCATTGCTTATTCTATTGCAGAGGCTCTGGGAAGAAAAATTGTGAGAGTGCCTTTTGGAGGCTTGGGTGATGCGGCCAGCTTGAGGGGGCAATCCAAAATTCGCCCTGATAGCGAACCAGGACAGATTATAAAAGCTATTTATCATGCCCAAGTCAAAAATCCGGTGATACTTTTAGATGAGATAGATAGAGTAGCAGAGGAGGGTAGAGTTGGCATAATGGGGGTTTTGGTAGAACTTTTAGACCCTGCTCAAAATCAGGCTTTTGTTGATCATTTTCTGGATTTTGCTTTTGATCTGTCGCAAGTTTTATTTATAGCCACAGCCAATAATACCGGCAATATTGCCACAGCAGTAATGGATAGGCTGGAGCCAATTCAGATGCCTTCGTACTCTGATGAAGAAAAGACTGCAATTGGCAAGAATTATCTTTTGCCAAAGGCGCTGCAGGAAGCTGGTATAGATAGTAAGCTTATTATCATTGATGAGGCAGCCTGGCCCAGTATTATTAGACCTTTGGGTTTTGACGGCGGGATTAGATCGCTGCAGCGTTCATTACAGGCTATTTGCAGAAAAGTGGCCAGAAAAGTGGTGGAAGGGGAAATAGGACCATTTGCTATTAATGCTCAAAATTTAGGAGAGTATTTATCATTATGAAACCAACTTTAAAACTAATTCCTCTTGGAGGCGTTGGCGATGTGACCAAAAATATGTATGTGTATGAATATGGAAATGATATTATAATTGTAGATTGTGGAGTAGGATTTCCTGATGAGGCTATGCCGGGCGTAGATTTGGTTATTCCCGACATTTCTTATTTGAGAGAAAAAAAAGATAAAATCAGAGGTATTATTATCACACACGGTCATGAAGACCATATAGGAGCTTTGCCTTTTATTCATCCTCAACTGCAAGTACCTATCTATACCCAAAAATTAACAGCAGGATTAATCAAAGGTAAATTTATTGAACATAATTTGCCTAAAGATCAGATTGTGGAGGTCAAAATTGATCAGAAATTAAGTCTGGGTAGCTTCAACATATCTTTTTATCAGGTTTCCCATTCAATTCCGGATTCAACAGGTATAATTATCAGAACTCCTGTGGGGCTGATTATTCACCAAGCTGATTTTAAGATTGACTGGACGCCTATTTCCGGTCAAAAGACTGATGTGGGAGCTGTGGCAAATTTAGGCAGAGAGGGAGTGCTTTTGCTTTTAATTGATTGTTTGAGAATAGAAAAGCCCGGGTTTAATAAATCAGAACAATCAATTGAGGCTTCATTTGAAAAAGCGGCGCTGGAAACTGTTGGAAGCTTGCTTATTACCATGACCTCATCCAATGTTTCCAGAATGCAGCAAGCAGTTAATGTGGCACAAAGATTAGGTAGAAAGTTGGCAGTAGTGGGTAGGAGTTTTGAAAAGAATTTTCAGTTGGCCAGAGATATGGGATATTTAAAAGTTCCGCCAAACATTGTGATTGCTTCGGATGCTATACATTCTTTTGCTTCCTCAAAAACAATAGTTTTAATTGCCGGGTCTCAAGGTCAACCAGATTCAGCGCTCTCCCGGGTGGCCAACGAAGAACATAAACAACTAAAAATTAAAGAGGGTGATAGCGTCATTTTTTCGGCTGATCCTATTCCTTCCACAGAATCTGCCCAGAATGCTTTAATTGATAAACTTTCACGCTTGGGAGTTAATGTTTATTATTCTGCCGTAAATTCGGACTTGCATGTTAGTGGGCATGCAGCTTCTGAAGAATTAAAATTGATGGTTAATTTGGCAAAACCCCGCTTCTTGCTGCCTATTGGTGGAACCTTCAGGCATATAAAGAAATTCTCGGAAGTTTTTCAGGAAATGGGTTATGATAAAAAAGCGATTTTACAACTGGAAGAAGGAGATATTGTAGAAATAGGGAGGGATAATCTGAAATTGTCAGGAAGACTGGAATTGCAAAATATTTATGTTGATGGATTGGGTATTGGGGATGTGGGGCATGTGATTTTACGAGACCGGAGGTTAATGAGCGAAGAAGGAGTTGTAGTAGTGGTAGTGCCACTTGATCAGCATACTGGTAAAGTGGTGGGAGAACCGGATGTGATTTCCCGGGGCTTTGTTTTTGAAAATATGGCCGAGGATCTTCTGCAGTATGCCAGAGAAACAGTGGCAAAAAGCTTGGAACAGCATGTTAAAAAATCCCCGGACTGGCGTTTTATCCGTAAAAAGATTGAGGATGATTTAGGCAATCTTTTTTATCAGATGACAGAAAGAAGGCCACTGATTTTGCCGGTGGTAGTGGAAGTATAAAACTATGAGCTATAAATGTTATAATAGTTATAACCGTTATAATAATTATACAATAAAATGAGAAGAAGACGCCGTTCTATTTACAGATTACCCAGATTAAGACTTAAACACAAAGCCATTGTGGCTGTGGCATCTTTGGTGTCAATAATCCTGGCAGTTTTATCAACTGTGGCGCTGGCAACTGATACAACTATTTTGTCTTTTTGGAGGCGGTTTTTATTTTCGCTTTTAGGTTGGACCAATGTTTTTTCTCCTGTTTTATTTTTGCTCTCAAGCTTGGTTTTATCAAGAGCCCGCTGGCGTTTTGCCCAGACAAATGTTTTACTGGGGTTTGTGTTGTTGGTTTTATCTCTGTCAGGAATGACCGGCGCTTTCAGAGCGGATTTGGCAGGATCAGTAGGTTTGAATCTGTGGACACAGTCATCTGCTTTAATAACCCCGCACGGAGCTTTTATCCTCTTGATCCTGATATTTATAGTTGGACTGGTAGTTTTATTCAATGCTTCTTTGGGTCAAATCTTTGGCATATTTGACTGGATATTTAAATTCTTCAAAAAAATGGTTTGGCAGCCGATTTTTAACAGACCAAGGACATTTGAAGCAAAAAATGTGCCGATAAAATTGTCCGGAGTTGATGACCGGATGAAGCCTAAATTGTCTGTTCAACCCCGCGAGGCAGCTTTGGCTGATGCTTTGGTACAAAATGTGGCAGGGCAGGCAAAAGTTTGGAAATATCCGCCTTTATCTTTGCTTTCTGAAAAAATAGGATCTGTGGCCGAGAGGGGAGATGTAAAAAAGAATGCCGCTATTATTGAAAAAACCCTGGATTCATTTGGAGTTCAGGCCAGAGTAGCTGAAGTTAACGGAGGGCCGGCTGTGACCCAATATGCTTTGGAAATTTCAGCAGGAACGAAAATTTCCAAAATTGCCAATCTGCAGCATGATCTGGCGCTGGCTCTGGCTACTCCTACAGGTACTGTCAGAATTGAAGCTCCAATCCCGGGTAAATCTTTAGTGGGAATTGAAGTACCCAATCATTCTTTGGAGATTGTGGGGCTAAAGAGTGTTTTGGCATCAGAGCAAATGCAAGCGCGCAAATCAAAACTGGCAGTTGTTTTGGGCAAAGATACAGCTTCTAAAGGAGTGGTGGTGGATTTGGACAGGATGCCCCATGTATTAATTGCAGGAACAACCGGTTCAGGTAAATCCGTGTTGGTTAACTCTTTTATCGGTTCGCTGCTTTTCCGCAATTCCCCGGATGAGCTGAAAATGATTTTGATTGATCCTAAAAGAGTGGAGTTGACTAACTACAATGGTATACCCCATCTTTTGACACCGGTGATCACCGAACCGGAGAAAATTTTATCGTCTCTGAAATGGGCCATGGCGGAAATGGACAGAAGATATAAATTATTTCAGTCAGTGGGAGTAAGAAATATTGCAGGGTATAATGAGATGTCGGGATTTCAGGCTCTTCCTTATATTGTCATCATTGTTGATGAGCTGGCGGATCTGATGATGTTTGCGCCGGTGGAAATTGAAGATGCCATTACCAGAATTGCCCAACTGGCCAGAGCCACTGGAATTCATCTGGTGGTAGCTACGCAACGGCCTTCTGTTGATGTTATCACCGGTTTAATTAAAGCTAATATCCCTTGCCGCATTGCCTTTAATGTTTCATCAATGATTGACTCGCGGGTTATTCTTGATACTCCCGGGGCGGAGAAATTATTGGGGCGGGGAGATATGTTGTTTTTGCCTCCTGATGCTTCAAAGCCGGTCCGTATACAGGGAGTGCTTGTTCAGGATGAAGAGATTAACAATTTAATAAAATATCTTAAGAATACCGGAATTGCGCCGGAGTATACGGCAGAGGTAACTGAAATGCCCATAGGAAGATGGGGTAGAGGAGGCGGCAGTGGATCAGACAGAGATGAATTATTTGAAGAGGCTGTCAGGACTGTTTGTCAGTATGACAGGGCCTCTGCCTCGCTGCTGCAGCGGAGACTTAAGGTAGGTTATGCCAGAGCGGCCAGGATTTTGGATGAGCTGGAAGAGATGGGGATTGTGGGAGTTGGAGAGGGTTCCAAACCCAGGGATGTGTTGGTCCGAAACGCCGAAGAATACTTTGCCGCCCAAACAGCAGGGGGAAGCGAGAGTTAATTATGTCAGGGAAAACTATCGCTACAATTTATTTTTATGTTATTTCTGCCGCTTCTTTGGCGTTAATTGTGATCGGCATTTTTTCTACAGTTAACTTCCTTATTAATATAACCCAATATGAAAAATATCCGTTAAGATTTCCCCAAGGAAGTTGCGAAAACTATCCTTTTAAGTTTGGACCATATCCAACAATGGAAGGTAGAATTGCTACTCAATCTGCCAATGAGGTGGAACAACAAAAACAAACCTGTTTAAAACAAGAAAATGCATTAAGCAAACAACAAAAAATTGATGATCTAAAAAATTCCATAACTTTTACCTTGGTGGGACTGGTGTTATTTTCCATTCATTTCCCTCTGGCCAGAAAACAATCAAAAGCGTAAGCTTTCTTCTATGGATATAGTAAATCTGTTAAAAAAAGGAGAGATTGGAGTTATACCGACAGATACGATTTATGGAATAGTTGGTTCGGCTCTAAATCCCCAGACTGTTGAGAAAATTTACAAATTAAGAAAAAGATCAAAGAATAAGCCTTTTATTATTTTAATTTCTTCTCTGGATGATCTAAAAAAGTTTGATATTAAATTAACAAAAAAGCAAGAAGTTTTTTTAAAAAAACTTTGGCCTAATCCTGTAAGTGTAGTTTTACCCAGAGGCAAAAATAGTCTGGCTTTTAGAATTCCAAAAAATGAAAAATTGCTGGAACTGTTGCGAGAGGTTGGTCCTTTGGTTGCTCCAAGTGCAAATTTTGAGGGAGAAAAACCCGCGCAAACTTTAGACGAGGCAAAAAAATATTTTGGGGATAAGGTTGATTTTTATATTGATGGTGGGGAAATAATATCCAAACCGTCTGCGTTAATTGAGTTTTCAGATACAGGAGTAAAAGTTTTACGGCCAGGACTAATGTTTTCTAAAACTTGATCTATTGGTAGTAGAGCATCTTTTAACCTTTTTTCCTCTTCCGCTTTTCTCCTTCTGTCTACCTGCTCCGTATACGCTTTCCTAAAATGCATAAATTGACTGTCGTCTAAATGCATGTAAGCTAAAATGATCTTTTCGCAGTTACCGTTTGCGACATTTTTCAAATTGTTAAATAACATTACATAAGAATCTTTTCCTGACTCCGGATGTTTGCTGTGGCTGATCTCCACCTGATATTCTTTAAGGTCTATTCTAAAATGGTCTTGTAATGATGAAGGATCAAACATGGCCAAGTCCGTATGACAGATAATTAATTTATCTTCTTCTATGAAACTGATCAATATTTCAACATATTTGGCCGCCTTTTGGGGATCTCCGCTTGGTGGAGGAGGAGTGTGATTTTGTGTTGTAATTTCAGCAGTATCAGGCATTAGTCGTATATTAAAAAGTTAGAAGCTTTATGTCAACTGGTTGTTTTTGGTACAATCTTAAATTGCATGAGAACAGTTGGACAGATTTTAAAAGAAGAACGGGAGAAAAAGTTTTATACTCTCGAAGAAATTGAAAAAACTACAAAGATAAGAAAAGAATTACTTGAGGCTTTAGAACAAGATCAATATTCAAAACTGCCTCCTCCTACTTTTGTCCAGGGATTTATCAAAAATTACGGGCGGTTTCTGGGGCTGGAAACCACTAAGCTTCTGGCAATTTACCGTAGGGAATTTTCCGAAGGGAAAAATCCTCCCAGAATATTGGAAACATTCAGCAATCCATTGGATAGAAAAAAATTTACTCTCACCCCGGCCAAGTTTGTGGGACTGGCGGTTCTTTCGATGATTGCCGTTTTTTTTATTTATCTTTGGTTTGAATACCGCTTTTTAACCGGCGCCCCATTTTTAGAAGTGACACAACCTGCTAATCAAATAAGCGTTGAAATATCTACTATTTTAGTTTCAGGCAGAACAGATCCCGAGGCTAAAGTAAACATAAACAATCAGGAAATTCAGGCAGGTATTGATGGTAAATTTACCCAGGAAATTAATTTGACAGAAGGCAGTAATACTATTGCCATAACCGCCACCGCGCAAAGCGGCAAAGTTTCGAAAATTGAAAGAAATGTGTTTTTGAAGAAATTATGATATAGTTTACCCCATGGATCTGTTGCAAATAGCCTTGATATTTTTAATGTTGCTTTTGGCAGTGTTTTTAACAATTACCGGAGTTCAGGTATTTTTTATTTTGCGGGATTTGCAGCAAGCCTTAGGACGTTTAAATAGAGTCTTGGATACTGGTGAAGAAATAGCAGAAGATATTGAGAAACCGCTTGGAGCTGCGTCCGGTTTCATAACCACTTTGGGCGCAGGAGCAAAAGCTATAAAGAGCGTAATAAAAAGAAACAATAAATCTAATCCCAACAAAAAAAGATTCTACAAAAAGGTTCTTTAATCAGTTATACTGGCTTCATGGACTCTAAAACAATTAGAGATAAGTTTATAAAGTTTTTTGTGGAGAGAGGACATAAAGAAATTGCTCCTGCAAAATTAGTGCCGGAAAATGACCCCACTACTCTTTTCACTTCTTCCGGCATGCAGCCTTTAGTGCCTTATCTTTTAGGTCAAGAGCATCCTGGAGGGAAAAGACTGGTTAACTCCCAACCCTGTTTTAGAGCAGAGGATATAGAGGAAGTGGGAGATAACAGACATACCACCTTTTTTGAAATGTTGGGAAACTGGTCTTTGGGAGATTATTCTAAAAAAGAACAACTTCCCTGGATTTGGGAGTTTTTAACAAAAGAATTAGGACTACCAAAAGAAAAATTGTATGTGTCTGTTCTTGAGGAAGATAAAGAGTCACATGAGATATGGAAAAGTTTAGGAGCTTCCGAAGACCACATCTTTTTTTATGGAGTTGATAAAAATTGGTGGTCAAGATCAGGCCTGCCTGACAAAATGCCGATAGGTGAAATTGGCGGACCGGATAGTGAAGTATTTTATGATTTTGGCACGCCCCATGATTCAAAGTTTGGAAAAGATTGTCACCCAAATTGTAATTGCGGCAGATTTTTAGAAATCGGCAATTCTGTTTTTATCCAGTATCTAAAACGTAGCGACGGAACTCTTAAAGAATTACCAGAAAATAATGTGGATTTTGGAGGGGGGTTGGAAAGATTAACAGCGGCTGTGAATAATAATCCAGACATTTTCCAAATAGATTTATATTTACCAATTATCCGCAATATAGAACAAATAAGCGGCAAAAAATATGAGGAAAATCCACAATTTTTTAGAGTCATTGCAGACCATATGAGAGCGGGAGCAGCTCTAATAGCCGATGGAGTAAGACCAGCCAATAAGTTGCATGGCTATATCTTAAGAAGGTTACTTCGAAGATCAGCTGTGAAGATGCGGCAACTTGGTGGCGATTTAATCAAATTATCAGAGTTAGCAGATCAGAATGAAGAAGTTATTAAAGAAGAAATGGAAAGGTTTTCTAAAACTTTAGATAAAGGATTAAAGGAAATTGAAAAAATAGAAAAAATTGATGGAAAAAAGGCTTTTGATTTGTATCAGACTTTTGGATTTCCATTTGAAGTGACTGAAGAATTGTTTAGACAAAAAGGACAGGAAATTGACAAAGAACAATTTAAGGCTGAATTTGAAAAGCATCAGCAGCTATCAAGGACTGCATCAAGCGGGATGTTTAAAGGAGGTTTGGAGAATCACTCCGAGGTAGTTATAAAATACCATACAGCCACTCATCTTTTGCAACAAGCTTTAAGAGATATTTTGGGGCCGGCGGTTTTTCAAAAAGGTTCCAATATCACGACGGAGCGACTTCGTTTTGATTTTTCTTTTGATAGAAAATTGACAGATTCGGAGATCAGACAAGTTGAAGAATTAGTTAACCAAAAAATAAAAGATGATTTAAAAGTGGATCATATGATTGTTTCATTAGATGAAGCCAAGCAAATGAATGCCATTGGTTTATTTGATGAAAAATATGCTGAAAAGGTAAGTATTTACGGAATTGGGCCACAGGCTAGAGGCGGATATTATTCCTTGGAATTTTGCGGCGGTCCTCATGTTGAACACACAGGGGTAATTGGAAAAATAAAAATAACCAAAGAAGAAGCCGTATCTTTCGGCATAAGACGCATTTATGCTAATATAGCCTTATGAGTGTCTTCCAAAGACTCACTGCTCTCATACCTTTTGGCAAAAAAGAAGAAGCAGTAGAGTACTTTTTTGCTTTAAATATTGGCCCGGAAAAACTAACAGCCGCTTTGTGGAGCATTGAAGGCAAAGAGCTTAAAGTTTTATCCACAGCAACTGATGTTTATTCTGCAAATGCAGAGATATTAAGGGTTACGGATAAACTATTGGATGAAGTATTAGGAACAAGAGAAATTGAACCGCAGAAAATTCTTTTTGGTGTTCCGGACAACTTTTTGCAGGATGAGGATTTAAAGGAAGAATATTTAAAGCTGCTCCGGGGGATTGTTAAAGAATTAGCGCTTGAACCAATGGCTTATGTGGCTACTTCTCATGCCCTTTTGCATTTTCTGGAAAAGAAAGAAGGTGTGCCCACTACCGCTATTTTGGTTGGATTTGATTCAAAGCATCTGGAGGTAACAGTGGCAAGAGCCGGAAAGCCGGATGGCACAAAAGTAATGGAAAGAGGAGAAGGCAGCGGAGCTGATATTGAAAAAGCGCTCCTTTCTTTTACAGATGTTGAAACCCTGCCTTCCAAGATATTAATTTATGGAGAAGAAAGCAAGGAACTGGATAAATTAAAAACACATCTCTTGTCTTTTACCTGGATGAGTAAACTATCTTTCCTGCATTTTCCCAAGATTGAGACTATGGATTCTGATGTGACGATAAAGAGCGTTTGTTTGGCCGGAGCCTCGGAAATTCAAAGCGATATAATTTATTCATCAACTGTTCAGGAAACTAAAAGGCAAATGGTAACAAAAATGACTAAAGAGGAATCAGAACCTGAAAAATCTGCTGCCGTAGGGGGAACCTTGGGATTTATTGTGGGTGATGTATCTGAAAAAGCAGAGGAGGAAGTGGTAGTTGCAGAAGATAGCTTGCCGGCGCAGTCATTGGATGTGGTGGAAAAAGAGGATTTTGAACAAAAGATGAGTTTAATGAGATTTATACCAAAATTAAGATTTAAAAACAGGCGTTTGTTGATTCCTGTTGCTTTGGTGGCGATCTTGATATTAATATATTTATTTTTGCCTAAAGCAGAGGTCAAAATTTTTATTGAACCCAAAGTTTTGGAAAGAGACACCCAAGTTGTAGCAGATCCCGGGGCTAAATCAGTCAACGAAGAAAGTAAAATAATCCCCGGACAATCTGTAGAAACAGAAGTATCAGGATCTAACAAGGAGGAGTCAAGCGGCAAAAAAACAGTGGGAGCTTCGGCAAAAGGGAGAGTTAAAATAATCAACAATAGTTCTGACACGCAAACACTTTCAAAAGGAACTGTGATTTCATCAAACGGTTTGAAATTTACACTTGATACAACAGTAAATATAGCATCTACATCGGCGACTGCCGATACCAAAAGTATTGAAAAGCCTTTTGTTACAGCGGTAGTAGCTGGAGCTGATGGAAATCTTGCTTCCGGAACTCAATTTAGTTCTGCCACTTCCGGAGTGGCAATTGTGGCAGAAGGAAATTTTTCAGGCGGTACCTCACAAGATGTGACAGTGGTATCTGAAACAGACCAAAAAAGATTATTGGCCAGTTTAGCCTCTGATCTGCGCAGACAGGCAAAACAAAACTTGCAGGAAAAACTGCCGGGTAAAAAGATTTTGGAAGAGGCACTTTCAGAAGAAATTATCAAAAAAACTTATAGCAAGTCTATCAATGATCAGGCTCAGGAATTTTCACTAAATTTAACCATCAAATTTAAAGGCACTGCTTTTGAAGAAAAAGATTTAAAACAAATTGTGGGTAAACTGGTGACCACCCAAGTACCGGAAGGCTATCAGTTGGATTTGGCAAGTACTGAAACTCAAGCTGATGTTTCCAAACTAGAAAAAGACGGCAAGTTAATCTTTTTAGCCCGTTTCAAGGCCAAAATGATACCGCAGATGAATGAGGAGGAAATTAAGAGTAAGATTGCGGGTAAAAGTGTTTCCAAAGTTGGAGAAATTTTAAAAAGCTATGAAAATGTTCTAGGTTCTGAAATTAAAATCACTCCCAATTTGCCTGGTCCGCTATCCAGGTTGCCTGTTTTAGCAAGAAACATTAAAATCGAAGTGGGACTCAAATGATAACTGCCAGCAAATTTTTATCACTGGGCTTTTTAACTGTTGGGATCTTTATTTTAATCCAGGTAATTTTGCCTGTGGTAACATTTGAACTTTGGCAGATTGGGCAAAATTATTCAGGGCAAATCTTAATTAGTCCAAAATCTTCCCAAAATAGGGAGATTTTAGGGGTTTCAATCAAGAATCAAAATAATTTTCCCAGCATTATGTCAAGTCTTAAAAGGGAAACAATCCCCCCATATCAAAAGTTTAGTTTATCTATCCCTGCCATTAAGCTTAATAATCTGGCAGTTAAAGTTGACAGTAATGATTTATCCGAAGGCTTGATTCATCTTCCGGGATCGGCACTGCCCGGGGAAAAGGGCAATGTGTTTATTTCCGGTCATTCGGCTTTGAGCCAATTTTTCCCCGGACTCACAAGCGCCCCTTTTGCCAAGCTCACAGATATTAAAAAAGATATGCAGATTACTCTTTTGGCAAATAACACTAAATTTATTTATAAAGTGGTGGAAATCAAAGTAGTTGACCCGAGTGATCTTTCGGTTATAGCCCCGCCGGATATTTTGGGTAGGTATATCTCTTTGATGACTTGCGTGCCGCCGGGCTTAAATTTAAAAAGATTGATTGTTTTGGGTAAAATGATCTGATGAAATATCTTGGGGTGGATTTTGGATTAAGAAGAATTGGTCTTGCTGTTTCAGAAGGCAGTTTTGCCACCCCTCTTGAAGTTCTTCATATCAAAAACAAGAAAGATGCTTTGCAAAAAATTCAACAAGTAGTTGAAAAAGAAGAAATTAATGAAATAGTGATGGGTTTGCCGGAGAGTGGAATAAGATCCGAAGTTTTAAAGTTTGCCAACAAATTAAAATTAATTGCCTCTGTTAAAATAGCTGAAGAAACCCTGACCTCGCATAATGCAAAAAGACAGATGATTGAAACAGGCTTGGGAAAGAAAAAAAGAATGGAGGAAGATGCATATTCAGCAGCTTTGATCCTTCAGGATTATCTGGATAATTTATGAAAAGAATAGTTGCTTTAATTATTATTTTGTTAATGTTTTTTTTAATAATCCGCGGATGGTGGGAAAGCCGGCTGGATCCGGTTTCTTTGGATAAATCTACCAAAACCATTATTATTGTTAAGGGTAAAACCGTAAACGAGATTGCGGACCAGTTAAAAAAGGAAAATTTAATAAAATCACCCTTTGTTTTTAGTTTATTCGTTAGACAGCAGGGACTGGCTAATAAGCTGTCGGCAGGGACTTTTAAGCTTTCTCCTTCTATGTCAATTGCGGAAATTGTTAAAATTTTATCCGGTAGTCCCAACGAAGTTTGGGTAACTTTGATAGAAGGTTGGAGAATAGAGGAAATGGCAGAGAAGTTGGGTTTGGAGTTTTTGAAATATGCTAAAGAGGGATATATGTTTCCGGACACATATTTATTTCCCAATGATGCGACTGCAGAACAAATAGTTAAAATCCTGAAAGATAATTTTGACAAAAAATATTCAGAGGCTTTAAAAGTTCAAATTAAAGCTCAAGGTTTGAGTGAAGAACAGGGAGTAATTTTGGCATCAATAGTTGAAAGAGAAGCCAGGTCTGACAAAGTAAGAACAGAAGTAGCAAGCATTTTACTTAAAAGATTTAAAATTAATATGGGTTTAAATGCCGATGCTACTATTCAATATATTCTTGGTTATCAATCAGCTGAAAAGTCATGGTGGAAAAGACATTTGACCAGAGAAGATCTTAAAATAGATTCTCCGTATAATACTTATTTATATCGCGGATTGCCTCCTGCTCCGATTGCCAATCCCGGTCTTTCATCCTTGCAAGCTGTAGCCAATGCTGATCCCAATACCCTGTATCTTTATTATTACCATGACTCTAAAGGCAATTCCCGCTACGCCAAAACCCTGGAAGAACACAACCAAAATGTGGTAAGTTATCCATAAAAATGATACACTTTGTAATTATTGACTTGTTGTCTTTTGGGGACTAGTATTAATTTTGGGGGTAATTAAATATGAATGTCGTTAAAAACTTACCCAAAGTTTCAAAAAAGAAGAAAATAGATCTTAAGAAATTTGTCTTGCTTGCAAAAAAAGTGCGAAAATCTTTTGAGGAAGAAGAAAAATATTTAGAGAAAAAAGCAAGAAGATATGAAGATAATAACTCCATCGGATTTCTTCCAAATATTTAAAGACAAACATATTCTTTTAGATACATCTGTTTTTATAGATTCTTTTTTGCACCCGGCAGAGTTTGGCGAATTTTTTAATAGTCTTAGAGCACAAGGCGCCACATTAGTTAGCATGGATAGCGTTAAAATAGAATTTTTAAAAGGAGCGCTGAATGATGAAAAATATAAACAAAAAGCGGAATTCTTTGATCAAATTATTGAAACCAGTTTACCTGTAATTAATGATACGCTCCTTAAACTATACGAGTTGATCCAAAAATACAGGGAAGAAGGAAAAAGCCTTTCTGTAACGGATTTATTTCTTGGAGCGACTTTAATGCAATATAAAGGCAGTTTATTCCTTCTTACTAAAAACACGACAGATTTTCCCACAAATATATTTAACCTAAAATCCTACATAAATATCTCTTATACAAAAGGACTTCATGTTTATGGAGTTTATAGTATTTATGATTAAACATTTTGCAGCTACAGCATATATTGTGGCCACAATAGATAGGGAAGTTAAGGTTTTACTGCACAAACACAAAAAGTTAAATATCTGGATAGGGGTGGGCGGGCATGTTGAAAAAGAAGAAAATCCGGAGGAAGCAGTTATTCGGGAAGCTAAAGAAGAAACAGATTTGGAGATTACTTTAGTAAAACAGTTTTGCATTCAGGAAGAAAAAATTCCCAAATACAAAAACCAAGCTGCCCATCGCCACATAGATTTTATTTATTTTGCTTTTGCCAAAAATCCGGAAAATATTAAAATGAAAGAAGAACATGGCTGGTTTTCTTTAAAAGATCTGGATAAAATGGATCTTCGGCAAGAAGCAAAGCATGCAGCCCAACAGGCTATTGACAGGACACTATATCTTGTGGTAAATTAAGGATAATTAAATATTTCTTAAGAAGGCGTACGGATCGTATGCTTCTTTTGGTTGATCATAGCAACAAAAACCTGTCCGGTTTGGCCATCTACAAATGTCTGACAATACTGTTGATAAAAAAGAAAATAACCGTAAATATTTTACCAAGCAATCTGCCTTTACCCCGCAGCTTAATTTAATTCAACTTCAACTTGATTCATACAACTGGTTTTTGAAAGAAGGAATCAGGGAAGTTTTGAGTGAGATTTCCCCTGTAGAAGATTTTACCGGAAAAAACTGGACTCTGGAATTGGGGTCTTTTGCTTTTGGAAAAGCTAAATACACTCCGGAGCAGGCTAAAGAAAAAGGCGTGACTTTTGATGCGCCCCTTAGGATTGAGGCAATATTAATAAACAAGCAAACAGGCCAGCGATTTAAACAGGAGGTTTTTTTAGGAGATATTCCCCAGATGACAAAAAAGGGCACTTTTATTATTAATGGGGTTGAAAGAGTTATTATTAATCAGCTGGTCCGCTCTCCCGGGATTTTCTTTTCTGCCATAGACGATCCTATAACCGGCAAAAGGTTATATCAGGCGGAGATTAGGCCCTATCGAGGTTCATGGTTGGAGTTTTCCATATCCAGAACAGGAGTTTTGACTGCCAAGATTGACAGAAGAAGAAAATTTGCTGTTACCACCCTGCTCCGGGCTCTGGGCTTTTCCGATTCGCAGCAAATTATAGATCAATTTAGCGATGTTGATACAGAGGAAGATAAGATTCTTGATGCTACGCTGCGAAAAGATCCGACCACTACAACAGAGGAAGCCTTGCTGGAAATTTTTAGAAAAATGAGGCCTGGTGATCCGGTGGTTTTGGAAAATGCCCGTGAGCTTTTGGACGGGATGTTTTTTCAAAGCAGAAGATATAATTTAACCAAGGTAGGCAGGTTTAAGATCAATAAAAGATTGGGCTTGGATCTAAAAAATAGCGCTGAAAATTGGATTTTAACCAAAACAGATATTATTGCTACTTTAAAATATCTGATCCAGTTAAGCAAAGGACAGGGGAAACTTGATGATATTGACCATTTGGCTAACAGAAGGGTTAGATGCGCGGGTGAGCTGGTTCAACAAAATGCTCTTCGGATTGGCATATTAAGATTGGAGAGAATAATAAAAGAAAGGATGAGTTTAACAGCAGCGGATCAGGAAGTTACCCCCGGGGGCTTAATTAATGCCAAACCGGTTATTGCTGCTGTTAACGAGTTTTTCCGCTCCTCACAGCTTTCCAGCATTTTGGATCAGGTTAATCCCCTTTCAGAATTGGATCATTTAAGAAGACTTTCGGTTATGGGAGCAGGGGGGATTACCAGAGACAGAGCTTCGTTTTCAGTTAGAGACATTAATCATTCCCAGTATGGCCGGATTGATCCGATCCGATCTCCTGAAGGTCAAAATATTGGTTTGGTAACATATATGGCTCTTTTTTCCAGAATTAACGAATACGGTTTTTTGGAAACTCCATACAGAAAGGTTATTCAACTGAAAGGTAAGGCAAAAATTAGCGATGAAACCATTTATCTTTCTGCCGACGATGAAGAGGAGCATTTTATTACCGAGGCAACAGTAGAGGTTGACAGTAAAGGTTATATTGCAAACGAAAGAGTTCCCATCCGCCATCAGGGTAATTTTTTTGAAGGTAAGGTAAAAGATGTGACTTTGATTGACATATCTCCCCAGCAAGTTTTCGGTACATCTGCCTCGCTTATTCCTTTTTTGGCTAATGATGATGCCAACAGAGCTTTAATGGGTACGCAGATGCAATGTCAGGCAGTGCCTTTGCTTTTGCCTCAAGCGCCAATTGTGGGTACGGGGATGGAGCGGGTAGTGGCAGACAATATGGGTAGGATAGTCAGAGCCTCTGATGATGGAACAGTGACTTATGTTGACGGGAGAAACATAATTATAAAAACGAAAAAAGAAGAGATTAATTTTGAAGTTAATAAATTTATTCACTCGCCGCAAGGCACTTGTTATTCTCAAAAACCAGTAGTTTCCTTAAATCAAAAAGTTAAAAAGGGTGATCTTTTAATAGACGGGATTGCTTGCTCAAACGGTGAGCTGGCCTTGGGTCAAAATTTGTTGATTGCCTATATGAGTTTTGAGGGTTTGGGTTATGAGGATGCCATTGTTATTTCTGACCGTTTGGTTAAAGACGATGTTTTAACATCAATTCATATTGAAGAGTATGAGATTGATGTGGTGGAAACTAAGCTTGGGCCGGAAGAGCTGACGCGCGATATACCCAATGTGTCGGAAGATGCTTTGGCTAATTTGGATGAACAGGGAATAATTAGAATTGGGGCGGAAGTTGGCCCCAATGATATTTTAGTAGGTAAGGTTCAACCCAAAGGAGAAACAGAGTTGACAGCAGAAGAAAGATTGCTACGGGCTATTTTTGGTGAAAAAGCAAAGGAAGTAAGAGATACATCCCTCCGTATTCCTCACGGGGAAAGAGGGACGGTTATCGGAATAGCAATTTTATCCCGGAGCGAGGGTGACGAGCTTGATACCGGAACCTTGATGAGAATTAAGGTAAAAGTGGCGCAAATAAGGAAAGTAACCGAAGGAGATAAACTGGCAGGTAGACACGGTAATAAAGGTGTAATTTCCAGGATTTTGCCTATTGCCGATATGCCTCATCTTGAAGATGGAACGCCGGTTGATATTATAATTTCTCCCCTATCGGTTTTATCCAGGATGAATCTGGGACAGTTGCTGGAAACTCATTGGGGATTTGCAGCTTTCAAGTCAGGCTACCAGGTGGCGGCACCGGTTTTTGAGAAAATTCCGGAAGAAACTTTAATAGCACAGTTAAAACTGGCAGGTTTGCCGGCAGATGGAAAAGTGAGACTTATTGATGGAAGGTCGGGTCAAGCGTTTGATAACACTATTGTGGTTGGGAAAAACTACATTTTGAAATTGATCCATATGGTAGAGGAAAAAATTCATGCCCGTTCCACAGGACCTTATTCTTTGGTAACTCAACAACCCTTGGGCGGCAAGGCTCAAATGGGAGGTCAGAGGCTTGGAGAAATGGAAGTTTGGGCCTTGGAGGCATACGGAGCGGCGCATATTTTACAAGAAATGCTAACTATCAAATCAGATGATGTGGTAGGCAGGGCAAAAGCCTTTGAGGCAATAGTTAAGGGAATTGATATTCCACAAGCTTTAATCCCAGAGTCTTTTAAAGTACTGGTTAAAGAATTGCAGGCACTAGGACTCTCTGTTGAAACATTGGGAGCAAAAATTATTCAGTCGCAGGCAGTTGAGGAGAAACCGGAGATAATTAAAGAGATAGCTGAAATGGAACAGGTATTGGGAGCAAATGAAGTAGTTGAAATAGAGGAAAAATGAACGACCTATTAGATTTTGAAAGCTTAAAATTAACTGTTGCTTCTCCTGAACAAGTGAGATCATGGTCTTTTGGTGAAGTAACAAAGCCGGAAACAATTAACTATAGAACTTTAAAAGCAGAAAAAGACGGGTTGTTTTCCGAAAATATTTTTGGCCCTACCAAAGATTATGAATGTTATTGCGGAAAATACAAAAGAATCCGTTTTAGAGGAGTAATTTGTGATAAATGTGGGGTTGAAGTGACCCAGAGCAAAGTAAGAAGAGAAAGAATGGGGCACATAAATTTAGCTTCGCCAGTGGCTCATTCGTGGTTTGTTAAAGGTGCTCCTTCAAAACTGTCCCTTATTTTGGATATTTCACCCAAAAATCTGGAAGCAGTAGTCTATTTTGCCTCGTATCTGATTATCAGTATTGACCCGGAGCAAAAAACCAAGGCTTTAGAAACACTGGAAAAAGAACTGCAGGAAAAATTAGAAGAGTTTAAAGACAATCTGGGAAAAATAGTTAAGGGTTTGGAGGATGACCTAAAGAAAAACCTAACTAAATTAAAAAAAGATCTGGACAAAGAAAAATTTGATTTGGAAAGTCAGGAAATTGAGCTTAAAACACGGTATGAAATTCAAAAACTGCGCGATAATCTGGTAGTTGAGGAGATGCAACTGGAAAATATTAATAAAGCTATATCAGAACTTGTTAAAGGTGTGATACCGCTTAGGCTTTTGTCTGAAGAAGAATATTCAAAACTGCTGGAATATGGGGTGGCAGATTTTATAACTGTGGGAATGGGAGCAGAAGCGCTTCTCCAGGTTTTGCAAAACTTAAATTTAGATAAACTGGCAGCAGTTCTGCGTGAAGAAGTGCGTAAATCAACAGGACAAAAACACATCAAAGCCACAAAAAGATTAAGAGTTGTTGAAGGTATGCGTCAGGCAGGTATTCAACCGTCGTGGTTGATTTTGCGGATATTGCCGGTTTTGCCCCCGGACCTTAGGCCCATGGTGCAACTTCCCGGTGGAAGGTTTGCTACCTCGGATTTAAATGATTTATACAGGCGGGTTATTAATAGAAACAACCGTTTAAACAGGTTAATTAATCTGGGTGCTCCCGAGATTATTTTGCGCAACGAAAAAAGAATGCTTCAGGAAGCAGTTGATAGTTTGATTGATACTTCTTCCCGTTCCACCAGGCGCGGAGGGGGTCCTGTGGTAGCTCATGCTTTGCGCTCGCTCTCGGATATGTTAAGGGGTAAACAAGGTAGATTTAGACAAAATCTTTTGGGTAAGCGGGTAGATTATTCCGGACGGTCGGTTATTGTGGTGGGACCGAAATTGAAGTTGGATCAGGTAGGGTTGCCAAGAGAAATGGCGCTTGAGATGTTTAAACCTTTTGTCTTGCGTGAAATGATTGCCAGGGGTTTATCTGCCAATGTAAAAGGCGCAAAAAATGTTTTAGAAACAAGACCTGCAGAGGTCTGGGATATTTTGGAAGAAATTGTAACAGGCCATCCGATTCTGATAAACAGGGCGCCAACACTGCACCGGTTAGGTATTCAAGCTTTTTATCCGGTTTTGGTAGACGGTAATGCTATCCAAGTACATCCTTGCGTTTGTGCCGGATTTAATGCTGATTTTGATGGAGATCAGATGGCAGTTCATGTCCCACTTTCGCAAAAAGCGCAAACAGAAGCTAAAGAACTGATGATGGCCAAGGAAAACATCTTTGGTCCTGCAAATGCCCAGCCAATAACTGTGCCTAACAGAGAAATGGCTTTGGGTTGTTATTATCTGACTATGGTCAAAAATAATCTTGAGGGGGAAATCCGTTTTTTTACATCACAAGATGAAGCAGTATTATTCTATAATTTGGGTAAAATAAAGGTACAGCAAAAAATTAAGGTAAGGATTGATAAGGAAATAATTGAAACCTCTGTCGGCAGAATTCTTTTTAACCGGGCGCTACCCGGGGAAATAGGATTTATCAACCAGGCTATAAAAGGGTTTACTATCAGAGATATTATTTTGCACGCTATGGAGATTATGGATAGGGATCAAGTTTCAGCCTTGATTGATAGTATTAAGGATGTGGGCTTTTTAGGAGCAACCTTGGCCGGTATATCAATCTCTATTTTTGATGCTAAGGTTGTACCAGACAAACAAAAGTATTTGGATGAAGCAGAGAAGGAAATCGAAAAGATAGAAAGCAATCTAACCAAAGGTTTAATTACTTCTCAAGAAAAGTCTCAACTATCTCAAATGGTGTGGATTAAAACAACAGAAACTTTAGCCAATGCTACCTGGGAACATATGGGTGAGGACAATCCTATCAGGATGATGGTTGAAGCAGGGGCCAGAGGGTCGAGAGACCAGGCCAAACAGCTTTCAGCTATGCGGGGGCTGTCAACAGATCCAACAGGTAAAATAGTGGAGCTTCCTACTAAATCCAATTACCGCCAAGGACTTTCTGTTTTTGAGTATTTTACTTCGGCCCGGGGAGCCAGAAAAGGAGTGGCTGATAAAGCCTTAAAAACTGCGGATGCAGGATATCTGACAAGAAGATTGGTAGATGTAGCTCATGATGTGATTATCCGGTCTGTAGATTGCGGGAAAAGAGAGGGACTAACCTTTGATATTAGAAAGAGCACTTTTACAGGCGCCAGAGAACAATTGTTGGGTAGAAAACTATTGGATAATGTAATTGATCCTCAAAGCAGAAAGATACTGGTAAAGGCAGATGAAACTATAGCAGAAGAAATGGTTCGGTTATTTCTTAAATCTGAAGTTGCGCTGGTTAAAGTCAGGTCTCCGCTTACTTGTGAAGCTAAATACGGCATTTGCCAAACTTGTTACGGAGTAGATCTGACCACCAGAAAACCGGTTGATATTGGTACGCCTGTGGGAGTGGTGGCTGCTCAAGCCATTGGTGAACCAGGCACACAACTTACTATGAGAACTTTCCATACAGGAGGAATTGTGGGTTTGGATATTACTCAAGGACTTCCCCGGGTTGAAGAGTTGTTTGAGGCAAGGACTCCAAAAATAGTTGCTCCTATGTCGGAAATTGCAGGAAAGGTAAGTGTGATAGAAGGAGATTTGGGAGTAAGAGTTAGAGTGAGGACTACACAAAAACCTCATGATGAAAGGGAATATATTATTCCTGTTACCTCGCAGCTTTTGGTGGAAGAAGGGCAATTGATTGAGGCGGGTACGGTTTTATCCTCCGGACACGGCGATGTCAAAGAGATCTTAAGAGTTCAGGGTTTGCGTAAGGCTCAGGCATATATTGTTGATGAGGTTAGACAGGTGTATGAATCTCAAGGAGTACCAATTAATTCCAAGCATTTTGAGGTGATTGTTAGAAAAATGTCTGATAAGGTAAGAATAGAGTCCCAAGGCGACACTAATCTTTTGCCGGGCGAGATTGTTGACCAACTGCGGTTTGAGGAAGAAAACTTAAGAGTTTTGGCCTCCGGCGGCGAGCCGTCTACGGCAGAAGTAATAATGTTGGGTATCACCAGAGCCAGTTTACAAACAGAAAGTTTCTTATCTGCCGCTTCTTTCCAGGAAACAACCAATATACTTTCCGATGCAGCTATTCAGGGTAAAGTGGATAAGCTGATTGGCCTTAAGGAAAATGTTATAATTGGCAGGCTTATTCCAACCAGTTTTGAGAGAGCAAGTATAGAAGGGTAGCAAAAATGCCAACAACAAATCAACTTGTTAGAAAAGGTAGAAAAAAGATTGTTAAAAAGATTAAATCTACGGTTTTGAGGCGTAATTTTAACGCCAGGGAGAGGAGATATTCAATGGCTTTTAACCCGCAAAAGCGGGGGGTGGTTACTTTAGTTAAAACCATGACTCCTAAAAAACCAAATTCGGCTCTTCGGAAAGTGGCGCGGGTAAGACTGTCCAACAAAACAGAAGTAACAGCCTATATTCAAGGCGAAGGTCACAGTTTGGCCGAGCATGGAATAGTTTTGGTAAGAGGAGGGAGAGTAAGAGATTTGCCGGGTGTAAAATATCATATAATCAGAGGTAAACTGGATTTGGAAGGGGTGCAAGGAAGAAAACAGGGACGAAGCAAATACGGAACTAAAAAGGGTTCATCCGCGGGAGGAACGGCAACTGCACCAAAACCTGCGGCTGTACCATTATCACCATGAGAAGTAAAAAAGCCATCAGAAGATTACTGCCGCCGGATCCTATCTATAATTCAAGATTGGCAGCCAGGTTTATTAATAAATTGATGATCAGCGGCAAAAAAACCATTGCCCAAAAACATTTCTATTCTGCTATGGAGCAGATAAAAGAAGAAAGTAAACAGGAACCTTTGTCAGTCTTTGAAAAAGCTTTAAATAATGTTTCTCCAAGAATGGAGGTTAGGCCCCGCAGAGTGGGAGGAGCTTCATATCAGGTGCCGGTGGAAGTTAGAGGAGACAGAAAAGAAGCGCTGGCTATCCGTTGGATTATTACAGGTGCAAAATCCAAACCAAATAAAGAATTTCATTCATTTGATAAAAAATTAGCAGCGGAACTTTTAGATGCAGCCAATGGAGTAGGTTTGGCTATCAAGAAAAAAGATGACATGCAAAAAGTGGCCAATGCCAATAGAGCTTTCGCCCATTTCAGATGGTAATTTCTGGTATATTGACCTTACAATTTTCATATATTAAACTGATTATAAACTTATGGCAACTAGACAAACACCCCAGGAAAGATTAAAAGATAAACTGTACAAGATTGACATTTCTGAAGATGTTAGTAAAACTCAAGCTCGTCATTTTGATTCCAAGGAGTTCCTTAGAAAGGCAAGGGAAGTAAGGAAAACTTTCAAAGATGAGAATATTTTATCCGCAGACGCTGCTTACTGAACTTGCTCATTCGGATTTTTTTCTTGATACTAATACTTTCATAGGTGCTATTTCGTTTCCGGAATTATTTAAAGAACTCATTGGGCAGTTAAAAGATAATGGCTGCGCATACATTACTATTCCATCAGTTGTTTTTGAGTTTACAAGAGGTACGGAATCAATTCAAGATTTTAATAAGCGATCTGAATTTATCGCTAGTCTATCGTCAATATATCCTATCGAGAGACATCTAAATGATCTAGAGGATTTAACTGTTGTTCTACAAAAAATTCAGGGACACACAAGTTATACAGATTTTTTACTTATAGCCTGTCTATATAAGTTCCCTAAATCTTTTTTAATCAGTGCTAATCATAAAGATTGTCCTTTAGATATCTTGGATCGTAAATTTGTTATTACAGTTGATACGGACAAAGACATTAAAAATTATGGAATTTATCAATTTTCAATGGATAAATTTAATAAAGCTGCAGAAAGCATACTAAAAGGCTAATGATTACCATAATTTTTGAGGCTCATGGGACAACTTTTGATAATGAAACCCATCTTTCCTCTGGACATTTTGATGTGGAATTATCTCCTCTGGGTGAGAAACAGGCAATCCAGTTAGGTGAAAGATATACAGATGATTCCTTTGATGCGATTTTTTGCTCTGATCTTCAAAGATCATATAAAACTGCTGAAATTGCTTTTGGTAACAGATTTCCAATTATTCAAGATAGAAGACTTCGGGAATGTGATTATGGAGATTTAACCCAACATCCAACTGAAGAAATCAACCCTCAAAAAGTTGAACATATCTTTACCCCTTTTCCCAACGGGGAAAGTTATGAACAGACTTTCAAAAGAATGAAAGAATTTTTAGATAATTTAAAGAAAAATTATGATGGAAAGAAAGTTATGATTATTGGTCATCGGGCTACACAATATGGACTGGAACATTGGATTAAAGGAGTTTCCATAAAAAATGCAATTACCACACCCTTCAAATGGCAACCAGGTTGGACTTATCAGTTATAATCAACTTACATGAATATTCAAATAAGAAGATCAACAAAAGATGATTACAATCAAATAATTGTTTTATACGGAGATTTTGCTGAAGACCCAAAAAGATATGAGAAGAAAAATAATGATTCTTTTCTAAAATTCATTGGATCTGATGGATGTTTTATGGACATTGCAACTATTGATGAAAAAAATAATCGCTTTTATGACATATACTGTCAGAACAGTTATTAGATATCCCAAACCAATTTTGGAAATTGAAGAATTATATGTTAATCCTGATTTTCGAAGACATGGTTTGGGCAGGAAGCTTATGGAGCATGTTTTAGAATATGCAAAATCACTTTCCTGTCAATATATGTTTTTAGCATCAGATAAAAAAAGAACAGAGGCTCATGAATTTTATAAAGCCTTAGGATTTGATGAGTATGCCCATCATTTTAGGCTTAAGATTTAAGTTCTATTTGACTTTTGAGGGCAAAGAAGGTATTATTTAAATAGTGGCCTCCCGTAAGTTTGAGGGAGGTTTTTTAAATTATGGATAAAAAATTAATAGAAGAAAAATTGAAAATGTGGAAGGATAACTTAAATCAGCTTGAAGAGGATCTGAAGGCTATTATGCTTAAAAAAGGCGCTGCAGCTCAAGAGGGGGATTTATCTGAAAATGCCGCCTATACCATGGCCATTGAAGATGCTGAAACAACCAGAGTGAGAATTGAGGAAGTGAAAAAGATTATTAGAGATCTGGAATCCGCCGACGCTAAAGCTATGGCGGACAAGGGATAATAAGATGGCTGTTCAAAAAACAAAACGGGATTTTCCTTTGGATCATATACGAAACATTGGCATTATTGCCCATATTGATGCCGGTAAAACCACCACCACCGAGCGGATTTTATTTTATACCGGCAAAACTTATAAAATAGGCAACATTGACGAGGGAACAACAGTTACGGATTGGATGGAACAGGAAAAAGAGCGGGGTATTACCATTGTTTCCGCAGCCATTACTGCTTTTTGGAAAGATTTCCGTATCAATATTATTGATACTCCCGGCCATGTTGATTTTACAGCCGAGGTTGAACGAAGTTTGCGGGTTTTAGACGGTGGGGTGATTGTGCTGGATGCATCATCCGGAGTGCAGTCCCAGACCGAAACTGTCTGGAGGCAGGCTAACAAATATCAAGTTCCTCTTATTGCTTTTGCCAATAAAATGGATGTGGTGGGGGCTGATTTTTTGGGAACCATTCAATCTGCCAGAGATAAACTGGGAGCAAATGCCATAGCTTACAATTTGCCAATTGGCAAAGAAAATGATTTTAAAGGCGTGGTGGATCTTTTAACCCAAAAAGCCATAATTTGGCAGGGTGATACAACCGGAGCCAAGTTTGATGAAACTGAAATTCCTGCTGATATGAAAGATTTGGTGAAAACCCACAGAGAAAAATTGATAGAGGAAATTTCCGGTACAGATGATGTGTTAATGGAAAAGTATTTGAATGGGCAGGAAATTAGTATTGATGAACTCAAAAAAGCTTTGCGTCAGGCTGTAATTGCTAATAAAATTGTGCCTGTTTTGGCAGGATCATCACTCCGTAATAAAGGGGTTCAGCCCATGTTAGATTCAGTAATAGAATATCTGCCTTCTTCTCAAGATGTAGAAAAAGCAGATTCTTCCAGCTTTCTTTCTGCCTTGGCCTTTAAAATTCAGGTTGATCCTCATGTTGGTAAGTTAACCTATATTAGAGTTTATTCAGGCACTTTAAAATCAGGATCTTATGTTTATAACTCTACTAAACAAATTAAAGAAAGAGTTGGGCGTCTGCTTTTAATGCATGCCAATGACAGGGAGGAAATAGATGAGGCTTATGCCGGAGAAATTGTGGCTGCAGTAGGGCTTAAAGACACTAAAACAGGGGATACTTTGTGTGATGAAACTAACCCCATTATTTTAGAATCCATTAATTTTCCAGATCCGGTTATATCTTTGGCTATTGAACCCAAAACCAAATCTGATCAGGAAAGATTAGGGTATGCTTTAAATAGATTATCTGAAGAAGACCCTACTTTTAGGGTTAAATCAGATCAAGAAACAGGACAAACAATTATAGCCGGTATGGGTGAGTTGCAGCTGGAAGTTTTAGTAGACAGGATGAAGCGGGAATTTAAAGTGGAGGCTAATGTGGGCCAGCCGCAAGTGGCTTACAAAGAAACCATCACCAAAGAAGCTGAAGGTGAGGGTAAATATATTCGTCAAACCGGAGGCCGGGGACAATATGGTCACTGTTTGCTACGCATAGAACCTCTTCCCCGGGGGCAGGGTCGGGAATTTGAATCTAAAGTCGTTGGTGGTGCTATTCCAAGGGAGTTTATTCCTCCAATTGAAAAAGGAGTTATTGAAAAAGAAGATACTGGCATTTTGGCTGGTTATCCTTTGACTGATATTAAAGTAACGGTTTTTGACGGATCTTTTCATGATGTTGACTCAAGTGAAATTGCTTTTAAAATTGCAGGATCATTGGGTTTGTCAGAAGCTTGCAAAAAAGCTGACATGATACTTATTGAACCTATTATGAAGGTAGAAGTTACCACTCCGGAGGAGTTTTTGGGGGATATTATTGGTGATTTATCCAGTAAAAGAGCCCAGATTTTGTCTTCGGAAGCAAGAGGTAATGCTAAAGTAGTGATAGCACTGGTACCTTTGGCAGAAATGCATGGTTATGCCACAGCCATCCGGTCTATGTCTCAAGGCCGTGCCACTTATTACATGGAAGCCGACCACTATGAACCAGTTCCCCAAAATATAACTCAAAAAATAGTTGAATCCTCCGGCTTCACCGGCCGAGTTGAACATTAAATTTGACAATGAAACTGATTTAGTTTAAGCTGGAAATAATGCCTCATCTTTTTATTGTGTTAATGGTTGGTCTTGGGAGCCTTTTATTTGTTTCTTCGGTAATACCTATCAATAAAACTTTTAATGATGGAAAATCCAGTGTGGCAGGAGTATATTTAGCAAAAGGCGGAGATGATAGTGGTTCATCTGGTAAAGATAATTCTGGTTCTCGCGATTCGGGTGGGACAACAGTAACTTCTTCTCCCAAAATACAAAAAATAGAAAAGAAAGAAGTAAAAGAAGATCCTAAAGTAGAGATTAAAACCAGAGAAACTAATGAAAACCAGAGAATAGAGACTAAAACAACATCTGAAAAAATAAAAAGTGAAATCAGACAAGGAAATTTAAGAGTTAAATTTGAAATAGAAAATGGTAAGGTAAAAATAGAAACAAAAATAAAAGAAAATGAGAATGAAAATGAAATAGAGTTGGAAGATGAAGCAGAAGATGAAGCAGTAAAAGAAATAGAGAAAGAGCTGGAGAAAGAAGATGTTAAAATAGCCACAGCTCCGGGTCAAATGGCTTTGGTAAATAAAAGAATAGGCGCGCTGTCAAATTTCCCTATCTCAATTGATCCAACTACCAGACAGTTAACTGTGACTACTCCGGCAGGATCAAAAGTGGTAGCTGTTTTACCCCAAAAGGCTATTGATAATATGCTGGCCTCAAAAGTGATGGATGATGTTGTGGGAGAAAAAGTTAATAATAACCTGGCAAGCATTCCGGATTTGGTAAAATTGGAAACTGAAAACGGAGTATTGGGTTATAAAGTTAAAGGTACTAAAACCCATAAACTATTAGGTTTTATACCAATTAAAACCAAAGTGGAAGCTTTTGTTTCTGCTGAAAATGGCCAAGTGGTAGAGAGCAGTCAGTCTCTGCTTGGCAGAATTTTGAACAGAATTGCTCCCTAGGAAATTGGGACTTGCATTTTCAGGCAATTTATTGTATATTTTATTTACCAGCCCTTCGACAAGCTCAGGGTGAACTTGGGAGGCTGGATTTTATATGGCAGATCAGAAAAAATTTGACAGAAGCAAACCGCATGTTAATGTTGGAACCATGGGTCATGTTGACCATGGTAAGACCACATTAACCGCGGCCATAACCAAAGTTTTGGCAAGCAAGGGTTTGGCTGAAGCCCGCTCTGTTGACCAGATTGACAACGCTCCGGAGGAAAAAGCCCGCGGCATTACCATTAACATTTCCCATCAGGAATATGAAACAGAAAAACGCCATTATGCCCACATTGACATGCCTGGGCACGCAGATTACATCAAAAACATGATTACAGGCGCAGCTCAAACAGACGGCGCTATTTTGGTGGTATCTGCCCCGGACGGTCCTATGCCCCAAACTAGGGAACATTTGTTGTTGGCCAGACAAGTTGGTGTGCCTGCCATTGTGGTTTATTTAAATAAAGTAGATATGGTTGATGACGCGGAGCTTTTGGATTTGGTGGAAGAAGAAGTAAGAGATTTACTGAAAAAATATGAATATGACCCACAGTCTCCCATAATTCGGGGTAGCGCTAAAAAAGCTTTGGAAGGCGACCCGGAAGCTGTCAAAAGCATTGAAGAGTTAATGACTAAAGTTGATGAGTGGATTCCCACTCCTGTCAGGGATGTGGATAAGCCATTTTTAATGGCTGTGGAGGATGTTTTTTCCATTAAAGGTAGGGGAACAGTTGTTACAGGAAGAATTGAAAGAGGCAAGGTTAAAGTTAATGAGGAAATAGAAATTGTGGGCATTAGACCTACTAAAAAAAGTGTGGTTACAGGGATTGAAATGTTCCATAAATTATTGGATGAGGGTCAGGCAGGAGACAATGCCGGGATTTTGCTTCGGGGAGTGGAAAAAGATGATGTGGAAAGGGGCCAAGTTTTGGCAAAGCCCGGCTCTATCACTCCACATAGTGAGTTTGAAGCTGAAGTTTATGTATTAAGCAAAGAAGAAGGTGGCCGCCACACTCCATTTTTCAAAGGCTACAGACCACAATTTTATGTTAGAACTACTGATGTGACAGGTGAAGTACAACTTCCTGAAGGTGTGGAAATGGCCATGCCGGGTGATACTGTTAAAGTTGTGGGAAAATTAATTACTCCGGTTGCTATGGAAGATGGACTGCGTTTTGCTGTCCGCGAGGGTGGCAAAACAGTCGGAGCAGGAGTTATTACCAAAATAATAGCTTAAGAGTTAATAATTGCCCGCTTCGACGAGCGAAGCGAGGCGAGCACATTGAAAGGGAAATCCCTACAGGGATTATAATATGCCAAGAGGACGCATTCGCGTTAAATTAAAAAGTTATGATCATCGGGTGTTGGATAACACCTGTGAGTCCCTTTTGGATACAGCCCTTAGAACCGGCGCCAAAATAGTTGGCCCCATTCCCCTTCCCACTAAAACAGAAAGAATAACAGTTCTAACTTCCCCTCATACTGATAAAGATTCCCGTGAAGCTTTTGAAATAAAAACCCACAAAAGAATGATTGATATTGTTGAACCCACCCCCAAAACCATTGATTCCCTAATGCACCTTGAAATCCCAGCCGGGGTTGATATTGAAGTCAAGATGTGATATAAAATTGGTATGGCAGTAGAAACGGATCGTTCATTTGGTCATCAGATAGAAGCCTATCAACAGGTAGTTAAGCCTATTATAAAATCTCATGGGGTTGTGTATTTTCATCCACTTGTCTTTTTACAGATTGTTTCCTGGTCTTCTTCCCAGGACAGACCAGTACGTCTTTTAGAATATGTTGCTTCCAGAGTTCCTGAGTTTGGCATTAAACATGGCATTGGCCCAAAAGAGGCAGCGGAACCTGTCAAAAAATTAAGTGAATTAAGCGATGATGAAATTAGGAAAATGGTTTCGCTTAGAGGAGCACTGGGGAAGGGATTAGAATCTAGATTTGAAAAAAGTGATAGACGGAGTAAAACATTAACAGAACCAGGTATGGATGAGTGGAAAAGGACATATATAGAGCTTCAGCTGGAAACTTTGGTACAATTCATGGTTCTATTGGAATCTGATAGGATGGAGGTTACTACTGATCAAGATTTAATAAAAGGATCAAGAGAAAATCCTGCATTCCTACTTCCTCATAAACCATATCCTCGGTTCGAGCTTTTGTGGCAAGAAGTATAAAGTAAAAGAAGTTTCTTTTTGTGGTCATTGTGGACCTATTTCAACCTTGTTTTTATACATCCATACATATGGGTGTATAATTTAAGTCGGGGTTGATATTGAAGTTAAGATGCAGTATTTCCCTTATACCAATATCTTCCACGATCGTTGAACATATTGTCCATGTTATGATGGGTTTGTGAAGATTGTTTACCTTAATTTATAAAGATCAGTGGCAAGTTGTTGATAATTTTCTTTTGATCCAGCAAGTTTTTCATCAAACATCCTAATAAATATTCGATGTACCAAGTTTAATACTTGTTCAGAGTTTTGTGAATTTTTTAATCTTCGTGCGATCCTTCTTGCCTCCCCGTCGTATTCATCCTCGGGACAACCCATATCCAATAAGCGGATAGGATCATATTTATTTATAATTTTCCGGACTTTGATATGTAGTGAAATTTCTGTTGGCATAATATGAATTATATCATCCAGGATGATATCTGTGCTTGCATTTGAGCACAAGCATGTGTTAGAATTTCCTTACTGATGATTTTGTTGTCAGGTTGATATTATTATTGTCAATTTCAGTAGATCGCGCGTCGAGAGATACGGCGAATCTTAAGCGAAATACTGAGTGAGCCCCCTAAAAAGGCCTCACTCTTTTTAGTGGAGCGAAATAAATTGCTTTGCAATTTAAACGCTCCTAGAACGTTTAAATTCTTTCAGAATTTATTACGTTCTGGTTTTAATATGATTAATACATTACTTGGAACAAAAAAGAATATGACCAGTACATATGACTCACGCAGTAGGCGGGTGGGGGCTACTGTAGTGGAAATTGCTCCAAATTGGGTTACTCAAATAAATCCTAATTCAGTCCAGTTGGGTTATGGAACCAAAAAATCAGTTAAAAAACCGCAAATCGGCCATGCTAAAGCAGCCGGACTTGATCAAAAAATTAGATGGTTTAGAGAAGTTGAGAAAAATGGGGAAGATTTAAAACCTGGAACAGAAATAAAACTGGAACAGGTTTTTTCAATTGGAGATAGTGTTAAAGTGACTGGAACTTCCAAAGGCAAAGGATTTCAGGGTGGGGTAAGAAGATGGGGTTTTCATGGCGGGCCTAAAACTCATGGCCAATCAGACCGTCACAGAGCCCCCGGATCTATTGGTTCAGGTACCACTCCGGGACGGGTCTATAAAGGCAAAAAAATGGCCGGGCACATGGGTAATGTTAAATCTTCTGCAAAAAATTTGGAAGTAGTTAGTTTGGACAAAGAAAAGAATTTATTAACTATTAAAGGTGCTGTACCGGGTTCGACCGGAGGCTTGGTGATGGTGACTAAGCGGGGTAGAATCAAAGGGTATACTCCCCCGCCTGAGGAAAAGCCGGAAGAAGAAATTGAAGAGTTGCCTACGCCAGAGGCTACGGCGCCCGAGGGAGGAGAAGAAAATGCCAATTAAGAAATCGTCAATCGTCAATCGTAAATCGTCTATCGGAAAAACACAAAAAGTAGAACGAAAAACGATAAACGATGAACGACAAACAAAATTATCTGTGCCGGTATATTCATTAACCGGACGGGCAGCCGGAACGATGAATTTGCCTAAAGAGATTTTTGGGCAGGAAGTTAATAAGAAATTACTTGCGCAAGCATTGCGGGTTTATATGACCAATCAAAAAAACTTTACCGCTTCCACCAAAACCCGCGGTGAGGTTCGAGGATCAACCGCTAAGGTATGGAGACAAAAAGGGACAGGTCGGGCCAGGCACGGAGCCAGAACTGCCCCTATTTTTAGGGGAGGAGGAATAACTTTTGGGCCACACCCAAGAAAAGTTAGGCTAAATCTTCCACAGAAAATGAAAAAGTCAGCGCTTCTCTCGGCGCTATCTTCCAAAATGGCTGACAAAGAAATTATGGGAATTTCCGGTTTGGAAAAAGCTTCCGGAAAAACAAAAGAAGTAGTCAAACTCTTAGAAAAACTAGCCATTAAAAATGCATTATTCGTGACTGATAAAAAAATTGATCATATTGTTCGAGCCGTTAGAAATATTCCAAAAGTTTCTGTGCAAACAGTTAATATGCTGAATGCTTATGAAATTTTAAAACATCAAATTTTAATGTTTAGTAAAGAGGCAGTGCAAAAATTAAAGACATGATTATTTTACTTAAGGCCCATATCAGCGAAAAATCAATGAAGCTTGCATCACTCGGTGAATATACATTTGAAGTGGCAAAAAATGCCAACAAAAAACAGATCGCAGAGGCAGTGCAGGAAAAATTTAAAGTTTCGGTTGTGGGTATTAAAACTATTAATTTAAAAAGCAAAACAAAAATGCAAAGAAGGATAAGAAAATTTTATCAGACAGGAAAATCGAAAAAGGCCATAGTTAAGGTTAAAAAGGGTCAAATTATCCCCATTTTTGAGACGCCAAAAGAGGAAGCAGTAGTAACAACCGCAGAAGGTGAACCAATAAAAATAAGAGAGAAAAAAGACATTTTGGGAAGGACTAAAGTAAAAGTGGAAAAGACCGCAGTCGGCGCAGCCCAGACAACACAAAGAAAGGTGATTCCGACATGAGGAGGAATCATCCTGAGGAGCCATTAAGGCGACGAAGGATCTAGATTATGAAAAAATTAAAAACTATTTTGAAAAAACATTCAGGACGAAGTCATGGACGGGTGACAGTCAGAGGTCAGGGAGGAAGGCATAAAAGATATTACAGAGAGATTGATTTTAAAAGAAATAAATTTGGCGTTGAAGGAATAGTGGAAGCTTTGGAATATGATCCAAACCGCAATTTAGACATAGCGCTGGTTAAATATTCTGACAAAGAATACAGATATATTCTGTCTCCGCAAGGGCTTAAGGTTGGTGAGAAAATATTATCAGCAGAAAAAGCAGAGGTAAAGATTGGAAATGCTTTAATGCTTAAAAATATGACTGTGGGAACTTTAGTGCATAATGTGGAGCTTGTTCCGGGTATGGGCGGGCAACTTGGGCGGAGCGCCGGCGTGGTTATCCAACTGTTGGCTAAAGAAGGTAATTTTGCCCATTTGAAAATGCCTTCAGGGGAGGTTAGAATGGTTCCTCTGTCTTCTATGGCAAGCGTTGGGCGATTGGGTAATGAAGACAGAAAACAAATGGTTGTGGGTAAAGCCGGAAGATCCCGTCATATGGGTATTAGGCCAACAGTTCGTGGTGTTGCCCAGGATCCTGATTCTCATCCGCATGGTGGAGGAGAAGGAAGGTCCGGAATTGGCAGAAAGCGGCCGATGACTAAATATGGCAGACCGGCAGTTGGTAAAACCAGAAATAAAAAGAAAATGTCTAATCGGTACATAATTAAAAGGAGGAAATGATGTCGAGAAGTAGTAAAAAAGGGCCGTTTATTGATGAAAAGTTGATGAAAAAAGTGCTCAAACAAAAAGAGTCGGATCAAAAAACGCCCATTAAAACCTGGGCGCGCCGTTGTCAAATTCCTCCGGAATTTGTGGGGCATACATTTTTGGTCCATCAGGGCAAAAATTTTATTTCCGTGTTTGTAACAGAAAGCATGGTGGGACATTGTTTAGGCGAATTTTCTCCTACCAGAATATTTAGATCTCATGGTTCAGTGACCAAAAGAACTTTGGAGAAAACTTAAATGGAAGTACAAACTATACAAAAATATATACACACCGCTCCCAGAAAACTCCGGCTGGTGGCAGATATGATAAGAAAACTTTCTCCGGAAAAGGCTTTGGAAACTTTGCGGTTTACAAATAAAAGTGCTGCCGGGGATTTAATAAAAGCCATTAAAACTGTTGTGGCTAATGCAAAGACAAAAGGTATGGAAAATATTAATTTTAAAGCAGTTGAGGTTAATGAGGGTTCCAGAATGAAACGTTTTAGGGCAGGCGCAAAAGGCAGGGCAAGACCGTACAAAAGAAGAATGAGTCATATAAAGATAGTGGTTAGTGATGAGTTGGTAGTTCATAGTAAAAACGAAAAGAAAGGAAAGACGGAATCGTCCAAAAAATAATGGGACAAAAGATTCATCCAATTGGTTTTAGATTAGGGATTGGCGCAAGCTGGCAGTCCCGCTGGTTTACCACGGATAGTAAATACAGGCTGTTTTTGGCAGAAGACATTAAAATCAGGGAACTGCTGATGAAAAAACTGCGCCCGGCAGGCATAGGATCGGTTGAAATTGAAAGATCAATTAATAAATTAAAAGTGATTCTTTTTGTGTCAAGACCGGGTGTTTTAATCGGGCGGGGAGGAGCAGGGTTGACCGAGCTGAAGAAATTCTTATTGAAAGAGCTAAATATTAAAGAAGAGAATAATTTGGAGATTGCGCCTATGGAACTTAAAAGCGCAGATCTTTCGGCTTATCTTGTAGCCCAATCCGTGGCAGAACAATTGATTAAAAGATTGCCGGCCCAACGGTTAATGAATCAGGCCATGGATAGAGTAATGAGAGCCGGGGCAAAAGGAGCAAGAATTGTTATTTCGGGCAGAATTGGAGGAGCAGAGATCGCAAGACGCGAATGGAAAGCTCAAGGCAATATGCCGCTGCATACTTTGAGGGCGAACATAGATTTTGCTGCTTATCCGGCGCTGACCAAATCAGGGTATGTTGGTGTAAAGGTTTGGATTAACAAAGGGGAGGTTGAAATCTAATGGCATTGTTGCAACCAAAGAGAACAAAATACCGCAAAGTTTTTAAGGGCAAAAGGACAGGTGTGTCTACCCGCGGGAATAATGTATCTTTCGGCCAATTTGGCCTAAAAGCTATGGAAGCCGGATGGTTGAGTTCAAGGCAGCTGGAATCAGCAAGGCGGGCAATGGCTCATTATACTCAAAGAGGCGGCCGTATTTGGATTAGGGCATTTCCGGATAAACCCGTGACCAAGCACCCGGCAGAGAGCAGGATGGGTTCCGGCAAAGGGGATGTGGAAGGATATGTGGCTGTGATAAAGCCCGGACAGCTTATTTTTGAAATGGGTGCCGTGACAGAAGAAATTGCCAGAGAAGCCCTGCGCTTGGCAGCTCATAAATTGCCGATTGCCACCAGATTTGTGGAGAAAAGGTAAAATAAAAATGAAAACAAATGATTTGAATCAAATAAAGGGATTACCCATTCAAGAGCTGCTAACAAAGATAAAACTTTTGAGAAAAGAAATTGAGGATGCTATTTTGGATAAAAATATGAAAAAATTAAAAGATTTAAAAACGGTTTTTAAGAAGAAAAAGGACTTGGCCAGAATGCTGACAATTGTAAAACAAAGAGAGTTACTAGGTAAATTAGAGTCAAGAGTCAAGAGTCAGACAGAAAGGAAAAAGAAAACTAGTCCCTAGATTCTAGCGACTAGTCACTAATTTATGATAGGCAGAGTAGTTTCAAATAAATTAAAAGATACAGCTACGGTTTTAGTGGAAAGAGAGGCAATGCATCCTCTTTATAAAAAAACCTATGTTAGAAGCAAAAAATATTTAGTTTTGGATAAGCTGGGAGTGAAGCTTGGAGATATGGTTGAGATTATAGCTTGTGCGCCTGTTTCCAAAAGAAAAGCATGGAAAGCAGTTAAAATAGTTGGGAAAAATCTGGTTGAAGTGGCTAAAGAGAAGTTAAAAAAAGCAGCAGAGGAAACAATTGCCGAAATAATGCCTGTAGAAGAGACAAAAGAGTCATCAGTCGTCAGTCTTCAACCAAAGAAAGAAACAAATAAAGAACAGAAAAAGCTGAGAAAAAGAAAGGAAAGTCTGAAAGCTGATAGCTGAAGACTGATAGCTAATTAATGGTACAGCATAGAACAAGAATGACAGTTGCAGATAATTCTGGAGCAAAGATTGTACAGGTAATACAGCCTTTGGGGGGTTCTGGTAAAAGAAAAGCAAGTCTTGGACAGTTAGTTGTGGCAGTGGTTAAAGGAGCAGATCCGGATGGGGTAGTTAAGAATCATGAATTGGTTAGGGTTGTTGTAGTAAGAACAAAAAAAGAGCTAAGACGGATTGACGGGTCATACATCAAATTTGATGACAATGCTGCTGTTTTAGTTGATAGTGATGGGAATTTGCGGGCAACCCGTATATTCGGGCCGATTGCCAGAGAAGTGAGAGAAGCAGGTTTTAGTAAGATTGTATCTTTGGCAAAGGAAGTTTGGTAAGGAGCAAAAGTATGTCTAATATAAAAAAAGGCGATAAAATAAAAGTTTTACTGGGGAAAGATAGAGGCAAAGAAGGTCAAGTGGAAAAAGTTTTTCGCAAAGAAGGCAAGGTGTTAATTTTGGGGGTTAATGTTTACAAAAGGCATGTAAAAAAACAAGGTCAAACCGAGGGAGGAATTATAGAAATCCCAAAGCCGATTGATATATCCAATGTGGTTTTAATTTGCCCTTTGTGTAAAAAACCAACAAGAGTAAGCTTTAAAAAAATTAAAGACACTAAATTAAGAGTTTGCAAAAAATGTAAAAAGGAGATAAATGAATAGACTTAAAGAAAAATACATGAACGAGGTGCAAACTAAATTACAAGAAGAGCTGGGTCTTAAAAATAAATTGGCAGTACCACGGTTGAAAAAAATTGTAATTAGTATCGGATTGGGTGAAGCTAAAGATAATGCGGGGATCTTGGATAAAGTAAAAGTCTATTTGGGAGCTTTGGCAGGACAAATACCTGTTGTGACTTTGGCCAAAAAATCCGTTGCTTCTTTTAAAGTTAGTAAAGGTCAACCTGTTGGGTTGATGGTGACACTACGAGGAGACAGGATGTATGCTTTTTTGGATAAATTGATCAATATTGTATTGCCAAAAGTGAGAGATTTTAGAGGAATATCTCTGAATTCTTTTGATAGCCAGGGAAATTTAAATATGGGGCTAAAAGAGCAGACAATTTTTCCCGAAGTTGATTATAAATTAATTGATAAGGTACGGGGTTTGGCAGTTACAATTACTACTTCTGCCAAACAAAAAGAAGAAGGAAAAAAATTACTGGAGTATTTAGGAGTACCTTTTAAGATCTAAGAACTAATTAAAATGGCAAAAGTCAGTAATATTGTTAAAAAGAAATTTAAATATGAAGTTCAAAAAACGAATCGTTGTTCCCAATGTGGAAGACCGAGGGGGTTTTTGCGAAAATTTGGTCTTTGCAGGCTTTGTTTTAGGGAGCTGGCTCATTTGGGGGTACTCCCGGGAGTGAAAAAATCATCATGGTAGATGTAGTAGCAGACGCACTAATTAGAATAAAAAACGGTTATCTGGTAGGAAAAATCTCTGTTTCAGTGAGATTTTCCAAACTAATTTTAAGAATCATGAAGCTTTTGCAAAAAGAAAGCTTTATTGAATCTGTAAAGCAAGATAAGAGAGAGTTAGTAGTGACTCTTAAATATTCTGGCCGTGTCCCTGCAGTGACAGATATCAAAAGAGTATCTACGCCATCTCTGCGGGTTTATAAGGGAGTTAAGAGTTTGCCTCAAGTTCTAAACGGTCTGGGGATTGCTATTATTTCAACACCCAAAGGAGTAATGACAGATAAAGAAGCTAGAAAACAAAGATTGGGAGGAGAAGTACTAGCGATTGTCTGGTAATTCGATACGCTCACTATGAGTAGAATAGGCAGTTTACCAATATTAATACCGGATAATGTTGAGGTTATTAAAACCGGCAAACACCTAATGGTTAAAGGGGATAAGGGTAGTTTAGAAATAGATATTGACCAAAATATCAATGTTGAAATGGATAGCAAACAGATTATTTTCAAAAGAAAAAACGATCAAAAAAAGGCAAAAGCTTTGCATGGATTAACCAGAAGCCTTGTTGCCAATATGATTGCGGGAGTAACTGTGGGATGGAGCAAGAGTTTGCAATTGGTGGGAGTAGGATTTAGAGCTCAAACCATGGATAATAAAATAATTTTAAATGTGGGATTTTCACATACGGTGGAAGTTTTAACACCGCCGGGTATCAGTTTTGAGGTTTTTGATAATACTAAAATTGTAGTTTCCGGCATAGATAAGCAATTGGTGGGACAAGTGGCAGCTAATTTAAAGAAAGTCCGGGTGCCGGATGTTTATAAAGGCAAAGGAATAAGATATGAAGGAGAATATATCAGGAAAAAAGTGGGTAAGGCCGGAAAAGTAGGCGCGGCCGCAACAGGAGGAGGAAAATAAATGAGGAAGGTAAAATTAAGGATTAAAAGGCATAATAAAATTAGGCAAAGAATTGTTGGTACAACTGCCCGTCCAAGACTTTCCGTATTTAAATCAGGTCAGCATATATATGCTCAAATAATTGATGATTTAAAAGGACAAACTCTGGTTTCGTCTTCTGATATAAAAACTAAAGAAAGTAATAAAAAAGAGAAGGCGTATAATGCGGGTGTGGAATTAGCAAAAAAGGCATTGAAGAAAAAGATTAAAGAAGTAGTTTTTGACCGGGGAGGTTTTTTGTTCCATGGCAGAGTGGCAGAGTTGGCAAAAGGCGCAAGAGAAGGGGGGTTAATTTTCTAAAATATGATTTCAAGAAATAGAAATTTTTATTCAAATACTGCCAAAGAAGAATCTGAATTTTTTGAGAGAGTAGTTCAGGTCAACCGGGTTTCTAAAAAAACCAAAGGAGGAGATAAAAGATCTCTTTCTGTTATTGTGGTGGTAGGCGACCGCAAAGGTAAGGTGGGAGTTGGTTTAGGTAAGGCCTCTGATGTCCAATCGGCAGTTAAAAAAGCAACAGCCTATGCCAAAAAGCATTTAATTGATGTGCCTTTAAAAGGCAGGACTATTCCTCATACAATACTTATTAAATCCGGCGCGGCCAAGGTTTTATTAAAACCGGCAAGAGAGGGTACGGGAGTAATTGCCGGAGGAGCTGTGAGAGTTGTGGTAGAGGCTGCGGGAATTCATGATATTGTGTCAAAAATTTTAGGGACTAAAAACAGGGCGTCTAATGTATACGCTACGCTCCTGGCATTAGGAAAACTAAAAAAGATCATATGAAACTGCAGGAATTAATACAATTGAAAGTTAGAAATAAAAAAAGAAAAGGGCGCGGCATGGGATCCGGAAAAGGAAAAACCGCTGGACGGGGTACAAAAGGACAAAAAGCCCGAGGCAAAATTCCGGCTTCTTTTACAGGAAGTATGTCTTTTTATAAAAAATTACCCTTGAGGCGCGGTTTTGGTAATCATAAATTTGGGTCAAAGCCCAAAATAGTGTTACTTTCCAGACTTAATGTTTTTCCTGCCCGTACTACTATTGATATGGAGCAACTTATAAAAGCGAAAATTATAACCAAAAAAGAAATGGCAACAAGTGTTAAGATTTTAGGAGGAGGCCAACTGGAAAAAAATTTAACTGTTAAACTTCTGGTTTCAAAAAGCGTTAGAGCGGAAATTGAGGCAAAAGGCGGAAAGGTGGAAAATGTCTAACATTCTGGCTCCTATTTTCAATGCTTTTAAGATCCCGGAGCTGCGGCGGAAAATCTTTATTACAATTTTCATTATCCTTATTTTTAGACTGGTAGCCCATATTCCTGTTTCCGGCGTTAATCTGGCTGCTTTGCAAGCGTTATTTTCCTCCAATCAATTTTTGGGCCTTCTGGATATTTTTTCAGGAGGAACTTTGGCTAATTTTTCCGTTATTTCCCTGGGGTTAAACCCGTTTATTAATGCCTCAATTATTATGCAGCTTTTAACCATGGTTTGGCCCAAATTGGAGGCATTGTCAAAAGAAGGAGAATATGGCAGAGGGAAAATAAATCAATATACAAGATATTTAACCGTGCCGCTGTCTGTGCTGCAAGCCATAGGAATGTTTGCGCTTTTAAGAAATCAGGGGATTGTGGCAGATATTTCCCCTATCCAAATTGTTGCCATTATTGTTGGTATGACTGCAGGAACAATATTTTTAATGTGGCTTGGGGAACTCATTACTGAATATGGTATTGGTAATGGTATTTCGCTTTTGATATTTGCCGGGATTGTGGCCCGGCTTCCGGTTGTTTTTGGGCAAACAGCCACCATTATTGACCAACAGCAATTGATTAATATCTTAATATTTGCCGCTCTGTCAGTTTTAGTAATAGCGGCAGTTGTATTTATTAATGAAGGCAGAAGACAAATTGCTGTGCAGTATGCCAGAAGATTTGTTGGTGATAAGTCCGGTCCCGGAGGCGCACAAACTTATTTGCCCCTCCGAGTTAATCAGGCAGGGGTTATCCCCATAATTTTTGCTGTCTCCCTGGTTTTAATTCCCTCGTTTGCAGGTTCTTATCTTTCTCAACTTGCCTCACCGCAGTTGTCATTTCTGGGAAGATTTTTGGTTTCCAATTTTAATCCTTCGAGCCTAACTTACAACAGCGTTTATTTTTTACTGGTAGTAGGGTTTACCTTTTTTTACACAGCGGTTATTTTTAACCCTACAAAAGTAGCAGATGAGATAAAAAAATACGGGGGTTTTCTTCCGGGGATTAGGCCGGGAACTTCAACAGCCAGGTTCTTAAACTACATTTTGGTCAGAGTTACTCTGGCAGGAGCAATTTTCCTGGGTGTTATTGCTGTTTTGCCTTCCATAGCATCTCAAATTACAGGAGTAACAACCTTGATATTGGGCGGGACAGGACTGTTGATTGTGGTGTCGGTTATTATGGATACTGCCAAGCAGTTTGAAAGCAAACTAATTGAGCGGAGTTATGATGTGTTTACCAAAAGACCAATATGATAAAAAAAATATTATTTTTAGGCGTACAAGGATCAGGTAAGTCAACCCAAGGTAAGTTATTAGCCCAATTTTTAAGGCTTCCTTATATTTCAACAGGTGATATATTCCGCGGTTTGGGAGGAAAGATAAAACAAATTTTGGACCAAGGAAGATTAGTTGACGATCAAACTACCAGTAAAATTGTTAGAGAAAAGTTGGCAGAATTTGATTGTCAAAATGGTTTTATTCTGGATGGATACCCCAGGACATTGGAGCAAATAAAACTTTTTGATCCGGATTTTGATAAAGTAATCTCTTTGGATCTGTCTGATGAAGAGGCTACAAAAAGACTTTTGGTAAGAGGCAGGGGGGATGATACGGAAGATGCAATTGCCGAGCGATTAAGAAATTATCATAAACAAACAGATCCAGTTTTGGATTATTACAGGCAAAAAAAAATACTTAAACAAATTGACGGGACAGACAGCATTGATCTGGTGCAACAAAGAATAAGGGACGCGGTTAATGATTAGGAATAGTTATGAGTTGAAGCTCATGAGAGAGAGTGGGAAAATTGCCGCGGCAGCTTTAAAAAAGTCTTTGGAGGCAATTAAGATTGGGGTTAGCGAACTGGAAGTGGATAAAATTGCGGAGCAAGAAATTTATAAATTAGGAGGCGATTTGTCTTATAAGACTGTGCCGGGATATAAATTCGCCACATGCATTACTGTTAATGAACAAGTTGTGCATGGAATTCCTACGGATAGGAAATTTGCGAGCAGTGATTTGGTGAGCGTGGATTTGGCAGTAGTTTATAAGGGTTGGCATACGGATTGCGCCTGGACAATTTTACTGGAAAAAAATGCGGAAAAAGAGAAGTTTCTTAAGGCGGGAGAAGAGGCGCTATGGGACGGGATTGCCCAAGCAATTGAAGGGAATAGAGTGGGAGATATATCAAATGCTATTCAAGCTAAAGTGGAAGATAGCGGGTATAGTGTGGTTAGAAGCTTGGTTGGCCATGGTGTTGGAAGATCCTTGCACGAGCCGCCGGAAATACCCGGATTTGGCGCAAAAGGAAGCGGCGCGTTTTTGAAATCAGGTATAACTTTGGCAATTGAGGTGATCTATGCCAAGGGATCATCAGAGGTTTTATTAAGTAAAGACGGATGGACTTATGAAACACTGGATAAATCATGGGGAGGACTTTTTGAAATGACTATAGTAGTGGGAAAGAAAAATGCGGAGGTTTTAACCCGTCTGTAGGTTTAATGTTATGGGTTGTGTTTTGAAGCTGGTTTTGTTAGAATAATATGATGCAAACAAGTGATCTAATTGAAATAGAAGGCAAAGTTGTTGATGTTTTGCCTAATACTTTATTCAGGGTAGAAATTGAAAAAAGCCCGGATGTGCCGGAACTTGTGCGGAGGGTGATTTTGTGCCATATCTCGGGTAAAATGAGAATGCACTATATCAGACTTTTGGAAGGTGACAGAGTCCGGGCGCAAATGTCGCCAAAATATGATTTGGATAAAGGAAGGATAACATTTAGATTAAAATAATGAAAGTACAAGCAAGTATAAAAACAAGATGTAAGTTTTGTAAGGTGGTCAAAAGGGAGGGGATGTTGTATATTATCTGTCCCCGCGACCCGCGTCACAAACAAAGGCAAGGATAATAATTATGGCAAGAATTGCAGGAGTTGATTTGCCGGAAAATAAAAGAGTGGATATTGGCTTGACTTATATTTTTGGTATAGGTCGTTCCAATGTGATTTCTGTAATGAAAGAAGCAAATGTTGAATCGTCTAAAAGAATTAAAGAATTAACAGAGGAAGAGATTAATAAACTGCAAAAAGCAGTTGAGAAAATTAAGGTAGAAGGAGATTTAAGGCAAGAGATAGAGCAAAACATTAAAAGGCTGGAAGAAATAGGCAGTTTCCGGGGTTCAAGACACAGAAAAGGTTTGCCGACAAGAGGCCAGAGAACCAGGTCTAATGCCAGGACAAGAAGAGGTAAAAGAAAAACAATAGGCGCTATTAAAAAAGAAGTAACTGCTGCCCCGGCAGGTGAAACTAAAAGCAAGGAGACTGCTAAATAATTATGATTAAGCAAAAAACAAAAATTAAAAAACCCGCCGGAGGCGAGGCTCGCCAAAGGCGGCAAAAAGTAGAAAGAAAACTGCAAAGCGGCAGGGTTTATGTGACTGCCACTTTTAATAATACTTTGGTAACTTTAACTGACAGTACCGGTAATACGCTAGCCTGGGGGACTTCAGGCACAGCTGGTTTTAAAGGCGCCAGAAAAGCAACTCCCTTTGCTGCTATTTCAGCTATGGAAGCAGTAGCCCAGAAAGCAAAAGGATTTGGAATGAGCGCGGTTGAGGTTTATATTAAAGGTCCGGGGCCGGGACGGGATGCAACAATTAAAGCCTTAAGAGGAGCAGGAATAAATATTACTATGATTGCTGATGTTACCCCTATTCCACATAATGGCCCAAGACCCAAAAAAAGGAGAAGAGTTTAATGGCCCGCTACACTGGTCCAAAAAGGAGATTATCAAGACGGGAAGGTATTGCTCTATTTGCCAAGGATGTTAAAGCGCTAGAGCGAAAAGGGGCAGTGCCGCCGGGACAGCACGGATTAGGAAGAAGACGTAGAGTTTCGGAATATGGTTTAGAACTTAGGGAAAAGCAAAAAGCTAAGAGGTTTTACGGTATTTTGGAGAAACAATTTAAACTTTATTTTCAAAAAGCAACGAAAGTTAAAGGAGCAACCGGTTTAAGCTTGATACGGCTTTTGGAAACAAGACTCGATAATGTAGTTTACAGGCTTGGTTTTGCTAAAAGCAGAGCTCAAGCCAGACAAATGGTTTCACATGGGCACATTATGGTTGATGGTAAAAAAGTTAATATTCCCTCCTGTCAAATTAAAATAGAGCAAACTATTGCATTATTGCCCAAATTATTGGATAATACACCAACAACCTTGCCGGGGTGGCTTGACAGAAAAGCTACTGTGGGCAAGGTTTTAAGATTGCCGGAGCGGGACGAAATGGAACAGGCAATTGATGAACAGTTGATAGTCGAATATTATTCACGATAATGTTTAAAGTAAAAGAAGAAATTACAAAAGAAAATTATGCGAAAATTGTCCTCGAACCACTCGAGGATGGTCTTGGCCATACTTTGGGAAATAGTTTGCGGAGAGTGCTTTTGACTTCTCTTTTGGGTTCGGCCGTAACCTCTGTCAAAATTGATGGAGTGGCTCATCAATTTTCTACTATTGAGGGAATATCCGAAGATGTCATTGAAATTATTTTAAATATTAAAAAGATTAGGATCAATATTAATTCTGATAAAAGCATAAAACTTACTGTTAAAGCCGCAGGTAAAGGAATAGTTAAGGCAGGAGATTTGAAGATAGAAGGAGACGGGGAAGTATCCAATAAAGATCAAGTGATTGCTACATTGAATGATTCCAAAGCCAAACTTAATATGGAGCTAATAGCAGAAAAAGGGAAAGGATATTCCATGGCCGAGGACCGGAAGAATAGTGAGATTGGAGTGATTGCCATAGATGCTTTATTTTCTCCGGTGGTTGCTTGTAATTATACGGTTGATCCTACGCGGGTTGGCAGAAAAACCAATTTTGATAAACTGACTTTAGAGATTTCAACTGACGGCACTATTACGCCGGGGGAGGCTTTAAACGAGGCAGCCAAACTTTTATCAAACACATTCCTTAAGATCTATGAACCTGATCAGGAAGAAGAATTGGAAGTTTCCACTGCAATTTCCGAGGAGGTATTAAAGATGACTGTAGAAGAACTGGATTTGCCTGTTAGAATTACTAATGCTCTAAGAGCTATTGAAGTAAACACTATTGAGGATTTACTTAATATCCCCCGCGCAGAGCTTCTCAAGGCCAAAAACCTGGGAGCAAAATCATTAAATCTTATATCCGAGAAGCTTTTGGAGAGGGGGCTTAATTTGCGTGAGGCATAAAGTTTATGGTATACACCTTGGCAGAGATAAAAATGAGCGGGCTGCACTTTTTAAAAATTTGGTAGGCAGCCTAATTTTATATGGTCAGATTAAAACTACTCAAGCCAAAGCAAAAGCAATAAAAGGTTTAATTGATAAAATAATCAATCAGGCCAAAAACCCCAGTACCAGAAGATTAATGCAAACATTTCTGGTTTCCCAGAAAATCCAAGAAAAGTTAATTAAAGAAGTTGTTCCTGCTTTAAAATCAAGAACCTCGGGATATACCTCAATAGTAAAAGTAGGACAACGGCAGGGAGACGGAGCAATGATGGTAAGAATATCGCTTCTTCTTGAAGAGGTCAAAGAGTCAAGAGTCAAGAGTCAAGCAGGAGCAGTAAAATCAGGAAAGGAGAAAGCTAGTACCTAGACTCTAGTGACTAACCACTCTATATGTCCACCAATGTTTTGTCAGCCAAAGATATAAAAAGAGAAAAGCATATTATAGATGCAAACGGCCAAATTCTGGGGCGTTTAGCTACCCAAGTGGCAACTTTATTGATAGGTAAACACAAAGCAAACTTCGTGCCATATCTTGATTGTGGAGATTTTGTGGTGGTGACAAATGCCGGAAAAATAAAAGTAACAGGTAAAAAAATGCAAGCTAAAATATATACCCGTCATTCGGGTTATCCGGGGGGACTCCGAGTTGAAACTATGGAAAAATTACTGGCCCGCCGGCCAACTTTTATCATAGAGCATGCGGTTTCCGGAATGCTGCCTAAAAATAGATTAGGCAGGCAAATGATTAAAAAATTAAAGGTTTTTGCAGGCGAGGAAAAGGATAACTAATATGGAAACATTAAATAAAACATATACATATGCTGTAGGAAGAAGAAAAGAGTCATTGGCTAAAGTCAGACTCTTTTTGGGAGCAGGACAAATAACTGTTAATGATAAACCAATAGCAGAATATTTTCCGGGATTAATCTTTCAGAAACTGTACTCACGGCCATTTGAAGTAACTTCAACTATGGGTAAATTTAACATTTCTATTAAAGTAATAGGTGGAGGAAAAATGTCCCAGTTAGGGGCTATAATTCACGGGATATCCAGAGTGTTGGCAAAAATAGAAGATAAAAAATACAGGCCGCTTGTAAAAAAAGCAGGTTTACTCACCCGTGATGCCAGGGTTAAAGAACGGCGCAAATACGGCCATGCCCAAAAAGCCAGGGCCATGAAACAATCGCCTAAACGGTAAATTAATGATATAGTAGAACACATGGCAAAAGTTACTATTAATGACCATATATTTAGGGGTTATGATTTAAGGGGGATCTCCAATGTTGATTTATCCGAAGATCTGATGGAGCTTTTAGGCAGAGCTTATGCTACATTTTTATATCAAAGAAGAATTTGGGAAGTGGTAGTCGGCAGGGATAATAGAACTACCAGCGAAGCTTACTCAAAAGCTTTTATTAAAGGTTTACTGGATAGTGGTGTGGATGTGGTGGATATTGGTCTCTCTCTTGCCCAAATTGTTTATTTTGCCCAATACCCTTTGCGTTTCAAAGGCGGAGCCATGATTACAGCTTCTCATAATCCTGCCCAGTATAACGGCATCAAAATGGCAGTGGGATTTTCCGATACCATGACCGGTAAAGAGATTCAAGAGTTAAAAGAAATTGCCAAAAACGGGCAATTCAAGAAATTCAACAGAAAAGCTAAATACACAGAGAAAGATATTTTTCCCGAATATAAAGCAGATATTTTAAGAAGATCAGGTAAAATTGGTAAATTTAAAGTGGTGGTGGATACAATCTACGGAACAGCTGGCATGTTTTTGCCAAAAATTTTAAGAGAAGCAGGATGTGAAGTTGTGGAACAACATACAGAGTTAGACGGCACTTTTCCTCTTGGAACTGCAGATCCGACAGAAAGGGAAGTGCAGGAGAGATTGGCCGAGCGGGTGAAAAAAGAAAAAGCAGATATTGGTTTTTCTTATGATACAGATGGAGACAGAATGGGAATTGTGGATAGTAACGGAAGAATAATCTGGAATGATACTTTGGTTTCCATATTTGCCATGGATGTGTTGGATTTTATGCCGGGAGCAAAGATTATTTTTAATGTGCTTTGTTCCAAACAAACCAGGGATGTGATAGAAGCACATGGGGGCCAGCCAATCATTTGGATGGCAGGGCACTCTTTTATCAAAGCCAAGCTTCGGGAAGAAAGAGCTCCTTTTGCAGGTGAGCTGTCCGGCCACATGTTTTTTGCCGATAATTTTTACGGGCATGACGATGAAGCTTATGCAACTTTGAGACTTCTGGCATATTTGACCAGAGTTGACAAGTCTTTGGATCAGGTGATTGATGAACTGCCAAAATATCATAGTAGCCCTGAAGTTAAAGTAGCATGTCCTGATGCAATAAAATTTAAATTAGTTTCCGGAGGAATTACTAAAGATATTAAAGCAATTTATCCAACTGCCAGTTATGTTGAGATTGACGGAGTTAGGTTTGATACGGAAAACGAAATGGGTGTGATTAGGGCTTCTCAAAATGGTCCTTACTTAACTGTTAAATATGAAGCCAAAGATGCGGATGAGTATATAAAATTAAAAAAAGTTTTGTCGGAAATTTTGCACAAATATCCGGAAATTGATTTTAAAGATGGTGTTAATACAGACGCCTTAGATTAATTCTTGCAATTATTTTTTATTTATGCTTTAATATAAATGCATCAAGAGAGTCCCGCGAAGCCTTGGCGAAGTGGGAACGACAACCGTTTTTAGTTTTACGGTGCCAAATTAAGATGCGGTCATTATGACAAAAACAACTTTTACTTCAGAATCTGTTTGTGCGGGTCATCCTGATAAAATCTGCGATGCAATCTCCGATGCAATTTTAGATGCAGTATTATCAGAGGATCCTTATGGTAGAGTGGCTATTGAATGTTTAGCTGCCAATAATAGATTGATTATTGCGGGTGAGCTGGGATCAAAAGCAAAAATAGATTATAAAAAAATTGCCAGAGAACAAATCAAAAGATTAGGATATACTGATCCGAAATTTAATTTTTCCGATCAGTCTCCGATTGAAGTATATGTACACGAGCAATCCCCGGAAATTGCAGTAGGAGTAAAGAAAAAAGGTGCAGGCGATCAGGGGATGATGTTTGGTTTTGCCTGCAAAGAAACCCCGCAATTTATGCCGCTCCCCATTACTTTGGCTCATGAGTTAACTAAAAGAATTGATCAAGTTAGGGAAGAAAAAATTTTACCCTATTTAAGACCTGATGGAAAATCACAGGTTACAGTAGAATATCAAGATGGTAAGCCAATTGCAGTAAAACAAGTTGTTATTGCAGTGCCCCACAAAGAATCAGTTGATTTAAAACAAGTTAGACTGGATATTTTTAAAAAAGTGGTCAAGCCTATTTTAGAGAATTTTGGATTTAAAATATCTATCAAGGATTTGATAGTAAATGGCACAGGTGTATGGCACAACGGCGGCCCGGCATCTGATTGCGGTTTAACCGGCAGAAAAATTATAGTTGATAGTTACGGCGGATATGCTAGGGTTGGAGGAGGGTGTTTTTCCGGTAAAGAACCTTCAAAAGTGGACAGGGGTGGTGCATATGCGGCCAGATTTTTAGCTAAAAATATTGTGGCCCAAGGTTTGGCAGAAAAGGCAGAAGTAAGATTGGCCTATTTTATAGGAGCAAGGAAACCTACTATGCAGGATATAGAAACTTTTGGAACTGCCAAAAAAAGCCGTAAAGTAATACTTTCTTTTATGGATAAAATTTTGGATACATCGGTTGAAGGGATTTTGCAGGGCTTAAATCTCCGCCGTCCAATTTATCTTCCAACTGCCAGCTACGGCCACTTTGGCCGAGAAGAATTCCCCTGGGAAAAAATTGTTTAAGAAATTTCAAAAACTTCCACTTTTGCCACTCGGGCTAAAGATGGGCCGAGGTGGCACCATTTAATGAATTCATCAAGTTTTTCTTTTTCTCCTTCTGCTTCTATGTAAACTGTCCCGTCCGGTTTATTCTCTGCCAAAACTTTGATTCCCAGTGCCGCTGCTTCTTCTTTGGCAGTTATTCTAAAAAATACTCCCTGGACTTTGCCATAGATAGTAACATTTATATGTTTTATCATCTTATGAAAATTCCAAAATCATTGGTAAATGGTCGGATACATCTATATTGGGAACTTTAAAATCTATTACATTTACGCCGGAAGATACAAAAGTATAATCGGCAAATTTATCATTTCCCGGAAAGAATTTACTTCTTGTAGTAGATATATTATAGTTTTTGATTAAGTTAGACATATTTTTCTCCAATATTTTTATACTTTGGGTATTAATATCCAAATTTAAGTCCCCGCATAAAATTTTTTCTCCTTTTTGTTTACCCAAGAATTTATTTATCTTATTGGATTGTGAAATTCTGGAAGGAGAATCTTTTTTACCGTCACTTTGCCAGATGCCATGTAAGTTACAAACCGTAAATTTTTTGTTGTCTTTGGTAAAAGATAAATACTGGGCATTTCTTGGAAGGGAGTTTAGATCTTTTGGATTAAAAGTGCCACTTTTTTTAAAAACAAAAAAATCACCATTTGAGACAACTTTCAATTTTTTATTAATAAATATGGCCAGACCCCAGGAAAGATTAAAATCAATGAAATTTGGCTGAAAAGAACCTGTTATATAATTTTCCACGCAGGATGCAAAATATCTGTGATGATTGGGTAGTAGCCTAGAAATGTCGTTATAAATATTTAATCTGAATCCTGCAGATTCATTAATATTTGAATCTGTATCAAAAATTTCCTGAAAACAGAAAATGTCAGTATCTTTTGAGTTATCTTTGATAAAATTTATAAGAGGCTTAAATTTTTTCCCACCCCAAATATTAAGAGAAATTAATTTCATACATGGAATTATATAGGAGGATGATGTTAAAATACAATCTGTTTCGGGCTTTTGCCCGACGAAGCGGGCTTCAGCCCGCGAAGGCGGGGATTAGGTCATCGGGTTCTGCACGAAGTGCGAACGGTCCGCCAGTGGCGGACCAGGAAGACCGCTCGGATGGGTGGGAATCGGGGATTAGGTCATCGGTAGACCGCTCGGATGGGGTCCGAGAAGCAGAGAGTTCAATTCTCTCATCCCCGACCATGTATCTATGTATCCATACATCAATACAAGGTGATAATTTGGAGTCTTGCAAAGTTTAAAGGAGTTTGAAATAATTAGCTTATGGTCACCAACAATAATGAAGCTAAAAAAGCAGCTATTTTAACTGCCATGGCGCAAATCCAAAAACAATACGGTACAGGGGCCATTATGCGTTTAGGTGAACGGGCAGAAAAACTGACTATGGAAATTATATCCACAGGATCTTTGGCTTTGGATCTAGCTCTTGGTGTTGGAGGTTTGCCCAAAGGTAGGGTGATTGAAATTTACGGACCGGAAGCCGGCGGAAAAACTACGCTTTGTCTGCATGTGATAGCCGAAGCCCAGAAAAAGCAGGGGGTAGCTGCTTTTATTGACGCCGAGCATGCGCTTGATCCCCAAAGAGCACAAAAAATTGGGGTAAACCTGGATGAGCTTTTGATTTCTCAACCTGATACCGGCGAACAAGCTTTGGAGATTGCTGAAGCCTTGATCCGCTCGGGAGGTATTGATGTGGTGGTGATAGATTCGGTGGCAGCTCTTACTCCCCGCGCGGAAATTGAAGGAGAGATGGGCGATGCGGTGATGGGTATGCAGGCGCGTTTAATGTCTCAAGCTTTAAGGAAACTAACTGCTGCCATTGCCAATACCAAAACCATGGTGATTTTTACCAACCAACTCCGTCAAAAAATTGGAGTAATGTTTGGTAATCCCGAAACTACTACCGGGGGCATGGCTTTAAAATTTTATGCCTCCATCCGTCTGGATGTCAGAAAAATTGAAAATATCAAACAGGGTGATATGGTAGTGGGATCGCGCCACCGCGTTAAAGTGGTCAAAAATAAAGTGGCTCCCCCATTCCGTATTGCCGAGTTTGATATGAATGAGCAGGGTATTTCCCACATGGGTGAACTTTTGGATGTTGGACTAGAACTGGGGATTTTGCAAAAGTCCGGGGCGTTTATTAAATGGAATGATTTAATGTTAGGTCAAGGCCGCGGTGCAGCAGTGGAGTTTTTGAAAGAACATTCTAAGGAAGCGGAAAAATTGGAAAAAGAAATTAGGGAAGCTTGGGGAAAAGAAAAAACAGGCAAGGAATCCATGGTAGTTGGAGAAGAAGATGTTGCTACTGCAGAAAGTTTATAGATTTTTAGCCTTTCGAGACCGGTCGGAAAAAGAAATTAGGGGCTTCTTAAAAGGTAGTGAAAAAATTGATGAAATCATAGATAAATTAAAAGAACAGGGACTTTTGGATGATGAAAAGTTTGCTAAAGCCTGGGTGGAATCCAGAAGAAGATCAAAGCAAAAAGGAGTTAAGGCTTTGAAGTTAGAGCTTTGGCAAAAAGGAATAGATAAAGAAATAATAGAAGAAGTGACTAGAGTCGAGTGTCTAGAGTCAAGCGAAGAACAAACTGCAGAAAAAGCCTTGGATAAAAAAGCAAAAGCGTGGCAGAAATTAGAAACAATGGATTTTAGGAAAAAAGCCTTTGGATTTTTGATGAGAAAAGGATTTGAATTTGAAATAGTAAAAAAGGCAGTTGATAATTTTTTAAAAAAAGGGTAATATATAAAAAGAAGACTAAAGATAGGGATATTTATGGAAAAAAGTTTTCATCAAGTTAATATCCTCCAAGGCTGCAATTAATTGCGGCAGTTCTTTAGTCCTCATAAATTATGCAAAGATCTTTTGGACCCCCTCGACAAAGCTCGGGGCAAGCTAATCTAAACGAAAACGAACTTGCTAAACGCGAGGGGATTTTGGAAGAGAGGGAACGGCAACTTAGCGAAAAACAAAAATTAATTGATGATAAGTTGGATGGTTTGGAAAAGCTGCGCAAGGATTTAGTGGAAAAATTGGAAAAATCAGCCAAAATGCCGGCTGATGAGGCAAAGAAAGTTCTTCTGGAACAGGTTGAAAAAGATTTGGCCGGTGAAATTTCCAAAAAAATCAAAGAGGCAGAAGATGAAATAAAACTTACGGCTGATGAGAAAGCCAAAGATATTCTGGCAGATGCCATGTTGCATGGAGTGACGGATTATATTTCCGAATTTACCACCTCCCGGGTTAAACTTGCTGATGATGAGATGAAAGGTAGGATTATTGGTAAAGAAGGAAGGAATGTCAGGACTTTTGAGCAGGCAACAGGTGTGGATGTGGTGATGGATGATGAAATTCCCGACAGTTTAATTTTATCTTCTTTTGATCCAATCCGGCGGGAGATTGCCAAGGTGGCGCTGGAGAGGCTTATTGCCGACGGTCGGATTCAGCCGCAGCGGATTGAAGAAATTGTAGCCAAGACCAAACAAGATTTAGAAAAAATTATGTGTCAGGCAGGAGAGAAACTTTGCGTAGACTGTGGCGTTTATAATTTACCAAAAGATTTAATTTGTCTTTTGGGAAGATTTAAATACCGTTATTCATTTGGGCAGAATTTAATTCAACATACCCTGGAAGAAACCCAAATTGGTATAGAGTTGGCAAAAATGATTGGAGCGGATGTTAACATTGTGCGATTGGGGTGCTTACTTCATGATGCTGGGAAAATTATTACCGAGGGGGACGAAGGAACACATGTTGAAAAAGGAGTGCAGCTGGCTCGGAAATTTAATATGCCGGATGGTGTGGTAAACTGCATTGCCGAACATCACGAGGATAAGCCTTTTTCCGCGGTTGAATCAATTATTGTTTATATTGCCGATGCCATATCAGGTGCAAGACCCGGAGCAAGGCATGAAAATGTGGGAGATTATATAAAGAGGTTGGGTGATATAGAAGCCATTGCGCTTTCCTCCGAGGGAGTGGAAAAAGCATATGCTTTGCAGGCGGGAAGAGAAGTAAGAGTTATTGTTATGCCGGAGAGAGTAACAGACGATGAATTGCCCAAACTGGTTCATGATATTGCCGAGAGAATCTCCAAAGAAGTAATGGTGCCGGGGGCAGTTAAAGTTACTGCCATTAGGGAAACCCGTGTTTCCGAAACCATCATGACGACTCCGGGTTGATTTGGGTCTTTACAAAGCTATAAACATTTGATATAAACTTGGTATGACAAAGAACGAATTAATAGAAAAAGTAGCCAAAAAAGCCAGTTTAACCAAGAGGGCATCCGCAGATGCAGTAAATTCTACTTTTAATTTAATCAGAGATGGGTTAGTGAGAGGTGAGAAGGTGGTAATTACTGGTTTTGGCACTTTCTTAATTAGATCAAGAGCTGCCCGCCGTGGACGCAATCCCCAAACAGGAGAAACAATTCAAATTCCCAATAAAAAAACCCCGGGTTTTACTGCTGGAAAAACAATTAAGAGATTAATAAAATAAAATTTATAATCTTATTACCCAATCCTTAAATTTATTGCCAAATTCATAATTAGGTGATGGTTTTAATGATTCATCAAGAAATCCGCCAATACCTCTGGCGGCAAGGATAACCCTTAATTTTTCTATGTTTATACCATTCCTTAACAGCAGAAATAATATGTCTTCAGCAAGACTTGGATTTTGAAGCACACTAAATACTCTTTGAATAAAATATCCGATATCATAATACTCAACTCCACTACTCATTGCATGTTCTCCGTCGATAAGTCCAAGTTGACCACTTGATAATCTGATCAAATGCCAAGGGGTAAAATCTCCATGGCGCGGCCTTTTTTGAAGACCAGATATACCTTGTTCAACAATTTTAAGCAAATTTTTAACCCTGTGTTTTTCTACAATATCTATTGGAATATCGTTATACCATGAATTTGTTTTTTTAAAAAAATATTTTCTGTAGTCTAAATTTTCTTCTCCTTTTAAATTAACAATATCTAATTTTTGAATTAATTCTGACAACCTAATAATAGAAGGTATAGATTTTAGAAAAACTGTTGAAATTTTTGATTTTTCTGGTTTTCTAACAAGCAATTCCCCCTCAATATTATCAGTTATTAAATAGAAAAGATTATTATATAGTCCACATTCTTTATTTTGAGGAACCCAAAAATCCGAGCTTTTTCTTGATACTAATTTATTAAAGTGTTTATTCCAAGTATATTCATTTTCTGTAACTACACTTATTCCTTCGGTAGTAGCCAGTTTAAGAAACAATAATTTATTATCCTTTTCTAATATGCCAAGAATATGTCTTCCACCCGACCAAAGTTTTCTTACACGGTACTTCCTTTTAAAAAAAGACTCTACTTTGGATAAATATAATTTTTCACCTAAACGGTAATCCAGTATTTTACCATTTACCATAACCTGGAAGGCCTTGAGATTTCCTTGCATATAGATTGATTATAACAAAGGTTTCAGTATATGATTGTATGGATACATGAGCAAACCAAGAATAGATAAAAATATTCAAATTCCGGATCACATCTTAAGACAACTACTGACTTTATCTGAAGTAAGAATGTTAAAAAACCGTTTTCAGATTGTCAATCTTTTGGAAGAGGGGTTATCTATTAGAAATATTGCCAGACAGGTTAAAGTAGGGACAGATACGGTAGTAAGGATAGCCAGGATGATTGAAAAGAGTAGCCGTCCAACCAGGAAAATTATTACTAACACACCCTGGATTTTTGGTAAAAGTGATTAATTTTTTAAAACGGGTTTTTGGTCAGATTTGTCAGGAAAAACAGATAGACAAGAAAAGACGGAATGTGTATGCCTGTTAAGAATGGAAACAGCAGAATAAATCCTGTAACCATAATGCTTAATAAAAGCAAAACTATTCTTTTTCTTTTACCATTAAATCTTGATCCCAACTGATGTCCCAAGGCTAGTGTTAAAAAAGGCACGGAAGGGGAATAGTGATACAAAAACATGATCCGCGGGGAAATTGCCCAAGGTAACCAAAAAATCAAAAACCCCATTAAAATCAAAAATAAATTAAGAGACCTTTTCTTAATTGCTTCCCAACCTGTCAAGATTATTGCCAGGGCGCCAAACCAAAAAAGCGGCGGATTGCCGGAGGCAAAAATATTGGCAATTAATTTTTCTTTATAGTCCACAAAATACCAGACAGGATAAAGGTTCAGCGGCCAGCTCCACCAGGGAGATGTATAATCATGAGTAGCTTTTAGGCCGGTATGATACCACCACATTTGCTGTTGCAGCTTGATAAATTGATCAAAGGTGTGCCCATGTAAAAAGAAAGGCGTGTAACTGGTAAGATAAACTAAGGGCGGGATTAAAATAAACAACACTAATTTTAAGTATTGTTGTTTAAAAAGCAGATATGGGATGAATAAAAAAAACAGTCCGTAAATTGCCGCCCATTTACTGGATGTGGCAAGACCGAAAAAAATGGCAGAAAAAATAAATCTTTTGTTTAATAAAGTCAATAAACTTAAAAGAAAAAAAGTGACATAATATATATCATTCATGCCTATTCGCGATTGGACAAAATTGAGGCCGTCAATGGAAAACAAAAAAGCGGCAAGTAACGCCGAAGAATTGTTTTTAAGCAAAATTAGACCCAATTTGTAAACTACAAAAACAGACAATATTCCCAAAAGTGCCCCCGGCAATCTCCATGCCCAAGCATCTTGCGAGCGGGTGATAAACATTGAAGCAGTCATTATTTCCTTTGCCAGAGGAGGATGAGTCCATTCATATGCTACCCCTTCAGGAGCTTTAGTCCACCATTCCCAAGCCTCCTTATGTCCGGCTAAATACTCTTTGGCAGTAAAGGCATGATAAACTTCATCAAAAACATATTTGTTTGGATAGTCTAATCTGTATAAACGGAGAAAGGCTGCCAGCAATAAGATTAATATCAGTGCGTATTTAGGATTTTTAAGAAACTGAATTATGTTTGTCATAGTTTATATAATAAATGAACAATAGAATAAATCCAAGGAAAGATACAAACGCAAAATTGCTAAAATTACCGAATAGTTCATTTACTGGTAAATTTGTAATTTTAACGCTATTATTATAATAGGCATAAGGAATATATAGATTTAGTAAAAAAATCAAAGAAAAGAATATATAAAAGCCTGTGATGATTTTAGATTTTAGCAGTATAGCCGAGAGAAGCAGGAATGGGAAAAAATAAGCAAGATATCTTTCGTGCATTCTGGTCAGTAGCATGAAAAATGAGAGCATTGAAATAGCGATTGTGAAATACGAAACACCACCGTTCATTTTTTTCAGTCTGAAAATGATGACGAGGAATATTAATAATAGTATAAAACTCCAATGTAGCAGAGGTATGTTGAGGAATAGGTTTGCATCATTTTGCCAATTACCCAATGTACCCCAAAGATTTAGGGCGTTACAGGAAGCGCAGTTAAATAAATTGGTTGACCCTATATTTACAGAGTATATCCCGTAAAGTGGATTACTTGGGAAAAAGGGTAAAAATAATATAACTGAAGTGGCGCTAAATGCTAAAAGGGAATATATCCACTGAATAGGTTTTGTATTTTTTAAAAAAAAGAAAAATAGAAACGGTGTCAGTTCCAGCGATTGAGGTTTAGTAATCAATGCAAGGGAGAAAAATATTGAACAGATAACCGGAGTTTTTTTAACAAGACAGTAATAAATGCTTAACATTAAAAATAAAATTGCTACACTATCGTATTGGCCCCAAACAGCAGAATTAAAGGTAAGACCGGGATTTAAAATATACAACGCAGCAGCTATATTACCTGCCTTGGTACTTAACTTTTCTTTTATGATTTTGTAAATTAAAAATCCTGTTGCTAAATCAGAAGCATTAGCCGCAAGCTTCAAAAACAGGTCAATATTGGACGGAGAAATTACGCTTGAAAGAATTGTGCTTTTTAAGAAACCGATTAACCAGAAGAAGTATAAGATCCCAAGTGGATTATTGGTGAATACGGAAGAAGAATAAAAATGCGCAGGACCCATTTCTGTTAATCTCTCGGTCCAAAACCTGAAAGCGTTTTGATCGGGTTCAAAAGCTGGAAGAAAAGATAATAGTAGTCTTATAATGACACCAAGTATTAAAATTATATATATGGCTCTGGTATTATTTATTTTCACAATAATAGTATACTCGCTTTCCAATCGGGGTGAAGGGGCGCAGTGGAATCATTTTGTATATCTTGCAGATGCCTTTTTGCATGGCCATTTATATATCCCGAATATCCTAACGGAATTAGTATCTTGGAATGGTCATTATTTTGTAGTTTATCCGCCGATGCCGGCAATTTTATTGATGCCCTTTGTTGTGATATTTGGGACTAGTTTTTATCAGCCGGTATTGTCAATAGTGCTGGGAGCGGTCAATGTCTCACTGGCCTATATTGTTCTTTTGAAATTTTTTAAAGATACAAAAGTCGCTTTATGGGTAAGTATTTTGTATGCTTTTGGAACGATTCAGTGGTATCATGCCGAGGTAGGTTCTTCATGGTATGTTGCACACATTGTGGCTTTGTTTTTCTTATGGCTTGCTCTTTTGGAAATAGTCACCAAACAAAGGCTTTTTCTAATAGGGTTATTTATTGGGGCAGCTTATCTTGCCCGTTTACCAACCATTTTATCAGCAGTTTTTGTTTTGATTTATTTACGCCAGACTTTAAATATTAAAAATATTTTTTTGTTTTTGTTAGGACTTATCCCGGGGATTTTATTTAACGGGCTTTATAATTATCTGCGTTTTGGGACTATCTTTGATGTAGGGTATAGTTTGCTGCCAATTTTTAATGAACCCTGGTACAAGCATGGCTTGTTTAGTATTCATTATTTGCCACTTCATCTAAAAGAAGTTTTTACCTCGTTTCCAGCTTTCTCCAAAAACCCTCCATTTATAATCCCCTCCATATATGTCATGGCGCTTTGGTTTGCAACACCCGCTTTTTTATTAATCATCAAAGCCAAATTTAAAACAAAATTGACTGTGGCCTCTTTAATTGCAGTAATAACTATTGCCTTGCCAGGGTTGTTACACGGTAATAACGGATCAACCCAGTTTGGGTATCGTTTTGCCCTGGATTTAATGCCCTTTTTATTATTTTTAACGGCCAGTGGAATAATAAACCGATTTAACTGGCAGGTGAAATTGCTGATTATTCTAAGTGTTTTAATAAATCTTTGGGGAGTAATCATGATTAGTTTTTTTAGGATCTGGAGTCTTTAAAGTTATTTTATTTTTTGAATAGAAAAAATCCTGTTAATAATAGATAAATATTTATAAGCGAACTTAATAGAATAATAATTTGATGTTTAGTTGATAATTTGGAAGAATTAAAACTGTTAAGGAGTAATAAATAAAGAATTGGCATTATGTCGGATAGAAAACGGGGTCCGAACTGAACCCAGCCTGGGGAATAATAAGATAATAGAAGCAATAGAGTGATTAAAATAGCAAACCAATAAAGTTTTATAGTTATGTTTTTATTAGATAAGCTTTTTAATGAATATAAAAAAAACGGAGCTACGATAAATAAACTTAGTCCAACCGAATTATAAGTAAAAAAAGGAAAAACTAGATTAGTTGAGCGGGCAATTATTGGTTGAATAGATATTAGAAAATAGTAGTAAAAATTGGAAGGAATATGTCCAATACTAAAAATACCCTCCTTTCTTAATACATCCAAGTAATTACCAATATTATTTATGGCGTATCCATTATCTAGTGGATTTTGGAATCTAATTTGGTTAAACCATAATAGTAAAAGTATTGTAGTAACAATAGGGCTCATAAAAGAGGCAATGTTTATAGTTCTATCCTTACCAGAGTTTTTATAGAAATGGTAGATTATTGGTATGAAGACAAATCCTGCAGTGGGTCTGGTTGATAAGATAGCAGAAAGCAAAAGTCCCAAGATAACTGGTCTTTTATTACTTTCAAATTCTAGCAAAATGGCAGTTAATAAGACTAAAGTAATAACATGGGCAAAGAAAGAATAACAAGGTTCAGTAATGATACCTATTATTTGTGAACCAAATAAGAAAACATATGTGAGTAGTAAGGCGCTTTTGGGTAGAAATTTTTTCAGACGCGCCAAACGATACAATAATATAGCTAATATAATTACCAAAAATGGCTGCATAATTATTTGGTTAAAATTAGGACTAAATATTAGTTGAAAAGGAATTAATATAAGAGAGGGAAAAGGACCTTGGGGCCAATAATATTTACCATTTATATAAACTGCATCAAGGTTTTGTGGTATATCTAATCGGCCAGATACAAAACTTTGGGCTTGTATAGAAAATAGTTGACAAGTTTTAGCAGGAATATGAAGGTAAATAAAAGTTGCAGATAGAATTACGATTGAGAGTATAAATATTTTAAGAAAATTTAAATTAAGCATTTGAAATGTAGTTAATTATAAATGATAGATTCTAAAAATAGAAATAGAGCACTAATTATACTAGGCTCGACCTCAACTGGGAAAACTGATTTGGCGCTTCAACTTGCAAAGAAGTTTAATGGGGAGCTAATTTCTTGTGATTCAAGACAAGTTTATAAAGGTTTAGACATAGGAACAGGAAAGTACCCAAGTCAAAAGTCAAAAGTCAAAAGGCAAAAGTATTGCTGGGAAGTTGATGGAATCAGAATATGGATGTATGATGTGGTGGATGCAAGCAAACAATATTCTGTGGCAGATTATGTTAAAGATGCCAATAAGATAATTAAAGATATTAGTAACAGAGAAAAGTTGCCAATACTGGTTGGTGATATGGATGTATGATGTGGTGGATGCAAGCAAACAATATTCTGTGGCAGATTATGTTAAAGATGCCAATAAGATAATTAAAGATATTAGTAACAGAGAAAAGTTGCCAATACTGGTTGGTGGGACAGGATTATATTTAAAGGCCTTTCTTGAAGGATTATCCAATCTTGAAATTCCTGTAGATAAAAAATTACGGAAAGAGTTAGAGATTTTATCAACAGTTGATTTACAAAAAAGATTACAGCAAATTTCACCAGAAAGATGGGAAAAAATGAATTATTCTGATAGACAAAATAGCAGGAGATTAATTAGAGCGATTGAATTAGCGGGAGTAAAACCAAGTATTGGAAAAGTGCAAAGTTTTGATGCATTAAAGATTGGTTTGACTGCTCCGAGAAATATTCTCTATAAACGGGCTGACGAGCGGGTTTTAACAAGAATAAAACAAGGAATGATAGATGAGGCAAAGAGCTTAAGTTTGAAACGGATGAGAGATTTGGGATTGGAGTATGGAATCTTAGCAGATTATTTACAGGGAAAAATCAAAAAAGAAAATTTAACTTCAGTTTTACAGGGTAAAATTCACGGATATATTAGACATCAATTGACCTGGTTTAAGAAAGACCTGCCTGCCGGCAGGCAGGAAAGAAATGTGGAGTGGTTTGATATTACTACCAAAGAATTTCCTGTCAATGTGGAAAAATTGGCAAATGCATGGTATTATCATACTGATGATTCAAAAAATTGACATTTCTCATAGAACAGTTATTTTTATAGCCTCATTGATACTTTCTCTCTGGATGATTTATTTAATCAGAGATCTTTTGGTAATTCTTTTTGTGGCTGTGATTTTAATGTCAGCCCTTTCGCCTCTGGTAAAGTTTTTCATTAAGTTAAAGTTGCCCAAGGCATTGGGCATTGCAATAAGCTATATTGTGATAATAGGACTGCTTGCAGCAGTTGTTGCCGCTATCGCGCAACCCTTAATTGAAGAAGGCACCAAGTTGATTGTGACGCTACCCTCTGTTGCCGGACAGATATTTAGTATTACCAATATTGATAAATCGGTTTTTCAATCGGGGCTGACAAATCTTTCAAAAAATGTCTTTTCTATTACCCTGGCTGTTTTTGATAATCTAATAACTATTATATTTTTGCTGGTTTTGACTTTTTATCTTTTGCTGGAGCGAGAAAATTTAGAGAGTCGGATTGCTGCCCTTTTTGGGAGTAAAGAAGAAAGAATAAAGAAATCTATTATTGCAATAGAGGAGAAATTAGGATCCTGGCTAAGGGGGCAGCTTTTTTTAAGCCTGATTATAGGGTTGCTTTCTTACATTGGACTTTTTATTTTAAATATTCCTTATGCTTTGCCACTGGCTCTTATTGCCGGAGTTCTGGAGGTGGTGCCGGTGATCGGGCCAATCATCTCGGCCATTCCGGCAATTTTTATCGCCTTGACTATTTCTCCTGTTTTAGCACTGGGAGTGGCGGCCATGTTTTTTGTCATACAACAGCTGGAAAATCATTTGATAGTACCGCAGGTTATGAAAAGAGCAGTGGGTTTAAATCCTTTGATGGTAATCCTGGCTATAGCCATAGGATCAAGGCTTTTAGGTATTGCAGGAGCACTGCTGGCAGTGCCTTTGGCTGTTGTGGTACAAATCATAGTAACTGAAATTATAGAAGAAAGAAAAGTTTAGTGCCTAGGAAGCTAGTAAGCCAGATTCTGTTTTAGATGATAATTTATCTAGTGCTCCTGACTTCGATCATATGGCGAGCAGCCTGATCGGTTCTAGGATTGCAGCGGGGAGGATTGCCACGTTTCACCCGAGCTTTACCCCGGTTCGTCACTGTTGCTCTATACTCTCGGTTACCCGGTCTCGCCTTACGGCGGACACCCTGCTCTTTGCTGTCTGGACTTTCCTCCACGTTCATGTAAACTGAACGTGGTAATCATCCTGCTTCCTAGGCAACTCTATTTTATCACATTAGCCACCAATCCGAAACATTGAGGTTCCACAAACAGGGCATTTACCTTTTGAGGCCTTTTTGCCGTTTTTCATGGTTACTCCTTGCACATCTTCCGCATCTCTTTTTTGGCGGCATTTAACACAATACATTTGCATATACTTATTCACCCCCTTTCTAGAATAGTTTAATTTTGCTGGGTAATTGGCTAATAAAAAGGATAAGCTGGACACCAATGGCTAAAGTACCAAATACAGCAATTTTTAATAGATCCTTTTTAAGGAAAGTAAGATCTGATACAGAAGAGCTTTCAGTAGTCGGCTGAAGACTGATAGCTGAAGACTGATAGCTGTTTTTCCCATACAACTGTGATTTGAGTATTTTGAGCCGTTTTTCAATGTCAGATGCGCTATGAGTTCTCTGTACAGGCATGAATTGAGCCTATCACGCACCAGTGAGCTTGTCAAGCACCAAATAGGGCATATATACCTTGACAACACGTAATAAATATGTTATTATGCCTGTATGACGCATGAAATAAGCCTGACTGAGTTTTTAAAAGAATTCTCCAGTGATGATAAATGTTTAGAAGAGATTAAGAATTTAAGGTTCCCTGATGGTATTATCTGTCAAGCCTGCAAGAAAGTTACCAAACACTACAAACTAGACAATAGAAAAGCCTACTCCTGCGAGTTCTGTAGGTCTCAAGTTCACCCATTAGCCCAAACCATATTTGAACATTCTTCAACTCCGCTAACGCTTTGGTTTTATGCTATCTTTTTAATGACTAAAACGAGGTCTGGAGTATCAGCAAGGCAATTACATAGGGAATTGGGTGTTACCTATAAAACAGCATGGAGAATGTGGAAGCAGATCAGAATGTTAATGGCAGAATCTGGTGGTGGTTTGCTTGAGGGTATAGTAGAGGTTGATGAAACTTTTGTTGGTGGTAAGGGTAAAAATAGAGCCTATGTAGCTAATTTTAATCTGAAACCAAAAGAAGTTTTAATGGGTATGGTGCAAAGAAAGGGTAAAGTTTATATGAAACATGTTCCAAATACAGGTAAATGGGCCTTACTTGACCAAATAAAACAACATATTGGTCCTAAAGCTAGAATTTATACAGATGAATATGCTTCCTATACTAACTTACCGAAATATGGTTATATGCACGATTCAGTAACTCACAGTGCAGGACAATATGTTAAAGGTGATATCCATACTAATAATATAGAAAATGTTTGGTCACACCTTAAAAGAGGAATTTATGGGGTCTACCGGGTTGTGTCTCCCAAATACTTACAATCCTACGCTGATGAATATTCTTTTAGATACAACCATAGAAGTGAGGATATTTTCCGAGTTCTACTTAGACAGATTGCTGAAGTTAAGGTTTTGAAGGTTGTGCAGCCCGCTTAAGAAGTTCAAATAGAGAATTTTTAGATACTTTAGGATTTTCCTTTAATCTCTTTTGGATATATTTATTTTTGGGCAACTTAGACTTCATGGTTATTATTATACCCTAATAACCACAGAATAGGATTATTTTTTAGTCCTTCCTCAAATTCCTTTAGATTTTCATAAAATCTTTCGACAATTTATTATTCTAAAATTAGCCCTAGGCCCTAGGGCTAAAAATCATCAAATTCAAAGCTAAATTCGATTAAAATACATCCTTTCTTTATATATACTAATATTATGTTTTGATCTCTATTTATTATTTATCTACACTAAAACTACTACATTAATCTACATAAAAACTTAAATTAAAATACTATATTAAATTAACTACCTATAAACTTCTTATTTTCTCTTTATAAGGAAATGCGCGCACCAAACACAAGGCACAACTTTTAAAGTGAGCTACCGATAATCCATAGCTATAGGAAATAAAGGGTTGGATCTGGTTGACTTTGTGGGAAATTATCATAGGTTAGATTATATCCAGATTTTTGCTATACTTAACTTCGTATGTCTGATGGATTGTCTACACCTGAAAGTTCAGAATATTCAGATGAACCAACTCCTCAAAGAGCAAAAGGAGTAGCGTGGATTTTGGCCCGTCCTATAGAAGAGCGTGAAGAAGGAAATAAACTTTTCCAAGATATGCTGACTCAAATTAAGACTGATAAAATCCCTATCTTTTTTGTTTCTCCTCATTTTGATGATCAGGCAGCTTCTGCAGCAGAGCTAACAAAGGAGTTAAGCGATTATGAGGGCATGAGCGGGAATGTGCATGTCATAACCGTATTTACAAATGGAACAGAATCAACCCGCAATTCTTTTACTGAAAGATATTTTCCCCCAGGTATAAAAACCGTCGAAGAACTATATAAGGTTAGAGCTCAAGAAGACGAAAGAGCCTGCCAAATACTAGGAGCTGTACCACATATTCTTCGTAGACCAGATGGAAGCCCTTTTAATGATGCTCTATTTAGGGATAACGGTCTCCGTAGAGTTCCTACATATCCATTTAATAGTTTTGTATTGGGAAGAATTTTTCCCTCTGACCGTGCTTTACCTGGACAAATTGGTGAAGCTTTGCAAAGTGAAATATCCAGAACAATAGGAAAGGAACAATTTACTAAGGGTAAGTATATTGTTGTTGGGCCAGTTGCTGTAAGGGGAAAGATAAGAGCACATGTAGATCATGTTGTAACTCAAAGAGCTGTTACACAAGCATTCCCTGAGAATGCAGTTTATTATGGAGAATATCCTTATATTATTGAGAGAACGCCCTCTGAAATATTAATAAATGAGCAGGGACTAAAACCGGCAATACTAGAGCGAAAACCCCAAAATCACAATGCTCGAAAGGAAGCAATCGAAGCTCACAAATCACAACGTCAACTATTCTTTTTTAATAGTGAGCTTCCTCCTTTACTTCCTCAGGAGATATATTTTGTAAATCCCCGAGTTGTAAAGACGTTACAAGGCTCTTCCAATGTTTAAATATATTTTTAGATCATATGATCCAATATATCCTGAACTTTTTAATAAAGAAAAAGATAGATTAAAAAAGTTTTTAAGTCTAAAATGCGGGTAACTTTTATGTAGCTTCTTATAATGTATGGTTATAGGAAATTACGTGTTAACAAGGTATAGGTGCACCAAATAGGTTCATGTGGTAATATGTATTTATGGCCAATATGACTCAAACCTGTTTAAGATGTCAAAAACAATTTCTGATTATTGATCAGGAACAGGCTTTTTTAAACCAAAAAGGTTTACCCTTGCCTGCAATGTGTCCTTCATGCAGGCAGCTTCGGAGGTTATCTTTGCGAGGCGGAAGACAATTATTTAAAACTATTTGCCAGAAATGCCAAAAAGAAATAGTAGTTTCTTTTGATCCGCAAAAAGTTCAACAGCCGATTTTTTGCAAAGAAGACTACGAAAAATTCTTGCTGGAAAGCGATCTAATAATTAAAGAGCCACTACCAAATATATAAAATATGACTACCAATGGTTTTTTTCAGGAATTGCAAAGACTGATTTTATCTCTTCCCAAACCCCCTGCCAAAATATACAACAGCGATAATTGCTCTTTCGTAGACTATATTTACAACAGCAAAAATTTATTCTACTCTTTTGACTGCGCCACCTGTAGTGATTCTACCTATATATATGATAGCTATATGTGTGTCAATTCACTAGATTGCGATTATGCGGTGGAGTCGGAGCTTTGTTATGAATGTGTTGATCTTTACAAGGCTTTTAATTGTGATTTTGTAGAATATTGCGATAATATCAGGGATAGCAGTTTTAGTTATAACTGTTCAAATTGCCATGATGTTTTTGGTTGTGTTAATTTAAAGAATAAGTCATTCTGTATTTTTAACAGGCAGCTTTCAGAAGAAGAGTACAGAGAGAAGCTGCAAAGATTCAAAAAATTGCCTCCCCAGCAAATTTTGCAGATGGTGGAGGAACTCAAAAAACGTTTTCCCTTAACTCAAACAATAGGCAGTCAAAACGAAAATACCACTTACGGTAACTATATAAATTTTGACAAAGACTGCTATCTTTGTTTTGATGCGGCCCATGATGAAAATTGCGGTTATTTATATGACAGTTTTTACAATATAAAATGTTATGACATGACATATGCTTCTCAAAATTCACAGGTATCGTATGAAATAGTTGACTCCGGACAATTATTTAATTGCAATTTTACTGTTGACAGCGAAAACTGCGGTGATAGTTTTTACCTTTTTCACTGCAACAATGTTAAAAACAGCTTGGGTTGTGTGGGATTAAAAAATCAAGAGTATTGTATTTTAAACAGACAATTTACGCCCGAACAATTTGCTCAACTTAAAAATCAAATTTTACAAGAATTAAATAGTAAAAACATGGGCTGGAATAATTTGGTTGTTTAAATAATTGGTTCGGGAAACTTCTCGGATCCGCCGCCTGCTACAGCTTGGTTGGATTCGCTCCATCTTTTGATTTCATTTTCCACAGAAACCCGGTTTTTTCCGTAAGTTAGCCGGGAATGGCTTAAAATTTCTTGGACAAAATTATCTTTTGGTTTTGGGACGGTAATGGTTTTGGCGGAAAAAGGAGTGGTAAGTTTGCCGTCAACAGACATTTTGATATACATTTCTCTGTTGCTGATACTAATTAAATCATTAGCGCTAAAAATGGGAGAAAATTCTTTAGATAAATAAGCAGCGTCGTCTCCGCCAACAGCAAAAGAAATTAAAGACCCCACATTGCCAAAAGCCGTGGCTTTGACATCTTCGGGAAGTTGAGCAATATACTGGTGGGCAATGGTTAAATCCAGATGATACTTTCTAGCCTCGGATAAAATATAGGAAAAAGCTTCAGTAGCAAAATTTTGAAACTCATCAACATAAAAGTAAAAATCCCTTCTTTCCTCTTCAGGTATCCTGGCCCGCTCAAGTGCAGCTTGTTGGATTTTGGTAATAAACAAAGCTCCCAAAAGAGCAGCATTTTCATCTCCCAGCTTACCTTTGGAAATATTCATTAAGACAATTTTTCCCTCGTCCATAAATTTGGTAAAATTCAAAGCGTTATTCATTTGCCCAATCATATTGCGGACAATTGGATTGGCAATAAATTGCCCCACCTTGTTCATTATGGGTACCACTGCTTCTTTTGAGTATTGCTCGGCTGAAGCTGAAAACTCATTAGTCCAAAATCCTTTTACCACAGGATCTTTAATTTGCATGATGACTCTTTGCCGGAAAGAAGTATCTGATAAAATTCTGGGAATTCCCATAACATTGGAATCAGGAGTTTCTAAAAGAGCTAATGTAATATATCTAATAAGGTGTTCCATTCTTTGGTTCCAACTGGCGGCAAAAAGTTTTTTAAAAATAGCTATGAAAAAAGTAGATAAATGCTGCCTTGATTCATAATCAGTAACCGGCTCCAGGGGATTGAAGCCAATGGGATAATCTTTGTCAGAGGGGTTAATATAAACCACATCCTTGATTCTTTCTTTGGGGACAAATTTTAACATTTCTTCGGCCAGGTCACCGTGAGGATCAAGCAGACCGCATCCGGCGCCGGATAAAATATCAGATATTAGCAAAAGTTCCAGTAGTTTTGATTTACCAGAGCCGGTTTTACCCACTACATAAAGGTGACGCCTGCGGTCTATTCTTTTGATGCCAAAAATTCTTTTTTCATTCCGATAATTTGTTTCGCCAAAAAAGGAGACTTGGCGAGGGTCAACCAAACCTTGAAAAGGTAAAATATCCGGCGCAGGTGCGCGCTTGGTGGTAGATTCCACCACATTGGAAACTATTGAGCCTTGGTATGGAAAATGAAATAAAGTGGCAATTTCAGAGCAGCTCCACAAATCTCCATGCTCAAACACGCGGGCTTTAAATGCCATAATGGGAGCGGGAAAAATTTTAAACCTTTTTCTTTTGAGCTCATTGTTAGGGCTCTTGGCAATTTTAAATATATTTATAACAGTATTTAAATTAATTTGGGCGAGAGATTTATCTTTGGCAACAAAAATAATCCTGGCTTTTCCCATGTATAGATCTTGAGACATTTTTATAGCAGAGGGAGTTTCGTTGTCTCCCGCATATTTTTTGCCGGACAGTCTAAAAAGAAAAGCCCTAAAACCTCTTTGCCAAAACTTTGAACCAACTCTTTTTAAAACAATTTGGAAAAAAACCTGTTCTCCTGGTTGAGTTTTTGATAATAGAGAAGAGAAGTTTTTTAAAATATCTTCTTTTAAGCTGTGATAAGTTATGATGGGATTAATGCTGAAGTGTTTAAAATCAATTTCAGCAAAAGCAGCTGTTTCAAGAGACGGCAGATAATCTTTGACAGCTTCCACTTCCGCATTTGGATATTGGGCATAAAGTTGCGATTCAATGGCATTTTTATAAATTGAGGGAACCACAATATAAAAACTTAAAAATTGATTGGTGGATGAAAGTTCCAGGCTAAAAACAGTGCCGTTGGGCAGGATTCTATGAACCGCACGTAGAAATTCATCAAAAGCCGGTTCTTTTTGCTCGCTGCTGCGGGAAACTTTGATAAGCAAAAAAACTTTATCATCTTTGTTTAAATGGTCGGAAATTAATTTTCTAAAAAATAGCTTGGAAATTACCAAGTAAGAAATAAATCCTGCAGCAATAAAAAAAGCAAGGGTAAAGGCAAAATTAAACAAAGAACCAAAAAAACCGAAGATGCCGGCAATAAATCCGAATCCTTCTCCTGAAACCGGCGCAGTTACTTCCATATGACTTTAAGTATAAATCACCCCCTGCTTATTTACAAACCTACTCCTTGGGGTATTATTAAAGGTATAGGATATTTTATGGATACGGAAGAATATATAAAAAAAATCGAGCAGGAAGTTTTAGATATAATAGAACAGAAACTAAAAGCCCGGCAAATGAATGAGCAAAGAGCAAGGGAGATTGCGCGGTATGTTTTACAAGCGCTCCATCCCCATATGGATATAAACCAAATTCATGCTGTAGTACAAAACTTTGATGATCATTTTCCTGAACTTATTCCAATAGTAATTAAAGTTTCAAATGATTATGAAGAAAAGGTTAAGAAAGTTGTTGGGGAGTATGTTGGAAATTTATTAAAACAAAATAAAATAACTGAAGCAAGTAAACTTTTGAATAAAGCATTGAATAAACAAGTAAAAATATAACTTTTATGCCAGACTCACCAGACACAAGCGAAGTACCGCCAACAACAGGAAAGCCCGAGGGATCAGGTGTCCCAAAATCAACCGAGCCAAAACCGCCGGAGCAACCAATTAGCCCGGGGGCGCAAAGAATTATTGACAGAATAAATCAAGATAGAGGTCAACATGGAGATCCACGCCAGGCCTTAGGAGATGTTGCTAAAGAAGAAGTAGTTATAGATATGGTGAAAGGCCCTGATGGAAAGTGGGTTGCAAGAGAGCCTGGAGATCCAAAATTCTTTGTTACTCCAGAACCCAAAAATCCTGCTGGAACTGACGCCAATCCACAAGCTTCAGCAAGGGAAGATCCAAGGAATGCTCAATATCAACAATTTCATCGGGCAGCCGATAGGGTTTGGGCAGATATTCAACAAGCAACTTCGGGAAGACCAGGAGGTAGAACACAACCTTCTTCAGGCAGAACTCCTAATTGGGAAGCTCCACCAAATTTTTCAGCTGCAAGGTCAACAAAGCCTCGGCAAGAGGAGGATATTCCTCTTCAAGATAGAGAAGCTGAAAAGCAACAAGAACTTCAAAATCTACAGGCGGATGGTGTCAGACTGGCTGCTTTTGTATATACCCCTGAAGGACAACAACAAATTGCGGCAGTGAGAACTAGATTAACTCAAATTGTGGAAGTTACATTAAGAAAACCAAAACTAGAGACTGTTTCCAGCTTTGAACATTACCAACCCGCAATTGCAGAAGCTGAACAAAGGAATGATCAATTATTGCAAGCATGGCAACAAAGCAAAGAGGATAGAGTGGACAGTTTGCTTAAAGGAGAGGGTATGACCAGCAGTGAAATTGATGCATATCTAATTTCTGTTCTTGGTCATGAGTCTCACCCCATGACACGAAGTAATGAGGAAAATCTAAAAAGAAGACAATTAGTAGAGCAGTTTGATAGAATGAGGAGAGATATTGGTAGGGCGTTACTCTATCAAAGCAGTGAAGCAAAACCCGTAGGACAACGACACCTGCTTTTAGCAGAAGCAAAATTAAGATTGTATGGTATTACTACTTCAGAAGCCCAGGAAAACTTCGCTGAGGGATGGAATAAAACTAGACTAGGCGTAAATTTGGAGAGTAAAAATACCAAAGCAGAAACGGAGCTAAAGCCCAAGATTCTTTGGAGAGCATTTACAGTTGATCCAAGAACACTTACAATTGAGAACTTTTCTCAGGTATTGATACCAGGTACATCTGTGCAGGATGGAGTAGAAAAAGGCGATGGTAATGAACCAGGTGTATATATGTCCACCAATCGTAAAATGGTGGAAACAGCATATGCCTCAAGAGGATTGCCAGTTTCTGCTCCGAGATTTAATGACAATGGCTCCATTGTGGAATGGGTGACTCTTCCACAGTGCGGTGTGATTGTTGAGGTTGATACTAAGGGTTTGCCTATTAGGAAGCCTAAGATGACTCCGGCTCTAAGGGGAGTTCATAACAATGGATTTGAAGGAGATGAATATATAGCTGATGAAGTACCAGCTGATAACTATAAAGTAGTTAGATTAACTTTATCTCGTACAGCCAATGATGCAGATAAAGTTGTTATTGATGTGGAAGGTTCTGAAAGAGAACAAATTCAAGAAGCTATAGAAAAAGTACAGAAAGAATTTCAACTGCGAGAGGAACAAGCTAAAGAATATATAGCCTTTTTGAATACTCTTGATCCTAGGCAACGATTAAATGACTGGATTGTTAATAGTATGTGGCAAAAATATTTAGAAGCTAAAAAACCAGAAACTCAAGAAAAGTAATTTAAACTATTGGAAAAATTTGATACTATGTAATTAAGCTGCCAATATGTATAAAGCAAAGCTGTCCATACATGAAATAATCTGGAGCGGGTTCGCAATTAAGGTAGGCGAGCCGCCCTTAAAAAGTAAAGAACCCTACACTCTGGAATTATTGGAAAAAGAAGAAATTACTCTGGAATTTGCCAATAAAAAATATACAATTCAAGTAAAGGAAATAACAGAAAATTCTGTTGAGTTGCATACGGAAAACCTTTCCATTAAAAGCAAAGACTATGGTGTTTCTCTCCACCCGGTGCCTGACGAAGTAATCCTTCAACTTAATCAAACTGAAATCTTTTATACTCCTACCATGGATGCGGGAACCAAATGGGAAATAAAGTTGTTATCCATAGGAAAAAATGATTCGGAAGACAAATTAACTTCTCTTAAACCGAAAATTAGAGTTCCAAAAGCCTATTTTAAAGAGACGCAAAAAATACTTAAATCGCTAGAAGAAAAACAGAAGTCAAAAATCATTGTCTACTATCTCTCAAGAAAATATCCGATTGACCAGGAACACCCTGATTATTTTTTAGAACAGTTAAAAGATTTGGGGCATCAGAAAAAATTATCCCTCGTTGTTTATTCTTCCGGCGGTGATCCCATGGCTAGTCTTAGAATAGCAACGCTTTTGCGGAGTTACTGTGAATTTTTGGAAGTAATTGTCCCTTCAGAATGTATTAGTGCGGCTACTCAACTAGCATTATCTGCTGATAAGATACTGTTTACTCCGCTTGGATATTTAGGTCCTATAGATGCGCAGATTGCAGATATTAAAGATACTCGTTTAACTGAATACTCGTATAATCAAATATCTTTTGATTCTTTTCGTAAGGCCCATGAACTATTGAAGGAAGAAGGTTCTTTTCAAACCGAAGAGAATGGTATGGAAGGAGCGTATAGAACTTTGTTTAAGTATGTTCATCCGCTTGTATATGCTGAGGTTGACAGATTGTCAAAAAGAAGTAAAATGACTGCAGAGACAATGATGAAGATGCATCAGCAGTCGTTTGAAAATGAAGAGAAAATTGTTTCTATTGCGAGCCACTTAGTTTTTGATTATCCCACCCATGTTTTTCCTATTCAATACGAGAGAGCGAAGCAAATTGGATTACCGGTAGAGATGGTCAATGATGAGGTAAGTTATTTGCTTTGGGACTTACTCAAATTTTATAGAGCAGTTACCAGAGAAGTTATAACCCATACCCATACTCGTTTCTATCATGTTGAAGAAGCTTCTGTAGTTATTGAAGCTGTGGATAAACGGGTTATTAAGCGCTATTCATTGAATCAACAATACTTTATGACTGAAAAGAAATGGCAAACCACAAACAATAATACGCAGTGGGTTAAGCTAACTCCCTCGAATACTGAAGCTAAACCCTATGACATTACTCCTATTGAAACTGCAGAAGCAAATAATCAGCCGCTTGAGGAAAATTTTACAAAATCATAACCTTTTTTAATGATTCAGATTAAGTCGGGATTGACAAATTTTGGTACCATGGTACAATGGTACTACTATGAACTGGATTGCCACTAATATCAGGTTTCCTGAAGATCAGTATATGGCACTTAAACAAAGAGCGGCCAGAGAGCGCAAAAGCTTGGCTAAGATCATCCGTGAGGCTACTGATGGTCAAATTGAACGAGATGTATCGCAAAAAGAGAAAAAAAATAAAACAGAGGCATTTATGGAAAAAGTGGAAAAAGTTGCTAAGCAAAATGCTAAATATACCAAAGGATTCGATTCTGTGAGGGCTCTTCGTGAGATTAGATATCAATAATGATTGTAATTGATGCATCGGTAGCCAATAAGCTGGTTTTGCCGCTTGAAGAAGGCTATGAACAAGTAAAAGAGATTTTCAGAAGACATAAAGATCAAGTAGACCGGATTCTTTCGATAGATTTTATTTTTTATGAAATAGCCAATACTTTGGTCACCAAATCAGCAATTTCGCAACAGATGATTACTAGATCTCTAAGCATAATTTATGATGCAGAAATTGAAATTTATCATCCCACTAAAGCTGATGTTAAATTGGCTGCCAGGCTTGCTAGAAAATACAAAACTTCTGT
>Ga0082335_1000725_pt1 | contig 78870 bp, 83 predicted proteins | sample Subgrocontami58m_FD_72375 | JGI IMG/M metagenome (GOLD analysis project Ga0082335, IMG submission 72375) | Subsurface groundwater microbial communities from S. Glens Falls, New York, USA - GMW37 contaminated, 5.8 m (SPADES assembly) (version 2) ... | reverse complement strand
TTCGCAGCTCCCTGGGACATGGGGGGAGACCAATCTACGTCGCGGGACTTTGCTCCCAAGGGGCAGGACGGTCCCCCCACCAGGTCTTCCATAATATACAAGGGGCACGATAATGGTTGTTAACCAGACACCTATGCTTTTACAGGCATACGCTCACCCTCATCCTAGCCTTCCCCCGTCAAGGGGGAAGGGACTATCTTCTCTCCCTTGAGGGGAGAGAGGACTAAAGTGAGTGTGATGCCTGCTTACGAATGAGGCAAGGCAAGTTGTTAGCGGCCATTATCGTGCAATTATGGGTTTGTAATGGATGGCCCTATGCTCACTCGTGGCGAGCTTGTCATCACCATTGTCCGGCTTGCCGGGGCGCTGCCTGTGCTGCGCTGGCCCTTCTTCGGAGCCGTCGCCGCCATCCTCGTTGACCTGTCCGACCTTTTCCTCATGGACTGGCTGGGCGGTGTGCGGGACTACCAGGCGCTGGACAAGTGGCTGGACCTGTCCTACATGGCGACGTTCCTCATTGCCGCCTGGCGCTGGAAGGGGACGCCGCGCAACGTGGCCGCCGGACTCTTTGCCTTCCGCATCCTTGGCGACATTCTGTTTGAAGCGACGGGCCTCCGATGGGTGCTGTTGCTGTTCCCCAACGTCTTTGAGTTCTGGTTCCTGTTCGTCGCCGGCGTCAAGCAGTTCAGGCCCAGCTACCAGATCACGCCGTCACGCGCGGCGTTATGGCTGTTGCCGCTGCTTGCTGCCAAGGAGCTTCAGGAGTACGCCCTGCACGGCGGGAAGTGGCTGGATAGCTATGTGGCGGTAGACGTTGTGGCAGGATGGTGGCGCTGGGTGCGAGCGTGGCTGGTGGGGTAGGGGTATTCTTAGTCACTATCTCAAAAGTCTCTCTGCACCGCACCCTAAAGGGCGCGGCATGATGCCCTCGCCTTCAGACGGGGGTATGGAAAACTGTCTTGAGATAGTTTCTTAGGCGTTGGTGTCCAGGACGACCTTCACCTGGCGGTCTCGGCGCGATATTCTTCTACCAGACGCTCCACGTCTTCAGGGGTCAGACCTCGCTGAACGGCCTGGCGTTCCCCGTAGCGCAGTAGCTGCTTCCGCTCCCGATCCTCCATATAGCGGCGTAGGGCTTCCCGTAGTAATTCGCTCTTGGTACGCCCTTCCAGGCGCATGACCTCTTCTATTTGCGCAGCCATTTCAGGGGGAAGAGAAAAAGTGATTGTCCGTGATGTGCGCGGCATCTTTGCGTCCTTACTTGCTCTTACAATGTCTTACTCATGATAGCATGAGGGAGTCCGTGTTGTCGTCCGTCCGTAGGGGCGACGCATGCGTCGCCCCTACGGACGGACGACAACACGCCGTTATCCATTGCGATGTGCTGGGAACGTGGGCGAGATGACCTCGCCCCTACAAACCCCCTTCCCGTTGCGGGAAGAGCCTGTCCTTGAGCAAAGTGAAGGAGGCCAGGGGGTTAGGTCGTCCCCGTATCCATCCTCTGTCGCTTGTGCTACACTGCCTCCGTTTTCCAGAAACGCAAACGGAGGCAATCCATGACCAAGATGACTGCGGGCCAGGCCGTGGTGAAGTCCCTCATCAACGAAGACTGCAAATACGTCTTCGGGATTGTGGGGGTCTCCTTCCTGGATATTGCCGACGCCTTCTACGACGAGACGGCGATCAAGTTTATTTCCACCCGACACGAGCAGGGTGCAGCTTGCATGGCCAGCGCCTACGCCAGGATCTCCGGTATGCCCGGGGTGTGCATGGGCACCGGCGGCCCCGGGGCCACCAACCTGGTCAGCGGCATCTACAACGCCTACATGGCCCAGGCTCCGGTCATCGCCATGGCCGGCACGGCAAGCCAGGAGGCCGTGTACCGGGAGGCGGGCCAAGAACTGGACCACGTCTCCCTCTTCCGACCCATCACCAAGCTCTCGTTGACCGTACCCAAGGCGGACCGCATCCCGGAGCTTATGCGCCACGCCTTCCGTACTGCCATGACGGGCAAGAAGGGGCCGGTGTTCATAGACTTCCCTACCGATGTTATGCATAAGGCGCTCATTGACGTTACGCTGCAATCGCCCACGTCGTACCGCGCTCACCAGCGCTCCGCAGGCGACCCGGCGCTGGTGCGCAAGGCGGCCCAAATGCTGAAAGAAGCACATCGGCCCATAATCATTGCAGGCGGCGGCGTCACGGACAGCGGCGCGTCGCAGGAGACGGTGGAACTGGCGGAACTCTTGTCTATCCCTATGGTTACGGGCTACCGCCGAAACGACGCGGTGCCTAACGCCCACCCGCTGTACGTCGGCCCTCTGGGTACGCGCGGCGCCCCCGAGGCGAGCGCCCTTTCCGGCAAGGCCGACGTGGTCTTTGCTGTTGGGTCGCGTATGCAAGGGTTCTCTAATCTGGTGCAAAGCGGCGCCATAGCCAAGGACGCCAAGATCATCCAGCTTGAGATTGACGAAAAGGAGATCGGACGCAACGGGCCTGTGGACGTGGGCATCCAGGGCGACACCAAGGCGGTGCTCCAGGCCGTCCTGGAGGTCCTGCGGTCGGAAGGCGCGGAAAGCGGCGACCCTGCCTGGCGTCGTGAGGCCGAGGCTCTGAAAGCCAAGCGCCGCCAGCGGCTGGACGCGGAAGGCCGCATTTCCGGTGGGCAGATGAGTCCTCGCCGCGTCTACGCCGAGCTTCGCAAGGTGACGACGCCGGACACGATCCTTATCCTGGACGCCGGTGCGGGCGCTGCTCAAGGCTATGACCGCACCGACTACCAGCAGCCACGCACCTTCATTTCACCGCCGACGGGCGGCCTAGGCTATGCCATGCCCGAGTCAATCGGCGCAAAACTGGCCAGCCCACAGTCGCCGGTCATCGCCATCAATGGCGACGGTGGTTTCCTGTTCAACGCCCAGGAGCTGGAAACCGCGGTGCGGGAGAAGATCGCCACCATCACCATCGTAATGAACAACGGTATCTGGGGATCGGAGAAAGCGCTGCAACAGGCGAACTTCGGCGACCGCTTCGTCGGGTCCGATATCACCAACCCTCGCTTTGACAAGCTGGCGGAGCTGTACGGGGCCAAGGGCTACTACGTGTCAAGGCCGGAGGACATTGCCGGGGCAATACGGGCGGCCATGGCCAACAAGGACGTGCCCAGCGTCATTGAGATACCTGTGGACCCAGCGGACCTGCCCCGTCAGGGCGGAGGGTAGGAGTAGAATCCCACGGGGCCGCTCACAGAGGCGCTATGAGGGGCGATAGCAAGGCAAGACGCTCGCTCACAACGATTAGGATTGATGCAGAAGCAGCCGTTTGCCAGTGGCAGGCGGCTGCTTCTGCATAGTCATTACCTATCAACTTGCCTCGTTCGCTGGCAAGCGCTCACCCTCATCCTAACCTTCCCCCCTCAAGGGGGAAGGGACTATTTCCGCTCACTTGAAAGGGCGGGCAGGGCTATCCTTCTACAACTACAACTAGCGTTACGCTAAAGGTGCGGGCAGGGGTCGGCGTTGTCTCAAAGGGACGCACGTACTGCATTGCCAGGGCCGTTTGACCCCTGCCTATCGCCGTGAAGCGCCAAACCTCTCGCCCGCCGGCGCCGACCAACCCGGGCACAGGCGTGGGCGCGAGGTACTCCGAGCCTTCCAATCGCACCACGGCCTCGTCCAACGGCTGCCCAAGCCGCCACCTGTAGCCCGTTGTGGCGTTGGAGTCCAGGGTTATCACAATGGCCTGGCCAACCTGAACCTGCACCGTCTTGCTGTCGTCCGCCGCGGTTAGCACGTTGGCGGCTGCCGGCGACCCGGTGTTCACGGTTATTCGCGTTGGCGTGGCTGTGGGCAAGGGCGTGTTGGTGGCGGTAGGCATGGGCGTCGGCGTGGGCGAGCCAGCACAGGCAGCCAGCGCAAGGGCACAGGAGAGGGCTAGGACCGCAATGAGCCATTTCTTCATAAGAACGTCCCTCTAGCACACATTCTTTGGTTTCACTGTAGAATGCCAGCAAGCGGCCTGCAACATGCAGACGCACCAAATACCGCTGCGCGTGCATACCCTATAGAGTACGGCAAGCAGGTCAGATCATGCCCATCCTGGAAGACTTCTTTGAGGCAATCACCGCAGGCGATACCCAACGCGTGCGGCTGCTGGCGGCTGCCCGTCCATCGCTGCTCGCAGCCGTCAACGACACCGGCGACACGCCCATCTTCTGGGCGGTGTACCACCACCAGCCTGCCATCCTGTCCTTACTGCGAGAGCTGGGCGCGGTCCTGGACATCCACGAGGCCGCCGCGCTGGGCGACACATCCCGCATCCAGGCGCTGCTGGCGGACGACCCGGAGGCGGCCAGCGCCTATAGCCAGGACGGTTGGACGCCGCTGCATCTGGCCGCCCTCTACGGCCGTGCCGAAGCGGCGAAGCTGCTACTGGCGAACAACGCGGACGTTCATACCTTGACCGAGGGCATCCGCTTCGTCAATGCCAGCACGCCACTGCACGCCGCCGTTGCCGCAGGCCACGCCGAGGTGACCGCGCTCCTGTTGCAGGCGGGCGCTGACCCCAACGCGCCGGACGGGGATGGCTATACGCCGTTACACGCGGCTGCGGCCACGGGCAACTTGGACCTGGTGCGCTTGTTGCTGCAGGCGGGGGCTGACGCGAAGGCAGTTGCGGAGGGTAAGACGCCGCTGGCGCTGGCGAGGGAAGGGGGACATACGGAGGCGGTGGAGGCGTTGCAGAGGGGAGGGATTCTAATCTAAATGGTGACGCCTTTGCTGATACTCTTTGACGTCAAATGGCACTGAGAGAGCCCTTGCAGTCGCCATAGGTCATCCCACCCCCATTATTCTATCAGCATAGCGTCAGCGATTCTTCGGATATGACCCGATGGGAGGAGCGCTATAAGCCCCTTCTTGACCGCCGTGAGACGTAATGGATCGGCGTCCGCAGACGAGCGCTCACGATTCCTTCAGCGCCCATCTGATGCTTCTTTCAGGCTTCACCCTGGCTGAGAAGAGCGGTCACCAACGCGAGCACCTCGCCAACTGCGGCATCGGGGAGCCGGCCTGCAAGCTCTGCCTGTCTAACCCGCCAGTCAAGGTTACGAATCTGGTCGGCCAAAACAACACCCTCAATTCCGAGACTCGCGGGGATCGGCACTTCAAATGGATAACCCTTGACCTGGCTTGTGACCGGGCAGACCAGCGCCAACCCAACCTTGCTGTTGTACGCCGACGGGGAGAGAACAAGGGCAGGACGCCGTCCGGCCTGCTCGTGCCCGGCTTGGGGACTAAACGACAGCCAGACAAGATCACCACGCCGCGGGACGTAGCGACGCGGCATTACCACACCTCGTGGCCGACCGACGGGCCTGTGTTAACCTCGGCGTGGATATTCTGTTTTGTAACCTGACGAAGGAGATTCTTGAGGCTGACTTTAGGCGCCACAACCGGTGTCGCGACGAGCCTCCCCTCCGACACGGACACATCTACGACGGTGCCCTCGCTGACGCCTGCGTCTTCAGCGAAGGGCTTGGGGATACGCAAAGCCAGACTGTTGCCCCACTTCTGGATCTGAACGCGCATGACTCCCTCCACCGTCCTGGTGTATCTACAAAGAATATACACGCCGCTGGTTGATTTGGCAAATATCGTAGCGGACCACCCTGGTCTTACGTGCGTATCATACCATCAGCATGGCGTCCGCGGTGCTGCGGCTATGACATGGGACGGGTTCGTACAGCACTTTGGTGTCCATACCTGGCTCCCAAGCAGGCTGATTGCTTGGAAACTCACCAATCAATCTCCGTCTGCTCTACCGCCTTGTAAAACAGTCCATAGCTCACTTAGATGCCGTGTTCGTCCATTAGCAGCATATGCTGATTGGTGCCACGCGCTATGAAGCGCCCCAGCAATTCCTCGGTTAGGCCTGCATCCAACAATGCAGAACGAACTGCCCCTGCCTTCCCGGCAATAAGAGCCAGTGTCCTATAGAATCCCGATAGCGAAATATGTCCCCACAGGTATTGTGAATCGGAAAGGCACACATAGGGAAAGTTCATCGGGATCAAGCAGTTGGTGATATCGCAATGATTGTCACCCTGTCCTGAGCAGGTTACCCGAGGCCTCAGGCCAGTTGAATAGCTGGGCACGTTCCTACCTATGATTGATGCGAAGCTTTGTACTGCCAACTGAAGCTCCGAAGTGGTCGCACCGAACAAGGCGCGTGTTAGCTCAATATCCTCAGCACTGTTCGCAGAATCGCGCACGCCAAAGTAGAAATCTGCGACGCCCGGGAGCACCAGTCTCCGATCACTGAGCACCTTATAGTACGCATGATCGGGGAAGAAGGCGGCGTACCGAAGGGATCCCTCAGATAAGCTTACAAATCGAAAGGATGCTCGACCCTTTGGGTCGTCCGCACCAAGTCTGACTCCATGCAGGCTGGGTGATCGGGTTGATGAAGCGTCACGATAGCCAAGATAGCAGTAGAGACTACCATGGTGGTCTATTGCGAGTTTCCCGGTATGCCACTCCTCAAGGGAGATCACGCTACCGTCAACGAAGCCGGGAGGCGGCCCCTTTGGCTGCTCCACACGACGATTCATCTGGCACCTCTCGGACCTGCCCAACTACGATTACGCCACCGGCTTACAACATAGCATCTTCAGGGGTTGTAAACCCAGCGGGATCGGCGGCGAAAGAGCCGCTTTGGCGTCACACTATCAGCATGGCATCCCCAAAGCTGTAGAAGCGGTAGCCCGCCTGAATAGCCGACTGGTAAGCCGACAGGATACGCTCCCTGCCGGCGAAGGCGGACACCAGCATGAGCAGGCTGGAACGGGGCAGGTGGAAGTTGGTGACCATAGCCCCGACGAGGCGGAACCGGTGTCCCGGCAGGATAAACAGGTCCGCCCAGCCTGCGCCGGCACGCACCTTGCCTTCGTCTACGCCCTCCGCCATCCCGACGCGTCGGGACTGCTCCAGTGTCCGCACCGACGTTGTGCCCACCGCAACGATACGCCGCCCCTCGCTCACGGCGCGGTTAATGGCGTCGGCAGTGGCCTGGGGAAGCTCCCAGAACTCGGTGTGCAGCTTGTGCTCCCTGGGGTCCTCCTCCTCCACGGGACGGAAGGTGTCCAGCCCCACGTGCAGTGTCACGTAGGCCAGCTCCATGCCCGAGGTTCGCAGGCGTTCCAACAGCTCCGGCGTGAAATGCAGGCCCGCCGTGGGCGCGGCCACGCTGCCGGACTTCTCCCGCCGGGCGTACACCGTCTGATAGCGTTCCTTGTCGGCCAGGGCAGCATGGATGTAGGGAGGCAGGGGCGTCTGTCCTACACGCTCCACCAGGGACTCGTCGTTCAGCTCCGCCCACAGCAGGCCGCCTTCGCCGCGTTCCACGACGTTGGCGCTCAGGCCGCCGTCAAAGGCAATAACCTCTCCGGAGTGCAAGCGGCGACCGGGGCGTCCCAGGCACTGCCAGTAGTTGGGGCGCTCCCGTCGCAGGAGCAGCAGTTCCACCTGCCCACCGGTAGAGGCACGACGACCGTAGAGCCGCGCGGGGATGACCCGGCTGTCGTTGAAGACCAGGAGGTCGCCGGGGCGCAGCAGGGACGGCAGGTCGTAGAAGCGGTGATGGGAGAGGTCGCCGGTGGCGCGGTCCAGGCGCATCAGGAGGGAGTGGTCGCGCGGCTCCACAGGCGTCTGGGCGATGCGCTCCGGGGGCAGAACGTAGTCAAAGTCACTGGTGCGCACGTGTGGCTTATGCCTCTGCCGCCAGTTCCGCGGCCTTCAGGGTGTTGACCAGCAGCATGGCTACGGTCATGGGGCCGACGCCGCCTGGCACCGGCGTGATGGCACCGGCGACCTCTTTGACGGCCTCGTAGTCCACGTCGCCTACAAGCCGGTAGCCCTGCTTGCGGGTCTTGTCCTCAATGCGGTTGATGCCTACGTCTATCACCACCGCGCCTTTTCGCACCATGTCGGCTTTGATGACCAGGGGACGCCCAACGGCTGCGACCAGGATATCGGCCTGGCGCGTGAAATAGGCCAGGTCTCGCGTCCCTGTATGGCAGATGGTGACGGTGGCGTTGGCACCCTCCAGCTTCTGGGCTAGCAGCAACGCCAGGGGCTTGCCCACCAGGTTGCTCCTGCCGCACACCACCACGTGTTTGCCGTTGGGGTCGTTGCCCGTGCGCACCAGCATCTGCTGGATGCCGTAGGGCGTCGCTGGGATGAAGCGAGGCTCTCCCATAGCAAGGAGGCCGACGTTGTAGGGGTGCAGGCCGTCCACGTCTTTGGCGGGGTTCAGCGAGCGGATGACCGTGGTCTCGGCGATCTGCGGCGGCAAGGGCAGTTGCGTCAGGATGCCGTGGTACGCCGTGTCGTGGTTCAGCCGGTCCACCATCTCCATGACCTGCTGCTGCGTGGCGCTCTGGGGCAAGCGGAAGGTCTCTGTGCGGATGCCCACCTCCTGGCAGGCGCGCTCCTTGCCACGCACGTAGGAGGCCGACGCCGGGTTGTCGCCCACCAGCACCACGGCCAGGCCGGGCGTCACGCCCCGCTCTTTCATGCGCTGCACCTTTGCAGCTACCTCATCCCGGACCTGCTGGGCAATCTGCGCCCCGTCAATAATCGTCGCTGTCACGCTGGCTCCTTTTCACCGTGATCTCGTGCATGCACCCTCGGGTAAGCCTTGCACCGTGCGAGGGGCTATGCCGGACAAGTCGTGGCTACCCGAGAAACCGCCATCTTGCCCAACAAGTAGGAGGGCAAGATGGCGGAGAGAGAAACCGTCTTTTAGTGCGATGGGAGCGTCACTGCGAAGCTCAGAATTGCCAGAGTTGCGTTCGGTCCTCCCATTTGGCAGCCTCAATAACCCTGCGCATTCCCTGTTCCCCGTCATTTGTCACGAATACAAGATTGTGCTCCTTTGCGATGCTCACTATCCACAAGTCGTTTTCGTCAATGCCCAACTCCTTCGACGTGTGTGGATCAAGCAAGTCCTCAGCCCATCTAGGCTTCTTCAGCGATCCATCGGGGTTCCGAGGGGCAAACCGATCAACTAAAGTTGCCTTTGTCTGGCCGAAATATTCCCCGGTATGCTCGCTGACCGTGTAGGTCTTGTACATGGTCAAATGTCTCCGCACCTCTAGCTGCTTGTCAGGTGCGACTAGCCTCCCTCGTCTTGCCCAAAGATGGGCTGACTGGAGGCCGTACTCGATTTCGGCAATCGTAATGGTCGTGATATGCACATGCTCTGTGGAGATTGCTTGTAGTCGTCTCTTGATTTCGGCGTGGCGGGAAGAGGCCTCGTTCCAGAGAGCACTAGCGATGTTTGTGTCAAGAAGATAATCGTCCGTCGCACTGCCCCCTTGTTGTTGGTGAACCGTTAGAGGCCAACATCCTTCAACAACTCGGCCAAGTGAGCATCGTGGATGGGCCGGAGTCTCTTGAGGGTCTCGGAAACTCTGGAGTCGCGGTACTCGCTAGAAAGATACAAGCTCCAAGATATGTAGGGCTTGAAATCCTCCGGGAAGTAACCATCGAAGGGGACACCCCCAGGACGCCGGGTTTTCGAGAACCGATTCAACAGTTCACGTTCTAACCGAGGTGGAAGTCCATAGAGATCAAGAATTCTTGCGTCGATCTGCGAGAGCAAGTTGGCGCAGTTCAAGGCACCATTCTCGTCCGAACCATGAAGCCAGGATTCGCGCGCTTTTCTGTACTTGGCAACTAACGAAGTAACCGCTTCCGTATCAGCCTCGCGGACTGTTGGGAAGGGTAAACTCTCCAGTGTTCTTACCTGAACATCCCGCTTGCCCTCGTGTGATGCGACGTAAGCGTTGGCAACCGGGCTATTGAGAATCGCCGCGATGAAATCCAATGGCACATCTGGGAATGGCCATATGCCGATGTAATTCTGGTAAAGAGCCAAGCCGATATTATCGACTACTGCCACAACAGGCCAAGGGCCACGGCTCAGTCGATGTGCATTCACTGCGACCTTCGGGGCATCCCAGGGTAGTTTGGCAATGCCCGACAGTCGCATCACTTGCGGGTCTAGGTTCAGGTAAACGGTGGGCGGTAGGATGAATGGTTCAACATCGGATGGGACACGGTACAATCCCCTCTTATGCCGCGAGGTTACGGGGAACGCGGAAATCAGGTGTTCTTTGATCTCGCCGTCGGTACCATGAATGGGTTGGTTGAACTGAACCCCTCTATGAATCATTTTCACGCAACTGGAAAGAGGCTTCAATTTACGAAGCCTTTCCCAAACCTCGTCGAGGTCCGGTAGCCACAGCATATCTCCGGGTTGCGTCTGCTCCCGGTCACAAGTCTTGGTTGACTGGTAGGAGACCTTTCCAGTTTCAAGGAATCTCTTCAAGTCCCTCTCGAATACGCCACCGGAGGTCAAAGAGAATAACTGACTCGCCCCCCGTTCTGATGCCATCAGTAGGACTGACTCTGCATCTGAATGGCGGAATACCCTGTCAGGTAAAGTAACGACTTGGACTTCTCCGTAAACTCGATTAATCTTCTCTCGCAGGGGTCGGAATTCGCGCCCATCAACAAAAATCCTCGGTAGAACGAAGCCAAGTAGGTCCGGCGCGTACTCTAAGACCCTAGCCAAGGCTTCAACAGGCTTGCGGGGTGATACCAAAGGATGCGAGCTAGAATAGCGCCTACGTTCAGCGTCATTAAATAATTCAAATGGCGGATTGCAAAGTACAATATTCGCATTCTTCAAAAGCATGGGGAAGTCTTGCGACTCGAAAACATCACCCTCTGTGATTCGCCAATTGTCGGGGTTAGGATAATCCGCCAATACTAAGGATAGCCATGCTACCTCCCTAGCAAAAGATTCTGTCTCCATAGCTGTCAAGGACGCGGTGAAATAGTCGTGTCGCTCAGAGGAAGCCATTGAAGTTCCCAAGAGGTCCTTCATGCGCTGCATCGCGGCGACGAGGAACACAGCGTGACCTGAAAACGGTTCGAACACCTTCCTCTTAGTCACGTCAAGTTTTTCGAATGGTAGATGCCTGACTATAAACTCGGCGACACTGGACGGCGTCCCGTGCGTTCCATAGGTTTTCCGCGTCTCCTTTGTAACGAGGGTGTTTTCATACACGTAACTCAATGCATCAACGGAAAGATTGCCAAAATCGAAAGAACGAGCAATCACATCCCATGCAATGGACGGCACATCTCGTTGCGTAAGGACATAGACCGGTTTCGTATTCTTGAAATAGAAGTCGTCAATGAACGCTAACACGGTATCTGCGTTCGTGAGTTGCCCGTAGTTGTTTGTGGATCGGCGGTCGGAGTGGAGCTTGCCTGCGACCAGACGAAAGATCAGCCGATATAAGGCACGAAAGTCGGAGTCGCTCAGTTTGCCGTTCGGATCGTAAGCAAACATCGCCGCCCGAATAGCTGACTGCAAGACTCGGTCAAGCTTGCTTTGCACCTCTCGCTGAAGAAGCGGGAGAAGTCCAAGGTCAAAAAAGTCGAGTTGGGTAGGTTCGGATTGCCCCCCCAATCCCTTAGCTCGAAGAATTGAATCGGGTCCCCAATCCAATCTGTGTTCATCAAAGGCGTTGCCTACGTTTGAGTACTCAACGCTGTCTAGGAGGCGCGGATCAGCTTGGCTAGTCATAGCCCATCGGCGCAGGGCGTTTGGAGCGAGTTCGAACACCATCGGTGCACCAAGGGCACGGTATTGGGCAACCAGCGGTGCCCCATCTAACCCATTCGGGCTGACAACTGCCAGACAGGCGTTCCTATAGGAGGTAGGAGTCTGAAAGAAAGCGGCGAGTTCGGCCACACGTATCGGTGATGGTGATCCTGGCGACAGAAAATCCGCGAACTCATACCCCTGTCGGACGAGCGCGGGGCCATAACCGATTCGAGCAAGACTCCTTCGAATGGTATCGATAGCCGAGTGCTCGCCGTGGGCCATAAGTTTTGCCATTAACCTCAGCACCAACAAGGCGTACCATTTCTTCGCGCGGAGAACGGTTACACCTACACTTAGCTATACTATACGCTTATTTTTGAGTTTTGCCACGGTTCCTTTCTTTGCCCCATCGAACGTTCCGGTACTCGGGGCAGAATGGTGCGCGCTCTTCACTGTGTGAGGTCCGAACGTAGCCGCATTGCCCGCACTTGTTGGCCGTGACCGTAGCTATGTCCTTCACTACACACGCCTCCCCATCATAGCACAGCCCTATTGCTCAGTCCCCAAGATGGACACCCCGCGCTATGGGCAGATATAATCACCCCATCCTATCAAGGCTGTGACCATGCACGCTGTCGGGGTTGACATTATTGAGATTGAGCGCATCGCAGAAGCCTTCGCGCGCTTCGGCGACCGTTTCCTGCGCCACATCTACACCGAGGGCGAGATTGCCTATTGCCGGGGACGCGCTCCGCAACTGGCCGCTCGCTTCGCTGCTAAAGAGGCCATGATGAAGGCGCTGGGCACGGGTGTGCGTGGAGTCGGCTGGCGGGACATAGAGGTGGTGCGCAGCCGGGGCGGCCCTCCGGGCATCCGGCTTTCCGGGCGTGCCGCCAAGGTCGCCGAGCGCCAGGGGGTGCTGCACACCGCCCTCAGCATCTCCCACGCCCGTTTGTACGCCGTCGCTTCTATCGTGGTAGATAAGCGGGACCCCACATGAAGATCGTCACCGTTGCAGAGATGCGCTCCCTGGAGGCGCAGTGCGAGAAGCACGGCGTCTCCACCGAGGTGCTCATGGAGAAGGCCGGCCTGGCTGTGGCGGACCATGCGAGCAGGATGCTGTCCAGCCCCAGGGGCGCGCGCGTCCTCGTCCTGGTTGGCCCAGGCAACAACGGCGGAGACGGCCTGGTGGCCGCCCGTTACCTTAGCCAGCTTGGGGCGCGTGTCTCCGTCTACCTGTGCGCACCGCGTAAGACTGACGACTCCAGGCTGACCGTACTGGAAGACCGTGGCGTACCGTACTATCGGATTGGCGAGGACCCCTCTTTTGAAGCCTTGCGGCGCCAACTTGACGGCGCTCCCCTGGTCATAGACGCCGTGCTGGGCACCGGGGTGGCGCGCCCGCTGAGGGGACGCATGGCAGCGGCGCTGCGTATGGTCGCGCAGGCCCGCTCCGCTGGAGGCGTGAAGGTGCTGGCGGTGGACTTGCCCACCGGGCTGAATGCGGACACGGGCAAGCTTGACCCGGCGACGCTCCCCGCCGACGTTACCCTTACCCTGGGTTGCCCCAAGGTAGGGCACTTCACCTTCCCTGGGCCTACCGCCACCGGGCGGCTGGAAGTGGCGGACATCGGCATCCCGCCCGGGCTTGACCAGGGCATCACGCTAGAGCTGATTACTCCGGAGTTGGTGCGGTCATTGCTGCCGGCGCGCCCGATGGACGCCCACAAAGGAACGTTCGGCAAGCTGCTGGCCCTGGCAGGCTCCCGCAGCTACGTGGGCGCGGCGTATCTTGCGGCTTCGTCGGCGTACCGGGTGGGCGCGGGCCTGGTCAACCTTGCCACACCCCAGGGCATCAACGCCATCCTGGCGACAAAGCTCACCGAGGCCATTTACTTGCCTCTGGGAGAAACCCCCGGAGGCGGTGTGAGCAAGGACGCGCTGGGGGATTTGCGGGAAGCCTTGGGCGGCTACGACACGCTCCTCGCCGGCTGCGGCATGGGCCAGGAGGAGGAGTCCTGCGCCTTGCTCAGCAGCTTCGTGCTGGACACGCCCGCAATGGCAAGCAAGTCCGTGGTGCTGGACGCCGACGCCCTGAACGCCCTGGCCCAAGTGCAAGACTGGCCTTCACGTTTGAAGGCCAGGGCGGTGCTGACGCCCCACGCAGGGGAGATGGCCCGGCTGCTCGCCAGCGACACAGCCCGCGTGCAGAGCAACCGGCTTGCCGTGGTGCGTGAGGCTGCCGGGCGATGGGGCCAGGTGATAGTTCTGAAGGGGGCGTACACGCTCGTCGCCGCTCCCGACGGGACAGTGCGACTCAACCCCTTTGCCAACCCGGCCATGTCCACCGCGGGCACGGGCGACGTGCTGGCGGGGGCGATTGGCGGGCTGCTGGCCCAGGGCCTAGCCCCCTACGATGCTGCGACCTGCGCCGTGTACCTGCACGCCGCCGCCGGCGAAGCCCTGCGCTCCCTGTTCGGCGACGCAGGCATGTTGGCCAGCGACCTGCTGCCGGAGTTGCCAAAGCAAATACGAACGCTTATGCAGCGCCAAGGCTAGGCAGTCACGATCAGTTTCCCCACCATGCCCGCTTCCTTATGGCCTGGCAACGTGCAGTAGACTTCGTAGGTGCCGGGATGCGTAGGCGTGAATACCACCGATGCTTTCGCCCCAGGCAGCGTGTGAACAGCTACCTCTGCTTCCCCATGTCCACCTGCTGCCCCCTCATGCGCACTTTCCGCTTTTTCCACGTCCGCTGGAATGCCTGCAACTTTCAGGTCGTGCTCCAGGCCGCCGTTGTTCTCCAGTGTCAACGTCACCTTGTGGGAAACAGGCACTTCTATGCGGTCTTGGGAAAAGCCCAGACGGCTCGTCTCCACGACTCCCAGGGTTACTTGAACGAATTCAGGATGCCCGTCGTTGTGCGCCTTGGCATCATTGCCGGAACTGCCTGATCCGCATCCAACCAGCAACAACAAGAGAAGCATCCCCAAAGCCACGCCCCCGAACCCATGCCGTTTGCCTGTTAGCCCGAGGCTGCGTACCATAGATGCGCCTCCTTCATGCTGAAGTGTGACATATTTCACAAATACAGTATACAAGATGTTGATTTCTGTAGCATAGGGGGCTTTCCCGCTCTCGTACGGCATTCCACCTGCTATAATAGGCTCCGCCATTCAGGAGACTCTTTGTAAAGCCATGCTGCTTGCTATTGACATCGGCAATACCAACATCAATTTGGGCGTCTTCCAGGGCGAGACGCTGAAGGCTACGTGGCGTCTCGCCACGGACGGACGCCGGATGCCGGACGAATATGCCCTCACGCTGCTGAACCTTCTGCCCATGCGCGGCGTCTCCCTGTCCGACGTGAGCGACGTGGCTATCTGCAGCGTGGTCCCGCCGCTGACCCAAGTCTTCACTGAGCTGTGTGAAAGCTACTTGCGGCCCAAACCTCTGGTGGTCGGCGCGGGGGTTCGCACCGGCATCAAGGTGCTGTACGAAAGCCCCAGGGACGTGGGTGCGGACCGTATCGTCAACGCCGCTGCAGGCTATCGTTCCTACGGCGGCCCGCTCATCATCGTGGACTTCGGCACGCCCACCGTGTTTGACGCCATCACCGCCAATGCCGAGTATTTGGGCGGGGCCATCGCCCCCGGGCCGCGCGTTGCCGCGGAGTCACTGTTTACCAACACTTCCCAGCTCCGGCGCGTGGAGCTGGCGGCCCCGCCGTCCGCCATTGCGCGCAACACCGTCCACGCCATCCAGTCGGGTGTATTCCTGGGCCACGTGGACATGGTGGAAGGCATGGTGCGGCGCTTCAAGCGGGAGCTTGGGCAGGAGTCCAAAGTCCTTGCCACCGGCTCCATCGCCCAAGCCATTGCCAAAGAGACTACTGTGTTTGACGCCATCAGCATGGACCTGACGCTCATCGGCCTGCGTCTCATCTATGAAATGAATCTGGAGCACCGTCAGGCGAAGGTGTCCGCCGACTGACGCCTTGATGTCTCAGTTGACAGGGTGACTTACGTTGTCATTCTCTGGGGGTCTCGTGGAACTGGGATGACTAACAAATCTGCTGCCAGGAGAGATTCATTCGCGATGCTTCGCTCGCTCAGAATCATTCATGCCCATAGTCATGGGCACGCGTACCGATGAAAATAGAGGTGTTTTTCATCATGGCCGCTTGACCTCATTCCTGTAGTCCTCTCTCTGCTCCGGGGAGAGGACAGGGCGCAAGCCTTGCGCCCCTACGCACAGACGACGGCCAACACCCCTATTTTCGTAGCAATGACAGAATAGAAGGCCCTTGTGACAAGTGTAATACCCTAATGACCGAGGCAAAGTGACCGATGCTCCTTGCCATAGACATTGGTAACACTAACGTGAAGTTGGTGCTCTTCAACGGCGGAGCGCAGCACGCCATGTGGCGTCTTGCCACGGACGCCCGACTTATGCCCGACGAGTATGAGTTGGCGGTGGTCAGCCTCCTCGCCCTGGGCAAGGTTGCGCCGGCAGACATTAAGGCCGTGGTGCTGTGCAGCGTTGTGCCAGCCCTCACCTCCGTCTTTAGTGAGGTGTGCGAGCAGGCATTTCACGTCAGCCCGCTCATCGTCGGCGCAGGGGTGCGCACGGGCATCCGGGTGCTGACGGATGATCCCCGCTCGGTGGGGGCGGACCGCATCGTGGACGCCGCCGCTGCCTACCACTTGTACGGCGGGCCGGTCATCGTTGTGGACTGCGGCACCGCCACTGTGCTCAACGGCATTACCGCGGATGCAGAGTTCATTGGCGGGGCCATTGCCCCCGGCCTGCGCTCTTCCGCCGACGCGCTGCTGGGCGCAACGTCTCAGTTGCGCGGCGTAGAGCTGACTGCGCCGGCCAACGCCATCGGCAGAAACCTTAGCCAGTCCATGCAATCCGGCCTGGTGTACAGCCACGTGGACATGATTGAGGGCATGGTCCGCCGCTTCAAACGGGAGCTTGGCGAGCAGGCCAAAGTCATCGCCACCGGCGGTTTTGCCGGTCTGGTGGCGAGCCATACCAAGGTCTTTGACGAGGTGAACAGCGAGTTGACCCTGCAGGGCCTTCGCTGGATTTATGAGTTGAACCAGCACGGGGAGGGTAGCCCATGAAAAGCCCGCTGGAACACAAGCGTATCGTCCTGGGAGTTTCCGGTAGTATTGCCTGCTACAAGGCCGTTGACTTGTGCAGCAAGCTCAAGCAGGCCGGGGCCGAGATTGACGTCATACTTACCCACGGCGCGTCGGAGTTCGTGACGCCATTGACCTTCCGCAGTATCACCCACCGGCCCGTGATCACCGATACCTTTGACGCAAACTCGGAGCTGAGCGTGGAGCACGTGGCGCTGGCGGAGCGCGCCGACATCGTGGTCATTGCCCCTGCGACGGCGCACACCATCGCCAAGCTGGCCCAGGGCATGGCGGATGACCCCCTGACCACCACGGTGCTGGCTACCGCCGCGCCGGTGCTGGTGGCCCCCGCTATGGACGCCCACATGTACGAGCATCCCGCTGTGAAAGCCAACCTGGAGACACTAAAGAGCCGGGGTGTGGTAATCGTCGGCCCGGAGCGCGGGCGGCTGGCCTCCGGCCTGTGGGGCTGGGGCCGTCTGACCGAGCCGACGGACCTGGTGGGCCACATCTGCGCCGTGCTTGGCCGCAAAGGCGACCTGGCCAACCGCACCATCGTCGTCAGCGCAGGCGGCACGATGGAGCCGATAGACCCCGTGCGCGTCATCTCCAACCGCTCCTCCGGCAAGATGGGCTATGCCATTGCCGAGGCCGCCCGCGACCGGGGCGCACACGCCGTGCTCATCACCACGCCGACCACCAACGCGCTGCCCAACCCGCCCACAGTGGACATGAAAGTGGTGGAGTCCGTCGCTCAAATGCGCGACGCCGTGCTTGCCGCCTGCGAGGAGGCCGATTGCCTCATCATGGCCGCCGCCGTCAGCGACTTCCGTGTGGAGCACGCATCGGACCAGAAGATCAAGAAGTCGGACGTGGGCGGAAGCAATGCGGGTGGCTTGACGCTGCACCTGGTGGAGAACGCGGACTTCTTCCCGGAGGTGCCGGACTCCGTCATCAAAGTGGGCTTTGCCGCGGAGAGCCAGGACCTCATGACGAATGCCCACAAGAAGATCGTGAAGAAGGGGCTGGAGTTCATCGTCGCCAACGACATCACCCTGGAAGGCGCCGGCTTTGGCGTGGACACCAACAAGGTGACGTTGCTGGACAAAGACGGCGGTATTCTGGACCTGCCCATGATGACCAAGTACGAGGTTGCCCACCACATCCTGGACAAGGTGGTAGAGGTGATAAAGCGGAGGGGATAGGAGTAACTACCACAGCAAGTAGTAACCGCTTGTGGGGAACGAAATGAACCGGCTAGCGTTTCCGATAGCACTTAGATTCGAACAACAGGCAGAACGTTACGCTCGGAAGTTAAGGCGTAACGGCGAAGCCATAGAGGGCACAAAATGCTGGTATAGCCATGCTTCGCTCATCGACCAGGGAGCGACCCGGGCATTTATTGGCATAAATCCTGGGCTAGCATATCCAGGTGAGGTGACCGACCAGAAACGTAAGGGATACTTCAAAGCTCCCTACACGCAGGCGGGGTACAACGCATGGCTGGATCAAAAATGGGGGCCTCCAAACGGGCCAACGCATCAGGCCGCAGGTCAGCGTACATTTCAAATCATGTTTGGCCGAACCTGGATGGAGGCTCTTCGCGCCACAGCCTGTTTCAATGTCTCTCCGTTTCCGACCAAGAGCATTTCGGATCTGCCAGAAGATGCGTGGAACTGGAGCGTTATCTGGTTTAGGCAGGTGCTTGAACAAGTCAATCCAAAACTATTGCTATGCAACGGCAATAGCGAAACGCAATCTCCTTGGTCAGTAGTATCTTCTGCTTACCGGCTGCGCCTTGTACGAACGATTGATATTGGGGCTAGGGCTTCTGTCAAGGACGGATTCCTTCAAACAGGGCCATTGAAGGAGTGCCGTGTGATAGGATTGCCGCTTCTCAGCAGGTTTAAGCGAGAGCGCCTATTTGACGGTCTTAAGGAATTGGGGCCGTATGTGTAGACCCGTCAGGCTTTCGCGAAACGACACCAACAGCTATTTGATGCTATGCTGAAATCCGTATAATGGAAACAGGAAAATGGCGTATAGAGTTTTACCTGGACGAGGCCGGCAGGGACCCCGTCGGAGAGTTCCTGAGCAGCCTGGACGCTAAGACTCAGGCGCGGTTCATTCGTTCCATTGAGCTCCTCCGAGAGCGCAACATCCAGGCGCGGGAGCCGTTGGTCCGCCACCTGGAAGGAAAACTCTGGGAGCTACGCCAGGAAAGCCAGACAAATATCTACCGGCTCATTTACGTCTTCGCCAGTGGCCGCCGCATCCTTTTCTTGCATGGCTTTCAGAAGAAGACACAGAGGACGCCACGAAGCGAGATAGAGACGGCGCAGCGCCGCTTTGCAATACTCCTCGCGCGTGAAGGGGGTGAACAAGAATGAAGGTAGAAAAGCAAGAAAAGGTTACAGAAGGCGAACACGCCTACGAAGCCTGGCGCAACGACTTCTTTGCCAAGCCTGAGAATCAGGCCCTCTATGAGCAAGAAGCTCCTAAGGTGGATCTCTGGTTGCAATTGGTTGAAGCGCGCCAGGCGGCAGGTCTCACTCAGGTGGAGGTCGCCAAGCGGCTCGGCGTCTCTCAGGCTCAAGTCGCACGTATCGAGAAGCGCGGGTATGACGCGTATACGCTAAATACCCTTCGCCGTTATGTGCAGGCGTTGGGTGAGGAGTTCTCTCTTGAGGTGAAAGTCCGCCAGGAGAAGCAAGATACTGCTTTTGCGGAAGTCTCATAACATGAGCTGATGGCAATCTTCTTATGGCAGCCTGCCCCTCATGACCCAGTATGAGGTTGCTCACCACATCCTGGACAAGGTTTGGTAGAGGTGCTGAGGCGGAGGGGGTAACAAACTGTTTCAGTAAAAGAGATAGGGGCGAGTCTACGACTCGCCCCTATCTCTTTTACTTTTCTATGCCGCTGCTCCGTGGCATTTCTTGTACTTCTTGCCGCTGCCGCAGTAGCAGGGGTCGTTGCGGCCCAGCTTGCGCGCGCCGTCCGGCGGCGTCTGCAACTGCTGCTGGCGGGTGTTGCCCAACGCCTTGGCCATCACCGTGTTGTTGGTGGACGTAGATGTGGTGATGCCGGTAATCCTAATGGTGGGCGAAGCCTGCTTGCCGTCTGCGGCCGATGCCGGCGTGCCGGGTGGGAGATTCACGGCGGGCGCAGGCCTGTTGGCGGCGGGTTGCTGTCCCGGCTGGGCCGGTACCAGGTGGAAGATCATGTTCACGATGTCGTGCTGGATGCGTTCCAGCAGGTCATCAAAGAACTCCTTGGCCTCTTTCTTGTACATCACCAGGGGGTCACGCTGGCCGTAGGCTTGCAGCCCAATGCTCTCGCGCAGGTTCTGCATGGCGGTCAGGTGCTCCACCCAGAGGGAGTCAATGACACGGAGCATCACTGCGCGTTCCAACGCCCGCATGTTCTCCGGGCCGATCTGCGTCTCTCGCTCCTCGTACAGCGACTCCGCCCTGTCCACTGCGGCGTCTTGGATCTCCTCCGCTGTCATCTGGGCCAGTTCGTCTTTTTCCATCTCCGGCGGCAGAGGCATGATTTGCAGCAAGGCCGCAGATAGGGCGTCCATGTCCCATTTCTCACGGTCCTTGTCCCCTGCGCCGGCGGCGACGATGCCGGCGATCTCCTGATTCACCATTCCCAGGACGTTGGCCTTAAGGTCAGCCCCTTCAATGATCTTGCGGCGCTCGGTGTAGATGACGCTGCGGTGCAGGTTGACCACGTCGTCGTAGTCTACCAGGTGTTTGCGGATGTCAAAGTTGTAAGCCTCCACCTTCACCTGGGACTGGCCGATGGCCTTGGTCACCAGGCCCGATTGCAGGGGGGAGTCCTCCTCAAGGCCAAAGCGGTCCATGAGGCCCTTTATGCGGTCGCCGCCGAAGCGCCGCATCAGCTCGTCCTCCAGGGAAACGTAGAAGCGGGACGTGCCCGGGTCGCCCTGACGTCCTGCGCGGCCTCGGAGCTGGTTGTCAATGCGGCGGGACTCGTGACGCTCCGTGCCCAGGATGTACAGACCACCCAGCTCAATCACCTTGTGGTGCTCCTCGGCCCACTCCTTTGGATCACGCCCGTCCGGCGAGCCGCCCAGCACGATGTCCGTACCGCGCCCCGCCATGTTGGTTGCCACGGTGACCGCGCCCAGGCGGCCCGCTTCGGCGATAATGGCCGCCTCCCGCTCGTGCTGCTTGGCGTTCAGCACGTGATGGGGCACGCCCCGGCGCTTCAGCACGTCGCTCAGGCGCTCCGACGACTCAATAGACGTGGTGCCCACCAGAACGGGGCGGCGCTGCTTGTACAGCTCCTCTAACTCGTCTGCCGTTGCTTTGAACTTGGCCTTCTCCGTCTGGTAGACCAGGTCGTTCTGGTCTTCGCGGACCATGGGACTGTGCGTGGGAATAATGACCACGTCCAGCTTGTAGATCTTGAAGAACTCTTCCGCTTCCGTCGCCGCGGTGCCGGTCATGCCCGCCAGCTTTTGGTACATGCGGAAGTAGTTTTGCAGGGTAATGGTGGCGTAGGTGATGGTCTCTTGCTGGACTTTAACGTTTTCCTTAGCTTCAATTGCCTGGTGCAGGCCCTCGGAGTAGCGGCGACCCGGCATCAGGCGGCCTGTGAACTCGTCTACGATGACTACTTCGCCCTGGGCGTCTACGATGTAGTCCTTGTCCCGCTTGTACACGGCGTGGGCGCGCAGGGCGTTTTCCACAAAGTGGGTCAACCCGTAGTTCGTAGCGTCGTACAGGTTGGGGACATTCAGCCACTTCTCCACCTTGGAGGTGCCTTCGTCTGTGAGGATGGCGGTGCGCTCCTTCTCCTCCACCACGTAGTCCTCTTCCTCCTCCAGCCGCGTCACCACTTTTGCCATAGTCTCGTACATCTTGGTGGACTGCTGGGCCGGGCCGCTGATGATGAGGGGCGTCCGCGCCTCGTCAATGAGGATGTTGTCCACCTCGTCCACGATGGCGAAGTGCAGGTCCCGTTGCACCAGGTGGTCTTTGCTGCCCACCATGTTGTCCCGCAGGTAGTCAAAACCAAACTCGTTGTTGGTGCCGTAGGTGATGTCCGCCGCATAGGCCTCCCTGCGGTTCACCCGGCGCAGGTTGCGCAGCGTGGGGTTTTCGGCCTCTGCCGTGGGGTCATATTGGAACGAGGCCTCGTGCTGGAGGCAACCTACCGTCAAGCCAAGGAGGTGGAAGATAGCGCCCATCCACTGGGCGTCGCGTTTTGCCAGGTAATCGTTGACCGTCACCAGGTGGACGCCCTTGCCTTCCAGGGCATTGAGGTACAGGGGCAGCGTGGCTACCAGTGTTTTGCCTTCGCCCGTCCTCATCTCGGCGATGTCCCCCTGGTGGAGCACCATGCCGCCCAGGAGCTGCACGTCGTAGTGCCGCTGGCCGATGGCGCGCTGTGCGGCCTCGCGCACTGCGGCAAAGGCTTCGGGCAGCAGGTCGTCCACGGTCTCGCCCTGCTCCAGGCGCTCCCTGAAGTCCTTCGTCGCGGCTTGCAACTCATCGTTGGACAGGCGCTGGAACTCCGGCTCCAGGGCGTTGATGTCGTCAACGTTCTTTTGCAGGCGCTTCAGCGCCTTTTCGTTGGAATTGAACAACCCGCCCAAAAGGGATGTAACCATAGTCAGTTCCTGTCTTGAGCAATAGCGCACCCATGCACTAATCGTCTGCTTTGATATGGAGATCCTTGAGGATTTTTTGCACGGTCCCTGTGGGGATTTCCCCTTTATGCCTGGGAACGATGGTCCGCAAAGCAGTGTCAGGGCGCCCCAAACTTCGTGCGGGCTTCCTTCCCTGTACATCAGAGCGCCGTGCCGTTTCAATAATCTAATTAATTCCCATTATCTCACGCAGGTACCGCCACTGGGATGATGGTGATAACCAGCGACCCATGAGTTTCTGCCATCTCTGGCAGCGGCAGTCCGCGTTCTTTGGAAACCTGAATGTACAGAACGATTGCTTCCTGAATGTCGGTCAGGACTTCTTCTAAGGTGTCGCCATCCACAAAGCTGCCGGGAAGGATGGTGCATTCGGCGCGGTAGCCGGCACCCTCCACGGTGCTGATCTGCACGGGCATGGCGTAGGTTTTTGTAGCAGTCATCTTCTTCATCCCCTCTGCTCTGCCGACGCTCAGAAACTCTTGCGTTCCCTTTTCCTTATGTGCCCCTATTCAACGAAAGGGAGATTGAGTTTGGGGGACACCCCGGCCTTGCACGGAAAGTACTCCAAAAGTCCTTTTTCGGCCTTGCCCCCTGGCCCCCTCGCCTTCGGCGGGGGGAGAGAAATGTATCTTCCCGATTCCATCGGGACAGACCCCCGGTGGAACTCGCGTTCCCTGCACCTTCCTAGGTTTTCGTGCAAAGTTGGGACACCCCCAAACCCCCGGCGGGGCTTTACCGCTGCACCCTGGACTCCCTAGCACTTTAGGACACTATGGGTCAAACATTGCGCCTACGGAAAGCCCGCTGTGGATGCGCTGGATGGCTTCTCCCAGCAGCGGCGCTACCGAGAGCACGGTGACCTTGCCGTTGCGCTTGCCGTCCGCCAAGGGGAGGGTGTCCGTTACCACCAGCTCCTTAAGGCTGCTGGCGGCGATCCGTTGCGTCGCGCCGCCGGAAAAGAGGGCGTGGGTGCAGCAGGCGTACAATTCCCTGGCCCCCTGCAAGTCCAGCTCCTTGGCGGCGCTGACTATAGACCCACCCGTGTCTATTTCGTCATCCACCAGGATCGCAATCTTGCCTTTCACGTCGCCGATGACGTTCAGCGCTTCGGTCCGGTCGTTGTTTCCCAGCCTGCGTTTTTCAATGATGGCAAGGGGCGAATTGAGGCGGGCCGCCACGTTCCTGGCGCGTTTGGTGGCGCCGATGTCCGTCGCCACGACTACAACGTCGCCCAGTTCCTTGTCCTGAAAGTACCGAGTCAGGATGGGCAGCGCCGTCAGCTCGTCCACGGGGATGTTGAAGAAGCCCTGGATCTGTCCGGCGTGCAGGTCTATGGTGAGGAGTCGGTCTGCTCCGGCGGTGGTCAGCAGGTCTGCGATGAGCCGCGCAGTAATAGGAACGCGGGGCTGGTCCTTTTTGTCGGTGCGCCCGTAGGCGTAGTACGGGACCACCGCGGTGATGCGCCCTGCGGAGGCCCGCTTGGCGGCGTCTATCATGATGAGCAGTTCCATGATCTTGTCGTTCACGGGGTAGCTGAAGGGCTGGACCAGGAACACGTCTCGCTGGCGGATGTTCTCCGTGAACTGCACAAAGGTGTTGTCGTTTGCGAACTTAAAGACGTTGATGTCGCCGGTCGGGATGCTCAGGTACTCGCAAATGGAGCGGGCGAGTTCGGGGTGAGCGGTCCCGCTGAACACGCGCAATTCGTCAAAGGAAGGCATTAGCGACCTCTATAGTTGGGCTTTCGCTTCTCCCGGGACGCCGTAACGCCCTCCCGGTGGTCTTGCGAAGTAAGGGTGATGGTCTCCGCTGCGGCTGCCATGTGCATGGCCGTTTCCAGATCAAACTCCAGCCCTTTATACAGCATGAGCTTGGACAATCGGATGGCAATGGGCGGCCCCTGGGCAATGCGCCCTGCCATGTCCATAGTAAAGGATTCCAGCTTGTCCGGCTCAACCAGTTGGTTCAGCAGGCCGTAGCGATGGGCCTCCTCCGCCTCTATGAAATCGCCGGTGAACAGCAGCTCCGCCGCCTTGCCAACGCTGCCCAGCGCTCGCGCGTAGAGCCAGGTGCCGCCGTAGCCGGGGAACAGGCCGATGCGCACAAAGGCCACCATGAACCGCGCCGCCGGCGAACCGATGCGGATGTCGCAGGCGCACGCCAGGTCAAACCCTGCGCCCACGGCCACGCCGTTCACCATGGCGATGGTGGGCTTCTCCATGCGCTGCAGGCCCAGGATCAGCCGTTGGGCCGTGCGGAATCCCCGACGGATCTCCTCGGCGCTGCGCTCCCCGGAGTGCGGGCCTTGCTCGCCGCCGCCGCCGGCCATGCCGCCGGTGTCCGCGCCGGAGCAGAAGCCGCGCCCTGCGCCGGTGAGCACCAGCACCCGCACGTCGTCGTCGGAAGCCACGTCTTCCACGGCAGCCGCCAAGTCCAGGCCCATCTGGCGGTTGATGGCGTTCAGACGCTCCGGGCGGTTCAGCGTCAGCTTGGCAATGTGTGTTTCCGGGTCTTTTTCCAGGACAACGGTCTCATAGGTGGGCATAGCGGCCTCGCCTGCTTTACTTCCTGCTAGGCGATTATAGCATACGGCTTGTGGGTGCTCCGTTCCAAGAAAGCGGCAAAACGCTCATCATCGGCATCCTTGGAAAAGGAGCGAGATGAGGGTAAACCAACCATGCTCTCCCGTTGCCCTTCATGGTTTGCATTTGTTGCAGCGCTGGGTGGGCGACGACATCCTGGTGCGCGCATCAGTGACTGCTTATTTCATACTCCCGCCAGGGCAATTTGGCACTGCCCTGAATAACCGACCGGCCATTGGCTGAACACCTTATCCCAGGGCCATGACTCTTCGCATTTTGGCCTGGGTGCGCTAGTATGGCGGGGTGCACAACGCGACAGGAACGGCACATGATAAAACACAGGAGGTACTCCCTATGCCTATGACCAGTGCCATCGCCGAACGGGTGCTCCAGGCCGCCAAGGCACGAGCGGTGGAGATGAAACTGAACGTGGCCATCGCCGTAGTAGATGCGCGGGGCGATCTGTGGGCTCAGGTGCGGCTGGACGGCTGCCGTTGGACCGTATCCGAGGTGTGCCAGGGCAAGGCGTTCGCCGCTGCGACCTTCGGCAGGCCCTCGGGCGAACTGACCGCCAACGCCGATAGCCCGGTGATGCGTTCCGTTTTCGCTTCCCAGGGTGGGCGTTTCATTCCCCAGCAGGGCGCAGTGCCCTTGTTCCAGGACGGGCAGGTCATTGGCGGCGTGGGCGTCAGCGGCGCGGCCTCCGCCCAGGACGAGGAGTGCGCCATGGTTGGCGCTATGGCGCTGTAAGGTTGCCAGGCGGTTCTGGTGCTCCGCTTTGGTAAAAGGGGCCGTGTTGCGGTTATGCCGCAACACGGCCCCTTTTATCTATTGCGTGGGAGATTCTTATGGGCGAGACCGTCAAGAATAAGGTGCTGACACGCAGTGGCGTTCTGTTATTCGGCTGAACAGTGTTCTCCTGGGTGCGGCATCAAAGTGGCGACCAGACTTGGGCGAGGCATGCCTCGCCCCTACAGGCGTTTTTCTCGCAGGCGCTGGGGAAAACGAAAAATCCCTGGCTGATACTGACGAGCGAGGCACAGAGGCACTCACTCCTGGGCAAAAGGGACTCGGCCCAACTCTAATACTTCAGCAGGCTGAAGATGTCCTGGCCGGGCAGAGCGTTACGCCCGTTGAGGAAGCCAAGCTCCATGAGCAGGGCGAGGCCGGCGATGTGCGCGCCGGATTGTTCGGCCAGGCGGCAGGCTGCGGCCATGGTGCCGCCGGTTGCCAGCACGTCGTCTACGATGACGACGCTTGCCCCAGGCTTCACGGCGTCCTCGTGGACCTCAATGGTGTCGGTGCCGTACTCCAGAGCGTAGGAAACGCCGTTGGTGCGGAAGGGCAGCTTGCCCTTCTTGCGGATGGGGACCAGGGACGCGCCCATTTTGTAGGCCAAGGCCGAGCCGAGGAGGAAGCCGCGCGCTTCTATGGAGAGGATGGCGTCCACGCGGCGGTTGCTGAAGTGGCCGGCCATCTGGTCAATGACGTAGCGAAAAGCCTGGGGGTTTTGCAGCAGGGGAGTGATGTCTTTGAAGACGACGCCAGGCTGAGGAAAGTCTGGGATATTCCGGATATAGGGTTGCAGGTCCATGAATCCTCCGCAATGTTGTCTGGGGTGTGATGAGAGCGGCGCGGCCCTTATTAACCCTTTACCGTGGTCTTGGCATCCACTTTGACCTCGATTTCACCTACAACGACGTGGTCAAAATGGGAGAGTTGCAAGTCTTGTAGATCATCGTCAGAGGCGTCTTCAAGGTGTAATGCTAAGGCTTCTTGTGCGTTCTTAAGAGCCTCTGCTGCGGTGTCCCCACCCGTGACACAACCTGGAAACAAAGGGAAGTACACAGCATAGGTCCCGCTATCAGGGTCGGGCAGAAGAATTACCGTTACTTTTGAGGCTTTCATCACAGGATCTCCTTGGCTTTTGCTTCAAACTCAGACCGGGTCATTCTGTTTGCTTCAAGACGAGGCTGAACTCAACTGCATTCAATTCCCGCCGTCTCAGGGGAATGGTCATCCGCCCACCGGCTCCTGGCTGAACGAGCCTCGCATGGTCTCCCTTCGTCCTTACCCAAACCCAGCCCAGGCTTTCCATTACTTTGATGATCTCTTCGGGTCTATAGAGCTTGGGCATGGCAATACAGCGCTTTACTCCAATTGCACCAGCGGGTCGCCGGCGGCGACGTTCTGGCCGGGACGGATGAAGACGGCCCGGACGATGCCGTTGTGGGAGAAGAGGACGCTTTGCTCCATCTTCATGGTCTCCAGGACGCACAATTCCCGGCCAGGCTCTACGGTATCCCACACCTTCACGGCGATGGACACGATGCGCCCCGGCATGGGGCAGCGGACGATACGCTCGTCCTCCTGGGTGATGCCGGTCAAGCCAACGGTCTTCCGGGAAGGGGTGGGGCTGGGACGCGAGGAACGCACCGGGAGCGAGGCGGACTCTGTGTCCACTTCTACCAGAATCGTCTCGCCATCCACGACGATCTCAAAGGGATAGCCGGGCGGCTCTTCCACTTCAACGGTATGCCAGGTCTCATTGATCTTGACACGGAGCTGTTTTTTTACCAACGGTTGCCTCTCCCGCTCCAGGGGTTCATCTGGGACATGCGTCCGTAGCCCTTCCAGGGGCTGGCGGGCCTGTGCCCTGGCGCGCCCTGCCCAAAGAGGCTTCCAAGTGTGGCGGTGGCCAGCGCTGCCTTCTCCGCCTCGGTCAACGCTTGGACGGCGTTCATCTCATCTACAATCCTGCCCAGGGTGAGGGTGTTGTATGCGCCTTTCTTGAACTCTTCGTTGGCGAGGGCAGCCTGGACAAGGGGGATATTGTGGGTGATGCCGGGCAATTTGAAGTTGCTGAGGCCCTTGCTCAGAGTCTCTATGGCTTTGTTGCGGTCCTTTCCCCAAGCAATGACCTTGGCCATGAGGGAGTCATAGTGGGTGCTGATTTCGTAGCCGGGGAAAATAGCGCTGTCAATACGCAGATTCTTGTCTGTAGGCAGCTCAACGGAGTCCAGGCGGCCTGAAACGGGCAGCAAGGTCTTGGGGTCTTCCGGGTAGATGCGGGCTTCTATGGCGTGTCCCTTGCGCTTCACGCCGTCCTGCGCAAAGGGGAGAGGCTCGCCGGCGGCGATGCGGACTTGCAACTCCACCAGGTCCAGCCCGGTAATCATTTCGGTGATGGGGTGCTCCACCTGCAGGCGGGTGTTCATCTCCACGAAGTAGAAGTTGCCCTTCTGGTCCACCAGGAACTCAATCGTGCCCACGTTGGTGTAGCCGATGTGCTTCACCAAGGCCAGCGCCGCTTGATACATCCTGTTACGCTGGCCTTTGCCCAGCTTCACGGAGGGTGACTCTTCAATAACCTTCTGGTTGCGGCGCTGAACGGAACAGTCGCGTTCAAAAAGGTGGAGGGCATGGCCGTGGTGGTCAGCTACGATCTGTACCTCAATGTGGGACGGCGCTTCCAAGAACTTTTCCACGTAGACCTGGGCGCTGCCGAAGGCGCTTTGGGCGAGGGAACGGGCGCGACGCAGTGCGTCGGGCATCTCGTCCGGCGAATTGACGCGCCGAATGCCGATGCCGCCCCCGCCCTGGGAGGCCTTGACCATGACGGGAAAGCCGATTTCCATAGCTTTGCTGAGGGCGTCGGTGTCATTGACGGCGCCGGTGGTGCCTGGCAGCAGGGGCAGGCCGGCCTCTGCTGCCAGCCGGCGGGCCTCCGCCTTGTTTTTCATGCGCTCCATCGCCTCTACTGAAGGCCCAATGAACACGATGCCGTTGTCCCGGGAGGCGGCGGCGAAGCCGGTGTTTTCAGAGAGGAAGCCATAGCCTGGATGGACGGCGTTGGCTCCCGTGCGCAAGGCGGCGTCGATGATGTTGCCGGCGTTGAGGTAGCTTTCCGCAGCCGGCGACGGGCCGATGCGCACCGATTCGTCCGCTTGCTGGACGTGTAACGCACCGGCATCGGCGTCGGAAAAGACGGCCACGGTCTTGATGCCCAGACGGTGGCAGGTGCGAATGATGCGGCAGGCGATCTCGCCCCGGTTGGCGATGAGCACTTTGCCGAACAGCGGGTTCGTTTTCTTCTTACGGGGCATGACTCACCTCTTCTTCTTCGTGCCGAGCGTTGCCCCCAATGTCCTTCATGGAGCGAACGCTGGTCGTTCCCACCTGTTTGCCCTGGGGCGGGCGAACACACCGGTCCGCCCCTACGCATGGGACACCCTTACTGCTCCAAAGGAAACCACGGTTTCCTGCACTTTCCTAGGTTTTCATGCAAAGGTGGGCTGCCCCCTACCTCCGTCATGGGATTCTCGTAGACAGCCAATCTCTACGGGGCGTTCGTTTCACTCCGGGCCGATTGCTGCGCCACGGTGCGTAAAAAGGCGTTTGATCGCAGCTCCCGTTCCAGGGTGTGACGCAAGAGTGCGCTCACGTGGGCAGCTAGCTCCCGGTGCAAGGGGGGTCTGACTACCAGCCGTAGCGCCACAGGCAAGGGGTTTGATGCGAGATAGCGTAACACCTTTAGGGCGTCCACGGAAATGGGTGCGGAGTCCGCAAAGGAAGGTCTGCACCCTGGACACAGGGCGCCGCCCGCTGCTGGGCTGACGTAGTGGCTGCCGGCTTGGAGCCGCTCCTGGCACTGGACGCACTGGGTAAGCTGGGGCCCGAAGCCGCCCATGTCCAGCAAGCGCAGCTCGTAGTACCGTAGTGCCAGGTCGTGATCGGCGGGTGTTTCCAAGATGTGCAGCGTCTCCAACAGCAGGGCGTAGGCGGGCGGCATGGGCGCTTCCAGGGGGTGAAAGGCATCGGCAAGCTCTGCGAGATAGAGCGCCTTGGAAAGGGCCTTCAGGTCGGCTTTGAGAGTGATGAAGGGTTCCAGAGTTTCGGCGCCGGCGATGGTGGCGAGGCTCTGGCCCTGGCTGATGGTCAAGGTGACCCGAGTGAGGAGGTCTAGGTGGCCTCCCAGCTTGCTGGTGGTCTTGCGCACGCCCCTTGCGGAGACCTGGAGCTTGCCGTGGGCGGGCGTCAGGAGCGTCAGCAGGCGGTCGGACTCGCCGAGGTCCGCGGCGCGCAGGACGACGGCCTCGGTGTTAAAGGTGTGCGGGCGTGTCATGGACGCGCGGCCTACAGCGACTGCCGGCCCTGGAAGGCACGGGTGAGCGTTACCTGATCGGCGTACTCCAGGTCGCCGCCTACGGGCAGACCGCGGGCCAGCCGAGTAATCTTTGGCACAAAAGGGGTGAGCAGGCGATGAAGGTACATGGCGGTGGCCTCGCCTTCCAGGTTGGGATTAGTAGCCAGGACGATTTCCTGCACGCTGCCGTCCTTCAGCCGGACCAGAAGTTCGCGTATCTTCAGCTCCTCGGCGTTAATGCCGTTGATGGGCGAGATGACGCCGTGCAGGACGTGATACAGGCCCCTGAAGCAGTGAGTGCGCTCCAGGGCCAGCACGTCCAGAGGCTCTTCTATGACACAGATGATGGAGCGGTCGCGGGTAGGGTCAGTGCAGATGGGGCAGGGGTCGGCCTCGGTGAGATTCTGGCATTGGGAGCACAGGATGATCTGCTCTTTGACGGCGATGATGGCATCGGCCAGGGCGTGGGCGTCCTCCTCGGGCATACGCACGAGGTAGTAGGTGAGACGCTGGGCGGTCTTCGCGCCGATGCCTGGGAGCTTGTGCAGCTCCTGGATGAGGCGCGCAACGGGCGCAGCGGCGGGCAGGAAGTCGTTGGTGGTCATGGCGTGGCGTTGGCGTAGCGCTGCTGGATTTCCGTGTCAAAGGTTTTCAGGGGCATACCAAGTTCCTGGGAGAGGGCGGCCATGATGCTATCCGAACCTTTCAGGTGCAGAGGTAACCTGGCATTCATGGCAATTGCCGACTTGGCCCGTTCTTCATTGAGATCATAAAGTTTGATGGAACCTCTCATTTCCCACTCAGCAAACGTCTCATTAATGTGCAGTAATAAGGCGGACGCACGCGAGGAGCGTGGCACTTCTCTCAAAATCGTGGAACAGACTTCCACTAGTACCAGCCTAGGAATATGGCACCTATGAAGACCCTGGCGGAGTTCCTGAACAAGTGCAGAGGCTATGGGGTACTGCCCTTGCCTCCGCAGCCAATATCCTGCCCAATAACTGGAATCCACTACGAAGTCCGCCATTACCTTCGCTGTCTCCTTATGGCTTCAACGGCGTCAAGGTCTTTGGGCCAAACCTTGTTAATTTCCTCGGCTATTGCATCCCATCGGTCAAAGGGGTCTTTGATTGACCCTAGTTTGACACTGAGCATGAAGTCATCAAAGATAAGCCTTTCCTCGTCTGGGAGAGGCTTTGTACATTCCTCTACAGCCTGCTTGAAAGCGGCAAGTTGTTTGTTGCGGCGGGCCCTGGCGCGCCATTTGATGAAGGCTTTGGTAGCAACAGCTAGGTCTTCAATGGAGCTGCGTTTGAGGGCGGAAAGACCGAAGGCAACAGATGTGAGCGCCGCAGAGACGAAAAGTGTCTGGCCGTTGTCGGAGGACTTATGCCGCAGAGGGAAAGCCTGTTCCGCAGAGTCAAGAGCCGCCTGGCCTTTCCCTTGCGACAACAAAGGAGGCATTCTATACACCCAAACATCAGGATCATTGGGCCACTTGTCCTTGACCTTGTCAAGAACGGCCAATGCCTCTTCGAAACGTTCCATGTGGTGAAGCGTCAACCCAATATCCAAAAGGACAAACCTGTCATCACCTAGCCCAAGGGCCTCGTTCAGGACCTCAAGCGCCTTTGAGTATTCCTGTTGCCTTCTCCATATCAAGGCCATCCCCAGCTTGGAAAGGTAACCCGCTCCTTCTATATCCTTGAGCTTGCCTAGAGTAATGAAGCACGCCAATGCTTCCATATAGAGCCCTTTTCGCAGTGCTGCAATGGCCTTGGTGCGGAGCTCACGCTCACTAGGCAGGGCATCCTGACGTGGCGAGGCCAGGTAGTCCTCCAATCGGTCCACTATTGGAGACGTTGCAAGCAGCATACAGGCTTTCCTACATCAGTCCTGGGATCTTCATGCCGCCGGTGACCGAAGACATCTTCTGGTTCGCCATCTCCACCGCCTTGTCCATGGCGTCGTTGACTGCGGCCAGCACCATGTCCTCCAGCACAGAAACGTCCTGGGGGTCAACGGCTGCCGGGTCAATCTTGATGGAGGTGATGCGCTGCTTGCCGGTGGCGACGACCTTCACGGCGCCGCCGCCGGCCGATGCCTCCACGGTGGCGTGCTCCAACTCTTCCTGCATCTTCACCAGGCGCTGCTGAAGCTGTTGGGCCTGCTTGAGCATATTCCTATTCATGGTACTCGTTCTCCTCGGTCTCTTCTATGATGCGGCCGCCCATGCTGAGCGCCGCCTGCACCAGGGGGCTGCGGTTGGCCTTGTCCGTTTTCTGCGTCCCCCCATTGGTGATGTCCAGGGTTGGCGCGCCGGACAGCCCAAAGACACGGGTAAAGGTCTCCTGGAACATGCGCTGGCCTTCGGGCGTGTCCATCTCCTCGCGGAAGCGGTCCATGTTGGAAACGGTCTTGAACTCCAGGTGAAGGGTGTTGCCATCCAAGCGGTAGCTGCGGCAGTCCCTCAGCAGCGATCCGAGCACGAACCGACGGGCCTTCTGTTTGCCAAGCGCCCGCAGGAGGTCGCTCCACTGGGCGTGGAGGCGCTGGTCCGGCGTGGCGTTTTCAGGAAGCGGGGCCACTGGTTGGGCGCTTGCGGGCGCCGGCGACTGGTACGCGGGCCTGGAAACAGGCTGGCCTATGGGAGCCTGAGCCGGGCGCTCCTGGCGGGCCGCGGGTTGGGGCGACGGCTGCCGCGCCTGCGGTTGGGCAGGCATGGGCTGACGCACTGGGGCGCGAGTGTCCACCGCCGGGCGCTCTGCAATCGCAGGCGCATGGCTTTGCGGCTGCGATTGGGGCTGCTGTGTGACGATTTGGCCCTGGGTTGACTCTATGATGGCTAGCTCTAAGGACAGGGTAGGGGGGGCCTCCGGACGGAAAGTGACTTGCCCCAACTGCCGGAGCGCCTGCAGGAGGCGCTCCATAGGGACCGCCTGCAAGAGTTGGGATTGCTCTTTAGTGGCGCCGGACTGGAAGCTGGCCAACGCGCCTGCCCCGGCTTTGGTCAGCAGCAGGTCGCGCACGTCCTCCACCATCTGGCGGTGCAACTGGCGCAAGTTTGCGCCGGTGGCGGCGATGGCGCTGAGGGTGGCAAGGGCCTCGGGAGTTTGGCCGCGCAAGGTCTGGCTTACGAGCTGGCGGACGCGCTCGTCGTCGGTGAGGCCCAGGAGGAGATGCACTTGCTCCTGGGTAAGGGGGCTGCCGAAGGCGGTGACGGCCTGCTCCAGGACGCTCTCGGCGTCGCGCATGGAGCCGTCGGCGTTGCGGGCGATGGCCCGTAAGGCGGCGGGATCGGCCTGGATGCCTTCCGCCTCGCAGATTCGCGCCAGGTTCTGAGCAGTAGCCTCCATGCCAATGCGCTTGAAATCATATCGCTGGCAGCGGGAGACGATGGTGTCCTTGAGCTTTTGTTGGTCGGTTGTCGCAAGGATGAAGATGACGTGGGGAGGCGGCTCTTCTAGAGTCTTCAGCAGAGCGGTCTCGGCGTCGGCGGTCAGCATATGAGCTTCGTCCAGCACGTAGACCTTGTATTTGCCCTCGGAGGGTGAATAACGCATGCGCTCCAGAAGGTCGCGCATGTCCTCAATGCGGCGGTTGCTGGCAGCGTCAATCTCAACCAAGTCAAGGAAGCGCCCCTCGTTGACGGCGACGCACATTCGGCACTGGTCGCACGGCTCGCCGTCCTGGGGCGCAAGGCAGTTGACGGCCTTGGCCAGAATGCGGGCGGTGCTTGTCTTGCCGGTGCCCCGGGAGCCGCAGAAGAGGTAGGCGTGGGCAATGCGGTTGCGGGCGATGGCCTGCTTCAGGGTGCGCGCCACGGCCTCCTGGCCGATCAGGTCTTCAAAGCGCTTGGGCCGCCACTTGCGGTAGTAGACCTGGTTGGTCATAGGCGTGGGTCCCGGATGCCAAGCTGGGAGAGGGCGGCGCGCTCGTGGGCCTGCATGGCCTGCTCTTCCTGGGGTTCCGCATGGTCGTACCCAAGCAGGTGCAGCACGCCGTGGGTGATGAGCAAGGCCAACTCGTCCTGGGCGGAATGGCCGGCGGCCTGGGCCTGGCGCTGGCACTGGGGGTAGGAGACGATGACCTCGCCGGCGAAGCCTTGCTCGGCTTCCGGCGCGGACACGAAGGACACATCCTCAACGATAGGCACAGGGCCGTCGCCCTCGTACTCGCCGGGGTGGTCAAAGGCGAAGGCAAGCACGTCGGTGACCTCGTCCACGCCGCGATACTCTAGGTTCAGCGCACGGACGGTGTCGTCGCCGGCGATGGTGAGGCTGAGGGCGCGGTACACCGGCTCGCCGACGGCAGCGTTGGCCTGGCCCTGGGCAAGGGCCTGCTGGGCCACGCGGCGCAGCCAAGGGACGGCGGCCTGCTTGCGGTAGGCAGGGAAGACGTTGACCTGGATGCGGCGTCCAGAGATGGTGGGTGCGGTCATGGGTTGATAATAGCACAGGGCAGGACGGGGGCGGAAGGAAGGGTGGCAGAGGAGTGCAGTTTGGTTGGGGCGACGTCTAAAGTACCCTGGCACTAAAGTGCCAGGTTTGGACCTAACCCCCCTGATCCCCCTTCCCGCATTGGGAAAGGGGAGGCAGTGTTCCCCTGCACGCGCGATAGGCAAAGCCGCTACCGACGCGGGGCGGCGCGTGGGTCGGTCACCTGGATTTTCAACGTGTCTTTGCCCACGCCGCCATCGTCGTCCTTTACGGTGATGGTGATAACGTAGAGGCCGGGCTTGGTGTACCTGTGCGTGCCGTAGACGACGCCACTGCTCATTTGGCCTGGGGTTACGGAGCCATCGCCCCAGCCAATGGTGGCCTTGTGGGTGTCTACGGCCCCTGGGTCAGCGAACGTTGCCAGGAGTTTGGTAAACGAGACGTTTGCAAGACTTGTGAAGTAGGGAATGCCGGAGACCACGGGGGCGACGTTGTCTATCTTGATGACGAGGGAGTCGGAGCCGCTGACCCTGTAGTTATCGGTAACGGTAACGACGACGGTGTAGACGCCATTGTCGGCGTAGACGTGGCTGGCGCTGATGGTGTGGGCCACTTCGTTCACTGCGCCGGGCGTCACAGCGCCGTCGCCCCAGCTAATGACAGCGGTGTGCGTGTCAAGCACGCCTGGGTCTTTGAATGTGGCCCCGCTGAGGGAGACCGCAGAGCCTTCCGAGCCGCCCAGGTCTGGCCCGGCGTTTACTGTGGGAGGCAGGTTCTTGGGCTTAGGCGTGGGTGTAACTGTAGGAGTGGGCGTCTTAGTCGGCGTAGGCGTAGGTGTTGCGGTTGGCGGTGGCGCAGGCGTAGCGGTCGGTGCCGCTGGTGTCGGCGGTGGTGTAAGCGTCGGTGGCACGGATGTTGGCGTAGGCGTGTGTATTGGCGGCGCGGGCGTAGGCGTGGATGTTGGCGGCGCAGGAGTTGACGTGGGCGTAGGTATTGGCAGGCCAGGCGTCGACGTAGGCGTAGCCGTTGGCAACAGCGTAGGCGTGGGCATTGGGGTCGGCAACGGCGTAGGCGTTGGCGTCGCAGTAAGTGTTCCTGTCGGCAGCGGCGTGGGTGTGGCCGTTGGCAATGGCGTGGGTGTTGCCGTTGCAGTCGGCATCGGTGTGGCCGTTGGCGTGGGTGTGGCTGTTGGCAATGGCGTAGGCGTGGGTGTAGCGGTAGGCGACGGTGTTGGCGTAGGCGTGGCCGTTGGCAATGGCATGGGTGTAGCGGTGGGCAACGGCGTAGGCGTGGGCGTAGCCGTTGCAGTCGGCGTTGGTGTGGGTGTCGCCGTTGGCAGCGGTGTTGGCGTGGGTGTAGCGGTTGGTAACGGCGTAGGTGTCGCTGTTGGCAGCGGCGTTGGTGTAGGCGTGGCCGTGGGCGGCATTGGAGTTGGCGTGGGCGTCGGTGGTGCAGACGGCGTGATTGCCTTGGATGGTGCAGAGGCTGGCCCCATGCCGACCTCGTTGGTGGCCGTGACGGTAAGGGTGTAGCTTGTGCCGTTAGTGAGGCCCGTCACCGTCGCGGTCAGGACGGCAGGAGAGCTGGTCACCGAGATGTTGCCAGGGTTAGAGGTGACGGTGTAGAAGAGGATGGGGCTGCCGCCGGTGTCGGTGGGTGCGCTCCAGGTTACGACCGCAAAGGCGTTGCCCGGCGTAGCGATGACGTTGGTGGGCTCGTCCGGGATAGTGGCAGTGGTGGTAAAGTCCAGGCTTGTAGCGCTGCCCTCAAACCCCGTGACGGCGATGGAGCGCACTTTGAGGCTGTGCGCACCAGCTGCCAGGGGCGTAGGCAGAGTGAAGGTGGTGGACGTGCCGGCGTTGGTGAAAGCCCCGCCATCTATGCTGAACTGGTAGGAACTGGTGCTGGGCGTGGCGTTCCAAGTGAAAGTGGGTGTCGTGTCTGTGACGGCACTGGTGCGCTGCAGGTCGGCGGGCCGCTGCGGGAATACTGCGGGGGAGAAAATGGGCCATTGACCGCCTATGGAGTTGCTGGTCAGGCGGGTCTGGCCCGTCCCATCGGCGTTCATCACGTAGATCTTGGTGTTGCCGTCCCGGTTCGAGGTGAAGGCGATCTTACTGCCACCAGGAGACCAGGTGGGACAAAAGAAGTCGCCGCCGCTATGGTTGGTGAGGTTAGTGTGACCCAACCCATCGGCGTTCATCATGTAGATTTCGGCGTTGTCGTCCTGCTCGAAAGTGAAGGCGATCCTGCTACCGTTCGGGGACCAGGCAGGACAGCCTTCGTAAGCGCTGTTGTTGGTGAGATTAGTCTGCCCCGTCCCGTCGTCGTTCACCACGTAGATGTCGTAATTGCCAACATAATAGTTGGTGAACGCTATCTTGCTCACCAACCCTGTCACCATTACCAGGCCGAACTTGGTCTCCTTGGCGCTGCCCGATGAGTTCCAGGCAGTGAGGCTCACGGTAAACAGGCCACCCTTGTTGTAGGTATGCAATGGAGTGCGTTCCGTGCTGGTCACGCCGTCGCCAAAGTTCCATAGCCAAGAGGTTGGATCGCCTGTGGAAGCGTCAGTGAACTGGACGGCCAGAGGCGCGTCGCCTGTCGTAACGTCGGCCGTGAAGGCGGCCGTGGGTGTCGAAGGTATAGGCATAGGTGTCGCGGTTGGAGAAGGTGTAGGTGTGGGCGTCGCGGTTGGCGACGGTGCAGGTGTGGGTGTTGCCGTTGGCGACGGTGCAGGCGTAGGCGTCGCGGTTGGCGTTGGTGCGGGTGTTGCCGTTGGCAACGGAGTTGGCGCGGGCGTTGCTGTTGGTGACGGTGTAGGCGTGGGTGATGGCAGGCAATCAAGCTGCGTCAATACTTCTTCAGAGGCAGAACAAATGGCTGGTGAAACAGAAACCTGAATGGGTCCGAAATCGCCTGGAAAGTGGCCCGTCTCAGAGTTTTGCTCATCGTTCCAATTGCCAGCATAATCCTTGACGTGGATTCCATACCACCATACCCCAGGAGATGGCGGAGTATCATCAAAGGTCCCGGAGTAAGGCCCGTCCTCATTGCCGGGAACCGTACTTACCTCAAGCTGTGTCCAGTGACTGTCTTCCGGGGTTAGGGCAGCCCTCCACATTTCGACCTGCTTAAGTCCTTAGCCACCTTTGTCTGAGACCGTATAATTAAGAGTGACATCCTGGCCTGGCTTTGCACCTTAACCCCCTCCTGAATCAAAAGTTCCTGGTCTGAATCAAAAGTCACTGGCTTTCAGCCCCTTGCTTCCCTGTTCAAGTCGTTTCCGACTTGAAGTGCCTCCCGCACTGACCGCAACGTAGCTACCTTCTGGCGTTGCCTGTTGGCTTGCCTCTCTGTTGCCTCCAGTTCGTCCTCTGCTTCGGACAAATCTTGCTCGGCTATCCGCAGAGCTTTGAGCAAAATAGGTGGCACTTCATCCCCCAGGTGAGATGCTTGACTCCCACGGCCCGTATATGAGACGATATGGCTTGCCATATGGAAACTCCTATGTAAGCTAGTATGGAGAGCGCTATGATAGTACGGGATGATACGACTAGGCAGATGCTCGTTGACCTTGAACGCGAAGAGGGCTTGTTGGCCCAAGCCGACGAGGCGCTTGGGCAAGCTCTTGCTAGGTACCGAATGGCTGCCGCTAGGTACGTTGCAGTCAGGGACTCCATTGCGGAATACATTGGTCAAAGTCCCTACAACAATAACGTACAGCACCTCTGGTCGGAGGGCCCTGGTGACGGTACTTGGGGCAAGTATCGTTTCCTTGATAAGGAGCCAGGGGTAGCTGTGGCTGAATTGCTCAGCAATGCGGAAGGGCCTCTTTCCACTGTTGAAATCCTGGTATCGGTGAGGAGCCAAGGGTTGAAGGAGATCAACGGGAAACCGATTGATGGGCGTACGATTAACGCCGTGCTTATGAATATGAAGGGCATTAAGAAGGACAAAGATGGGAAATACCACAGTCCTCCTGCTCTTCCCTTCTAACATAGAGCGGCGTACCCCAACACCTAGCAGTCTCAGGGTACGCCGCTCTTTGTCCATGCCGCGATGGTGGAATTGGTATACACAGCGTACTGTCACTACGCCGGTGCATTGCACCATGCGAGTCCGAGTCTCGCTCGCGGCACTCTTAACACCCGACCGCCCGACGATTGACGTAAGCAAGCGGTCAGAGTTAACGAAACTGGGAATCACTAGACAGTGACTAGGCGAATACCTCCAAAAGTCCAACCTAATTGGTTGCGAAACACCGCGATTCAGCTTGACTTGTTCGGCGGATTCCGCGATAATATGTGTAATACGGGAACGCCAGTGTTGGTAGCACTGACGCCCCCTGACCACAATGGAGGTAGAAGCTCCACCATGATTTCCTCTATTATAGCACCCTCTCCCGCCCCTGTTTATCCCCAGGTTTGGAGCGCATACAACGCCGCCCAGAAATCCGAGAAAGCCACCTTCCTGCGCCTCTTGGGTGAACTGTGCTCCGGCATTGAGCAACCCGAATACAAGGCAGGTCGTCCACGTCTCCCCATAGCAGATATGGTCTATACTGCCGCCTTCAAGGTCTACAGCGGGTTTTCGGCCCGCCGCTTCAACTCCGACGTTGAGGACGCCCATGCCAAGGGGTTCACCGACTGCTCCCCATCGTTCAACTCCGTCAACCGTTCCATTGCCAATCCATCCCTGGCTCCCATCATCACCCGCCTCATTGAACAGAGCGCTTTGCCACTTACCGCCGTAGAGTCTCAGTTCGCCATTGACAGTTCGGGGTTCTCCACCTGCCGCTTTGACCGTTGGTACGACCAGAAGTGGGGTCAGCACAAGGTAGAACGGCATTGGCTCAAAGCGCACATCATGGTCGGCACTAAGACGAATGTCGTCACCGCCATTGACATCACTGAGAGTAACGTCCATGACTCCCCGATGCTGGCCCGCTTGGTTGACTGTACGTCGGAACGATTCACAATGGCAGAGGTTTCGGCTGATAAGGCTTACCTGTCCGACGCCAACCTCTCCAAAATCTACGGCCTCGGAGCACATCCCTACATCCCTTTCAAGTCCAACACCACAGGAAAGGGTTCGCCTCTCTGGAAGCGACTCTTTGCTGAGTTTGTCTTGAACGAAGACACCTGGGACGCCCATTACCATCGTCGTTCCAACGTGGAGACGGTGTTCAGCATGGTCAAGGGCAAGTTCGGTGACTCTGTCCGCTCCAAGTCTGAGACGGGCCAGGTCAACGAGATTCTTTTGAAGTTTCTGTGCCATAATCTGTGTGTCCTAGTTCAGGAAATGCATGAGTTGGGCATTCAGCCGTCGTTTGAATCAAAAGGCGATTCTGATTCAGAAGTCATAGACCTGAATCAATACAGGCGACTTTAGGTGCAAAGCCTCCTGGCCTTCAAACAAAGATGTCGGTAATACGGAGAACACACTAACTGTGGGGAGCACCTAATTGCTGGGAATGAGGGATTCACCCCAGTCAAACTGGGCGCTGTTAAAGATGTCGAGGTCAACTGTAGTTTGTATCCCTGGGACCGAACCCTTCGGGCTGTCTGGCTTATACTGCCAAAACGTCCACGTCTTCCAGGGCGTGTCACTAATATCAGGTGAGCCGGAACCATCAGGATGGTTAGAGTCTGCTATCCAGAGCTTGTATTTGCTAATGTAAGGATACATACGCTTGGCAGTGCTCTTGCCGACGTACAAAATCGCCTGAACACCGTTGGGAAGAGCTTCACTTTTAGTCTCATTAGTCACAGTCTTCATCCATGTATCTACCCAGACATTCAAGGCATCAGTAGATACCTTGTTCGCGTAACCATCCTCTATATCTAACGCAGGCTGCATGTACCCTGGTTTTAGATAATCCTTTGCGACACTAACAAAAAACTCGGCTTCATTCACCGCGTCGGGATGAAGGTCAGGTCTTCCAAGGTGATAAACGCCAACGAACAGCTTACAGTTATCGGTTTCCGCGGCTGCAACATCAGGTACAAGGAACTCATTCTTTACTTGAGGCGGGTTTGAGTCTCCCTCCGTAGCTTTTATGTAAGTGAACGAGTATCCATTGTTCCAAACTTCGCACCAATCAATAGGAACAATAGCACCACTGACATCGTGCTGGTGCCGCGAAACGTCAATGCCCTTAGTCGGCATGTCGGTGGACATGCTGGTGGATAGGCCGATGGGTATGCCAAGGATGGTAGCTGGCCTGGCGACGAAGAAAACGGTCAGGACAAGAACTAAGGATAATAGCACCAAGGCAAACAGAGAGATGGGGTGCCGCAGTCTGTGCATGGTTGCCCTTCCAGCGCTCCCTTAGTTGCAGTGAGCAACGCTATTATACCTCTTGTGGCGGTGTGGAGAGCGCCTTCTGTGTTGCGGGGATTGATGCATAATGGGCGCAGCAGAACCTGTACCGCTCAGTTTCAAGGAGCCACGCATGACCACTGCCACCACCTATCGTTACCTTGCGCCGGCGACGCGCATCTATGCCGGAGTGGACGCCTTGCCCCACGTGGCGCGGGAGATGGAGCGCATCGGGGCAAAGCGGGCGTTCATCGTGTGCAGCGAGACGGTGGCGGAGACGACGGACCTGCTGCCCCGCGTGCGGGACGTGCTGGGCGCCGGCCACGTGGCGGGCATCTTCGCCAAGGCGAAGCGGGAGTCGCCGGTCCCGCTGGTGGAGGCGGGTGTGAACATGGCCAGGGCAGCCCAGCCGGACGTGGTCGTGGCCGTCGGCGGCGGCAGTGCGGTGGTGACGGCGCGGGCCATCACCATCCTGCTGGGGGAGGGCAAGACGATTGAGGAAATCTACACGAGGCACGAGCCGGGGAAAGCGCCCATCGTTGCGCGGCTGAACAAGCCCAAGCTGCCCAACATCCTGGTGCTGACGACGCCGACGACTGCCGCCGATAGGGGCGGCGCAGCGGTGTGGGATGAGACGCCGCCACATCGCAAGGAGCTGTACGACCCCAGGACGCGCCCGCTGGCGATCATCCTGGACGGCGGGGCGCTGCTTACCGCGCCACCGTCGCTGTATCTGGACACGTCGCTGACGACGTTTGCCGGCCTAGTGGGGGCGGTCCAGGCGCACCAGCCCAGCCCGCTGGCGCTGGCGGACGCTCGCATGGGCCTGGAGCTGTGCGTGGAGCACCTGCCGGAGCTTATGGCGCGGCCAGAAGACCCGGAGGTACGCATCCACCTGGCGACGGCGGCGCTGCTATCCAACCGCGCGTCGCAGAGCACCTACGGCGGCGGCGGACGCGGGCGCTCTACCGGCGGCCTGGGGCGGCAGCTCCGCTTCCGGTACAAGCGCATCGGCCAGGGGGCTGCGGCGTGCCTGACGGCGCTGATGCACCTGCGGCTGAACCGGGAGGTGGAGATGGAGGGCCAGGAGCGGCTGGCATCGGCCCTGGGCGTGGACACGCGGGACATGGGCCTGGAAGAAGCGGCGGCGTCGGCAGAAGGGGCGCTAGTGGAGTTCCTGGCAGGGTTGGAAGTGGCGACGCGGCTGCGGGAGCTGGGCGTGCGCAGGGAGGACTTTGCGCTGCTGGCGGAGACGGAGGTGTCGGAGCCGGGCTTCGGCGAGGACGAGCGCCGCATCACGGACGTGGGCGAGCTTGTGTGGGTGTTGGAGCAGGCGTGGTGAGTATTAGCTAGGGGACACCCCCTAGAACCCCGGACAAGGGGGCATGCCCCCTTGTCAATCTCCTAGAATGGCTTCCGCTCCATCGCCTCTCCCTCCTCCGCTGGCGGGTAGAGGCGCGTGAGGGCGGTGCGCCAGAAGAGCAGGCGCTGCACCCAGAGGGGCGAGCGCTCCAGCAGCTTCAAGGGCAGCGGCGCAAGGGGTATTTCTTCGGCGTAGCACGCTGCTGCGGCGCGACGGTAGCGCACATAGCGGCTGGTGTTGACCAGGGCCGTCTTGCTTGGCGCGCCCTTGACGATGGCAGCGAGGTCAATGTCGCCACGCGGCCCCAGGGCGTGAATCCCGACTCGTCGGGACATTCCCATGAGGCGCAAGTTCAGCCGCACCAGGGGCAGGGGATAGGCCAGGCAGTACAGCCTGACCCCTTCTTTTTTGTACTGACGAAAGGACTCCACGCAGGCGCGGTGCATGACGATGTGGTCCGGATGGCCGTAGGCCCCATAGGCGGAGTCGGTGAGGACAACGTCGGGCTGCACCTGCTGCATTACGCTGCCCACGGCCTCGGCCAGGTCAGCCAGGGGCGCAGCGGCCAGCATACGTGGGCTGGGGTCGGGTATTGGCGTCATAGGAGAGCCGTCGTAGCCGAGGAAATGCACTTGGGCGATGCCCAGGGCGTTGGCGGCGCACAGGAGGGCCTGGCGGTGGCGGAAGTCCCAGTCTGATGAGTCGTTGACGATAGGCTCCGCGGGTGTGCCGCAGAGAAGCTCTACGCGGATGCCGGCGTGGGCGTAGCCCTTCGGCTGAAGGGCGTAGCGGGCAAGGAGCGGCCCGGCAAGAAAGGTCTCGTCGTCGGGGTGGGCGAATACGGCAAGGAGGGTGGTCATGGACGTACTGACAGTCGCTCCGCTCCTAGGATCCCACGACTGCGAGGACTAATTCCTCATGTGCGACAAGGTCAGCAGCGTACTTGAGAGCTGCTTGGATATCTTCGCGATGCAGACGTGGGTAGGCGTCTAACAGGTCTGCTTCTGTGGCCCCTTCGCTGAGTTTGCGCAGGATCAGCTCTACGGGGATGCGGGTCCCCCAGATAACTGGCTTCCCCAACATGACTTTTGGATTGACTTCTATCCGATCAGCTAGCTGCATGGGATTCCTCGTGAGAAGATGCCGTTTGAAGAGATTCTAGCACAGCCGTTAGCGCTCCGTCCGTCGCTCCGCTTCAGCCTTCAGGCCGGCCAGCCAGGCGTTGGTCATGGCGCGGATGAGCCGCCGGGGATACCATAGGCCAATGGGCAAGATCGGGCTGGAGAAGCGCTTGTGGTCGGTCACCAGTGTCCCGCTGTCCTGGGCCGCAAAGGTGAAGGTGCGCACGGCGGTGACGGTGAACTCGGTGGAGTCCCAGGCCACGCATGACGGCGGCTCGGAGCGGGTGACACGGACGGAGAAGGGCACGCCTACGTGGGCCATGCGCAGACGGAAGGAGAGGCGCGCGCCCACGGCCCACAGGTCTGGTGAGAGGCCCCACACGCCGGTGCAGACGCGGCTCCAGGCGGGCCAGCCCTTGGCGTCGCTGAATACGTCCCACACCTGCTGGGGCGTGGCTTGTACAAGGACTGCGGACGCCATCTGGAAGCTGCGGACGCCCAGCCGCTGGTAGGAGCCTGTGCCGTGGTGGAGCATGTGTAGAGTATGCCATACCCGGCGGCTTTTCAGGCACATGCGGCACGACAGGCTGAAGGAAGCGGTTTAGCCATTGACATAAGAACGCTTCCTGTAGACAATGTGGGCTACGTTGTATGCTTTCACACGAGAGCCTGGGAAAGGCAACGCGCGTATCGCTGGCACATGAGCTGCGGATAACGAAAGGAGGCCATTATGGACTTCGGCTGGACGAAGGAACAGGCCGCATTGCGGCAAGAAGTGCGCAAGTTTATTGCGGACAATGTGACCGAGGGGGTCGTTGCGCAAATGGATGAAGGGGCAGAGCCTAAGCCAGGGGAGCAGCTGCGCCGGGGCCAGCGGTCTCCAGAGGTAGCGGCGCTGCACAAGAAACTGGACGACAAGGGCTGGAAGGGTGTGAGCTGGCCCAAGGAGTACGGTGGGGCGGGCAAGGATCGCTTGACGCAGTACATCGTAGAAGAAGAGTTCACCCGGGTGGGCATGAGCGTGGGCGGCGGAGGCGGCGCGTCCCCAGCGATTATTGTCGCCGGCACCGACGAGCAGAAGAGCTATTACCTTCCAAAGCTCATCAAGGGAGAGTTCACCTTCGCCTCGGGCTTCACGGAGCCTTCCGGCGGCGCAGACCTGGCGTCCTTGCAGTGCCGCGCGGTGGAAGACGGCGACTTCTTCGTCATCAACGGGCAGAAGATATTCACCTCTTCCGCTCATAGCGCTACCCACATTTACCTCTTGTGCCGGACAGACCAAGACGCCCCCAAACACCGGGGCATCTCCATTCTCCTCTTCCCTATGGATACCCCAGGCATCACCGTGCGCCCGCTGTGGACGATCCAGAACGATCCTCCCGCGCCTCCGGGGACCACCTACGGGACCCGTCGCACGAACGAGACCTTCTTTGAGGACGTGCGCGTGCCGAAAAGTTCTCTGCTGGGCGAGAAGAACATGGGCTGGTACGTGAACGCTATGCGTTTGAACCTGGACCGGGTTGGCGCCAGCCGCTATCTCGGTTCCGTGCGCCGCGACGAAGACATTGTCAACTGGGCAAAGGACAATACCTTCGGCGGCTACGATGTCAAGGATAACGAGGCCATCCGCGAGAAGGTCGCGGAGCTGTGGGCTGAGGCCCAGGTATGCCGGCTGATGACCCTGCGCAGCATGTCCATTGTGGAGCACGGCGGCGACTTCACCTATGAAGGCTCCGCAGAGAAGGTGTGGGCTCCGGAACACGTGGTGAGGAGCACCGAGGCCATTGTGCAGATGATGGGGCCATACGCGCAGCTTCTCAGTACGTCGCCTCATGCTGTGGAGCGGGGGCTGTACGCCCACAACCTGCTGGGCGCGTTCCAGTCCGGCATTAACCACGGCAGCACGCAGATCATGCGCGACCAGGTGGCGCGCCGCGGCCTTGGGTTGCCGAGAGGCTAACCCATTCAGTCAGGGATGACTTGCCAGCGCAGCCCCCGCCATGACCGACGGGGGCTGCCTTTTTAAGGGATGGTGTCTGCAACAGGGCGGCGCTACGGCAAAGGGGCGCGGAGAGATGCATTCGTCCCGACGTATCGGGCCTCAGCATGACAGGAGGGCGGGCGCTCTGTGCCAGTGTCGCTTTACCACATGACAGCAATGACGACGGACGGCTCTAGCCCGCGGCCGGCAGCCAAATCCTGAAGGTAGTGCCTACCCCTACCTGGCTGTCCACCGCTATGCGGCCCCCGTGCCGCTGTATGATGCCGTAGGCAACGGCAAGGCCCAGCCCGGTACCTTTGTTGCCTTTTGTCGTGAAGAAAGGCTCAAAACAGCGCCGGCGTATCTCCTCCGGCATCCCTGCTCCGCTGTCGTGTACTTCCAGGACAACGGACTCGTTCTCCAATGTGGTGCGTATGGTGATGCTGCCGCTTGCAGGTATGGCGTCCACGGCATTGATGATGAGGTTGGTCAGCACTTCGGTCAACTCCGTTAGGTTTCCCGTAACGGAAGGCACGACTCCAAGGTTCAAAGCAAGGGCGACGGTTTTTCCTTCGGACACAGCTTTGTCTTTCCAAACATATTGGGTGAGGTCATGCACGTGCCGCACTACGTCATTGACGTTTAGGCTGACGAAGGGTTCGGCCTGGTCCCGTGGGCGGTAGAAGTCCCGCAAGCGGCTAACGATACGGGCTGCATCCTCACCGGCGGAATGGCAGAGATTGAGGTACTGGAGGGTGGTTGCTCTGTCCTCAAGTTTTTCCGGGTTATCAATCAGTATGGAAGTGAAGCCAAGAATCGGCGTGAGGGCGTTGTTAAAATCGTGGACGATGCCGCTGGCCATCTGGCCCAGGGCGTTCAAGCGCTCCTGGCTCACCATTTGATGTTGGGCCTGTCCCAGCTCTTCCAACGCCTGGGTCAGACGGCGGTTAGACTCCCGCAACTGCTCCTCGTTGCGTTTGCGTTCGGTTGTGTCCCGGGTAATGAGCATTATGGCCGGTCGGCTCTTGAACGTAACGAGACTGCCTGATAGCTGAAGGGTACGCACCTCTCCATCCGGTCGCCGTATCTCATATTCGTACTGGTCAGAAACCTGCTCGCCCCGTAAGCGCGCCTCTCTCCTTTGGCGCAGGGCTTCTTGAAAGTCTGGCATCACGAACTTCATGGTGTCTGTGCCCTGGGCCTCGTTGATGTCACGAAAGCCGTAGATGTCCAAATAGGCATGGTTCGCGAACTCTATTATCCCGTTCACCGAAATGCTTATGCCGTCTCTGGCATTCTCCACAACGGCGCGGTACTGCGCCTCGCTTTCGCGAAGTGCGTCATCCGAGCGCTTTTGCTCAGTGACATCTCTATGGATGGCCAAAGTGGCTGGTCTTCCATTCAGAATAATGGACGCGCCCGACACTTGAATGGTACGGAACTGGCCATCCGGCCGCAGGATTCTGCGCTCATACGTGTCGGCCACCGGCTCACCACGGAGTCGTGCAGCACGTCTCTGTAGCAATATCTCTCGGTATTCCGGCAGGTTGGTGTCCAAAGGATCGGTCCCCAGGACCTGACTCGGGTCGTTCAAGCCGTGGATTCTCTGGTAGGCTTGGTTGATGTAAGTGATGCGGTCGCCTACCAAGATGGAAATGCCATCGTTGGCGTTTTCCACTACTGCACGGAATTGGGCCTCACTCTCCCGGAGCGCATCCTCCATGTGCTTGCTTTCCGTGATGTCTCTGAGGATGCTTAGGGCGGCGGGCTTGCCATTGAGGGTGATGGGCGCCCCCGAAACCTGGACTGTGCGAATTTCGCCATCGGACCGCTGGATTCTGCACTCAAACATGCCTTCTACCACATCGCCATGGAGCCGGCCGGCTATGCGCTGCCGCATCATTTTATGGTACTCAGGCAGCACAAACTCCGTGGGGTCAACGCCGAGAAGCCGGCTGGGGTCCGTGAAGCCGCCAATGTGCAGGAGGCCGGGGTTGACGTAGGTAATGCGGCCGTCTACGAGAATGCAAATGCCATCGTTGGCGTTCTCCACCACGGCGCGATACCGCGCTTCGCTCTCTTGCAGTTCCTCCTCCACGCGCTTGCGCTCAGTAACGTCTCGTACAATGCCAAGGGCGGCGGGTTTGCCATTGAGGGTGATGGTCGCTCCTGAGACCTGAAGGGTGCGGACCTCGCCGTCGGGCCGCTGGATTCTACGCTCATGCATGCCTTCCACCGCTTCGCCACGGAGCAGGGCGGCAATGCGCTGCCGCATCACTTCATGGTATTCCGGCAGGGCTAGCGCGGTAGGATCAGCGCCCAGGACCTGGCTGGGATCCGTAAGGCCGTGGATACGCAAGAACGACCAGTTGGCGTAGGTGATGCATCCATCCACGATAATAAAAATGCCGTCGCTGGCGTTCTCCACCACGGCGCGATACCGCGCTTCGCTCTCCTGGAGCATACGGTTAGCCTGGTCACGTTCTGCCTGGCGGTGCTCCAGCGCGCCAGCCATCTCGTCAAAGGAGTGGGCGAGCTGTCCCAACTCACCCTCTGAGGGCCGCAGGCCGCTACGGGCGGTAAAGTCTCCTCCAGCCAGGCGCTTGCTGGCCTGTACCAGAGCTTGAATCCGCTTGCCGACGAGCACGCCGCCGAGCCACCAGGCGGCGCCCAGGGCTGCGAGGAGGGCTACGCCGAGGAGCAGGAAGCTGCCCGCGAAGCGCTGATTTGCCTCAGCGAATGCCGCAGCCAAGGGGATGGAAACGGACACGTAGGCGATTGGCGCGCCTCCTTGGGCGTTCCCGATAGGAGCAGAGGCCCACAACTGCTGCTTTCCGTCAGGCCCTTCTGCTTCCGTGGTCCCGGGCGAGGCGGTCAGTGTTTTTCTCAGGGCTTCTGAGCTTTTGAGAGGAGAGCCGACGAGTCCATCATTGTGGGGCCGCACTGCCAGGACCGTAGCTTTGTCGTCCAAGACCAGCAACGTGGAGCCTGCCGGCAGCGTGGAGAGGGAGGTCTTTTCAAGGAACCAGCCCAGATTGGTGCTGGCGGCCACGACACCCGCTACTTTGCCCTGGTCATCACGAAAGGGGTAACCGATAGCCATGCTCGGTTTCCCCGATGCGCGGCCAAGCTGGTATTTGGACATGGCATAGGTAGAGGATGCGAGGGCACCTTGGAAATAGTCCCTGTCCGCCATAGAGACGCCAAGGCCGGAAGGGAGGGCGCTGCAAAACACGGTCCCGCCGGTATCTGCTACATAAAGATTTGCGTAGGCGGGATTCTCCGCCAGCGACGCAGCCATTATCTCGTTGCATGGTCCAGCGTCTTTGTCTTGAATCTGGTGTGCTTGCGCGAATGCTGCCAGGAGAGCACGGGAACTCTGGAGCAGTTCGTCCTGGTCGCTCACCATGCGACTTGCGAAGAGCAAGGCGTTCTTCTGGGCCTCTTCCAGTTCGTGCTGCCGTTGTTCGGCTGCATCGTAGGTGACAAGAACAAAGGCAGGGAGAGCGGCAAGGAGCACAAGGATGATCAGGCGGATGCGTATGCCGGCGAAGAGGCGGGGCAGCATCGTTATGTTGCCTCCTTTGTGGGGTAGTTTCTTGGCGACCAGCTATAGTCTACACTATGGTCACTTACCGAGTGCTTACAGACGAATCCTCCACGAATTCCGGCTCTAACAAGCTGCGGGAAAAGGGGAGTACATAGGGGTTTTGCCCCTCTGTCGGGAGTCTGAGAGCCTGTCCTTGAGCGCAGCGCAGGAGTGTTCCTCAGATACAATTCTCCCCCCTTTCATTGTGTACTTCCCCGTCAACACAGGCAGGGAGTAGTAGACTCCGCTTAACGCGCTTCTTTAGCAAAGAGACGATTTTAGTAAAGGCTGAAAAGGGGCCGCAGCCTTGGCTGCGGCCCCTTTTCAGCCTATTGTGGCTTCCCAGTCTTTGTGATTTCTACCTATGCATACAAACTGGACCAGTGCTGCCTCTCCGCCAGGCTTGGTCTATCAGGTCGGAGTATGGGCGCGGGGGAAAATGAAGTCAAGGAGACTGTTTTTGTGGTTTGGATGGGTTTGATGGAGGTTCGTCAGCGTGTGTCGCTGTGGTTCGCGTGCCACTCCTTGTCATGCTGAAGTCGCAGGCCGAAGCATCACTCCAGGCATCTTCGCCGTAAGCGCGGCCCTGTGGCAGACAGACAGGGAGAGATGCTGAACGAGTCCGAAGGACATCGTTTAGCATGACAAATGCGGGACGTAGGGGCGTCCCGATGCATCGGGACGCCCCTATGGGTGTGCAGAAAGGGATAGGTCACGTCTTCAACAATTCCCAGTGTTTCAGCGCCCGTTCCAGCGCCGGACGTCTGCCGGCGGTCGCCGGGAAGCCTGCCTTGACCTGGTCATGCTACAATGGCATACAGCACGAGGTGGGAAGGGTCTAATGACAACAAAGGCCCCAGTGGACATCGGCAGCCTCATCTATTCCCGGCCTGACCTCCACAGCGGACGGCCCTGTCTTGCGGGCACAGGCATGATGGTCCGTACTATTGCCGTCCGGCACATGGAGGGCATGGGCGCCGAAGACATCCTGCAAGACTACCCTCACCTGGACCTGGCTCGCATCCATGCTGCCCTAGCCTATTATTTTGCAAACCGGGAGCAGATTGAGACTGACCTGGAAGAAGACCGGCGTCTTGGCTTGGAGCTGGCGGCAAAGTATCCCCACGGCTGGACACGGGAAACGGACCGCGAGACGGATACCTAGGGTGTGTTTCCCCTGTACTTGGACGAGGACTCGCTTCGCCACGCCCTAGTGCGCAGCCTACGCGTACAAGGCATTGATCTTGTTACCACTGAAGAAGCGGCAAGGCTGCACACCTCTGATGAGGCGCAGCTTGCCTTTGCAGTAGCACAAGGCCGGGTCATCTATACTTCAAACGTGCGAGATTTCATGCGCCTGCATCGCGACTGGTTGCAAAGCGGCCGCCATCATGCAGGTATTGTTGTGCTTGCCGACCAACAGGCTTCCATTGGCGCGCAGACCAGGGCATTCGTCCGATTGATGGCTGAGCGCTCCCCTGAAACGATGCAAGACCGTCTGGAGTTCCTGGACAACTGGATCACGTAGCCCTCCTCACGCCTTCGTGACCTCTTTCCTTGCCGGCACACCCCCCCATCCCCTGCCACGCGGAGGCCCGCAGGCCCTTCAGACGAAGGGCAGGTCGAAGCATCTCCCCATGCCCCTTCGCCGTAAGCGCGGCGCTGTGGTAGACAGGCAGAGAGAGATGCTTCACGATGTCCTTCGGACTCGTTCAGCATGACAAATTCGGGACGTAGGGGCGTCCCGATGCATCGGGACGCCCCTATGGGTGTGGACCAGGATACTGCACCGTTTACTGTGCGGCTTCGTGGCGCTGACAAGCCGCATCCATCAAGATGCGGTGTCGTCCTGCCGTACTCCTGCCCTAGTCATGCCCGGTAAGGCGTTGGTGCAGGTCCAGGAACTGCCGGTAGCTGGTAATGCCTTGCAGGTCGTGGATGAAGGCGGCCAGGCTTGGCTCCGCGCGCCGCACCTCTAAAAGCTGCCGGTACAGGGGGCTGACGGAGGATGGGCTATCGGCGTAGGTCCCGTGGAAAGCGAAGTATGCCTGATTGATGCGGCGGATGTAGTAGCCGCGGTCCACGAATACCTGGCGGCGCTGCTCCATGTAGGCTTCGGCTTCTTCTACCTTGCCCTGGGCCAGAAGCTCGTCGGTGCGGACGCGGGTCTCGTTCATCTCATTGCCAAAGCAGAACTGGTCTTGGGGACACGGTTGGGAAGGGCCGGGCGGCTCGGGCAAAGGCGGCTCCGGCTTGCCGGTGGTCCGGCTATAGATGCGGTTGCCTAGCTCATTGCCAAAGAGGTTGGCGGTGGTCTCGTTCAGGCTGAACATATCGCCGTCGTCCTGCATGTGCTGGCCGAGTGGCCGCAGGAACAGGTAGTTGTGCAGCCACTCGTGGCTGGAAACCACCAGCGCCCAATTGAGGTTGTCGGACTGGATGATGGTGGGATAGGTGGAGAGGCCGCCCAGGTCGTCCACCAGGGCGGAGAGATTGTCTTGCTGCAGGGCTTTGTCTTCCAGGGCGGTACGGGCCGATGGCGGAATGTTGGGTTTTAGCAAGTATGACTCCTGGCGCTCAATGCGGTCGCGGGGAGAGACGATAAGGATAGTAGGCAGGTCGGTCATGGAGACGTCAATCGGCGGGAAGATGGCGTTGCCCAGAGTGGGGGGCACGCCCTCTTTTCGCAGCTCGTTGCTGATGAGGGATTCCAACGTTTCTTCCGCATCCGGGCGCAACGCGGCGATGCGCCTGTCCAGGTCGGTCCTCTGTTGCTCCAGGCCCGGTAGCGCGGGGTCGTTGGTGGCTGCGGCCTGGGAAAGCTGGTTGCCGAGGTTGGAGAGCTGACCTTTGAGGTCAAAGTACTCTTTCAGTTCGTCCAACTTCTGCTGGTCAGAGCGACGGTAGGGCAGCAGGTAGTTGTTGAGGATGTGCAGCCATTTGGAGGGGAGGTGGGCCAGCTCCCAGGTGACGAAGTTGAAGTGATAGGGCGCGGCCAACTCCTGCACGGGGGTAATGTGGAACGTATCGTGGGCAATTGCCACGGTGAACAGGTAGGTGACCAGGAGGATAATGGCAACGCGTCGCATGGCGTAGGCTAGGGTAGGGGACTGGGGGCTGGAGCGCAAGCTATCAAGGGGTCATCCCCAAATCATCTATTGTCGTTGGCAAGCCTTTCACCCTCATCCTAGCCTTCCCCCGTCAAGGGAGAAGGGACTATCTTCTCTTCCTTGAGGGGAGAGGAAAGAAAAAGCGATGCCTCGCTGTTTTCTTTGCGTTTTAGTCAGGAAAAGTGCAATAACCTGATTCGGATTGCGGTAAAGGAATGGGTTGGCTACAATGAGGCTATCCTCGCCGCCACGAAGGGAGATAGCCATGGCCACCTTTGAAACCAAGCAGTTGCGTAACGTTGCCTTGCTTTCCCACTCTGGCACCGGCAAGACCAGCATGGGAGAAGCCATGCTCTTTGCCTGCGGCGCAATCGGCCGCATGGGCAAAGTGGAGGACGGCACCACCGTGTCCGACTACGAGCCGGAAGAGGTGAAGCGCCGGTCCAGTATGCAGACCTCGGTGCTGCCGTGCAGGTGGCGCGACTGCAAGCTCAACGTGCTGGACACGCCGGGCTACTGGGACTTCGTGGGCGAGGTGGTATCGGCGCTGCACGCCGTGGACGCGGCGGTGCTGGTGGTGGCGGCGCAGGCCGGGGTAGAGGTTGGCACCGAGGACGCCTGGCATCGGTGCGAAGAACGGGGTCTGCCGCGTTTAGTCTACATCAACAAGATGGACAGGGAGAACGCGGACTTCGCCCGCTCTCTGACGAGCGTTCAAAACACCTTTGGCAAGAAGTGCGTGGCCGTCCAGTTGCCTATCGGCTCGCAGCACGACTTCAAAGGCGTCATCTCGCTCTTGCACCCCGGGGAGGATATCCCGGCGGCGCTGGCGGACGAGGTGAAGCGATTGCGGGAGCGCCTGATAGAGGCCGTTGCCGAGGCGGACGATGATTTGGCGACGAAATACCTGGAGGGGGAAGAGATCAGCCAGCAGGAGCTGATGAGCGGATTGAAGAAGGGCGTCCTTGCGGGGGCGCTGGTGCCGGTGCTTGCAGGGTCGGCGACGACATCCCAGGGCGTCAAGGAGCTGATGGACGCTATGGTAGACCTGCTGCCCTCGCCCCTGGACGTGCCGACTGGGGAGGCGACCAAGCCCGGCGGCAACGAAAAGGTGAAGCTCCTGGCGGAGCCGCAAAGCCCGCTGGCGGCCCAGGTGTTCAAGACCACCGCCGACCCCTTTGTGGGCAGGCTCTCCTACTTCCGGGTACACAGCGGCGAGTTCAAGGCGGACTCCCACCTGTGGAACGCCACCAAGGCCCAGGCGGAGCGGGTAGCCCAGGTGTTTACTCCTATGGGCAAAACCCAAGAGGGGGTGCCGGGCCTGGCCCCGGGGGACATCGGTGCTGTGTCCAAGCTCATCGCCACGGCCACGGGCGATACCTTGTGCATGCGGGAGACGCCCTTGCTCCTGCCGCCAATTATCTTCCCTCAGCCGGTGTTCACCACCGCAGTCTCCCCCAAGGGCAAGGCGGACGTGGAGAAGATGGCCACCTCCCTGGCGCGGCTGACGGAAGAAGACCCCACGCTGCACCTGACCCGCGAGCACCTGACGGGCGAGACGCTGCTTTCCGGCATGGGGGAGACCCATACGGAGGTTGCGGTGGAGAAGGCCAAGCACAAGTTTGGCGTTGACCTCATCACCAGCCTGCCCAAGATCGCCTATCAAGAGACCATCTCCGCCCATACCAAGGTGGAGTACAAGCACAAGAAACAGTCCGGCGGGCACGGGCAGTACGGCCACGTGTTCCTGGAGTTGGAGCCGATGCCCCGTGGCGGGGGCTTTGAGTTCGCCGCGAAGGTGGTGGGCGGCAACGTTCCCAAGGAGTACATCCCAGCGGTGCAAAAGGGCGTGGAGCGGACGCTGCCCGAAGGCGCAGTGGCCGGTTTCCCCCTGGTAGACCTGCGGGTGGTCCTGTACGACGGCAGTTCCCACCCGGTAGACTCCTCGGGCATGAGCTTTGAAATCGCCGGGGCTTTTGCCTTGCGCAAGGGCGTCAACGAGGCGAGTCCGGTGTTGCTGGAGCCGGTGATGCACCTGGAGGTGACGGTCCCCGACGCCCTCACGGGCCAGGTGGTGGGCGAATTGAACACCAAACGCGCCCGTATTATGGGCATGTCGCCCCAGGACGGCATGACGGTGGTGGAAGCGGAGGTGCCCCAGGCCGAGGTGCGCCGCTACGCCACGGAACTGCGTTCCATCACGGGAGGCCGGGGGCGGTTCAAGATAGAGTTCGGCCACTTCGCCGAGGTGCCTGCACACATCGCGCAGCGCATCATTGACGAGGCCAAGCAAAAGGTGGGCGTGTAGGCGGGTGCTGTAGTCATTTGAAAATAGACCTCTCCTCTGTAGTCCCCTCTCCGCTGCGGAGAGGGGACAGCGACGAAGGAGCAGGGGAGAGGTAACGGCGCTCTATAAGCGGGACACTCAACAACAGAGGAGGCAACATGGTCAGTCGCATTGCCAGTTTCCTGAAGAAGACGGAGTCTGCCAAAGACCCGGTGTGCGGCATGATGGTAGACGTGAAGAAGGCGGGAGGGGGGACCTTCCAGCATGAGGGGACGACTTACTACTTCTGCGGCCCCGGTTGCCGGGTGGCCTTCTCCAAAGACCCGGCAAGCTACCTCTCCGGCAAGAAGCAGATGAAGATGTAGTGTGGTTTGACACAAGATCAAATGGGGGAAGACAACTGCGTCTTCCCCCATTTGATGCGTACCGCGTCCAGCCAACGGGCGCCAGGCTTGCGCTCGTTCCATTGGGTGAAAGGAGAATGGTATGGCTAAGATCGTCGGCAGCGGCGAGTTCACCTACGAAATGAACGAGGACTGGGCCAAGATACCGCAGGGCTGGACCATGCCCGTGGCGGCTGTGGCCGCAGACTCTCGGGACCGGGTCTATGTATTCAACCGCACCCAGGACCATCCCGTGTGCATCTTTGACCGGGAGGGCAACTTTCTGGACTCCTGGACCGGCGGCGATGACATGTTTCGCTTCCACCACGCTGTTTACATTGACCCGGAGGACAGTGTGTGGCTGGTGGAGCGGGACTACTGCACCCTCATGAAGTTTTCCCCCAACGGCAAGCTCCTCATGACCTTGGGGAGCAAAGGGCATCGCTCGGACACCGGTATTCCTGACGATGACTTCCGTTCCGATTCCTGGCTGCGTCTCACCCGGTCAGCCGGCCCCTTCAACTTGCCCACAGGCATTGTGGTGGGGGACTACGGCCACCTTTTCGTAACGGACGGCTATGCCAATGCGCGGGTGCACAAGTTCTCTTCCTCAGGCATCTACATCAAGTCTTGGGGCGAACCCGGCAGCGGCCCCGGTCAGCTTAACCTGCCCCACGGCATCTGGATTGATAGCAAGAGACGAGTGCTGGTGTCGGACCGGGAAAACAACCGCATCCAGCTTTTCACTCAGGAAGGCGAGTATATCACCGAATGGAAGCCTGGGATGGTCGGCCCGGCGAACCTCTGTTTAGATGCGCGGGGCATCGTGTATGTGGCGGAGCATAACGGCGGGTACGTCAGCATCCTCAGCCCGGAAGGGGAGATGCTGACCCGTTGGGGTTCGGAGAAGTACCGCTCCATGCACGGCATCTGGGTGGACTCCCACGGCGACATCTATGTGGCCCAACCCGGCGATACCGGCGGCGGCCTGAGCGGCCGCAAAGTGGTCAAGTACCTGCGGAGGTAGTTTCCATGCCACAACAGTCCGTCAACCCAGCCACGGAAGAGGTGGCGGCAACCTATCCAGACATGACGCCTCAGCAGATTGAGAGCGCTCTGGCCCGGGCGGACGCTACCTACCAACAATGGCGAGCGACGCCCTTTCGCGAACGGAGCGTCCGGCTGCGAGCGGCGGCGGCCTATCTGAGAAGCAACAAAACCTCGCTTGCGAAGACCATCACCTTGGAAATGGGCAAGCCTATCGTAGAGGCCGAGGCGGAGGTGGAGAAGTGCGCCTGGAACTGCGACTTCTACGCGGAGAACGCCCGCCGCTTCCTGGCAAGCAAGGCGGTGAAGAGCGCTGCGCTGCGCAGCTACGTGGCCTTTGACCCCCTGGGGCCGGTGCTGGCTATTATGCCCTGGAACTTCCCCTTCTGGCAGGTGTTCCGCTTTGCCGCACCCGCGCTCATGGCCGGCAACGTCGGCTTGTTGAAACATGCCTCCAACGTGCCCCAGTGCGCCCTGTCTATAGAGGAGGTCTTCCGCGCTGCCGGGTTCCCGCATGGCGCGTTCCAAACGCTCCTCACGCCCGGCGCAGCGGTTGAACCGATAATCCGTGACGACCGCATCAAGGCGGTGACGCTGACGGGCAGCGACGTGACGGGAGCCAAGGTGGCGGAAGCGGCAGGCCGCAACCTGAAGAAGACGGTGCTGGAGCTGGGCGGGGCGGACCCCTTCATCGTGCTTGCGGACGCGGACCTGAAACAGGCGGCGGAGGTCGGAGCGAGGGCGCGCAACCAGAACGCGGGGCAAAGCTGCATTGCCGCCAAGCGGTTCATTGTGGCGGACGCGGTGGCCGACGAGTTCCAGGCGCTCTTCGTCAAGGCGGTATCGGCGCTACGTGTGGGCGACCCCATGGACCGGGTGACGCAGGTGGGGCCGATGGCCCGCGGAGATTTGCGGGATGCGCTGGAAGACCAGGTGCAGCGGTCGGTGGGGCAGGGGGCCAAAGTTGCCACTGGCGGGCGCAGGCTGGAGGGCAAAGGTTACTTCTACCAGCCGACGGTGCTGACGGGAGTGACGCCCAAGATGGCGGCGTTCCGGGAGGAGACCTTTGGCCCAGCGGCGGCAGTCATCCGGGCCAAGGACGCTACGGAGGCGGTGCGGCTTGCCAACGACTCTATGTTCGGTCTGGGGGCGAGCCTGTGGACCGCGGACGTGGAGCAGGGCGAAGTGCTGGCGCGGCAGATAGAGTCTGGGTCGGTGTTTATCAACGGCATGGTGGCCTCCGACCCCCGTCTGCCCTTTGGCGGCGTGAAGCGCAGCGGTTATGGGCGGGAGCTTGCCGACTTTGGCATACGAGAGTTCGTCAACATCAAGACTGTGTGGATTGGTGGCGGCGCATCGGCCCCGTTGCCGCGCAGCGAATAGAGGGCAACTGGGCGTCCCGACATGTCGGGACGCCCCTACTGGGTGGGAACCAGGATGCCGAATCGTACGTAAATGATGCGGCTTGCCATTGAGCTACGAAGCCGCACCCTTCAGGGTGCGGTATGAAAAACGCCGTTACGCGCTCCCTCTTGTCATGCTGAGGAGCGTAGCGACGAAGCATCTCTCCTGTGCGCTCAACTGATACGCCGTGCCTGTTACGGCCAGGGCGGGAGAGATTCTTCGCTGATGTCCCGATTACCATCGAGACTCGCTCAGAATGACAAGGGGCAAAGGTAGGGGCGAGGCATGCCTCGCCCCTACCTTTTGGGTTACAGAGACATGGTGGAATAGGACGGCGAGGCGGCGCTGAGAAACGCGGTCAGGCCCTGGGGGGAGATGACCAACGTTGACGTGTCGTCGTCGGGGTGGAACCCCAGTCGCTGGAACTGGAGCACCTCCTGGTCCAGGATGACTGTAACCTTCTGCTGGGTATCGTGGACGATGCTGAAGGGGGAAAGCGTGCCCGGCGTCGCGTTAAGCCACTCCTTCAGGGGCTTCTTGGAGCCGAAGCTGAGCCGCCTAGCCCCAAGCTGCTGGGCAAGCTTTGCCATGTCCAGGCGCTTTGCCTTTGGTGTGATGATCAGGTAGTGCTTGCGGCCATCCCGGTTCTCTAGGAAAAGGCACTTGGGGTGCGCAGCGGGGATGTGGTCGTCGTGGTCGTCATCATCGTCGTCATGTTCGTCGTCGTGATGATCGTGATCGTCGCCATCATCATCGTCGTGATGCCCTTGCGCCTCCAGATGCGCTTCGTGGTCATGGTCGTCGTCGTCTTCGTCGTGGTCCCAGTCCGTTCCGCTGTGGGACCCGTCGCCGTGGTGTCGGATCTCCTCAAAGGTGACGCCAAGGCGCTTCAGAATATCGTGAACGGTCTCTTGACTGGTCATGCCGCCTCCAGAGCTGCAAATCATTGTAATTGCGACATTGTGCCACAATCGCTGCAAGGGAGCAATGCTGGCCTGCCTTGGATGGCAAGAGCTTCGCTATCTTAGGACAGCGGCGTCTAGTGCGCCAGTCCTACGGAGGCCCAGACGACGAGAATGGCCAGGACGACGGAGATGCGGGCCATCCAGGAGATGCGGCGCCGGTAGGCCGCGGCGCGCGCAGGGTCGCCGGTGCGGGAGAGGGCGGTGGAGCGAGGCCCCAGCACGAAGTCGTGTACGGCGGAGAGGATAAGCATGAGGGTGATGAGGATGGCTTTGAAGGCCAGACGGCTACCGAACTGGGTGCTCCAGAAGGAGGACTGAGCCAGGTCGTCGGGCCCGACGCCGAAGTGCAGCAGGTTCAGCAGGCCGGTGGAAATGAGTATGGCAATGCTGCCCCAGGCGACCCAGCGGAACTGGCGCCCAATGACGGTGAACAGGTGCGCCCGTGTCTGGGGGTCTTCCCCGCGCAGTGCAGGAACGGCCACCAAGCTTAGGAACAACATGCCGCCTATCCAGACTGCGGCAGCCAGGATGTGGACGGTGAGGGTGATGTAGAAAAGGCTCATGGCGAAGGCGACGCTAGTGTCCTGAGTCAGACGTTCTCGGAATAAGCCACAACTTGCTTGCTGGAACAAATAGTCTTGCTGTGCAGATACCTCACCCCTAGCCCCTCTCCTGCTGGAGAGGGGAATTTGTATCTGGGGGTATCCCCCAGACCCCCAGCGGGGCTCTGCCCCTGCACCCTGACTGAGACCGCCTTATTACAGCGATACTACAGGTAGGGGCGTCCCGATGCATCGGGACGCCCCTACAAGGTTATGGATGAATTGGCAGCCTACTTTAGCTCGCGGATGGTCTTGATGAGCGCGGGAACAACCTTTTGCCATTCGCCGACGACGCCGAAGCGGGCGGACTTGAAGATGTTGGCGTTGGCGTCCTTGTTGATGGCGACGATGTTCTTTGCGCCGCTGAGTCCGGCAAGGTGCTGGCTGGCCCCGGAGATGCCCACCGCGAAGTAGATTTTAGGGGCGACGGACTTGCCCGTGAGTCCCACCTGGTAGGCGTAGGGGACCCAGCCGATGTCCACGGCAGCGCGGCTGGAGGCGACCACGCCGTCCAACAGGTCGGCAAGCTCCTTAAGCTCCTTCAGGAACGGCTCCGGCGCGCCGATGCCGCGACCGCCGCTGACGATGTACTCGGCATCCTCCATGCGCTTGCCCTCTTGCTTCTCCTCCACCCGTCTGACCAGCTTGGTCTTGACCACCGAGGGGTCAAGGTTGGCCTTTATCTGCACCACCTCGCCGGAGCGGCTGGCCGATTGTTCCAGCGGGTCAACGGTTTTGGTGCGCACTACTGCCATCATGGGCAGGGTGTTGCAGGCCACGGTGGCCATGCAGTTGCCGCCGAACACCGGACGGCTGCCTATGAGCTTGCCGCCGTCTATCTTCACTTCCAAGCAGTCCTGGGCCAATGCCGTGTCTAGGCGAAAGGCCAGGCGGGGGCCGACGTTGCTGCCCAGGGGCGTTTTTGCCACCAGTATGACTTTGGGCGACTGCTCTTTGGCTACCTTGGCCAGAGCGGCCAGATAAGCCTCGGCCTGTGGCTCTTTCAGGATGGGATCCGTGATCGCCAAAACGCGGTCTGCGCCATAGGCGATGGCTTCCTTAGGCATTCCGCCCAGGTCGTCGCCCAAGAGCGCGATGCTCAGCGGCTCATTCAGGCTGGCGGCGAGCTTGCGTCCGTGGGCCAGCAACTCCAATGCGCTGAGGTCCAGTTTCCCGCCGGCGTGTTCGCCAATGACCAGGACACCCTTCTCATTTGCCATTGCGTTCCTCTATTGATGCGGCGTTGTTAGTGTTGGGGGTACAGCCAGCCTTGCCCCCTGGCCCCCTCGCCTTCGGCGGGGGGAAGAGATTGTATCTGGGGGACACCCCCAGACCCCCGGCGGGAACCCATGTTCCCTGCACCTTCCTAGATCTTTGTGCAAAGCTGGTACAGCCGAATAGGAGACTAGATCAGCTTGGCCTCGCGGAGGCGGAGGGCCAGCTTGCGAGCCGCGTCCTCGGGCTTGTTATCCTCGCCCTGGATGATCTCGCATTGAGACTGCTTTTCCGGGATGAACAGGTCCAACATGGTCAGCTTAGAGTTGATCCCGCTCACGCCAATGTCGCCCAGCGTCCAGGTCGTGGGCTTTTTGCGGGCGGCGGCCATGATGTTGCGCATGGTAGGGTAGCGGGGCTGGCCCAGTTCGTTGCTGACGGTTACTACTGCGGGCAGCGGTGCGGAGATCACCTCATAGCCGTTGGCGATGACGCGCTCGCACACCACGTCCTTGCCCTGGATTTCCACCTTGCGTGTCACCGTGATGCAGGGCATTCCCAGTATCTCGGCCAGGCCCAAGGGGACCTGGGCGTTATCCCAGTCGGAGGCCTGGCGTCCGGCGATGATGAGGTCAACGGGGCCAAGCTTCTTGATGGCGGCGGCCAGGACTTGTGCCGTGACCGAGCTGTCGCTTACACCGTCCAGCGCGGGGTCCTGGACCAGGATCATCTCGTCGGAGCCCATGGACAGGGCCTTCTTCATCACGTCCGGAACAAAGGAAGCGCCGGCGGAGATCACCGTGATCTTCACATCGTTGCCGGCTTCGCGGATGCGCAGGGCGGCTTCCACGGCGTTTTCGTCAAAGCCGTTGATGACCGGGGCGATCTTTTTGGTGGGGTCGGTGTCAACGCGCTTCTTTTGCCGGTCAACGCGGTAGGCGGAGACGGGTGTTTCGGGGTCAATAACCTGCTTGGCTAGGGCGACGATATTGAGCGGCATAGCTACCTCTACAGGCGGAAAATGGTGGCATTTCGGCTGAACTATAGCATCGGCCCTAGGGGGTGTCAACTGTAAAGGAATCCTATTGCTCCAAAAATCACAATCCTTTGGCTGCGCGGTTATCCAAGGCTGGAGACCACCACGCCAGTAGCGTCGCGGAGCTCGGCTGGGTCGCCGCCGTCGTTCCAGACGGTGGCCCGTCTAGGTGTGCCGTCGTCGTTGAGCCAGGTGAGGCAGCCGCAGGTCTCGTAGGACTGGGCGGTGTTTGACGGCCCGCTGGTTATCTTCACGGTAGCGCCAGAAGCCAAGGTAAAACCAGCAGGGAAGGCGTAGACCTGACTCCCTGTCATGCTCACCAGCTTCCACCCGGTCATTATCTGGGCGGCTGTGCCCTGGTTGGCGATGATAACGGCCTCGCCTTTCAGGTCAACGGAGAGGATGACTAGATGTGCTGCGGCAGTGGCCGGCGTGGGAGTAACGGTTGGGGTGGGGGTAGGAATAGCCGTGGCCGTCGGCGTGGGGGATGGTATTGGCGTGAACGTGGGTGTAGCAGCGAGGTGCGGTACGGGTACAGGCGTTGCAGTTGGGGTTGGCGTAGGCACAGGCGTCGGAGTTGGCGTGGGCGTGACGGTGGGAGTTGGGCTAGGGGTGGGCGTGAAGGTAGGCGTTGGAGTGGTCGTAGGGGACGCAGTCGGAGTAGGAGTGAGAGTAGGCGTTGGCGTATCAAGGGGAAGAACAACCTGGCTTTGGGTAGCATCAGCGGGGACTGAAGTCGCCGGGCTTGGCGTTGGCGGCGCAGGTGTGGCTGTTGGCGTCGCAGTAGGTGTCGGCGTGGCGGTGGGAGATGCGGTCGGAATGGGAGTGAGGGTAGGCGTTGGCGGCGTAGGCGTGGCTATTGGCGTGGCAGTGGGAGTTGCGATAGGAGCAGGCGTGGCCGTGGGCGTATACGTTGGCGCAGCGGCCTCAACCGGCAGCAACGGGATAAGCGTGGCAGTAGGGGTAGGAGCGTCGGTTGCCTCTGGAGAACCGTTGTCTGCCGGCGCACTTCCAGGCCCACAGCCTGCGACGGCAAGGAACGCGAACATCAAGAGCACTGCGCCCAACGCAGGAGACAAAGAAAGGAGGAAGGCCCAGCTCCACTGGTACGGTATCCAGTTGGTCAACGCCTTCCTCCGTGCCAAGGTCTGTCTTGTCTGGGCTAGAGGTAGCTTGTGGAGGGGTCGTAGTCCTCTTCGGCGATTTTCAGCGAGCCGTCAAACTGGATTTCGTATTGCGCGACACGGTGGTTCTTCTGGTCAAAGATATTCCAGACCTTGCTGTTAATTGAAATAGCCGTCCACTGATTGGGCAGCGTCCACTCCTGCTTGGCCTCGTTGAAAGAGATGCCGGGGATTTCGGCGAGCGTCTTGGAGCCGTCGCTTTCAACGTGATAGCGGGCTACGACGACGCCCTTGCTGTTGCTGATGTCCCAGGTCTGGCTGCCGGCGGGATTCTCAACCGCTTCCCATCCGCTAGGGCACGTCCATTTGCCGGTAGCCGTGTCGTAGGCGATAGCGGTTCCCGAACTGCCGGCAGTGCACTTGTTGTTTGAGGTATCTGTAGATGACGTTGATGACTTGGCGCAGGCGACGGCGGTCAGGGCAATTGCGACGAGCACGACAAAGAAGAGGATGCGTTTCATTGGGAGCCTCCACGTAGTGTGACCTGCGGCTACGCCCGTACATGAAATCGGTGGCGTAACCTGGTGTGATTATAGTCTTGCACTCGGCGTAGGCCAAGAGCCAGGCGCGTGAAATTGCGGGAGAAGGTTACGCCAGCCGTCGCAGCCGGGTTGAGAACACGAAGTACAGCCCGCTGATGACGACCAACAGCACCGACGTGGTCATGATCGCCCACCGGACGCCAATGGCCTCGGCGTAGAGGGCCACGAAGAAGCTGGAAAGGCTCGTCAGCCCGTTTTGGGTGAGTTGGATGCTCAGTACCCTGCCTATGTAGGCGTCATCGGTATAGGTCTGAAGCAGCGTGCTGCTCAACGTATGCCGCACCGATTGACCGATGCCCACCAGCACGACGATAAAGCAGGACAGCAGGTAGCTGCTTGAGATGCAGAATACCACAAGGCCGATGCCGGTAAACATGCCCACCCGCATGAAGAGCAGCCCGCGCGACTTGGGGCTTGCCATGGTGAGCGCGATGGAGCCGCTTAAAGCCCCGACACCCGAGAGGCTGGCGAGGATGCCCAGTTGGGCCGGGCCGATCTTCAGAATGTCCTCGGCGAATGCGGGCAGCAGGGACGTGTAGGGGAAGGCGCACATGGTCCCCAACAGGGTAAGCCCCAACACCGCGGCGATGTTCGGCGTTTGGACAGCGTACTTTATCCCGTCCCTCATGTTGCCGAACAGCGACCCGCGCGACCCCTTCTTGGCTTGTCCCCTGTGCTGGTAGGGCATGGGGATCAAGCACAGGGCTGCCAGCCAGAAGAGGGCGGTCACGATGAGGTAGGCCCATTCAATGCCGAACAAGCCGATGACGAAGCCGCTGACCGCCGGGCCAACGAACTGCATGACGTTTATGATGGCCTGGCTCATGGAGACGGCGCTCATGAGCCGTTCTTTCCCCACCAGGTCGCCAATGGTCCCCTGGCGGGCCGGCATTCGGAACGCCACGATGCAGCCGAAGAAGAACGACCGGATGACCAGGTCAACCCAGGTGATGGTCCCCAGCAAGATGGACACGGCGATCCATCCCGAAAGGACGCCGGACGCGATGACGCACACCATCCATATCGTGCGCCGTGGGAGGCGGTCGGACACCGCGCCGCCAACCACGGACAGGAATATCTGGGGTATTGCCTGCGCTAAGAGGGTGAGACCGAGGATGGCGGTGGAGCCGGTCAGCTTGTAGGCATACCAGCCGTTTGCCAGTAGCTGCATACTTTCCGCCCCCATCTGCAGGGCGGTGGACACGGCGAAGTACTGGAAGCCCCGGACCTTGAGGGCGTCAAACCCGCGTAACCCAAACCGACCCTGGGGCGGCGCAGGGGGGCGTTGTATTCCATTTGAGGACGCTTGGTCTGCCGTAGCTACTGGGCTGGAGTTGGAATCGTTTGACGTGGTCATTGGGCCTCAAAAGAGCGATGGCCGCCTTTTGCGGCCATCGCTCTTGACACTGAACATGCGGCGATGCGCAAGGCATCGTCTTCACGAAGCGAATGGGGTACAGGGTAGTCCTGCGGCGGCGGTGATGCAAGGGGTTTAGCAAGAGGTTCCGGGGAACCGTCTTCCCTAGTCACAGGACACGCCCTAACTTGGCTAACGGTTTCCCTAGCGAAAGAACTTCATTTGAAAACGTTGCTTTTGATAACCGTCTTTGTTTCAGTCAAGGAAGTACTGGTGATCTCAGAGGTTCCGGCCAGCTTGACGGGTATCGTCCCAACTATAGTGTTATAGATTATGACCACTTCCGTATAGTCAGGGATTTGGGCGGCGCTCACAGACAATACGCCTTGGCCCAAAGCTGCGTTGGTGAAGGTGAAAGAAGCACTCGTGTCAGGGTACGCCCTTGTGCGATTGGGCGTCTTCGCAGGAGCGATCACCGGGCTACTAGTTGCAGCATTGGTCACGGGGGAGCCGTCGGGTGCTTTCAGTAGCTGGATACGTTGCCCGCTTGCGCTTGCTCCATTTGCGTAGGAAACCGTAGTAGTGAACACTTTGTCTTCGGACAAGACGTTGAAATCATTGTGTATCGTGGACGTCCTTGTCCCGCACGTGAGGGCGATGGCTGCTACTACGGCCACTAGCGCCAAAAGCACCGGCCCCCAAGAGGCAAAATCGCCTCCACGGTTTTTGGTCGCTTTGTCTAACATACGCGCCTTGCAATCCACTGCACAGGGGATCGATACCCGTCATTATGCACGGTTGGCGCTAAGGTTCAAGACGCTAGGGTTATTACCCTTCATTTTCTACTTCTACCATTCCTCTAGTAAGCTGACACGTTTCCCCCCGGTACAGCGAAGGCCCCAGGCGTAATGTCCTGGGGCCTTCGCTGTACACGAACCTGAAGGATAAAAAGAGGGCGATGGTGGCGCATACGGGATTCACTGGTTAGGCTGATGTTCTATGCTAACAGATACAAACTATTGAACAAGAATCCACGCTTCGGGCGGCATTTTGTATCTAGCCTGCTAACCGCTGTTGACCGCTGATAATCAATCCGTTGTCAAAATGTTGTCAAGAATCCAGCTTGCGCTAGATATAACCGCTGCCAAACAGCCTGCTATGAGTAAACTACTCGCCTCTTTGCGGTCATGTGCGCTCTTTCTTTCTTACGTGTGCTGCCCACTAGATACCAGTCGCCATTTTCTAAGGCGATTCCGATAGCCCCTGATCGCATCCAGTTGCTAACGATTTCCTGTGACCCCCATAGAGCGAGCGTTTCCTGTGACCCCGGCAGAGCGACCTCGTATTGCCTTGCATATTTTTCGGCATCGGGTGAAAAACCGCTCGGCCAAGCGACAACCATGTTGACCCTCATGCCAAGTCGCCCTTTGCAATACGCCTCCTTAGCATGAATGACCTCTCGTATTATTTCTATACCGGCGGGTGGCAGTGCAGCAAGGAACCCTCCCAATGTTTCAGGATGTAGATTTTTTTCCCTGTCTCACCCATCACGATATTAGCCACTGAGGTGGAATTGCTAACGGGCCTTGCCCCTTTCCACTCAATCCATTGCTTGAAGAGCGGGGCGGGGTCGCCCAATCCTTCTGCGTATGCGTTGCAGTTCCGAGGGCCCGGTGGCGCTGGAAGAACCGGATTTTGGGTGTCTTGGTTCGGGTGTTCAGTGTCCAGGTATTGAAACCAGAGGCTTGCTAAAACAGACCATTGCTCCGTCCGCTCTATATAGGCTCCGTCTACAAAACCAGAAAGCGTGTCCCCCCAAGCCCTATAGTTTGTGGGGTCTAGGCTCCTCAGGGTATCAATGGGAGGCAATGTGTCAGACCAAAAGAGATTTCTTAGTTTGTCCAAACCATCGGCGCCAATCCTCTGAGTAGTTTCCTGAATTACAATCGCTGCAAGGGCGTCAGGGCCATATTTTCCGGTGAGTTCGTCCCAAGCATCGGCGTAACTCCTGCCCCTAAAATCAAGTTTGTAGGTGGACCTTAGCGTTGGGAAAATAGCTTTCTGGTTGCCTGGGAAAGCCACGAAAAAACTAGCTTTTAGCAAACGAAAGCACTTATCGTCCATTAGTCACTCCTCATTCGCCTAAAGGCTAAAGGGCAAAGTTCCCACAAGGCGGCACATCAGCAGCCGCCCCTCGTGGCCCACTGACCCGATTCTCGCGTTCGCCCCGAGATGGGCGCTTGCATTGAACCTCCGCTGGCCCAAAACCATCGCCCGCAACGTATCCGGCTGGTATCCAGGATTAAGGCTGCCCAGTAGCCGAATAGTTATCTCCCCGGTGACCTTGGCCCGCGCGCTGTCCCGCGCCAAAAGCTCCTCTCCCTCCCATCTCATTCCCTGCGTGCCCGACATGCGAACCCTCCGATTTTGTCCTGCAAAAATGATGCTGTGGCGGACTCCCCAGCATACGATGACATCGCGCGAATTGCAACTCTTTGGCGGTCGGAGGGTGAAATACATGAACACACCAAAACGCACCTATACAATTGAAGAATTCGCCTCTCTTTTAGGCTTAGGTCGTAGCGCCGCCTACACATTGGCTCGGACAAACAGGCTGCCGGTACGTGTCATCAAGGCGGGCAAGCGCATGTTTATCCCGAAGGATGCGGCGGACAAGTTGCTTAACGGCGAGGTGCAGGATGGCGGCTAAAATGCCTAACGCGAGACCCCGCACTCTTTCACTCCGTGAATTGTCTGACGTCAAGGCAGAGCCTGTCTTTTGGCTCTGGCCGGGCCGCATTCCCCTGGGCAAGTTGAGCCTTGGGGTCGGCGACCCTGGGGTGGGCAAGTCCTTCCTGACCCTGGACATGGCCGCTAGGGTGTCGCGGGGCGGGCAGTGGCCCGATGGTGGCGTTGCCCCACACGGAAATGTCCTGTTACTGACGGCTGAAGACGGCATATCTGACACCGTCCGCCCCCGCCTGGACGCCCTGGGCGCGGATGTGCATCGCATCAAAATTCTGGGCATAACCGTGACACAGGACAAGGAGCTTTCGGGGCTTGACCTAGCGCAACACAGTGATTTGATTGAGGAGCACGTCGCTCGCCAGGAGGCAATGCTGGTGGTCGTTGACCCCGTACTCGCCTTCACGGGCAATGCAGACACTAATAACCAAGCGTCCGTTCGGGGCCTGCTCGCGCCCCTTGCGGCGATGGCAGAGCGGACTGGCGTGGCTGTGGTGGGCATTATGCACCTAAACAAGAACCAGGCGAGCACCAACCCCCTCTATCGCATCAGCAACAGCCTTGCCTTCGTCGCCGCAGCACGCGCCGCACATCTTGTTGCCATTGACCCGAACGACCCCAAGAGGCGGCTGTACGTTCCCATAAAGAGCAATCTTGCAGCCCCTTCTCCGGCTCTGGCCTTCCACTTCACCCCAGACGGGGTGCTTGCGTGGGACGGCGCAGCGAGGCACGTTGACGTGGCTGCCCTGCTTGCCCCGTCCGTTTCAGGACAGGAAGGCGGCAAAGTTGAGGATGCGTGCGCTTTCCTCTTAGCGGCATTGGAGGACGGCCCCAGGGAAGTCACGACCCTTCGCAAAGAGGCCAGCGGCCAGGATTTCAGCTACGCCACGCTCCGGCGTGCTCAGGACCGCCTTGGCATAGTTGCACGCCGAAAGAGCAAGAACAATGCCGGTGACGGTTACTGGACGTGGGCACTTCCCTGGCAAGAAGCAAATCCGCAAGGTGCTCATACCCTGTCACACGCGAATGAGCACCTTGCGGACGTATCTACAGCGGTCGCAAACCCGCAAGATGCTCATGGGGGAAACAGTGGGGTTGAGCACCTTGCCAATGGCACCCAGCAAGAAGAAGCAGAGGTCGTGGAGATATGACCTCTGCTTCTCAGCTCCTTGCCCAATTGACTGCCCTAGGTGTTGTCGTGACTGTTCGTGGCGACAGACTGAGACTGGCCCATGCCAATCGTGTTTCGCCGGAGATGTTGGAGGAGTTGAAGGCGAACAAGGTGGCTATCCTGGAAGCCCTGTCATTGAGTCATATTGACACTGTGGCCCTGGTGGACGACCTGGACGCCTGCCTTCGCCTGGGCCAACGGCTGAAGGCTAGGGCTATCCCCTACGTGGTCTGCGGGATTACGGGGAACCGATGTACCGGATGTGGTGGAATACCCTGTCGTGGGAGTGGAGCGCCATAAGCGCCCGCATTCTCCACGATGCCCTAAAACTGAGGAGGCCAGGCGATTCCTTTGAGCTTGAGCGGACGGCCGGAGGGCCAGCCGTGAGCGGCGTTGCAAGAAGAGAGGGGCTGGCGGCAACCCTCTCTTGGCAAGCATCAAACGCCTAGAACCTTGCAACGCCAAGAAACAGACTCTGGGGGTTTGGGGGCGAAGCCCCCAAGAAGCCGGAGGTCACTCACTCTAGCACTCCTCACACTATCACTCACTACGACTCGTTAGTAGATACGAAAGTAGCCTCTGTAGGACTACCCGTCATACTTCTACTCATAACCACTCGTTGCAGATACGAAAGTAGTAGTCGTAACAGCACCCGTCGTGACGACTCGTTGAGGGGTCGTTGTGAGGGTCGTCAGGAACAAAAGCATGAGTAGGCCGTCATCGGTTGTCCCTTGCCCAACCTGCAATAGGCCAGTTCATAGCCGCGCATTGCCGTCGCACGTGCGTCACGCTCACGGGGGTGTCGGGCCGGCAGTGTCCAGGTCGCTAGCTGCCCCTGCCGTCGCGCCACAAGCCAACGTACCCGGTGGTGAAAAGGCGGCGGTCATGGGTGTTGCACCGAAGAGCTTCACGGTCAACAGCACCTTGGTCATGCAAGCGAAGTACGTGACGGAGAAGGAGTGGGGTTGGAAGCCGACCGAGAATATCGGCGATTGGCTGGACACGTTCATCTGGTGGAGTATGAGGAAGTTTGGCGTGACGATAGACGGGTACGTGATTGAACGGTCAGGCAAGAAGCCAGGGCGGTAATGTCTAACATGATGAAAAGTTGTAGATATAGCTATATTCATAAACATTCCAAAAGGGGCTTTTGGAAACTGCCTGAAAGTACGGGTGGCTCTGCTACGCTATTTTGATAACTCACTCATAAGGAGAACAAGAATGGCTAAGGCACGTGGACACATCAGGCAACGCTCACCCGGTTCCTGGCAGGTCACGGTTGAACTGCCCGCCGATCCTGGTACGGGCAAACGGCGGCAGCACATAGAGACCATCAAGGGTACTCAGAAACAGGCCCTACAGAGGCTCACTCAGTTGCAGCGGCAAGTGGACACGGGCCTACCCATTCCAAAGGCAAATCTCACCGTCCAGGAGTGGTTGGATAAGTGGCTGGCAGTGGACGTGCGGCCCCAAGTCCGAATCAGGACTTACGAGCGGTACGAGTCCATCGTCCGTATCCACCTGATACCCGCTCTAGGGGCCGTGCCACTGCCCCAGCTTGTCCCTAGCCATATAAAGCAAATGTTGGCGGACATGGCCGAATCGGGTATGGCAGCTACGTCCGTTGTCTACCACAGGACAGTCCTGTTTGGGGCCATGAAAGCGGCGCTTAGGGCAGACCTTATAGCTAGGAATCCCGTAGAAGCGGCCCCAGGTCCCAGGAAGGACACGGAGGAAGTCCAGCCGCCCGATGTCCAGCTAGTCCGCAACATTCTTGCCAGGGCAGAAAGTGCGGGACACTGGGCCTTTCCTATATTGCACGTGCTGGCTTACACCGGAACGCGGGCGGGTGAAGCGCTGGGCCTCTTGTGGACATCCGTTGACCTGGACGGGCAGAGCATTCGGGTTGTCCAAACTCTTGGCAGGGCAAGGGCGGGCCTAGTCGTTCAGCCGCCCAAGACAAAGGCAGGCCGGCGTGTCGTGGACATTGACGGACGGACAGTCCAGGTGCTTAGGGCTTTGCAAGGCAAACAGGTATTGCAGCGCTTGGAAGCACAGGGGGGCTATTCTGACGCTGGGTACGTGTTCTGCAATGAGCTAGGCGAGCCTTACGATCCCAAGCGTGTCACGCGGGCCTTCCAGAGCCTAGCAAAGCAATGCGGGGCTGGACACTTGAAGCTGCATAGCCTTCGCCACTTTCACGCAACGTTGCTTCTACAGCACAAGCAAAGCATTGTCGCGGTAAGCAAGAGACTAGGCCATGCCGATGTGAGCACGACGCTGAATGTCTACGCCCACGTTATGCCAGGATGGGGCAAGGACACCGCCGACGCCTTCGCAGAGGCGATGGGTGATGTCGTCAAAGAATAGCGCCCCGTTGTCAAACCGTTGTCAAAACAAAGGCCCTGGCAGAACGCCAGGGCCTTTTCAGATACGATTCCGAGGGATAAGTTGGAGTTGGTGGCGCATACGGGATTCGAACCCGTGGTCTCCGCCTTGAGAGGGCGGCGTCCTTGGCCGCTAGACGAATGCGCCGTGCTTACGATTGTACACGGTGTGCACCTACCTGCCAATACAACCATGTGCCTTTGACGACCAAACGATAGAGTCGCCTCATATTTTCGCTCCCCCTACCAGTTGCCTAGCCACGGGCAGGATGGTATGGTATGGGCGCTTCAAAGCCTGGCCCTGCCAAGCTCACTTACGAGGAGGTCGGCCATGTTCGGTCTTTCAGGAGAGGCGGCTATCGTCGGCGTGGACGAATCGGACCAACTGGGGAGGATTCCCGGGAAGTCCTCGCTCCAGCACCACATGGAGGCCAGCTACAACGCCCTAGCCGATGCGGGCCTGTCCATCAAGGACGTGGACGCCGTCTACTGCGCCGCAACGTCGCCGCTCACTATCGCCGAGTACTTCGGCATCACGCCGCGTCATACCGACGGCACCTCGGTAGGCGGCTCATCCTTCGTCATTCACGTAGCCCATGCCCTGGAGGCCATCGCCGCAGGCCGCTGCGAGGTGGCGCTGATCACCCACGGCGAGGCGGGCCGTTCCCAGCGGCGCAGCGGCGGCGCGGACATGGGCCAGCCCGGCGGCCAGTACGAGCAGCCCTACGGCATCGCCGCGCCGCCCATGACCTATGCCATGGCCTGCACCCGCTACATGCACCTGTACGGCGAGGAGCGCACCCGCCAGGCTATGGCCGAGGTCGCCGTGGCGACGCGCAAGTGGGCGAACCTGAACCCCAAAGCCTTCTTCTACAACGAAAAGATGAGCTTTGAAGAGTACCACGCCTCCCGTTGGGTGGCGTGGCCCTTCCACCTGCCGGACTGCTGTCTGTCTATTGACGGCGGCGGCGCGTGCGTTGTGGTCTCGCCCGCCGTGGCGCGGAGCTGCCGCAAGAAGCCAGTATGGGTGATGGGCGCCGGTGAGGGACACGACCACAGCATGATCAGCCAGATGCCGGACCTCACCCGCACCATTGCGTACCTGTCCGGGCGGGAGGCCATGCGCATGGCCGGCGTCAGCCACCGGGACATCAATCTGGCTATGATCTACGACTCCTTCACCTACACGGTGCTAACAACGTTGGAGAGCCTGGGCTTCTGCGGACGCGGCGAGGCCCCGGACTTCGTGGCGCATCAGCGCACTGCGCCCGGCGGCGAGTTTGCCATGAACACCAACGGCGGCGGCCTCTCCTACTGCCACACCGGCATGTACGGCATGTTCCTGCTCCTGGAGGCCACGCGCCAGCTACGCGGCGAGTGCGGCCCCCGCCAGGTGGCGAACTGCACGACGGCCCTGGTCAACGGCACCGGCGGCAACCTTTCTTCCACTGGCACCTTGGTGCTGACGGCAGACGCCTAGCAATTCCTGGACGATTGAAGGGGCGTCGCCGTAGAAGTCGGGAGGGTGCAAGGAACGTGAGTTCCCGCCAGGGGTCTGGGGGTGTCCCCCAGATACCCCCCCCGAAGGCGAGGGGGCCAAGGGGCAAGGCAAAAGAGGACTATTGGGGCAAGCCTGATTGCCTAATTGAAGGAGACTCGCATGACAACAGCACGACCTGCGGAACGCTACCTGGGGCCGGTCCCCGTCCCGCAGCAGGAGTCCGACTTTTACTGGGAGAAGTGCAAGCAGCACGAGCTGTGGCTGCGCTACTGCAACCATTGCAGCAAGGCGTACTTCTACCCCAGGGACATCTGCCCCAACTGCTTCAGTCGGAAGACTACGTGGGTGAAGGCCAGCGGCAAGGGCATACTGTACACCTTTGCCATCGTCCATCAGGCCCAGGTGAGCATGGCGCGGGCAACATCACAGGAGGCTCCCAAACCCTTTGTCATCGCGTTGGTGCAGTTGGAAGAGGGGCCCATCTTTCCCACGAACATCGTGGACGTAGAGCCGGAGCCAAAGGCGCTGAAGATTGGCATGCCGCTCACCGTGGTGTATCACGACATCACCGAGAACATCTCGCTGCCGAAGTTCAAGCCGGCGTAGGTTAGGGAAAAGCAAGAGGGGGCTGCCTTCGGCAGCCCCCTCTTGCTTTGGTCAGATCAGAATATAGTGTCACGAGACCTTCACTGCTTTAGCTTCGGCATGCTTGCCTGCCTTGGCCAAGAGGTCAGCGAAAATCTCACTTGCGCCACTTACGATTTCAATGCCGACGATGTTGTTGTCATCGTCATAGGTGACGATGAAGTTTTCTGCGACCTCTTCCGCTTCGGTGCCAGGGTGATCAGACAGAAAAATGCCCAGGCTGTCCGTGTCGGGTGCGTAGACTACTCTAGGTTTTATCATGGTCTCCTCATCCTCCTCCGCGTGTAGTTCCTGTCATGGTGAAAAGCTAGGCGCTTTTTACGGCCTTGGCTTTGGCCTGCTTGCCTGCCTTGGCCAAGAGGTCAGCAAACATCTCTCTTGCGCCGGACAGGATTTCAATGGCCACCAATCGGTTGTCAGCTTCGTTGAAGATGGCTATGACATCATAAGCCACCTCTTCGGAGATGGTGGCTCCGTGATTATCGTCCAGCACCAAGAACATGCTGTTGGTGTCTGGGAAATAGTGGGTGATCGCTCTATTCGTTACGTCAACCATTGCGCTTCCCTCAGCTTCCGATTGGTGAATCCCTCGTCAAAGAATGCGGTGATCAGGGTTTCCCGGTCCGCTTTGGTGACCACTCGCATGAACTTGTTCGCCTCTGCGATGAACCCCCAATGCCTTATTGTACCATTGGCTTCTTCCCGCACAAGAACAGGGTTGGCAAGCACGGCATCAATCCAATCGCTACGATTGGCCTCTGGGTGCTCCGTAAGCACGTCTTCCTGGAAGTGGGTTGTGTACTTCAAGGCTCATGCATACGGCCCAAGGTGGACGCCGCCGATGACGTGGACGTGGCCGTGGGCCTGGCTCTGCATGGCGTCGCGGCCAAAGTTGGAGAGGATGCGAAAGCCGCCTGGGCAGTGCTCCGCGCCCACGTAGGCGGCCACGCGCCCCACCTTTGCAAGCATAGGGTCGGTCCAGAGCTGCGCCTGGGTCAGGTGGGCTTTGGGGATGGCCAGCAGCATGACGGGGACCCAGCGCAGGCGGTTGCGGAAGACCATGACGTCTTCCTCTTCAAGGAGGATGTCAGCGGGTTCACGGCGGGCGACGATTTCGCAGAAGACGCAGTACGGCGCGTTCAGGGGCGGCCTCCTTGTGCAGGGTCTATGGATTGGGGCACGATATGTCGTGCCCCTGCGGAAGTCACGGATAGTATACGACGCCCGTGCTAACCCCTGCGCCGCTGCCTGCCGTCCTGCGCATCTCGGTGGGGCGGCGCAACGGGCCGAGCCGCCGCCGGGCGGGCTGCGCGGTCGCGGTAGCTAGGTGAACTGATGGGGATGACGCCGACGACGCTGGCGTCCTTGAGGCGGGACTGCATGGCCTTGTTGGGCAGGTCTTCTATGTCGCCGCGCATGGTCACGATGGTGGGCAGGCGCGTCTCCTGGCGGTACACGATGATCTGGTACAGCTTCTCTTCCGCCCAGGGGGTGCTGCTCTGCGCGCCCAGGTCGTCCAAAACAAGGAGTGGGGCGGTGCGCACCTCTTCAAAGAGCTGGTCGTAGGTGACCGGGCTTTGCGGGCTGAAGGTAGCGCGCAGGTGGTCAAGCAGGTCCGGCACGAACTTGAAGCTGACCTGGTAGCCATGCCTCATGCGGTAATTCAGGATGGCAGCGGCCAGGTGCGTCTTGCCGCAGCCCGGTTTGCCAACGAACACCAGCCAGCCCAATGGGTTGCGTGCGTACTCCTGAGATGCCTTAAGAGCTAGCCCAAGTTTCTTACTATCCTCGCTGTCGCCTCCGTTGCCGCGCGGATCAAAGCTCTCAAAGGTCTTGGCCCGCAGGATCTCCGCTTCCAGGCGGCTGCCCCCCTGCTGCAACGATGCCATGTGCTCCCCCAGGGCCATGATGAGTACCATGTTTTTGTCTTCCAGCCGCGCCCGGAGCTGCTCGTCCAGGTGGCTTATAGGGACGTTCACGGCAACAATCGTAGGAAGCTGGCGGTTGTAGCGGTGGTTCAGGAGCTGGTACAACTTCTCCTGCGCCCAGGGGGTGCTGCTCTGCGCGCCCAGGTCGTCCAGCGCCAGCACCGGCGCGTTGCGCACGTGGTCAAAAAGCTGGTCGTAGGAGGTATCGCTGGTGGGGGCGTAGGCGGCGCGCAGGTGGTCCAGCAGGTCGGGCACGGAGAGGTACATCGCCGTGATGCCTAGCTCCAGGCAGCGGTTGACGATGGCCGCCAGCAGGTGGGTCTTGCCTGAACCGATGGGGCCGGTGAATAGGAGCCACTGGTTCTTCGGCTCCTGGGCGTACTCCGATGCAGCCTGGTACGCCTGGTTATAGCTGTCGCGCGCCTGAGTGTCGTCGCTGACGCCGTTGGGTGAAAGGGACTGGAAGGTGACACGGGTAAGGATGCCCAAGTTGCTAAAGCGTTGCAGCCGGGTGAGGCGCTGCTCCTCTATGGGCTTCTCCTGGCAGGCGCAGGGCACGACCGTACCGAAGCGCGGGTCGCCAACAGGCGCTTCTACGCGTACCCAGCCACGTCCCTGGCAAATAGGGCAGGGGTCAGCTTCCGGTTCCTGACTTGTCTGCCCAAGGTGCGAGGTGCTCATACTTTCGGAGGTATTCTTTTCGGTCAGTCGTTTCAGGATGTCGCCCAGGCTCTCCATGGTCTTTTCCTTGGGTTGCCCAGCGCTCCAGGATGCGCTGGATGTACCGCCAGTTCCGCCGGTTCAGCGCCGCAGCCTCCTGGAAGGCCTCGGCGACCCAGGAGGCGGGATAGGTGCGTTCGGCCTCCTCCAGCTCCTGGGCCAGGATGGGGGCCAGCGGGCCGATAGTCTCCTCATAGAGGGCGAAGATGTTGGGCCTCGGCTGGCCGGCCTCGCCGTCCGGGGCGGAGGGCGTCTCCGTTGTGACCGCCACGCCTGCGAGCTTGGCCGATGCGTGGGCCTTGCGTCCCGGCGAGTCGTTCACGAAGAACAGCGTCTCGCCCCGTGCGCCCTGGGCTTGCAGCAGGACGCCGCGCTCCACCGCCTGGTTCAGCCCGCGCAGGATGGCTATCCTGGGGCCGCCTTCTTCACCGGCGAGGCCGTTCAGCAGGACCGGGTCGGCCACCATCTCTTCGCCGCTGAGCCACAGCCGCCGGCCCTTGTGCTGGTGTACCAGGCCGATCATCCGCAACACGCACTTCAACTCGCCCAGGCTGCCGATCTCCTCCAGCAGGGAGGAAAAAAGGGGGCTGGGCGCAGGGATGTAGCGTGCGCCTGGCGGGAAGCCTTTTTCAGGTGGTTGCATTCAGCTAGCTATACTGGCGCTCTGGTTGCAAAGTTCTCAAAGCGGAAGAACTGGTCGCGGAAGTACAGTTCCGCCGTTCCAAGTGAGCCGACTCTATTCTTGGCGATGATGATCTCCGCGACGTTCTTGGGATAGGGCTGGACGGGATTGTTACGCTCCCACTCTTCTTCTGTATACTGCATGTCTTCACGGTAGATGAAGGCGACGATGTCTGCGTCCTGCTCAATGGAGTCGCTGTCCCGCAGGTCGGAAAGCTGGGGCCGGTGGCCGGGACGCTGCTCCACGGCGCGGCTCAACTGGGAGAGGGCTAAGACAGGGATATTGAGTTCTCGTGCCAGTATTTTGAGAAGGCGAGTTGTTTCACTCAAGTCCTGGCCACGATCAGGGTCATATCTACCTGAGCCTCGGATAAGCTGGATGTAGTCAATGACCAGCAGGTCCAGGCCATGTTCAAGGGCCAGGCGGTGCGCTTTGCTTCGCAACTCTACGATGGACTGCAGAAGCGTGTCGTCTATGTAGATGGGCAGATCCGATAGCGCGCCGACGGAGTCAATGACCTGGTGGCTCTCCTGTTCTGTCATGAGGTTGAGGCTCAGTCGGTTGCTTTCCACCTCGGCCTCCGAAGAGAGCATACGCAGGAAAATCTGGTCGCGGCTCATTTTAGGGCTGAAGACGCCGCAGACGGCGCCGTGCTCTGTGGCGTTGCGGACGATGTTTAGAGCCAAAGTACTTTTCCCCAAGGATGGTCGTGAGGCAATGACCATCAGAGAACCTCTCTCTAGCCCGCCCAAGAGTCTATCAAGGTCGTAGAAGCCAGTTAGGATATTCCCTCCAACCATTTCTACACCACGCGGGGGAAGAGAGTTCGGAGAAAACATCTGGTCGTATATTTCCCTAATATGATGCCAGTCTCCTATTGGGCTATGGTTGAAATCCTTTGGATTGTCCATTTGCATACTCCTAATTGATTCGCAGAGTCGCGAATTTCTAGCAGCGCCCTACACAGGCGTCCTTGTTGCAAAGTTCTCAAAGCGGGAGAACTGGTCGCGGAAGAAGAGGTTCAACGCGCCCAGCGGCCCGTTGCGGTGCTTGGCGATGATGATCTCCGCAATGTTCTTGGGATAGGGCTGGCTGGGATTGTTTCGCTCCCACTCCTCCTCGGAATAGGTGGCATCGTCGCGGTAGATAAACGCCACAACGTCGGCGTCCTGCTCAATGGAGCCGCTGTCCCGCAGGTCGGAAAGCTGTGGCCGGTGGCCGGGCCGCTGCTCCACGGCGCGGCTCAACTGGGAGAGGGCCAGCAGCGGCACGTTCAGGTCTCGGGCCAAGCCCTTCAGGGAGCGGGAGATCTCCGTCATTTCCTGGACACGGTTGGGGTTGCGCGTGTTGTTCCCCTGAATAAGTTGGATGTAGTCCACAACCAGCAAGTCCAGGCCGCGTTCCAGAGATAAGCGCCGTGCCTTGCTGCGCAGCTCAACAATGGTTTGCAGGGGCGTGTCGTCTATGTAGATGGGCAGGTCCGATAGCGCGCCGACGGAGTCAATGACCCGGTGGCTTTCCCGCTCGGTCATGAGGTTGAGGCGCAGGCGGTGGCTGTCCACCTCTGCCTCGGAAGATAACATGCGCAGGGCAAGCTGGTCGCGGCTCATTTCAAGGCTGAAGACGCCGCAGATGGCGCCGTGCTCCGCGGCGTTACGCACGATGTTCATGGCAAGGGTGCTTTTGCCCAAACTGGGCCGGGCTGCCAGGATAAAGAGGTCCGAACGTTGCAGTCCTCCCATGAGACGGTCCAGGTCCAGAAAGCCGCTTTGCACGGGGCCTTTGTTCGTGTCCCCGGGGGTGTGGGCCGCGGCGCTGTCCTCCAAGTACCGGTCAAGCACCTCTCGCAGGGGGACGAAGTCGCGAGTCTCTCGCCCGGAGCGGATGCGGAACAGCAGGTCTTCCGCTTGTCGCAGCGTTTCGTCCACGTCGGCGTCGTGCCCGTAGCCCAGGGAGGCGATCTCGCTCGCTGCGCGGATGAGGCTGCGCAGGGTGGAGGTGCGGCCCACGATGCCGGCGTAGTGCTCCGCATAGACGGATGTAGGTACTGTGGCGATGAGGTGGCTGAGGAAGGCGGGGCCACCCGCCGGGTCAAGGTGCCCTTGGTCGGCAAGCTCGTGGGCGACGCTGATCTGGTCTATCGGCACGCCCCGCTGGAATAGAGAGAGGCACGCCTGGTAGGTCCAGCGGTTGCGCTCCCGGTAGAAGTCCTCCGGCTTGACCACGGGCGCAAGCCGCCCGATGACGTCGCCGTCCACGAGGATGGACCCGAGGACGGCTTCTTCGGCGGCTTCATCATGGGGGGGAATGCGGTCTGGCAGCATGGAGGTCTCGCTGAGATGGGCCAAAGCGGTGTTGACGATGCCACAAGAGTATGATGGCAAGCGGCGCAAAAGCTCTAGGCAAAAAATGCCCTGGAACTGTAAAACCGCCCTCTTGCCTATCTGGAGCGTTGCCTCAAAAGTCAGGAAGGTACAGGAAACTGCGTTTCCTGTCGGGGGGCTGGGGGTGTCCCCCAGATACAATTCCTTCCCCCCGCCGAAGGCGAGGGGGTCAGGGGGCACTGCTGAAAAGGACTTTTAGGGCAAGGCCCCTATCTGGGCAGGCGGGCAACGGCACGCATGTTCTGTAATGAGTATAGCAGGCCGATGAACGGACGTGCTAGTGGGAAGGGAAGGAAACGGAAAATTCTCTTCTGCCCCCTGTTCCCATTATTCAGAGGGGACAAAAGCAAGCGCGGTCGGCGAGAGAAGGGTAGGGGCGGGTTTCAAACCCGCCCCTTGTATATTATGGAAGACCTGGTGGGGGGACCGTCCTGCCCCTTGGGAGCAAAGTCCCGCGACGTAGATTGGTCTCCCCCCATGTCCCAGGGAGCTGCGAACGGCATCCTGGGCGC
>Ga0082335_1000724_pt1 | contig 78932 bp, 82 predicted proteins | sample Subgrocontami58m_FD_72375 | JGI IMG/M metagenome (GOLD analysis project Ga0082335, IMG submission 72375) | Subsurface groundwater microbial communities from S. Glens Falls, New York, USA - GMW37 contaminated, 5.8 m (SPADES assembly) (version 2) ... | reverse complement strand
ATTATCCGGCGGCCAACAACAGCGCCTCTGTATAGCCAGGACACTCGCGGTTGAGCCTGAGGTGATATTATTTGATGAGCCATGCTCGGGGCTTGATCCCATATCCACCGCGAAAGTAGAAGATGCCATGGTTAAGCTAAAACAAAAATACACGATAGTGCTGGTGACTAATAATGTAAAACAGGCAGCCCGAGTCGGCGATATGACGGCCTTCTTTTTAAACGGCGAGCTTATTGAACTTGATAAGACTGATAAGATCTTTACCGCGCCGGCTGATAAACGCACAGACGGTTACGTCAGAGGTGAATTCGGATGACGCCGAAAATATTAACCAATAAGCTTGATCTCTGGTATGGCAGCTTTCAGGCCTTAAAAAGCGTAAATTCATCTTTTGAGGCGAATAGGATAACAGCCATAATCGGGCCTTCGGGTTGCGGTAAGTCAACATTACTGCGCGTATTTAACCGTATGAACGACCTGATAGAAGGCGTGCGTACAGAAGGCGAAGTCTTAATAGACGATAAGAATATACTCTTACCAGATACGGACTTAGTGGCATTGCGTAAAAAAGCAGGTATGGTCTTTCAAAGGCCTAATCCATTTCCTTTGTCAGTTTACGAAAATATCGTTTTTGGCGAGAAGATACACGCGGAAAGAGTTACCAGGGACGGATTGGATGAGATCGTTGAGACAAGCCTAAAAGGCGTTCTTTTGTGGGATGAATTAAAAGACAGGCTTTCCGAACCGGCATTAAGGTTGTCTTTGGAACAAAAACAGAGGCTTTGTATAGCAAGGCTTATTGCTGTTAAACCTGACGTATTGCTGATGGATGAGCCTTGTTCAACGTTAGACCCGCAGGCAACCGCGAGAGTTGAAGAATTAATGCGCGAACTCAAGAATAGGTATACTATAATAATAGTCACTCATAATATGCAGCAGGCAGCGCGCGTTTCAGACGATACGGGTTTTATGTTATTGGGCGAGTTGATAGAGTTTGGCAGGACCCAGGATATATTTACTGCGCCGCGTGATAAGCGCACCGAAGATTATATTACCGGAAGATATGGATAAGGAGGCTTTAAATGGAAAGACATGTTGATCAAGAACTAAAAGAATTGAACCAGGATATCCTGAAGATGGGCGCCTTGGTAGAAGAGTCTATCTATAGGTCCATAGAGGCTTTAAAGAACCGTGATAAAGCAATGGCTAAGAGCGTCATAGAAAATGATACTAATATTGATAAATTGGAATTAGTCGTAGATGAGAAGTGTATTGACCTGATAGCGCGTTATCAACCAGTGGCTAAAGACCTTCGTTTTATCACAACCGGTATGAAGATAAACGCCGAGCTTGAAAGAATAGCCGATATCGCAGTGGATATTGCCCAACGCACGCTTGAATTAGTTGATAAACCGCTATTAAAACCTTTGATAGACATACCTAAGCTGGCGTCTATCGCGCAAAAAATGGTTAACATGTCTATAGACGCGTTTGTAAAAGGAGATATCGCAATAGCCAAAGAAGTCTTGTTATCTGATCCCGAAGCCGATCAGCTTCGCAATGTTATTCAAAAAGAGCTGATAGAAGATTACATGGTCAAAGATGGCACTACCGCCCCAAGGGCGGTTCAATTATTATTAATAACCAGGTTTTTGGAGAGGATATGCGACCATACAACTAATATCGCCGAAGATGTTATCTATATGGTTCAGGCAGAGGTCGTAAGGCACCATCCTGATAAGATATAAATGAAGAAACGGAAATTTAATAGGAGGGGCTCGTTTTGGGTCTACATCGTTGAGTGTAAGGACGGCACGTATTACACAGGCTATACTCCAAAAATAAGAAATCGCATAAAATTACATAACGCAGGCAAAGGCGCTAAGTATACGCGTGATAGAAGGCCTGTAAAATTGATCTGGAGCAAAAAATATAAATATTTTAGGCTGGCATTCCTGGAAGAGAAGAGGATAAAAAGACTAACCAGGGAAAGGAAAAAGCGTATAATAAAAAAAGGAAAGAAGGGAGGGCCACATGTCTATTGTAAAGGAGTTCAAAGAATTTGCCGTAAAGGGTGATGCGGTAGATATGGCTGTCGGCATTGTGATAGGCGCTTCTTTTGGAAAGATCGTCAGTTCTTTGGTCGGAGACGTGATAATGCCACCGATAGGGTTATTGCTTGGAGGGGTTGATTTCAAAAATCTCAAAGCAGTTCTTAAAGCAGCTAATCTGGATGCGGTGCCACCAGTGCCTGCGGTAACGCTCAATTACGGCCAGTTTATAAATAACGTGATAGATTTTTTGATCGTTGCTTTTGCTATTTTTTTGGTCGTAAAAGGTATCAACTCCCTTAAAAAGAAGCAGGCTTAATTTTTAGAAGGGAAATATAATTATGTTGGAAAAGCAGGCTGAACTATAGGCCTGCTTTTCTTCGTCAGAAGCATTGTTGATGGAAAACAGTAATTCTATGCGAATTTTGAAAATATTAATAATTGTGTTGGTTTCATTAGGTTTTGTGCCAAGTGTTGGCCGAGCTGAAATGGCCAAAATTTACGAACCTCAAATTACAAAATTACAAAACTGGCTATTAAAAAATAGTGATTTGGCTACAGGGTTGCCTCATAGCCACGTAGGAGATGAAAGATTCGAAAATTGGGCTATTACTTATGATTCTGCAGTGGTTGTTCTTGCCTATGTAGCGACCGGGAGAATAAAAGAAGCAAAGAAGATACTTAATTTTTATATTGATACACCCAATGCTTGGAGATTGGGAGGAATAATCGAGGCAGTAAATCCTACCAATTCTGCCTTAGGAGAGGATTGGTCTGTAAGGACAGGTTCAAATCTTTGGATGGGCATTGCCAGTTTTCATCTTTATAAAACAACTGGTGAAACAAAATATTTAGATCTTGCTAAAAAATTGGCATATTTTGCGATATCGTTGCAGAATACCACTAAAAATGATCCTAATTTTGGTGGGATACGCTTAGGTCCTCTGGGCGGTCCGAATGTAGCAAGCGACCAGCATATTGGTCATGACAAGGATCAACCAAGTTTTTACGAAGTATTTGCAACAGAACATAGCATTGATGCCTATGCCTTATTTAATATGCTTTATCAAGAAGCTAATGATACAAAATATAAAAAAGCAAGGAACATGGTGTTAACTTGGTTAAAGCGAGTTGGTTATAATCAAGAAGAACACAGATTTAATCGCGGCTATGTGCACGGATTAGATCATGCCATAGCCACAGATACAAATTCTTGGGGAATATCTGCTTTAGGGGCAGACGTCTTAGATACTTTCGAGCCCGGTTCAGCTGAAAGAATGATCGAGTTTATTGAAAAGAATTGTTTATCAGAAGTTTTTTATACGAAGCCGGATGGTAAAAGAATTCAAGTTAAAGGAGCGGACTTTATAGATCATAAAACAGCTGCAAATTTAGGAAGAGAACCTATCGTATCTCCTGAGTGGACCTTTCAGTTGATCAATGCTTATAGAAAGCTAATATTAGATTTTACGAAACGCAAAAATAGCGAGAAGGTATCTGAATATCAAAAGAAACAATATGAATTGATAGATAATATGTTAAATTTATCCATTGAGCAAAATGATGTATTAACTTATCCTTACGCTACTCGGTCAGAAGCGGTCATCGGACATGAATATAATACACCAAAGGAAAACAATTATAGTAGTATAGGTGTTGCATATGCGATCCTCGCTTTGTCAAATTTTGACCCTTTGGAGAATTAAATGAAAGATAAAAAAGTCTTTCTGAAAAATTTCGGTTGTCAGATGAACGCGCGCGATAGCGAGGTCGTTAAGGGGCTGTTGCTTGCAGAGGGCTACAAGCTTGTGGATGACGCGAAAGCCGCGGATATCATACTTTTTAATACATGTTCAGTGCGGCAGCACGCGGAAGACAGGGTTTGGTCAGGTATAGGGAATATTAAGGATCAAGGGCCTAAAAAACCTATTATCGGTATTATCGGCTGTATGGCCCAAAATTATAAAAAAGAGATATTTAAGCGCGCGCCGGCAGTGGATATTGTCTGCGGGCCTAGTAATATAGATAATTTAGCGCTCTATTTAGAGGAGGCCATAAGAAGCAAAGAGCAGATATTGGGCGCTGACGAGAAGACAAGGCGCGATGATATTTATCACACGGGTTTTTATGAAGACAAAGTCCACGCTTATGTAGTTATTTCTGAAGGATGCGATAATTTTTGCTCGTATTGCGTTGTGCCTTATGTGCGCGGCCGCCTGCGCCACCGAGACCACGCAAAGATCTTAAAAGAGATCAAGGGAGCTGTCAGTCAGGGTGTGGCTGATATAACTTTATTAGGGCAGAATGTAAGCAGTTACGCGGATGGAAGTGTAGATTTCACGCGGCTTTTGAAGATGGCTTCAGAGATCCCTGGTTTAAAGAGCCTGTCGTTTCTTACGTCACACCCAAAGAATACAAAGCAGGAATTGTTCAAAATAATGGCTCAAACTCCGGTCATTAAGAAGCAATTGCACCTTCCTATACAATCAGGTTCTGATAAGGTCTTAAAAGCGATGAACCGCGGCTATACGGTTAAAAAATATATTGAGATGGTAGACCAATATAGAGGTATTGTGTATAATGGTAAATTGAGTACAGACATTATAGTCGGGTTTCCAAAAGAAACGGAAAAGGACTTTGAAAAGACGTTTAGCCTTGTGCGCGAAGTAAAATTTGACGCCGCGTATATATTCAAATATTCTTCCAGGCCCAACACAAAAGCAGCCGGGTATGAAGATGACGTGTTGCCTGAAATAAAGCAAAGAAGGCACGCGGAATTGTTAAAGTTACAGAAGGAGATCTCAAGATCAAAAACTTATTAAAGGTTTTTATAGTTGTTTCTTTATTTGTCTGTTTGCCGGCGCAAGCCCTGGCGCTAGCCGCGCAGTCTGACCCATTGGCACCTGCTAAGGCTTTTTACATCCAGCAGCATTATTGGCAGGCTATTCAGGAGTGCGGGGAGGTCATAAAGAAGAACCCGGGAAATCCCGAGATATTGTCTGAAGCCAGTTATTTTACGGGAGCTAGTTACGCCAATCTGTTTGATTTCCTCACTGCAAAAAAGAATTTCGCTACCATCGTTGAAAAATATAAAGGGACCAAATACTATGAGGACGCGTATCTGGGCCTAGGCGATGTAGAGCTTCTTGGTGAAAATCTTTACGAGGCACTGAAAGTCTATACAGGATTTTACATAAGTAATCCTTCTAGAAAAAGGCTGGCCACTCTGTATTTCAGGCTATCAGAGGTCAACCTGAAATTGGGCAATAAGGAAGAGTATAAAAAATATTTACAAAAGCTGCAGTCGGAATTTCCTCTTTCGTTTGAAGCCAGGGATTCAAAAAGGCTAGTAGGGCAAGACGTTTTCTATACCTGTCAGGTAGGCGCTTTTACTAATTATGACAACGCGGATAAGTTTATAGCAGGCCTAAAAGCCAAAGGCTATGATGTATATTCCGTACTTTGTATGCTCGCGGATAAGAAGCTATGCCGTGTCAGAATAGGAAAATTCAAGACGCTCGCTGAAGCCGAAAGCCTTAAGCAGAAGCTTGAAAATGACGGCTATCTCGTAAAAATCTTTCCTTAACTTTGCCTATTGTAGGCAGTTATTCCTTACAAAGTTAACCCCGAGGCCAGCGAAAGTAAATATTAAGTGGTTGCACTTAATATTTACAAGCGTTTTGGCATTGGGGTTAATCATCTGGTGCTGTATATGGAAAAGGTTATTTTTCTTGTCGGCCCTACCGGTGTCGGTAAGACAGAGGTGGGCCTGAAACTCGCTGCTTTATTGCCCGTTGGATTTATTTCCGCGGATTCCATGCAGGTCTACAAGGGCATGGATATCGTAACAGATAAATTGCCCGAGTCTACTCGAAAGAAATATCCTCATCACCTCGTAGACATCCTTGAGCCTACCCAGGGATATAATGTAGCTGATTTTTGTTTGTCTGCCAGCGCTGCCATAAAAGATATCTTAAAGTCAGGGCAGTTGCCTGTTGTCATTGGAGGGACAGGTTTATATGTAGATTCTCTTCTTTATGGTATCTTCCAAGACGCCTGCAAGAACGAAGAACTAAGGATGAGTCTTCAGGCCCAGGCAAAGGAAAAAGGAGGAGATTATCTTTATAAAAGGTTAGAAATTGTAGATCCTGAGTCTGCCCGAAAGATCAGCAAGAACGATCTGCGCAGGATCATTCGCGCCCTTGAGGTATATGATTTGACAGGTTCGCCTATCTCAACGCTGCAAAAGAAAAGGTCAGGCCTAAAAGAAGAATATAATTGCCTCTTGTTTGGTTTAAGAAGAGATAGGCCTGAGCTTTATCGCAGGATAGATCAACGCGTTGATTTTATGGTCCACGCCGGTCTTTTGGATGAGATACGCAGGTTGTCGCAAAAAAACTTAAGTTCTACAGCTGCTTATTGCATTGGCGTGCGTGAGGTGACTGGTTTTTTAAAGGGTGAATATGGCATAGACGAGGCTGTGGGCCTTATTAAAAGGAATTCCCGCCGATTCGCCAAGAGGCAGATGACCTGGTTTAACAAGAATAAAGACATAGAGTGGATAGACCTTGGCCCGGATGAGGACTTAGATAAAGTGGCATCCAGGATCGCAGATGCTGCTAGGCAAAGTTAATGGAAAAAACTTTATTAGTCACAGTGAGATTAGAATACGATAAGGCAAGCGCGGATGTTCTTGAGCGCGAGCGTGAATTAACAGAGTTAGCCAAGACTGCCGGAGCTATTGTTGTGGCAAGTGATATATGCCAACGTGATAAGACAACAGCAGACTTATATATAGGTAAAGGAAAGGTAGAAGAGCTGGGTATCTTAGTCAAAGAAAAGGATGTCCGCTGTGTTATATTTAATAATGACCTTACAGGCACGCAGCATCGCAATTTGGAAAAGGCGCTTGAGGTAAAGGTCATTGACAGGACACAGCTTATTTTAGATATTTTTGCCAAGCGCGCCAAGAGCCCTGAGGGCAAGGCTCAAGTTGAGCTTGCGCAATTGCAGTATCTTTTGCCGCGTCTTAGCGGTAAAGGTGTAGAGCTTTCAAGGCTTGGCGGCGGAATAGGAACAAGAGGTCCAGGGGAGCAAAAATTAGAGCAAGACAGGCGTCGTGTCAGAGAGAGGATACTGCGTATAAAGAAAGGCCTCAAAGAAATAGAAGATAAGCGCAACTCTCTTAGGTCAAGGAGGGATGAATTATCATTGCCCACGGTTGTTTTTGTCGGTTATACGAGCGCTGGTAAATCTACGCTTTTTAACGCGTTAAGCGGTAGCGCGCAGCCGGTAAGCAAAGGGCTTTTTACAACGCTTGACCCTTTGTTGAGGGCCATTACATTGCCTAATCATCAGAAGGTCGTTATTTCAGATACTGTAGGGTTTATCAGAGACCTCCCGCACTATCTTATTGAAGCTTTTAAAGCAACACTTGAAGAGGTCACCCAGGCTGACCTTTTGGTCCACGTCCTGGATGTAAGTTCTCCAAAAGCCCAGGACCATTTTTATTCTGTATGCCAGGTCTTAGATGAGCTTGGGGCTTCAGATAAGAAGATCATCCTTGCGCTTAATAAGACAGATCAATTGGAGTCTGATGGCCAGCTTGAGCGCGTGATGCGTGATTATCCCGAAGGCGTGCCCATATCAGCCCTAACGCGCCACAATTTAGGCGAGCTCTTAAAGATCATGGAAGGGGCGCTGGCTGCATTCAGCTGCGATGTAAGCCTGCTTATTCCTTTAGGAAAAATGGAAGTGGTGGATCTTATATATAAAGAGGGCAAAGTCCGGGATATCAACTACAGCCAGGACGGTGCCCGCATAGAGGCCACACTGCCTCTAGTGAGCGCTGATAAATTGAGAAAATATATAATTAGATGATATGATTTTTTTTATCATATTACTTGACAAATTGGGTAAGTTGTAATAAGCTTATATCGGAGGCAGGGTGATGAAGAAGAAAAAAAACGTTAAAATAAGCCCATCTGATCCCGTGTATGTCATCGGTGTGGTAAGTAAATTATTGGACATGCCGGAGTGGACACTACGCACCTTGGAGAAAGAAGGCCTCGTCAATCCTAAAAGGGTCAACAAGAAGATAAGGTTCTATTCAATGCAGGATATCAGGAAGCTGGAATATATCCATTACCTGATGGATGAGAAAGGCGTTAACGTCAGCGGTATAAAAGTTATCTTTAGTATGAGAAGATATGAATATTAACTGGGACACCTGGCCCTTATAAGGAATTGGGCCAGTGTTGCGTCCGTACGCAAGGAGATACTATGAAAACAACGTTTACTGTAAGCCATTTTGAAGAGAATTCCGTCATCCGCGATCATTTCCAGGACAGGGTGATGAAATTGCAGAAATATCTTAAGCGTTATAAGGATGAGCTGGTATTTCTTCATGGAACATTAGATAAGAACCCGCACAAAGACGAGTTCTACGCGTCATTAAGCCTGTATTTACCTTCAGTTACCTTGCATTGCAGGGAACGTGGAAGTGATTACGCCTTAGCTCTTAATCTGGCATTCCTGGATATCGCGCGCCAGATAGAGAAACATACGGACAAATTGAACAGGGAGAAGAGGCGCAAAGTCAGGTAGGTCTGCAGGTCCATACCATCAGGCAAAGCCCTAATGTAATTATTGACAAAGAAAAGAATGATGGTATTATAAAAAATTTAGCACTCATGAAGACAGAGTGCCAGGAATAAGTTGGATTTTAGGAGCAGGAGAAAGAAATGCCCAGGACAGCAGACCATGATTCGCGGAGAAAAGAGATATTGCTCGCTGCAATAGAGCTTTATTTGAATTCAGCGCAGCCAATATCTTCAGACATCCTACGCAAGGCGCGCAAGATAGACTTAAGCTCTGCCAGTGTCAGGAATGTCTTTTCTGAGCTGGAAGATGTAGGTTATTTGACGCATCCCCACACGTCAGCCGGGAGAGTGCCGACTGATGAAGGATATCGTTTTTATATAAACATGCTCATGAAGAAGAAAAAATTGAATAAAGAAGAGATCAATTTTATAGATAAGATATATGAACTTAAGGTCAAAGAGCTTGATGACCTGTTCTTTGAGACCTCTAAGATCATGTCAGACTTTACTCATTACGCCAGCTTTGTTTACTTTTTTGATGATGATGCCCAGAGGGTTTATTCCCAAGGCGTTCGGTATATATTGGAGCATCCGGAGTTCAGTGATGTGCGCAAGGCCCATAGGGTGCTTGAAGTCCTTGAACGCAAGGAAGAGTTGATGGACCTGTTAGACCAGAATTCTTCAGATAAGACCAGGGTTTATATAGGCAAGGAAAATAAGTGCGCGCAGATGGAGAATTGTTCTATTATTGTTTCTACGTATGAAGGCGAAAATAACCGCCGGGGTAGTTTGGCCCTTATAGGCCCTAAACGCATGGCTTATGATGAAGTAATACCTTTGATGGATTATATTTCTGAGGTCGTGACAAGAACCATAGAAAATAGGTTTTAACATGAAAGAAAACAATAAAGAGAAAGATGATTCTTTTGACACGCTCGTCATAAAAAAAGAAGAGTATGAGCAGTTAAAAGCCCAGGCTGCAAAGGCCCAGGAGAATTGGGACAGGTTGCTGCGCCAGCAAGCTGATTTTGAGAACATACGTAAGCGCTTAGAGCGCGATAAGTCGGAATTTCAAAAATTCGCGCACGAAGACATAGTCGTGGACCTATTGGGTATTTTAGACGACTTAGAAAGGTCGGTTGAGGCGGCAGAGAATAAACAAGAGAACTTTGAGGCGTTCTTAAAGGGCATTGAGATGATACTCGCGCATCTTTATGACCTTCTTAAAAAAAGAGGCGTATGCGCTATAGAAGCGCAAGGTAAAAAATTTGATCCGAATATCCATGAGGCTCTTATGCAGACGGATACGACTGAGCACGCTGATGGAGAGATAATAGAAGAGTTACAAAAGGGGTATAAGATAGATGATAGGGTTATCAGGACGTCAAAAGTCAGGGTAGCCAGGAAAACATAGATATCCCTTGCCAGATCGCTTGTAAATATTAAGCGCAGGCACTTAATATTTACTGCGCTGGCTTCGGGATTAAATTTGCAAGGAAGAAAAACCTACAATATACAAATTTAAGGAGGGTACACACAATGGCAAAAGTCATAGGGATCGATCTGGGAACTTCAAACTCGGCAGCAGCTGTCATGGAAGGCGGCAGGCCTGTCATAATACCTTCAGCAGAGGGAGCAGGTGTTGCTTCAGGAAAGGCGTTTCCTTCTTACGTAGCTTTTACAAAAGATGGACAGCGTCTTGTCGGTGAACCTGCAAGGCGCCAGGCAGCTATCAATGCCGAAGGTACTATTCAGGCAGCCAAGCGTAAGATGGGCACTGACCACAAATTCAAAGCTTTTGGCAAAGAATATACTCCTCAGCAGATATCAGCTTTTATTCTGCAGAAGATAAAAGAGGATTCTGAAAGCTATCTTGGCGACAAAATAGAAGAGGCTGTTATTACATGCCCGGCGTATTTTGACGATAATCAGAGGACTGCTACAAAGGACGCAGGAGAAATAGCAGGCTTAAAGGTGCTGCGTATAATCAACGAACCTACAGCCGCGTGTTTGGCTTATGGTTTAGAAAAAGCCGGAAAAGAGTTGAAAATACTTGTATTTGACTTCGGCGGCGGCACGCTGGATGTCACTATAATGGAAATGTGGAAAGAGGGCGGTTTTAAGGTAATGGCCACAAGCGGCGATACTCAGCTTGGCGGCACGGATATGGACAACGTGCTTATTGAATATATAGCCAAAGAGTTCAAGCGCGAGCATGGCATTGACTTAAGGAACGATAAGATGGCTATTCAGCGTGTGCGTGAAGCTGCTGAAAAAGCAAAGGTAGAGTTATCAAGCACCCTTACGACTGATATTAATCTTCCGTTCATCACGGCTGATGCCACAGGGCCAAAGCATTTGACCTTGTCCATTAACCGGGCGAAGATAGAGGAATTAGTGAATCCCATTATTGATAAATGCCGCCACCCATTGGAGCAGGCATTAAAAGACGCCAAAGACGCGTTTTCCAAAGAAGGCGTTACGTTCGGCGATAAAGATGTGGATAAGATCATCATGGTAGGCGGGCCTACGCGTATGCCTATCGTGCAGAAATTCGTTGAGGATTATTTTGGAAAGAAGATAGAGCGCGGAGTAGACCCGATGGAGTGCGTGGCGCTCGGCGCGGCTATTCAGGCTGCCATTATTAAAGGCGAGGTCAAGGATGTTCTATTGCTTGACGTAACGCCTCTGTCGCTTGGCATAGAGACTTTAGGCGGCGTAAACACGCGCCTTATTGATAGAAATACGACCATACCTACAAGAAAAAGCCAGATATTCTCAACTGCTGCTGATAATCAGACGGCTGTCACGATACGCGTCCTGCAAGGCGAACGTAAAATGGCAGACGGCAATGTTGAGCTTGGCAGGTTTGATCTTGTTGGTATACCACCTGCGCCCAGGGGCGTGCCTCAGGTAGAGGTAAGCTTTGACATAGACGCTAACGGTATAGTGCATGTTAGCGCTAAGGATTTAGGCACAGGCAAGGAACAATCTATCAAGATCACAGCGCCTAAGAAATTATCAAAAGAAGAGATAGATAAGATGGTAAAAGAGGCTGAGAAATTCGCCGCTGAAGACGACAGGCTAAGGGACGAGGTTGAAGTCCGTAATCAGGCAGATGCCCTCGTTTACTCTACTGAAAAGTCTGTGAAAGAATATGGCGATAAGGTCAGTGAAGCCGATAAAAATAATATTGAGTCAAAGGTCGCTTCTCTCAAAGAGGCCCTGAAGGGAAAAGACATAGATAGTATAAAGAAGGGCACTGAAGAGTTGACGCAGGCTTCGCATAAACTCGCTGAAGCTATTTATAAGGCTTCTTCTCAGAAGGGCCAGCAAGGCGCTGGTAGCCAAGGCCAAGGCGCAGGCCCCCACCAAGGTGGGCAGGAGCAGGAACCTGGTGAGGAGCCTAAGAAGGCCAAAGATGAAGATATAATCGACGCTGAATACCGTGAGGAAGACGGCGACGGTAAGAAGAAGTAGTAACTCCTTGCTTAAGCGCTTGGAAATTTTAAGTTATCTCACTTAAAATTTTCTGCGCAAGCTGCGGAGTTAACGTTGTAAGGTAAAAGTACCTATAATAGGCAACATTAATGGCCACCACACGTGATTACTACGAGATATTGGGTATTAGCAAGGGCGCTTCTGTTGAGGAGGTAAAGCGGGCTTATCGAGCTCTTGCAATGAAGTATCATCCTGACCGCGTGCCTGCAGATAAGAAGAAAGAATCGGAAGAAAGGTTTAAAGAGGTCTCTGAGGCTTATGCCGTGCTTTCAGATGAAAAAAAACGCGGCCTCTACGACCAGTATGGCCATTCGGGAATTGACCAGCGTTATTCCCAGGAAGATATCTTTCGTAATGCTGATTTTTCAAGTATTTTCGAAGAGGCCTTTGGAGGCGGCGGCGGAGGTTTCGGCGGCAGTATATTTGAAGAGCTCTTTGGAGGCGGCGGCCGCGGCGGCGGCAGGCATTCGCGAAGAGGCAGGGATTTACAATACGAGATAGAGATCTCTTTGGATGAGGCTGTTTTTGGAAGCGAGAAGGTTTTTCAGATAAACCGCCACGAACTTTGTTCTGCCTGCGGTGGGTCAGGGGCAAAAGCAGGAAGCAAAAAATCAATATGCCCTGCTTGTCGCGGCGCCGGCCAGGTCACAGTCGCGCATGGTTTTTTTCATCTGACGCAGACATGCGGCAGGTGCAGCGGCGAAGGCAAGATCATAGGCACGCCGTGCTCCAAATGTAACGGCCAGGGCAGTGTAAAAACGCCGCGTAAGATATCAGTCAAGATACCCGCTGGTGTTGATACAGGTTCACAACTGCGGGTCAGGGGCGAAGGTGAAGAGGCAGAAGACGGCAAGGGCGACCTTTATGTCCTGATCAGGGTCAGGAAACACCCTGTTTTTGAGCGTCACGATAATGACCTCTTATGTGAAGTACATGTCGATGTGTCCCAGGCTATTTTGGGATGTGAAATAGAAGTTCCTACGATGCATGGCAACGTAGAGATGAAGATACCAGCCGGGACACCTTCAGGTAAAGTGTTTCGTTTAAGGGAAAAAGGTGTGCCAGACATAAGGACAAGGAATACAGGAGACGAACTTGTCCGTGTTATGGTAGACATACCCGTCAATCTGAGCTCAGGTGAGAGAAAATTGATACAGGAATTTGCCAGATCGCGCGGCGTTGATATTGGAGGATAGAATAAATGCCAACGTATGAATATGAATGCAGGTCCTGCGACCATCATTTTGAGAAGTCGCAGAGTATCACAGCCGAGCCTTTAAAGACGTGCCCGAAGTGCGGCAAGAATAAAGTGGTCCGTCTTATAAGTTCAGGTTCAGGTTTTATTTTTAAAGGCGCTGGGTTCTACGCGACCGACTACAGAAAAGGGTCCCCGTCTACGCCGGCTGCTTGTCCTTCCGCAGGGACGAAGCCAGGCTGTTCTCATTGTCCGAAAAGTTAAAGATAATGCTAAAAAAAGAACAACTTTGGGTATGGTCACCGGTTGTGCTTTATGCTTTTGTCATATTCAGCTTATCCGCAACGCCAGCTAGATACATGCCCGAGCTTTTTTGGGGCTCTGATAAACTGGCGCACTTCCTTGAATATTTTCCTTTCGGATTCTTGGTGCTTCGCGCGTTCGTCAAGAGTTTACATATCCCCTTTGGCCGCGAAGCTTTACTTATGAGTATTTTTGTGATAATGTTATATTCTTTAAGTGACGAGACTCACCAGCTTTTTGTTCCAGGCCGTCAATTTGACCTTATAGATATGTTTTTTGATACAGTTGGTGCCTTTGCCGGGAGTTATACGTACAGATGGTCAAAATAGAACCTTTTGCAAGCGTCTACTACAATAATGAGATAATCGATGATGTCTCTAAGGTTATCGCCCCGCCTTACGACGTAATTGACCCGCGCAGCCAGGAAGACCTTTACCAGAGGCACCCTTATAACATTATAAGGCTGATATTAAGCAAAGAGATGGCCGGCGATACGCCGCAAGAAAATAAGTATACGCGCGCCGGGGCATACTTTCAGGAGTGGATAAGGCGCAATATACTGATACAAGATCCCGAACCTGCAATATATTTTTATGAGCAGGATTTTAAAGCTGAGGCTATGGAAAAAAGACGCCTTGGCTTTATCGCTCTTATGAGGCTTCAGGAAGACACAGAGGCCAAGTCTATTCATCCGCACGAGCATACGCATAAAGCGCCAAAAGAAGACAGGCTGCAGCTTATTAAAGAAGTTGAGGCTAACTTAAGCCCAATATTCACCATATTTTCAGATCCGGAAAGCGTGATAAAGAAGTTTTTTGAAGAGAACATAAAGCCTACTCCTGTCTTTTTTGAGGCTAATGACGGCGCGGGTGTTGCCAACAGGCTTTGGCGCGTAACGGATAGCGCCTCCATTGATAAGGTTAAAACATTTTTGGCCCAAAAAGATGTCTTTATCGCTGACGGGCATCATCGGTATGAGGTCGCCCGTATGTTCAGGGACTATAAAAAGGCAGATACGTCTGCCAATTTCAAAGATCCATACAATTATATAATGACTTATTTTACGCCGCTTGAGGATGATGGGCTTTGTATACTTCCGACCCATAGGCTTATAAAGAACGCGAATTTTTCTCCTGATAGCTGTTCTCCGTGTTTTGTCGTGAAGGAATGTTCATGCAAAGAACTGTTGTTGTCAGAATTAAAAAAGAAAGAATCTGAGGTCGGCGCCTTCGGCCTTTATAAAGATTCAAAGTTCTATCTACTTAAATCATCGGATAAGAGGGAGTGCAACCGCATTATCCAGGATGGCCCTAAGGAGTATAAAAATCTTGATGTGGTCATACTACATAGAGTTCTATTTGATAATATTTTAAAGATCGCGCTCAACCAAATATCCTACGAGGTTGAACTTGATAAGGCTATCGCTTTGGTAGATGAAAAGGCTTTTGATGCCTTGTTTATTCTTAATCCAACCAAGGTTGAACAGATACGCTCCATTGCTTTAGGTGGAGAGGTCATGCCACAGAAATCCACATATTTTTATCCAAAACTTTCCACCGGCTTTTTGATACATAAATTTTGACCAGCAAGGTCAGGCCTTCCCAATTCCTTATAAGGGAAGGGCCTAAAAGAAAGGCGTATGCCACTCTTCGGAAAACCAAAATACACTATCGTTAAAATAAGAAAGAGGGAGATACCCGAGGGCCTCTGGACAAAGTGCCAGCAATGCTCTCAACCAATTTACAAAAAAGCGTTGGAAGAGAACTTAAAGGTCTGCCCTAAGTGCGAATACCATTTTACTATGACGGCCCTTGAGCGCCTTGATACGGTAGTGGATATTGATAGTTTTAAGGAATACGACGCGAATCTTTCTTCAGGCGACCCTTTGGAATTCAAAGGAATAAAATCATATAAACAGAAGTTAGCTGAAGACCAGAAGATAACGTCTTTAAAAGAAGCAGTTATAACAGGCGAGGGCAGTATTTTTGGTAAAAAGACTGTTGTGGCTGTCACGGATTCGCGTTTTATCATGGGGTCCATGGGATCTGTTGTCGGAGAAAAGATAACCCGCGCCATAGAGAAGGCGACTGAAAAAAAACTCCCTATTGTCATCGTCTCTGGTTCAGGCGGAGGGGCGAGGATGTATGAAGGCATATATAGCCTTATGCAGATGGCAAAGACTTCAGCCGCGTTAGGCCGTCACCATGACGCAGGCCTTTTGTTCATTTCTATTCTTACCAATCCTACTATGGGCGGTGTCATGGCTTCTTTTGCCGGCTTAGGAGACGTCATAATAGCCGAGCCTAAAGCGTTAATAGGTTTCGCCGGCCCCAGGGTCATTGAGCAGACCACCCGCCAGAAATTGCCTGAGGGATTCCAGAGATCCGAGTTCATGCTTGAGCACGGGCTTTTGGACATGATCGTCCATAGGAAGGCCTTAAAAGATACGCTGCACCGGTTAATAGATTATCTGAGTTGACACGTATATGGCTTTCAAGTCAGCCTAAAAAATGTAAGTAAGGCCTACGAGGGCCTATTTATATCGGCGATAGGTTTGTTAACGATGTACCCGCCAAAGACCGCGACATCGCCATGGTCTTCCAGAATTACGCGCTATACCCCCACATGACAGTGTCTTGTGTGAAATGGGCAACCGCATCCGGGAAAACATGCGTGAGGTGGATATGCTCTCCAGGTTAGGCAAGAACAGGCTTTATTGTTTTGGGGTGTATCGTGAATAGATGCCCATGGACAGTAAGGGACGTGTTGCTAACTTTTATTTATTCCATTGCTTTGTTCTTTGTTGTTTGTTTCTGGTTGTCCGTTGCTTATCTTGTTTTTAGGCCATCTATCTCTTATACCGTTGGCGCTCGCGACACATACGCTGTGCTCATTTTTTATTTTTCGTTGTTGATAGCGATGAAAGTAAAAATATTCGCTAAATACAAGATCCGGCCGTTTGATTTTTTTGTGGTCCGCCCTCACGTCAAAGAGGATATATTATATGGCATCGCCATGTATTTTAAGTTCTTTCTCGGCATTGTGGGCGCCGTTATTCTTATTTTTTTGGTCGCGTCTATGTGGGATATGATATTCAAGACTCGAGTTTTGCAGGAAGTAGGCATCTTTATGACTGCTTCGCAGTTAGAGAGGCTTGGGACCCAGGAACGCGCTGCTGGGATAACAGGCGTTTGCCTTTTGTTCTTTTTTGCTCCTTTCTTTGAAGAATTATTTTTCAGGGGTTGCCTTTACCGCGCCCTTCGCGCGCGCTGGGGCTACCTCTGGGCGGTATTGGTCAGTAGCTTCGTATTTTCTTTGCTGCATGGTTATTTTTTTCTTTTTTTATACGTGTTCATAGTAGGCATCATATTGGCATTTATGTATGAAAAACGCGGCTCTTTGGTAGCGCCTTTAGCATTTCATATGACCAATAACCTCGCGGTCATCTTATTCGTTGCAACTTCTTACAAGTTAAGATAATATAAATAGTTAACCATGGATAAAAAATTATATTTGGGGATAGATGTGGGCGGCACATTTACCAAGCTGGTTTTGGTCAATAGCGCCTGCCGTGTTGCCGCAAAGAACGTGATAAGCTCACGGGGTTTTTCCGATAAGGCTTTCTTCGCGCGCGAGTTGAGAGCCGCGATAAATTCTATGCTGTCGCGGCACAAAGAGCATCTGTCGCAGATCAAGGGAGCTGGAATAGGTTTACCCGGCCCTGTAGACTTTAAGTCCGGCGTTGTCTTGAGCTTGACTAATATTGCAAAATGGAACAGGTTCGCGCTTGTATCTTACCTGAAACGTTTTTTTTCTTTCCCCATATTTATTGAAAACGACGCTAATTGTATGGCGCTGGCAGAGTCCAGATTAGGCGCTGCTAAAGGCGCCTCATACGCTCTTTGCCTGACGTTAGGCACAGGTGTTGGCGGCGGGTTGATATTGGATAAAAAGATATACCGCGGCCCATTTTTATTAGGTGGCGAGATAGGCCATTCGCCTGTGGCGCTATCGGGAGAGCGTTGCCCATGCGGAGGTGAGGCCTGTCTTGAGCGTTACGTAGGCAATCGCGCCATAATGGCGCGTATAAAAAAAGAATTCGGGAGAACAGTATCCTTGGAAGAAGTAAGCTCGCTTGCGCGTAGAGGGGACCGTAAGGCCATAAAGATATGGGATGATGTGGGCCGTTATATCGGGCTTGCTCTTTCAGGAGTGGTCAACGTCCTTAATCCTGAGGTCATTGTTGTAGGTGGAGGGGTTTCTCTGGCTGGCGGTGTCCTGATGCGGTCTATTAAAAGATCTGTGCGTAAACACGCGATGAAGCATTTAAAAGGTAAAGTAAAGGTCAAGAGAGCGCTGTTAGGCAGCGATGCCGGTGTTCTGGGTGCCGCACTTTTGGCAAAAGAAAAACTAGCAAATACGTGAATAAAATAATATTATTTTTAGGAATTTTGTTTTTGGTGTTCGCGCGCGACGTTTGGGCACAGACAGGCGGCCAGCCTACGGGCGAGCCTACGGGTTTACAATCTACCACTAGCCAGCCTAGCGCCGCGCCTGCCGGCAAGCAGCCTATAACAGTTAACGGCGATACTGTTGAATTTAAGTCAGAGGGGCGCGAGGTCATAGCCGAAGGCCACGTGGAGATATTAAACCAGGATACTACTCTGACCTGCGATAAGGTAAGGGTCTTTATTGACCAGAAGATAGCCATTGCAGAGGGTAATGTCAGGTTCTCAAAAACCAGCGGAGAAGAGCTGGAAGGAGATATGTTCGTCTTTGATTTTGAATCCGGAACAGGGACTATTATGGGCCCTGATGTATGGTTCCCTCCATATTATGGCAAATCTGAAATAATGGAAAAGCTCTCCGATACGGAATTTCTTCTGACGAACGGAGAGATGTCTACATGCGATCTGCCCCATCCACACTATAAACTTCAATGCGCTCAGGCACGTATGGAGCCTGGCCGCGTTCTCACTGCCAAAGGTGTTAAGATATCTATTTTAGATGTGCCTGTGATGTATGTGCCTACCATAACCCAGCGCCTTACAGATAGCAAACCGCGTTTTATGATCACACCCGGCAGCAGGAAAGAGTTAGGTACGTATTTTCTTGGCGCATGGCGGTATTACCTTAATCAAAATGCCAAGGGCGTGCTTCATCTTGATTGGTATCAGAACAGAGGATGGGCAGAGGGCATTGACCTGAATTATGATACAAAGTCTATTGGCCTTGGGAACGTCAAGTATTTCAGGATAGACGACAAAGATATGAGCAAGAACAATCCCGTGCCTGAGCCGCAGCGCAGAACGGATGAACGCTCCAGGATAGAGGTCCGGCATAAATGGGACATATCCGCGGCAGACCACTTTGTGTTTGAATATTACAGGCAGTCTGACGCCAATGTCAGAAAAGATTTCTTCTACCGGGAATTTGAAAAGGTCACAAATCCGAGGAGTTTTTTACTGCTTTCCCACGTTTACCCTAACGCCACCTTAAGCTTTCTAGCCGAGCCGAGGGTGAATAAATTTGATGCTATTGTGCAGCGCATACCGGAGCTGAGGCTTGAGACCGTAAACCAGAAGGTAGGCCGAACGCCTTTTTACTATAAGAATACGTCTCAAACAGCATATCTTTCAAGCACCACAGCTAATGTGGGCGCTACGAACGATCTGTTCCGCACTGATACTTCTAATCAATTATCCTATCCTTTCCGTTTTATGAGCGTGGATTTCAGCCCTTATGTCGGCCACCGTGACACTTTTTATAGCCGCGGCCTTACAGACCAGGAAGATCTGACAAGGGGCATGTTTTTTGGCGGTATGGACATGAGCACTAAATTTTATAAGATCTTTAACGGCTTTAGGCATATTGTTACACCTTTCATGCAATATCGTTACCAGCATATGCCTACGGTCAACAGGGCCAAGCTTTTGCAGCTTGACGCTGTTGATGCGCTGGATAAGCAGGACATAGTTACATTCGGCCTGGAGAACAAACTACAGACTAAGAAGAATGGCGCCTCAGTGGATGCTGCCACGTTGATACTTACCTCGGATTATAACATTGAAAAATCGAGCACTGCCGGGACAGGTTTTCAGAATCTCAAATACAGGTTTGAGTTAAAGCCGTTTTCTATGTGGGAATTTGATTCAGAGGCTGATTATGATACGGTTGGAGAATTCTTTAAGACGGTCACTACTGATCTTTGGGCTAATGTCGGTAAGGCAAGGACTGTTTTTGGCTACCGCTATAAAAAGGACGAAAGCAGCCAGCTTACAACAGGGTTCAGCTGTCCTTTGAATCCGTTCTGGAGCGTCAACATCTACGAGCGGTTTGAATTCAGGACAGGCAATCTTATGGAACAGGAGTATACACTTGACCGTGATATGCATTGTTGGACAATGCAGTTCATCATAAATCAGCGCAAAGCCGAAGGCATAAGTTTTTTTATCGCGTTTAAACTCAAGGCATTCCCTGATATAGGCATAAACGCGGAAAAAACCTTCAGTCCACCTAGAACGAATTAGCACAGAAAGTGCAGGTTGAAATGAAAATAGCTATAATCGGAGCAGGATATGTTGGGCTGGTGTCAGGCGCATGTTTCGCGGAACTCGGGCATCAGGTCATTTGCGTGGACAATGATAAAGATAAGATAAACGCGCTAAAAAAATTAAAGATACCTATATATGAGCCGGGTTTAGAAGAGCTCGTTAAGAGGAACCACCAGCACGGCAGGCTTTCTTTTACGTCTGATATAGCCAGCGCGGTAAAGGCTTCTTTGGTGATTTTTATAGCTGTTGGCACGCCGCCAAAAGAGAACGGCGAAGCAGATCTGACAGGTATTGAAAGTGTGGCGCGTTCTATCGCGCGCGCCATGGATTCTTATCGCCTCATTGTTGAAAAATCAACGGTCCCCGTGGAGACCGGCAAATGGGTAAAGCACACTATAGAGATAAACAAGAAGAAGAAAGTCTCTTTTGATGTTGCTTCCAACCCTGAGTTTTTGCGTGAAGGGCAGGCTATAAAGGATTTTATGCAGCCTGACCGTATAGTGGTAGGCGTTGAATCCAAGAAGGCAGAAGAGCTAGTTCGCGAACTTTACGGCGCCCTTGGCGCGCCTCTACTCGTCACTGATATTAAATCCGCGGAATTGATCAAACATGCCTGTAATTCTTTTTTGGCAATGAAGATATCTTTTATCAATGCCGTAGCAAGCGTCTGTGAGCTCGCGGGAGCTGACGTAGAGCGTGTAGCCGAAGGTATGGGCATGGATAAGAGGATAGGCCGCTCTTTCTTGAACGCCGGCATAGGATTCGGCGGTTTCTGTCTGCCAAAAGACCTTGATGCCTTTGTTTCTATTTCCGAAAAACTCGGATATAATTTTAGCCTGTTAAAAGAGGTCAAGAAGATCAATGAATCCAAAAAACTAGAGTTTATCAAAAAGATAGAAGACAATCTATGGAATATTAAAGAAAAGACCATAGCAGTCCTGGGCCTGGCTTTTAAACCCGATACGGATGATATGCGGTTCGCGCCTTCTATTGATATCATTGAAAAACTACAGTCAGACGGGGCCAAGATAAGGGCATTCGACCCACAGGCAACGCATAAAGCCAAGGGCCTGTTTAGTGGCGTTAAGTTCTGTAAGGACGCCTATGAGGCGGCAAAAGGAAGCGATTGCATGATCATTGTGACCGAGTGGAGCGAATTCAAGGAACTTGATTTTAAAAAGCTGAAGAGATTGCTTAAGCAGCCATTGATAATTGACGGAAGGAATATTTACGATCCCAATAAATTAAAGGGGCTAGGTTTCAAATATGTGTCAATAGGGAGATAGAGCATGAGAACAGCGCTTATTACAGGAGGGGCAGGTTTTATCGGGTCATATTTATGCGACCTGTTCCTTGAAAAAGGTTTCAGGGTTATATGCGTGGATAATCTTATCACAGGGTCAGTAGAGAATATAGACCGCCACGCTAAAGATAAAAATTTTAAGTTCATAAAGCATAATATAACGCTGCCTTTGCGTATAAAAGAAAGTGTTGATATGATATTACATTTTGCCTCACCCGCAAGCCCGGTTGACTATCTTAATTTTCCCATTCAGACCTTAAAGGTCGGATCATTGGGCACTCATAATGCTTTGGGTTTGGCTAAAGCTAAGGAAGCCAGATTTTTGCTTGCGTCAACATCTGAGGTCTACGGCGACCCGCTGATACACCCGCAAACTGAAGATTATTGGGGTAATGTCAATCCTGTAGGGCCGCGCGGCGTATATGATGAAGCCAAGAGATTTGCCGAGGCCATTGTCATGGCGTATCATCGGGTCCATAAATTGGATACAAAAATAGTCCGTATTTTTAATACTTACGGCCCAAGGATGAGGATCATGGACGGAAGGGCCATACCTAATTTTATAGCTCAGGCATTAAGAGGAGAGCCGATCACGATCTACGGAGACGGTTCACAAACGCGTTCTTTTTGTTATGTGTCTGACCTGGTAGCCGGCCTGTATAAACTTATTAATTCTGGCTTGCACGATCCGGTTAATGTTGGCAATCCTGTTGAGATGACGCTTAAAGAGCTTGCGATAGCGATAAAGAAAGTGACCGGGTCAAAGAGTAAAATAGTATATAGGCCATTGCCTAAGGATGATCCTAAGAAAAGACAGCCGGACATAACACAGGCCCGCAATAAATTGAAGTGGCAGCCCAAGGTCGGGCTTAAGGCAGGATTGGCCCAGACGGTGGAGTGGTTCAGAGAACATATTTAGATGGTCATAGACTTTCACATCCATTCCAAATATTCTTTTGATTGTTTTTTAGAGCCATCAAGGATCATTGATATAGCAAGGCGCGCCGGCATTGACGGATTAGCCATAGCTGATCACGATACTATGGCAGGTGTCGCTGAATTTAAGAGGCTAGCACCCGATCTATATATCATCCCTGCCCAGGAGATAACTACGAGCCAGGGAGATGTCCTAGGGCTTTTTCTAAAAGAGCAGATAGAGAAGAAAGACGACCTTTCGTGGAACTTGCGTTTAATAAAGCTCCAGGGCGGCTTGGCTGTCCTGGCCCATCCTTTTAAATGGCCCCACCTTATAAGAGACGACGCATTTCTGCGTCAGTTTGACGCGATAGAAGTATTTAACGCCAGGAATAATATACCTGTGCCGTATCTTGAGAATTTTCTGGCAGACAGGGCTGTTAAGGCGCTTGATCTTGCGTTTGTAGCCGGCTCCGACACCCACGAGGGTTTTGAACTTGGGCGTTCTAAGTCTATTTTTGAATTTGGGGCTAATGAGGCCAGCGACCAGAAAATTAAAAGCGCGATCTTAGAGAAACGCGTTAAGGTATCAGGCAAAGAGGTCTTTTTGCCGCTTGAGGTCATAAGCCATTTTTCAAGGAATTTCAGAAGAAGATGAATATATTTACTAAACTTGATCTGTTGTATAGGACAGGTTTCCAAGCCGGGAAACCCAAGATATTTTCTTTTCATGATTGCCTGCCTGATGTTTTTTCAAGTTATATTGAGCTTTTGATATACAAAAGGTATAGGATACTTGGCGCAGAGGACCTCTTGGAGCGCTTGGATCCGGCAGGCGGCCTTAGAAGGCAAGGTAGCGCCTCTCAGAAGGAGGCTGTGCTGACCTTTGACGACGGCAGGCGCAACTGCTGGACAGTTATTTTTCCTTTGCTTAAAAAATATAAGGTCAAGGCCTCGTTCTTTATCATACCTTCGCGCGTTAAGGATACCGAGGAATATTTTCCAAACCTTGAGGATTATTGGAACGGGCGCGTCTCGTGGGAAAATCTTTATTCAAGCCATCGCAAACAGCCTTATCTTACGTGGAAAGAATTGAAAGTAATGCACGAAAGCGGCCTCGTTGATATTTTTTCACACAGCCTTAGTCATGACGTGGTAAACGTCAGTTCACGCGTCCTTGATTTTCAGCACCCGGGAGTATATGAGATGCCCGTATATTTTGACGAGTGGTTCCAGTCGGCAGGGCCGCAGCTTGACAGTTTTTGGGGTATGCCCATATATGAACGCGCCTGGGCGCCTTTAGTGTCAAATTGTTACAAACCGGTAAAGATAGCCGATACTGTGATGAATGAATTCGTGAAAAAGAACGGAGGTTTTTTATTCTTCAAGAAAAAGGATTGGAGAAAAAAACTTTTTGAATATTTTCAGTCAGCCAGAAAATCATTTCCTCTGGGCCACTTCAAGAAATTGGAAAGTAAGGAGACCGCGCGCGAATCTATCTTTGAGTCTAAAAGGCAGATAGAGGCAAGATTAAAGAATGTGTGTTACTTTTTTTCATTGCCGCTTTACCAGGGCTCAAAAGAGTGTATGCCTTTCCTGGAAGAAGCAGGTTATAAGGCTGTTTTTTCCGGCCCAAAAAGGGCAAATATCAAAGGGCCGCTGCCGGTCTTAAGCCGCATCCCGAGCTTCTGGATCAAATTCCTCTCATATTTTTAAAAAAAAAGCTTGACAGAGAGCACTAAATTTAATAGAATTAACGCTTTACGAGTAACGCCCCTGTAGCTCAGTAGGTAGAGCACGTCCTTGGTAAGGACGGGGTCACCGGTTCAATTCCGGTCGGGGGCTTAAATGTCGTCGGAGAAATGAGAGAACATATTTTATTAGAATGTCCGGTTTGTAAGAACAGGCTTTATTCGTATACGAAGAATAAGAAGAAGCATACGGAGAGGCTTGAGTTAAAAAAGTTTTGCAGCTATTGCAGAAAGCATGAACCTCATAAAGAGGTTAAGTAAAGTAGCGCGTGTTGTCAGGTGTTCTGTGAGCAGGTCATTTTAGGTTAGGAGCGTCGGTTAGTGGTAAACCACCGGTCTCCAAAACCGGAACTGCAGGTTCGATTCCTGCCGCTCCTGCCAGATTTTTTGCAGGGCAGGCGAGTCCTAAAGAAACCGCACACGAAAGTTCTAGCACAGTAAGTGCAGGCCTTCGCAATTCCTAATAAGCGAAGGGCCCCAAAGCAACCAAACCTAGTAAAAAAACTATGGCCAATGTTTTAGCGAAAGTTCCTGTATTTTTTAGTGAGGTCAAAGCTGAGTTGATCAAAGTTGCTTGGCCTTCGCGCAAGGAACTTTTGGGCGCAACATGGATCGTAATAATTGTTACAGCCCTATTGACACTTTATATAGGCGCGCTTGATTTTTTACTGACAAAGGCCGTGAGCCTGGTATTGAAATGAAAAAGTGGTACGTTGTCCATACGCAGACGGGTTCAGAAGATAAAGTAAAGAAAAGCCTTGAAGGCCGCATTGCTACAAGCGGCTTAAAAGAGATGATGGGACAGGTCCTTATCCCGACCGAACAGGTCTCAGAGGTTCGCAGCGGCAAGAAGAAGATATCTCAGAGAAAGTTTTTCCCGGGTTACCTGTTGGTTGAAATGGATCTGAACGAAAATACCTGGCTTTTGGTCCGTACGACGCCGGGCGCGACAGGTTTTATAGGTATGGGCAAGCAGCCATCGAGTTTGACAGCCGAAGAAGTTGATAACATTATGAAGCGCACGGTTGAGACAAAGTCTAAACCGAGCCCAAAGGTCCATTTTGAAAAGGGTGAATCAGTGCGCATCATCGAAGGGCCGTTCTTGAACTTTAACGGCTCAATAGAAGAAGTCAATCCTGAGAAACAAAAAATAAAAGTCAGCGTTTCTATTTTTGGACGCTCCACACCGGTTGAATTAGAGTTCTGGCAAGTAGAAAAGGTGTAATATGGCAAAGAAAGTAGTGGCTCAAATAAAGTTACACGTCCCCGCGGGCCAGGCAAATCCAGCGCCACCAGTCGGGCCGGCATTAGGCCAGCACGGCGTCAACATCATGCAGTTCTGCAAATCTTTTAATGAACAGACAAAAGACAGGGATGGCATTGTTCTGCCGGTGGTCATTAGCGTATACGAAGACAAAAAATTTGATTTTATCATTAAGACACCTCCTTGTTCGGTATTGCTTAAGCGCGCGGCCAATTTAGCCAAGGCCTCAGGCACAGCCGGCAAAGAGAAAATAGGTTCGGTTACGATAAAACAGGTTGAAGAGATAGCTAAACAAAAGTTGAACGATCTTAATACGTCAGATCTTGAGATCGCGAAAAAGACCGTAATGGGTACCGCCCGCAGCATGGGCATTGAGGTCGTGGGGTAAATATGTCAGTCAAACCAAGCAAAAGATATAAAGAGAGTTTGAAGTTAGTAGATAAGAAAAAAGATTATACGCTTAAAGAGGCTGTCGCTGTAATAAAATCGCAGCCTAAGACTAAATTTGACGAAAGTGTTGAACTAGCGTTCCATCTTAAGATAGACACTAAAAAATCAGACCATATGGTTCGCGGCACAGTCGTGCTTCCTCATGGAACAGGTAAAAAAGTCCGCATCGCCGTGTTTTGCAAGGGCGAGGCTGAAAAGGATGCCAAAAACGCTGGAGCTGATTATATCGGAGCTCAGGAATTGATAGATAAGGTTGCAGGCGGCTGGATGGATTTTGATTGTGTGGTAGCTACTCCGGATATGATGAGGGACTTAAGCAAGCTTGGTAAGGTCTTAGGCCCGCGAGGTTTGATGCCAAGCCCGAAAACAGGAACAGTAACAGCCAATGTAGCAGGTGCCATAAAAGACTTAAAGGCAGGCAAAGTGGAATTTAAGGCTGATAAACAGGGTGGAGTGCATGTGGCTGTGGGCAAGGTTTCTTTCACAGAAGCCCAGATCGTAGAAAATGCCCTTACCTTAATAGAGTCATTGAAAAGTTCAAGGCCTTCTTCTCTGAAGGGTGATTTTATTGGGTCTATGTATATTTCTACATCTATGGGCCCTGGATTGAGGTTGAGCGCATGAGCACAATAACCAATAAGATAGGTGAGTTTTACAGGGGCCTTGTATCGGTTGAGCTAAAACGCAGGTTAAGCGATTGTTCAGACGTATTTTTATTAAGTTATCAGAAGTTAAGATCAGCAGAGATGACGCTGCTTCGCAAGAACCTAAAGAGCGCCGGCGCAAGCGTTCTTGTTACCAAAAATAGTTTTACGCGCAAGATATTTGAAGAGGCCAAAGTCAACGCTGCCGTGCTTTCTTTTATTGAAGGCCCGATGGCGCTCGTGTTCGTGAAATCCGACCCTATAGCAACATCCAAAGTGCTTATTAATTTCCTGAAAGACCATGAGGCTTTACAGATCCGCGGCGGTTTTATGCACGACAGGGTCGTCTCATTTGATGACATCAAGCGCGTATCAAAATTAGGGTCAAAACAGGCCCTTTACGGCCAGTTAGCCGGGACTTTGAACGCGCCTATTGGAAAATTGGCAATGGGCCTGAATCAGATTGTAGCTAAATTAGTTTACGCGTTGAATGCCGCGAAAGATAAAAAAAAGTAAAAATACATAATTGACACCCGACCCCTAATGGAATTGGGTCGGTGTTTCGCCAAACTGCTCAAGGAGGAAACAAAATGGCAAAAATCGAAGAGATGATCAAAGAAATTGAAACGATGACGGTCCTTGAACTTTGTGACCTCGTCAAAGCGATCGAAGAGAAGTTCGGAGTAAGCGCAGCAGCCCCAGTAATGGCAGCAGGCGCGGGCGCAGCCGCCGCGGCAGCACCGGTTGAGGAAAAGACCGTATTTACGGTCGTCCTGACCGCCGCTGGCGCAAGCAAGATCAATGTCATTAAAGAAGTGCGCGCTATAACGAGCCTTGGCCTGAAAGAAGCTAAGGACCTTGTTGATGGTGCTCCTAAGCCTGTCAAGGAAAGCGTTCCGAAGGCTGAAGCTGAAGAGTTGAAGAAGAAACTTGAAGCAGCAGGCGCTACCGTAGAACTTAAGTAGTCCAGAAGGGACTAGGAGATTAGATGATCACCAAAAGAAAGAGTTTTGCCAGGCTCAAAGAAGTCTATCCTATGCCGCATCTCTTGGACATTCAGTTGAAGTCCTTTGAGGAATTTTTACAAAGAGATATCCCGGTAGCGGAGCGCAAACCTGTAGGGCTTCAAGAGGCTTTTGTGGAAATTTTTCCCATTGAGAGCTTTGATCAACGGTTCCGTCTTGAGTTCGTCAGCTATTCTTTAGGTAAGCCTAAATATCATATAGAAGAGTGCAGGCGCCGCGGCATGACCTATGCTTCGCCTTTAAGGGCGAATCTTCGCCTTATCACTCCTACTGATGTAAAAGTCCAGGAGGTTTATTTTGGCGAATTGCCTCTTATGACGCCAACAGCCAGTTTTATCATTAACGGTGACGAGCGCGTTATAGTAAGCCAGCTGCAGCGGTCTCCGGGCGTATGTTTTGAGGATGAGCAGCATCCTACGGGAAAAAAGATCTTTTACGGCAGGATCATCCCATACCGCGGAGCGTGGCTTGAATTTAAGTATGACTTAAACGAAGTGCTACTAGCGTATGTTGACCGCCGCAGAAGTTTCCCCGCCACCCAGATCTTACGTATCATCGGTTTTTCTACCGACGAAGATATCCTCAAGGCCTTTGGTAAAGAGATACCTGAGATAAACAATACCCTAAAAAAAGATTTCACTAAGAATAAAGAAGAAGCTTTAATAGATTTTTACAGGAAGATGCGCCCTACAGAGCCGGTAACGCCTGAAGCGGCGGAAGACCTGTTCTACAGGTTGTTCTTTGACCCTAAGCGCTATGATCTTTCGCGCGCAGGCAGGTTCATCCTCAACAGGAAACTTGGAATGAACGTGTCTCTTGAAAAGAGGATCATTGACGCCGAGATGATAGTCAAGGTCATTTCCTATCTTGTGGACCTTAAAAAAGGCGAAGGCGAGATAGACGACATTGACCATTTAGGCAACCGCAGGGTAAAATCCGTCGGAGAATTGATCCAGAACCAGGCAAGGATAGGTTTAGCCCGTTTGGAGCGTTCTATCCGCGAAAGGCTTGCCGTTCTGACCGATGCTGATGCCGTAATGATATATCATTTGATAAATTCTAAATTATTCTCAAGCCAGATCAGGGATTTCTTCTCGCGCAGCCAGTTAAGCCAGTTCATGGACCAGGTTAATCCTTTGGCAGAGTTGACGCACAAGAGGAGATTGAGCGCGTTAGGCCCAGGCGGTTTGTCTAGGGAAAGGGCAGGTTTTGAAGTACGCGACATCCATCAATCACATTATGGCCGCATATGCCCCATTGAAACACCTGAAGGGCCAAATATCGGCTTGATCGCTTCTTTGACGACTTTCGCGCGTGTAAACGAGCTTGGTTATTTAGAGAGCCCTTACAGGAAAGTTGAAGACGGTAAGGTCACAAAGAGGATAGATTATGTCACTGCTGATTTTGAACAGAATAAGGCTGTAGCCCAGGCCAACAGCCCATTAGATGAAGAAGGATATTTTCAGGAAAAAGATGTTACCTGCCGCATGAGAGGCGATTTTCCAAAGCTCTCTCCCAAAAAAGTTGATTACATGGATGTCTCTCCAAAGCAGCTGGTTTCTTTGGCAGCATCGCTTATTCCCTTCTTAGAACACGATGACGCTAATCGCGCCCTTATGGGTTCCAACATGCAACGCCAGGCTGTTCCTTTAATGAATACAGAGAGGCCTTATGTTGGCACGGACATGGAGATGAAGGCGGCTATCGATTCCGGAGCTGTTGTGGTATCCGAGGAAGACGGCACAGTTAAAGCCGTTGACGCAAGGTCCATAACCGTAGGAAATAGAGTATATGAATTAAGGAAATTCAAGCGTTCCAACGCGAATACATGTGTTAATCAAAGGCCTCTTGTCAAGCTCGGCCAGAAAGTCAAGCAGGGCGAGGTCATTGCCGACGGTATCGGCACAAAAGACGGCGAGCTCGCTATGGGCAGGAACCTTTTGGTAGCTTTTATGCCATGGCGCGGTTTCAATTTTGAAGACGCTATTTTAGTAAGTGAAAAAGTCGTTAAAGATGATGCTTATACTTCTGTACATATTGAGGAATTTGAAGTCGAAGCGCGCGAGACGCGCTTAGGCAATGAAGAAGTCACCCGCGATATTCCAAATGTTTCTGAAGAGGCGCTGCGTAATCTTGATGAGAACGGAATAATCCGCATAGGAGCAGAGGTAGAGGCCGGTGACATACTTGTCGGCAAAGTGACTCCTAAGACGGAATCAGAGCTTTCTCCTGAAGAGAGGTTGTTGCGCGCTATCTTCGGTGAAAAGGCAGGGGACGTGCGGGATACGTCGCTGACACTTCCTCCGGGTATTGAGGGTGTTGTCATTGATGTCCAGGTATTTTCCAGGAAAGAACGCGGCCGCAAATCCAAAGAAGAAAAGAAAAAAGAATTGGCCGCTATAAAAGAGATCAAGGGCTATTACGCTCAGGAAATATCCTATGTCCAGGAAGAGAAGATAAACAGGTTATCTAGCATGCTGGGCATTTCAAAAGTAAAAGCTGCAACCGCTGACTTAGAGAACCATGAGGAAGCTAAGCATATCGCAAAATTCTTTGATGATCAGATAAAGGAATTGGCCCAGGAAGAGGAGCAGGAAGTTGAAAAGGTCAAGCGCGGTGATGAGCTTTCCCCAGGGGTCTTAAAGAAAGTCGTTGTATATATAGCTACGAAACGTAAACTTGCCGTTGGTGATAAGATGGCAGGCCGCCATGGTAACAAAGGTGTTATAGCAAAGATATTACCTGAAGAGGATATGCCGCATTTAAGCGACGGCACACCGGTTGAGCTTGTATTAAACCCGTTAGGTGTCCCGTCCCGTATGAACGTAGGCCAGATCCTTGAGACCCATCTTGGATGGGCGGCAAAAGTGCTGGGGCTTTATTTAGCTACACCCGTTTTTGATGGCGCAACTGAAGTTGAGATCAAGAAGATGTTAAAACAAGCAGGCTTGCCTGAAGACGGAAAAGTTGATGTTTACGACGGTTATACCGGAGATAAATTTGATCAGAAGGTGACCGTTGGTTATATCTATATGTTAAAGCTTATTCACTTGGTTGATGAAAAGATACACGCGCGTTCCATAGGGCCGTATTCTCTTGTCACGCAGCAGCCGTTAGGCGGTAAAGCGCAGTTCGGCGGACAGAGGTTCGGTGAGATGGAAGTCTGGGCCTTGGAAGCTTATGGCGCGGCTTATTGTTTGCAGGAGATGTTGACGGTCAAGAGCGACGACGTCGCGGGCCGTACGCGTATCTATGAAGCTATCGTCAAGGGTGAACAACGCCTGACACCCGGGACCCCTGAGTCTTTCAATGTTTTGATAAAAGAATTACAGGGGCTGGGATTAGACGTCAAAATGGAAAAACAAAAATGAAGAAAGATATATTCTCAAAGAATAACCCGGTTGAAGAAGTATCCCAGTTTGACAGTATATCCATAAAGATATCTTCGCCACTTATAATACGTTCATGGTCTAAAGGCGAGGTCAGAAAAGCTGAGACCATTAACTACAGGACATTAAAACCTGAGAAAGACGGTTTATTCTGCGAAAAGATATTCGGGCCTGTCAAGGATTGGGAGTGTAACTGCGGTAAATATAAAGGCAATAAATTTCGCAATATAGTATGCGATAGGTGCGGAGTTGAGGTGACAAAGTCAAGTGTCAGGCGTGAGCGCATGGGCCATATAGAATTGGCAGCGCCTGTTACGCATATATGGTTCTTTAAGGCTGTCCCGTCTAGGATATCGGCGCTTTTAGATATCGGCCTGCGGGACCTTGAGAAAATAATCTATTATGAAGAGTATATCGTTGTCGATCCGGGCGATACAGGATTAAAGCGCGGTGAGCTTTTGAGCGAAGATCAGTATCAGGAATTGCTTGAGAAATATGGAACTTCTTTTAGGGCAAAGATCGGAGCAGAGGCCGTATTGGACCTCTTAAAAGAAATAGACCTGGATGCCATTTCCAAGAGGTCATATAAGCAGTTAGAGACTGTCAAAGAAGGAGCTGCTGCCCGCAGGATATTAAAGACATTAAAGATAGTTGAAGATTTCAAAAAGTCGGGAAATAAGCCCGATTGGATGGTCTTGGAAGTGCTTCCTGTTATTCCTCCTGACCTTCGCCCTCTTGTGCCATTAGACGGCGGACGGTTCGCTACTTCAGATCTAAACGACCTATATAGGCGCGTAATAAACAGGAACAACCGTTTGAAAAAGCTCCTCGACCTGAACGCGCCTGAGATTATTATACGTAACGAAAAAAGAATGCTTCAGGAGTCTGTTGACGCCCTTTTGGATAATGGACGCCACGGTAGGCCTGTCCTAGGGTCTAACAACAGGCCTTTAAAGTCGCTATCTGATATGCTTAAGGGGAAACAGGGGCGATTCAGACAGAATCTTTTAGGTAAGAGAGTTGATTATTCCGGCCGTTCGGTCATCGTGGTCGGTCCTGAGCTTAAACTTAATCAATGCGGCCTGCCTAAGCGCATGGCGCTTGAGTTGTTTGAGCCCTTTATCATTAAAAAATTACGTGAACGCGGATTTGTGCATACTATCAAGGGTGCTAAGAAAATGGTTGAACGCGCCAAAATAGAGGTTTGGGATATATTAGATGAAGTTATCAAGGACCATCCCGTGCTTTTAAACCGCGCGCCAACTCTGCATCGTCTTAGTGTTCAGGCATTTGAGCCTATGCTTATAGAAGGTAAGGCAATAAGGATACATCCTTTGGTCTGTACGGCTTTTAACGCGGATTTTGACGGCGACCAGATGGCAGTCCACGTGCCGCTTTCTTTGGAAGCCCAGATGGAAGCCAGGCTTCTTATGCTTTCTATCAACAATTTGTTTTCACCGGCGGACGGCAGGCCTATTATGACGCCTACGCAGGATATTATTTTAGGGTTATGTTATCTGACAAAGATGAAGATGAAGGACAAAGGAGAGGGCAGGATCCTGTCGGATATGTCTGAGGCTTTGGCGGCTTTTGATGATGGTACCATATCTTTGCACGCGAAGGTCAAGGTCAGAATAGCCGAGCACTTTAACCTTGCTGAACTTATTTTGAAATCAGAAAGAAGCCTTATAGAAACTACGGTTGGAAGGATAAAATTCAACGAGAGGCTGCCGCAAGGATTCGGTTTCGTGAACTTAGAGCTTAACAAGAAGAATGTAGGCTTGATCGTTGCCTCATGTTATAAACGGTTCGGCCATGACACGACAATAAAAATATTGGATAGTTTTAAAGAGCTTGGTTTTGAATACGCGACGTTAGGCGGCATTTCCATTTCCATTGATGACCTGGAAATACCGCAAGAGAAGAAAGAATATGTCGCTGAGGCCAGAGCTGAAGTTGCCAAGGTCGAGGACCAGTATCGCAAAGGTGTCATTACCGACGGCGAGCGTTATAACAAAGTCATTGATATTTGGACGCATACAACAGATAAGGTCTCTGACCTGGTATTTAAGAAGATGGACCCGTTCAATCCTATATTCATGATGGCTGATTCAGGGGCGCGCGGTTCGCGTTTACAGGTCAGGCAGCTTGCCGGTATGAGAGGCCTTATGGCAAAACCATCGGGCGAGATCATTGAGAACCCCATCACCGCGAGTTTCCGCGAAGGCTTGACAGTTTTGGAATATTTTATATCAACTCACGGCGCAAGAAAAGGCCTTGCAGACACGGCTTTAAAGACAGCTGACGCCGGTTATCTTACCCGTCGTCTAGTGGACGTGGCTCAGGAAGTAATTATCACGGAGAACGACTGCGGTACTTTGAACGGTATCTCTTTGTCATCCATTATTGAAGGCGACGAGGTGGTTGTTCCTCTTAAGGAAAGAGTTATGGGGCGTGTCGCGCTTGATAACGTAGTTGACGTCATAACCGACGAGACTATTGTCGCCTCAGGAGAGCTTATAACCGAAGAGAAGGCTGAGGTCATAGAGCGCATGGGTATAGAAAAGATCCGTATTCGCAGCGTCTTAACCTGTGAATCTGACAGGGGTATCTGCGCTAAGTGTTATGGCAGGGATCTTTCCCGCGACGGATTAGTTGAGATGGGTTCAGCGGTTGGCATAATCGCCGCCCAGAGCATAGGTGAACCTGGTACCCAGCTGACGATGAGGACATTCCACATCGGAGGTACGGCGTCAAGGGTCGTTGAACAGTCTTTTATAAAATCCAAGAATAAAGGTATTTTGAAATATCATAGCCTACGCATAGTCCATAAAGGAAAAGATTTCGTTGTCCTGAACAGGAACGGTTCTTTGAGCATCAACGATGCCCAGGGCCGCGAGCAGGAGCGTTATACTCTTCCCCAGGGCAGTATTATCAACGTTCCGGAAGGCGGCGAAGTCGCAAAAGGCGTTGTGTTTGTGCGTTGGGACCCGTACACCGTGCCTATCTTAACTGAAGTCTCAGGTGTGGTCCGTTATGAAGATATTAAAGAGAACGTGACCATGAGGGAAGAGCTTAATCCTACTACCGGCATATCCGAAAGGGTCATTGTTGAACATAAGATAGAATTCCATCCTCAGATGATCATTCTGGATGCCTCAGGTGAGGTCGTAGGTATTTATCCTATACCTATTGGAGCGCATATACTTGTTAAGGACGGCGCGACAGCGGGTGCCGGTGAATTGATCGCGAAGATCCCGCGTGTATCCGGAAAAACAAGGGATATCACAGGTGGTTTGCCCAGGGTCGCTGAACTTTTTGAAGCTCGCCGCCCGAAGGACCCGGCCATCATCTCAGAAATAGACGGCTTTATTGAATTTAACGAAAATAAAAAAGGCCAGCGCCAGATCCTGGTCACTTCGCCTACAGGCATGAAGAGAGAATACGCTATTCCTCACGGTAAACATCCTAATGTCTATCGCGGTGACCGCGTTACGGCAGGCCAGCAGTTGACCGACGGGCCTGTGGTCTTACAAGACATCTTAAGGGTCTGCGGCGATAAAGTATTGCAGGAATATCTGGTCAACGAGGTCCAGGAAGTATATCGTCTCCAGGGTGTTAAGATCAATGATAAGCATATAGAGGTCATAATCAGGCAAATGTTAAAGAAAGTAAAAATAGAGGATTCCAATGATACTGAATTCCTTTCAGGCCAGCAGATAGACCGCTGGAGGTTCCAGAAAGAAAATCAGAAGGTCATTAAAAAAGGCGGTAAACCGGCTTCCGCGACACCGCTTTTATTGGGTATCACAAAAGCGTCTATCACGACTGAAAGCTTTATTTCCGCGGCGAGTTTCCAGGAGACCACAAAGGTACTTACCGACGCGGCAGCATCAGGCAAGAGAGATGAGCTATTTGGTTTAAAAGAGAACGTTATCGTGGGCCATCTTATTCCGGCGGGTACGGGATTGAAGATCCACAGGGAATTTACATTAGTCAAGCAGGCTAGCGTAGCTAGCGACGATGTCCAAAAAGGAGAAGCAGTGCATGCCGACGATCCAGCAGCTAATTCGTAGTGGCCGTATCGCCAAAAAGCGGAAATCAAAATCACCGGCCTTGAAAGGTTGTCCTCAGCGCCGTGGCGTATGCCTTCAGGTCAAGACGATGACGCCGAAGAAGCCTAACTCAGCCCTGCGTAAAATAGCCAGGGTAAGGTTGACCACGGGTATTGAAGTCACTGCTTATATCCCTGGCGAAGGGCATAATCTTCAGGAACATTCCATAGTTCTGGTAAGAGGCGGGAGGGTCAAGGACCTGCCGGGTGTGCGTTATCATATCGTAAGGGGTACCCTGGATACATCAGGTGTAACCAATAGAAGAAGATCACGCTCAAAATACGGAGCTAAGAAACCAAAGGCAGGGAAAAAATGAGACGAAGACAAGCGGTTAAAAGACAGATAGTAGCTGACCCAAAATATTCCAGCAAGATCGTGGCCAAGCTTATTAATATTATCATGATAAAAGGCAAGAAATCACTGGCAGAGAGCATAGTATACGGCGCCTTTGATATCATCAAGCAGAAGTCAGGCGAAGAAGACCCTATCGTGGTCTTTAATAAATCGCTTGAGAATATAAGGCCGCGCCTGGAAGTAAAGCCCCGCCGTGTTGGAGGCGCCACTTATCAGGTGCCTATTGAAGTTAATCAGGAGAGAGGTATCTCTCTTGCGTTACGCTGGCTTAAGGATTTTTCAAGAGGTAAAAAAGGTAAGCCCATGCAGGAACGCTTAGCCGACGAGATATTAGCGGGTTTCAAAGGCGAAGGCGCTGCGATAAAAAAGAGGGACGACACACACAAAATGGCTGAAGCCAATAAGGCTTTCGCTCATTTTAGATGGTAGGATATGTTAAATATGGCACAAGGCATAGAACTGGATAAATTGAGGAACATCGGGATCATAGCGCATATAGACGCCGGTAAGACGACGACTACGGAGCGCATGCTTTTTTACACCAAAAAGATCTACAAGATCGGCGAAGTCCACGATGGTACGGCGACGATGGATTGGATGGTGCAGGAGCAGGAGCGCGGCATTACTATCACGTCTGCCAGCACCACTTGTTTCTGGAAAGACGTGCAGATAAATATCATTGATACCCCGGGGCACGTGGATTTTACAGTTGAGGTGGAGAGGTCCCTAAAGGTTTTAGACGGAGCGGTCGTTGTTTTTTGCGCGGTTGCCGCTGTACAGCCTCAGTCAGAAACGGTTTGGCGCCAGGCTGATAAGTATCACGTGCCCAGAATAGCTTTTATCAATAAGATGGACCGCGTGGGAGCTGATTTTGACAATTGTATTGATGAGATGCATAAAAAGCTTGGAACAAATGCCGCAGCCATACAGATACCATTCGGCAGCGAAGAAAATTTTGCGGGTATGATAGACATAATTGAAGATGTGCTACTTGTTCCTAAGGACGAATCCGGGCAGGAGTTAGAGACCAGGCCTGTGCCCGAAGAATATAAAGAAAAATTAAAGAAGTATCATCATGACCTTGTTGAACGTGTTGCCGAAGGCAGTGACCATATAATGGATCTCTATATCCATAATAAGCCTATTTCAAAAGAGGATCTAAAGAAGGCCATCCGCGAGGGTGTTATTGCCAATAAGTTCGTTCCGGTATTATGTGGTTCTTCGTTAAAGAACAAGGGTATTCAGTTGGTATTAGACGCTGTATGTGATTATCTTCCCGCGCCTAAAGATCTGCCTGCTATCAAGGGTTTTGAGCCTGAGACTGGCGAATATGAAGAAAGAGCAGTTTCCGATGACGCGCCGTTCTGCGGGTTCTGTTTTAAGATCATGAGCGATCCGTATGTCGGCCGCCTGAATTTTGTAAGGATATATTCCGGCAAGGTGTCCGCCGGAGATAACATATATAATTCTACGAAACGCGAAGAAGAGAGAGTCTCAAAAATAGTGCGCATGCACGCGAATAAACAGGAATTGGTTGAAGAGGCTTTTTGCGGAGACATCGTTGGTTTTGTGGGCTTAAAAAATACCAAGACAGGCGATACGCTCTGCCACGAAGATAAGCCCATAATCTTAGAGGCAATTAAGTTCCCTGAACCGGTAGTAGACCTTGCCATAGAGACTAAATCAAAAGCTGACCAGGAAAAGCTGGCATTTGCTTTAAGAAAATTGCAGGACGAGGATCCGTCATTTAAAGTGACTTATAATACCGAGACAGCGCAGACAATTATTTCCGGAATGGGCCAATTGCATCTTGAGATAGCAGTAGACCGTATATTGCGCGAGTTCAATGTTGAAGCCAAGGTCGGCAGGCCTCAGGTAGCTTACAGGGAATCAATACGCAACAAGGTCAACATCACGGGCAAATTCATTCAGCAGTCAGGCGGCCGCGGCCAGTATGGACACGTTGTCATTGTCATGGAACCTCAGGAAGTCCCGGGCACGGGTATAACATTTGAAGAGACTTTGAAAGGCGGCGTCATACCAAGAGAATATATCCCGTCGGTAAAGAACGGCATAGTACTTGCGGCAAAGAGCGGCGTCCTTGGAAGTTATCCGGTCACGGATATTGCCGTTACATTGGTCGACGGTTCATACCATGAAGTAGACTCCTCGGAAATAGCATTTCAGATGGCTGCTTCCATGGCTTTTACTGAAGGCCTGCGAAAGGGAGTTCCATTCCTTCTTGAGCCTATCATGGATATTGAAATAGTAGTGCCCGAAGATTTTATGGGCACGGTCATCGGCGATTTTAACTCGCGCCGCGGCAAGCTAATGGCCATGGGCCAGAGGGGCAACGTCAGAGTTCTGCGAGGACATGTTCCGCTTGCAGAAGTTTTTGATTATGCTAATATAATACGGTCTTTAACACAAGGAAGAGCATCTTTCACTATGGAGCCCTTTTGTTATCAAGAGGTGCCTAGAGATATATCTAATAAGGTATTAGGTTTAAAATAATGGGAGGTGGACGATGTCTAAAGAAAAGTTCGTAAGGACTAAACCGCACGTAAATATCGGCACCATAGGGCATGTAGATCACGGCAAGACAAGTTTGACGTCTGCTATCACATCTGTCTTATCAAAGGCCGGTTTAGCAGAAGCAAGAAGTTACGCTTCTATCGATAACGCGCCTGAAGAGAGAGAAAGAGGCGTTACGATCAATATTTCACACGTTGAATATCAGACGGCCATAAGGCACTACGCGCACATTGATTGCCCGGGCCATGCTGACTATATCAAGAACATGATAACGGGTGCCGCTCAGATGGACGGAGCAATACTCGTAGTTTCAGCCGCTGACGGCCCGATGCCGCAGACCAGAGAGCATATTCTACTGGCCAGGCAGGTGAACGTTCCGGCCATAGTCGTATTCTTGAATAAAATAGACATGGTGCAGGATAAGGAGCTTATAGACTTAGTTGAGATGGAAGTCAGGGACCTTCTTACGAAATATAACTTCCCAGGAGACAAGATCCCTATAGTCAAGGGAAGCGCCACTGAGGCATTATCGTGTCTTTGCGGTAAAGTTGAATGTCCAAAGTGCGGCCCTATTCACGAGTTGATGAAGGCTGTTGATGAATTTATACCTATGCCAAAAAGAGAATTGGATAAACCGTTCCTTATGGCAGTTGAAGACGTTTTCACTATTTCCGGCCGTGGTACGGTTGGCACAGGCAGAATAGAGCGCGGTAAGGTAAAGATCAACGAGAATGCTGATATCGTAGGCATGAAGCCCGAGATCGGCAAGACCGTTGTTACCGGTATAGAAATGTTCAGAAAATTATTGGATGAGGGCCAGGCAGGCGATAACGTAGGGCTCTTGCTAAGAGGCGTTGATAAAGATTCTTTGCAAAGAGGCATGGTGTTAGCTGCCCCGGGTTCTATAACACCTCATACCAAGTTTAAAGCTCAGGTCTATATCTTAACAAAAGAAGAAGGCGGCCGTCATACACCGTTCTTCTCGGGTTACAGGCCTCAGTTCTATTTCAGGACGACCGATGTTACGGGTAACGTTAAACTGCCCGAGGGCGTTGAGATGATAATGCCAGGAGACAATATCACAGTTGAGGCTGAATTGATAGTACCAGTAGCTATGGAAAAAGAACTGCGTTTTGCTATCCGTGAAGGCGGACACACGGTCGGCGCAGGAGTAGTTTCAGAGATCATCGCCTAAAAAACAGAAAAAGAAAATGTCACAAAAAATCAGAATACGATTAAAAGCTTATGATCACCGTCTCTTGGACCAGTCTACGCGTGAGATCGTAGAGACGGCAAAGAGGAGCGGAGCGAAAGTCTCCGGTCCGATCCCATTGCCGACCAAGAAAGAGCTCTATACGGTCAATCGCTCGGTTGTCATTGACAAAAAGTCCCGTGAGCAGTTCATGCTGGCGACCCATAAGAGGTTGCTGGAACTTCACGAGCCGACTGCCAAGACAATTGATGCTTTGAGGAAGTTGAATCTTCCGGCAGGGGTTGACGCAGAGATCAGATAGCTGATCATAAATATAACGGCAGACCAGAAAGAGTAAGCACATGGGCGTTTTGAACACTACAATAAAAATATTAGGCAAGAAGATAGGGATGACGCAGGTATTCGCGCAAGACGGCAAGGTCACGCCTGTCACGGCTATTGAGGCAGGGCCGTGCGTGGTTATGGGGTTGACCGATAAGAACGTCAGGGTCGCTTACGAGGATATCAAAGAGAATAAGTTAAAAAGGCCTCAAGCCGGCGTTTTTAAGAAACTTAACCTGTCTCCAAAGAGGTATATCAGAGAACTTAGGGTCCAGGATAAAGCTAATTTCAAGGTCGGTGACGAGATCAAAGTAGATATCTTCAAAGAAGGCGATTATGTTGATATTTCGGGCGTCTCTATAGGCAAGGGTTTTCAAGGCGGTATGAAGAGATGGCACTGGATGGGCACGCCTCAAACCCATGGTTCTATGTCTCATCGTAGAATAGGTTCTGTAGGCGCTAGTTCTGACCCTTCGCGCATAGTCAAGGGTAAAAGCATGGCAGGACATATGGGGTTTGATAACATAACCGTGCAAAATTTAAAAGTGATGAAAGTTGATCTGGCGAACAATCTTTTGGTAGTCAAGGGCGCTGTGCCCGGACACAAGAATTCGCTTCTTGAGATAAGAAAATCAATTAAAAAACTACCTAAAGTAATACAGAAAGATTAGGCTTTACCAATGGAAAAGAAAAATAGAATAGTTGTGCCTGTGCATGATATGGCTGCCAAAGTCGTTGAAGAGATGGAATTAGACCCGCATGTTTTTGACGGCACGGTAAGCAAGAAGACTCTATATCAGGCCATCGTAGGATTCAGGGCTAATCAGCGCCAGGGAACAGCCGCTACCAAGACAAGAGGCGAGGTTTCCGGCGGTGGTAAAAAGCCTTGGAAGCAAAAAGGCACAGGCCGCGCGCGTCATGGTTCTATACGTTCGCCATTGTGGAGGCACGGCGGAGTCGTATTCGGGCCGCATCCTAGGGATTTCAGTTATAAAATGCCTCAGAAGATAAGAAGCGAGGCTCTTCGTTCCAGCATTAACGCGAAGTTAGGAAGTGGAGACCTTATCCTGGTTGAGAAGATACATATAATGCATCCCAAGACAAAAGAGTTCGTTAAATTCCTGGATTCTTTAAAAGTAGGCGCCACTAGTATTCTCTGTGTCATAGACGCTATTACCGAGAACATCAAGCGTTCTACCAAAAATATTCCCCGCCTTGAAATAGTAGATTCAAATTCTGTAAATGCTTATGACGTATTGAATTCAAAAAAAATCCTAATAACCCGAGATTCCTTAAAGAATCTAACAAAACGCTTGAAAAATGTATAGCCCATATGATATTATCAAGTCTTTAATTCACACCGAAAAAGGCACACGCCTTGAAGAGGGCGCCTGTTATCAGTTCTATGTGACTAAGAGCGCTACTAAGGTAGACATAAGGCGCGCCGTAGAAAAGATATACAAGGTGAAAGTCAAGTCGGTCAACTCTTCAATAGTCCATGGCAAGCTCAAAAGAGTTCGCCAGCAATTAGGAAGACAGCCTGATTGGAAAAAGGCATTTGTGCAGTTGGAAAAAGGCCAGAAGCTAGAGGTTAAGTAAAATGGCGTTAAAAAAATATAGACCCACAACACCTGGTAAGCGCTGGGCGAATCTTCCTGATTTCGCGGAGATCACCAGGAATTACCCTGAGAAATCCCTTACAGAGACGCTGAATAAATCCGGCGGACGTAATAACAGAGGCCGCATCACGACCCGTCATATTGGTGGCGGTCACAAACGCCTTTATAGGATCATAGATTTTAAACGTGATAAATATGATGTTATAGCTAAGGTCGAGTCAATTGAGTATGACCCTAACCGCTCTTGCCGCATCGCTCTTTTAAATTATAAAGACGGTGAAAAGAGATACATCCTGGCCCCATTGGGCCTGAATGTAGGAGATGATGTATTAAGCACCATAGGCGCTGAAGCTGAGGTAAAGACAGGTAATGCCATGCCTTTGCGTTTTATTCCTTTGAGCGCTTTTGTGCACAATATAGAATTATCGCACGGCCGCGGAGGCCAGATCGCGCGCAGCGCAGGTAACGCGGCTCAGATCACAGCAAAAGAAGGTGATTTCGCGCACGTAAGGCTTCCTTCCGGTGAAATAAGATTGATAAAATTGGATTGCTTGGCCACTATCGGCCAGGTTGGACATGTGGAGCACGAAGCTCTGACGCACGGAAAGGCAGGAAGAAAACGCTGGTTAGGCATTCGTCCTACGGTGCGAGGTTCAGCTATGAACCCAATTGACCATCCGCACGGCGGTGGTGAAGGTAAGGCAGGACAGGGTAATCCTCATCCTGTTTCACCATGGGGCCAGAAGTGTAAAGGCTTAAAGACAAGAAAACACAAGAGATATTCAACTAAATATATTATCAAAAGAAGGAACGGATAAATGCCTAGGTCATTAAAAAAAGGGCCTTTTGTAGAAGAGAAGCTTGCCAAAAGGGTTGAGAGCGCGCGTAAGTCAGGTTCCAGGCAGCCCATTAAGACGTGGTCCAGGAGTTCTACCGTAATTCCGGATTTTGTAGGATTCACGATATCGGTGCATGATGGACGCAAACATGTTCCTATCTTTGTCACAGAAAATATGGTCGGGCATAAATTAGGCGAATTCGCGCCTACAAGACTTTTCAGGAAACACGGCGGCGTTAAAGCGAAGAAAGGCGTTGAATTAACTTAAAAATCATGTTAGCAAGCGCAAAGGGAAAATTCATAAGAGGTTCAGGTAGAAAGATACGGCAGGTTGTTGATCTTATCCGCGGGATGAAGGCTAGTGAGGCTGTTTCCGTTTTGAAATTCGTTGATAAAAGGCCTGTCTATTACGTCAGCAAAGTCCTGAATTCAGCAATAGCTAATGCCAAGAACAAGGGTTTAAATGTTGAAGATCTTGTCATATCAAAGATAACGGCAGACGACGGCCCGAGATGGAAAAGGTTCAGGGCTGCGGCTTTCGGAAGAGCTACGGAGATATTAAAGAGGACGAGCCACATAAAAATAGAATTAGATCTGAAGAAAGAGAAATGACACACACCCAGCGCTAATCGGAATTGCGCTGGTGTTGTGTTTTCTACACAAGGAGCGAAGTAATGGGACAAAAAGTAAACCCGATATCAGTGAGGTTAGGATTCATAAGGGATTCAGATTCCAGGTGGTTTGCCCGTCACGCTGATTTCGGGAATTTTCTGGAAGAAGATTATAGGATACGTAAGCATATAAAGGCGCTGCTTAAGCAGGCGGCTGTGGCTAAGGTGGTCATTGAGCGCGTGGCAGGCAAGGTCAAGATACGCATTCATTCGGCAAGGCCTGGCGTTATTATAGGCAGGCACGGAGCCGATATAGAAAAGCTGACAGGCGAGTTAAGAGACATTGTCAAAGATAAAGAGATCATAGTTGATATTGAAGAGATAAAGAACCCGGCCATTAATGCTCAGCTGGTAGCAGAGAACGTCGCTTTTCAGCTTGAAAAACGCGTGGCATTCAGAAGGGCGATCAAGAGGTCTATTGATCAGGCTGCTTCCGCGGGCGCTAAAGGTATTAAGATCTGCGTTGCAGGCCGTCTTGGCGGCGCTGAGATCGCGCGTACCCAGGTTTACAAATGGGGCAGCGTGCCTTTACAGACTTTTAGAGCTGACATTGATTACGGTTTTACAGAGGCTCATACCCGTTATGGCCTTATTGGTTGTAAGGTCTGGATCCACAAGGGAGACGCCCTTATAGAAAGATTGAAAGAAAGTAAAAAACAACAGCAGGAAGAGTCCAAGAAAGTCGGAGAATAATCATGCCCTTAATGCCCAAGAGGGTCAAATATAGAAAGTTCCAGCGCGGCAAGAATCGCGGTATAGCGGTTAGAGGATCTGAATTGAGCTTTGGCGAATTCGGGCTTAAGGTGCTGCAGAACGGCACAATAAAAGATAAGCAGATAGAATCTGTAAGGGTACTTTTAGCAAGGCAATTGAGAGGCAGCGGCAAAGTGTGGATAAGGATATTCCCGCATAAATCAGTGACTAAGAAACCCGCAGAAACCCGCATGGGAAAAGGCAAGGGTGACCTCGCATATTGGGTTGCTCAAGTAAAGCGCGGCGCTGTTCTTTTTGAATTAGGCGGAGTCCCTGAACAATTGGCGCGCACCGCTTTTCGCTTGTGTGCTTTCAAGCTCCCCCTTCGGACAAAATTTATCACCAGGGCATCTGAGGTATAGCCCAGAAAGGGCAGACCTTCCCGATTCCTCATAGGGGAAGGGTCTAGGAATAACTATGAAACTCCAAGAATTAAAGGATCTAAGCAAAGAAGATTTGTCGCAAAAATTGGCTAGCACTAAAGTTGAGTTGGCTAAGCTGAATTATCTTAAAATAGCCGGCCAGATAGATAAACCGCATCAGTTTAAGATATTGAGAAAGACCATTGCCCGTATCAACACGCTTTTGAACGAAGCAGAGACGTCAAAGAAGGAATAAAAACAATGAGCTCAAAAAGAAAAGAATTTGAAGGCAAAGTGGTCAGCGATAAGATGAAAAAGACCATAGTCGTGGAAGTGACGAACTTGGTCAGGCATGGCCAATATTCAAAGACTATCAGGAGAAAAGAGAGATTTAAAGCCCACGACGAAAAGAACGAGGCGCACATCGGAGACACTGTGATCATCCATGAGACCAGGCCTATGTCAAAAGACAAGCGCTGGAGATTGGTCAAGATAGTAGCAAAGTCTAAAATATCGGAGGTTGGCAATGATATTTAAACGCACGCTTTTAACTGTGGCGGACAATACCGGAGCCAAAATAGCTTCTTGCATAGGAGTTATAGGGAGAAAAGGCAAACTGGACGCGACTATCGGCGATATCATCACCGTCAACATCAAGTCATCTACGCCTGACGCGGCAATAAAGAAGGGCGAAGTGGCAAGAGGTGTAGTTGTCCGCATGAGAGCTCCTTTAAGAAGGAACGATGGTTCATATCTGAAGTTTGATTCCAATGCGGTAGTTATGATAGATAGCCAGCTCAACCCCAGGGGTACCCGCGTATTCGGGCCTGTGGCAAGGGAATTAAGGGACAAGAATTTTATGAAGATCGTTTCGCTCGCGCCTGAGGTGATATAAATGTTCAAGATAAAAAAAGGCGATACTGTAGCCGTGATAGCCGGCAAAGATAATGGCAAACAGGGTAAAGTCATCCATGTCTTACCAGAGACAGGAAAGGCTTTAGTTGAGGGGATCAATTACGTAAAAAAACATAAAAGGCGCACTCAGCAGGAACAGCAGCATACGGGGATAGTCCAGATAGAGCAACCTATCCAATTGTCTAATTTAAAAGTAGTCTGCAAAAGCTGTAACGCTCCGACAAAAATAGGATTTTCAATTTTGAAAGATAAAACCAAAGTGCGTATCTGTAAGAAGTGCAACGAAGCTATATAGAGGTAAGAAATGATCCCAAGAATGCAGGAAAAATATAGGAAAGAAGTGATCCCCGAAATGGTAAAGATAATGGGATATAAGAACGGTATGCAGGTCCCGCGCTTGAAAAAGATAGTGGTCAATATGGGCGTAGGCGAAGCGCTGCAGGACATCAAATTTTTAGAGAAGTCGGTTGAGGAACTTGCGACTATTACAGGCCAGAAACCAGTGATAACTCGCTGCAAAAAGGCCATAGCTAATTTTAAGGTCAAGGAGAACCAGGCAGTAGGGTGCCGTGTGACGTTGAGGCGCCAGAAGATGTATGAGTTCTTAGACAGGTTGATAAGCGTAGCACTCCCAAGAATAAGGGATTTTCGCGGATTAAACCCGGATTCTTTTGACGGCGGCGGTAATTTCAGCATAGGCATCACCGAGCAGGGTATTTTTCCTGAGATAGATTTTGATAAGATCACGCGCGTACAGGGCATGGATATTACGATAGTTATGGATTCGCGTTCTAAGAAGGAGTCCTTTGAGCTGTTAAAGCTCTTAGGTATGCCTTTTAAGACAGAGAAAGGATAACTGTGGCAAAAAAATCACAGATCAACCGCTGGAAGGCGAAACCAAAATTTTCAACGAGGAAATATAATCGTTGCCGTTTGTGCGGCCGTTCCGGTGGATATTATAGAAGATTTCAATTATGCCGTATTTGTTTCAGGGAGTTGGCATCCAAAGGTGAGATACCAGGCGTAAAAAAAGCAAGTTGGTAACCCAGCAAACACCCGGCGCTAATCGGAATTGCGCCGGTGTTGCGCAAGTGCGCAAGGAGATATAAATGTCTTTATCGGATCCTATTGCGAATATGTTGACCATTATCAGGAACGCGTCGCGCGCCAAGAAGGAAAAGGTGGATATTCCACATTCCAAGATCTTGACGAGCATCGCCGATATTTTAAAGAGGGAAGGCTACATTGATAATTACAGGGTAATAAAAGATACAAAGCAGGGTTTATTAAGGGTTTATCTAAGGTATGTCCGTAAAAGATCAGTTATCAACAATTTAAAACGTGTATCAAGGCCGGGTTTGCGTATTTACTCTGACACGAAGCATTTGCCTAGGGTATTGCGCGGCAAAGGTACTGCGATACTTACGACCTCCAAAGGGCTCATGACAAATACCGAAGCTCATGAAGCAAAAGTAGGCGGCGAAGTCCTTTGTTACATTTGGTAAATTGAGGTAAGGAGCTCCATGTCAAGAATAGGAAAAAAGCCAGTTGAAATATTGCAGGGTACTAAGGCCAGCGTAATAGACGAAATGTTGGTCATTGAAGGGCCAAAGGGCAAGCTTGAGTATCGTATGCCATCAGTTATCTCTTGCGAAACCAAAGACGGAAAACTGTATTTTATCGCGGCGAACAGCATAAAAACAACAAAAGCGCTTCATGGCACGTCGCGCGCTTTGGCGGTCAATATGATGAAGGGTGTGACCTCGGGATATAGCAAGACTTTGATAATTGAAGGCGTTGGTTATAAGGCCGCGGTCCAGGGTAAGAATTTGAAGCTCAACGTAGGTTTTTCGCATCATGTTGATTATGCCATACCCGATGGCATTAAAATAGACGCTGCTAAACAGGTAGAAATAGTCGTTTCAGGTATTGATAAGGTCAAGGTAGGCCAGGTGTCTGCTGAGATACGCCACATATGCCCTCCTGAGCCATATAAAGGTAAGGGCATCCGGTATTCTGATGAACGCATCAGAAGAAAAGTCGGCAAAGCCGTTACAAAGTAAGGGTAAAGAAAATGACAATAAAGATCACAGGAAGAGAAAAAAGGCATCTAAGGTTAAGGAAGCGTATCGTAGGCACTGCCCAAAGGCCGCGCCTTAATGTGCGCAGGAGTTTAAAGAATTTATTCATTCAGATCATTGATGATTCAAAGAAAGCCACGATCTTGAGCGTGTCTACCACAGATAAGAGCATTAGATCTAAGATCACATACGGCGGCAATATAAAAGCAGCTGTTTTGTTGGGAGATGCTGTGGCGTCAATGGCTAAGGCCAAGAATATCACCAAAGTTGTTTTTGACAGAGGCGGTTATGATTATCACGGCCGGATAAAGGCATTTGCCGAAGCTGCGAGAAAAGGCGGATTGGAGTTTTAGTATGGTTGAACCTATTTCTGTAAATGAATCAAAAGAAGCTATTGAAAAAGTCGTTAAGATAAGCCGTGTGGCAAAGGTCACAAAAGGTGGCAAGAAACTTTCTTTCAGCGCGTTGGTAGTCGTCGGTAATACCAAAGGCAGGGTCGGTATTTCTTTAGGTAAAGCCAACGAAGTAGCCGACGCTATAAGGAAAGGTATTTCACAGGCTAAGAAAAATATGATGACCGTGCCTATGGTAGGCACGACCATTCCTCACGATGTCATGGGCGAATTTGGTTCCGCGCGCGTGATGCTTAAGCCGGCTGTTGAAGGTACCGGTATTATCGCTTCAGGCCCTGTAAGGGCTGTGTGTGAGGCTGCGGGTATCAAGGATATTTTGACAAAGTGCGTGACAAGTAATAACCCTTTGAATGTCATATTGGCTACGCTTGCTGGATTTAAGCAGATCAACAGGGATATTGAGATCTTTAATCTCAGGCATGAGTCCAGGACAGCGCAAAATGAGGTCGCCCAAGATGCAAATAACTGATATAAAGGCCCCTTATGGGGCAAATAAGAAAAAAAGGGCTTTGGGCCGTGGCGTTGGCTCAGGGCACGGCAAGACTTCAGGCCGCGGCAATAAAGGCCAGGGCTCACGTTCAGGCCGCGATTTCAGGCCGGGTTATGAAGGCGGCCAGACTATGTTATTCCGGCGCCTTCCCAAGAGAGGTTTTCATAGCCGCACACCCAATCTTTATCAGGTCGTTAACGTCGGCGACCTGGACAGATTTTCAAAAGGCGCGGTCGTTTCTCCTGACAACCTTTTTGACGAGGGCCTTATAAGGAATAAAGACGGCTTAGTGAAATTGCTTGGTGATGGCGCTATAACAAAGCCCTTGAGCGTCAAGGTCCACAAGGCCACTGACTCGGCGCTGAAAAAGATACAGGAAGCGTCAGGCACCATTGAAATTCTTGTAGCATCGCAAACTAAAAAATGATATCGGCTCTATTAAATTCATTTAAGATACCGGAATTAAAGAAAAGGATCTTAGTAGCGCTTGCTCTTTTAGCTGTTTATAGGTTAGGTTGTTATATCCCCACTCCAGGAATTGACGGCGCTGCGTTAGGCGAACTTTTCAGGCGCATCTCTTCAACTGAAGGCGGGGCGCTCTTTGGCATAATGAACATGTTTTCCGGCGGCGCGATGAGCCGCATGACGATATTCGCTTTAGGTATCATGCCGTATATCTCCTGCTCAATTATTATGCAGTTGCTTACGGCTGTAGTGCCGGCTTTTGAAAAACTTGCTAAAGAAGGCAAGAGCGGACATGCGAAAATAACACAGTATACGCGTTATGGCACTGTAGTGCTTTCTGTCATACAGTCTTATTTCGTAGCTTTGTGGGTTGAGGGGCTTGGCCGCACTGAAGGTTTGCCTATTGTTATGATGCCGGGTTGGAGTTTCAGGATAGTGACTGTCCTGACCTTGACTACAGGCACTATTTTTATCATGTGGCTTGGTGAACAGATCCAGGAACATGGTATTGGAAACGGTATATCATTGGTCATAACCGCTGGTATCATATCCAGAATACCGTCGGCTGGTTATCAGTTATGGGTCTTGTTCTCGCCATATTCGCCTTCAAAAAGGACGCTTGAGCCTTATGTTTTTCTTATCATGACGGTCCTTTTATTGGGTGTTATCATAGCGATCACTATGGTAATACAGGCCCAGCGCAGGATACCGGTCCAGTATGCCAGGCGCGTGGTAGGCCGAAAGGTCTACGGAGGCCAAAGCACTTACATACCTTTAAAGATAGACCAGTCCGGGATCATCGCTATCATTTTCGCGCAGTCCATAATCTTGTTCCCGGCTACCATAGCGACTTTTATACCTAATCAGGCGTTCCAAAATTTTGCCAACAGTATGATGCGCGGCCATTGGGTATATACGGTCGTTTATTCGTTATTGATCATATTTTTCTGTTATTTCTATACGGCCATAGTCTTTAATCCGTTGGATATCTCAGAGAACATGAAGAAATACGGCGGGTTCATACCTGGCATAAGGCCGGGCAAACCTACGGCAGAATATCTTGATTTTGTAATGACAAGGATCACTCTGGCAGGCGCCGTATTTATGGCATTTATCGCCATCTTTCCTGATTTTCTTATGGCGTGGTTAAAAGTGCCGTATCTGGTAGCATCGTTTTTCGGAGGTACGGGCCTTCTTATCACCATAGGTGTCATGCTTGATACGGTCAAACAGATAGAGTCGCATTTACTAATGAGGAATTACGAAGGTTTCCTAAAATCAACAAGGATCAAAGGACGCAGATAAAGTGAAGATAATATTATTCGGGCCACCGGGCGCAGGCAAAGGTACTCAGGCAAAGATGCTGACCCAAAGATTTAAAATACCACACATTTCAACAGGTGATATATTACGCAACGAAGTAAAGAACAATACCGAGCTTGGCAAAAAGGCCAAAGGGTTCATGGATGCGGGCGGATTAGTGCCTGATAGTTTAGTAACAGAAATGGTAAAGAACAGGATGTCGCAGAAAGACCTTGGAAAAGGTTTTATCCTGGATGGTTACCCCAGGACACAGTCCCAGGCAAAGGCGTTAGACGAGATATTAGAAACAGGCATAGACCGGGCCATATATTTTTCAACCTCAGAAAAGACGGTGATCCAGCGCCTGACAGGCCGGCGCGTTTGCCCGAAGTGCGGCACGAATTATCATGTTACTAACATGCCGCCGAAAAAAGACATGATCTGTGACCAGTGCCAGGTAGAGTTATTCCAGAGGCCTGATGATAATGAGGCTACTGTCAGGAATAGATTAAAGGTATACCTCAATGAGTCTGAAAGCGTGCTTGATTATTACAAAAAACAGGGAAAGCTTGAGAATATTTCAGGCGACCTTGATTCCGAAGAAGTTTTTAATATAGTTTCTAAAAAGATATCAGTTCTTTAATATATGATCCCTATCAAGACTTCTGGGGAAATTGATAAGATGCGCCGAGGCGGCCACATATTGTCGCTTATCTTAGATGAGCTGGCGGTTATGGTCTGGCCTGGCTTAGCTACTATTGAATTAGACGAAGCGGCTGTGGCCGTAATGCGTAAGTTCGATGTGGTGTCGGCCTTTAAGGGTTATCGGGGCTATCCGGGCAATATTTGCGTTTCAGTTAACGAAGAGGTTGTGCACGGCATCCCGGGCCAAAGAATATTAAAAGACGGCGATATAGTCAGCATTGATATAGGCATTAAACTTGACGGTTTTTTCTCAGATATGGCAAAGACGTTTGCAGTAGGCAAAATAGATGCTGCTAAACAGAGTTTGTTGGATGCGACAAAAGGCTCTTTGGAAGAAGCTATAAAGCAGTTGAAGATAGGCCACAGGCTTTCTGAGGCGTCGTGTAGCGTGCAGCGGTTCGTTGAGGCAAAAGGGTTTTCAGTGGTCCGTGATTTCGTAGGCCACGGGATAGGCAAACAGCTTCACGAGGAGCCGCAGATCCCTAATTTTAAGACGTCGGAGCCAGGGCCATTGATCGAGAACGGTATGGTCTTAGCGATCGAACCGATGATCAATATGGGCACCTGGGAAGTTGAAGTTTTGCAAGACGGATGGACAGCAGTAACAAAGGACAAGAAACCATCCGCGCACTTTGAGCATACTATAGCAATATGGGACGGCGCTCCACAAGTGCTTACTAAATAGCTTATGTCTAAAGAAGAAGCCATAGAAGTAGAAGGGGTCATAACAGAATCTTTACCGAATGCCATGTTCAGGGTTGAATTAGACAATGGGCATAAGATCCTGGCTCATGTTTCGGGGAAGATAAGGATGAATTTTATTAGAATTTTGCCGGGAGATAAGGTCAAGGTGGAATTATCACCCTATGATCTTACGCGCGGCAGGATCACATTTAGATGTAAGTGAGGTGAAAAGTGAAAGTTAAAGCGTCAATTAGAAAGATCTGTCACAACTGTAAAATAATCAAGAGACAAGGTATTTTAAGAGTCATTTGCATAAACCCTAAGCATAAACAGAGACAGGGATAGGAGTAAGACAATGCCCAGAATTATAGGTGTAGATATACCCAAGGAAAAGAGAATAGACGTTTCGCTTAGGTATCTCTACGGTATAGGTGAGACGACTTCGGCTAAAGTCCTGGCTGAGGCTGGAATAGATGCCGCCAAGAGAGGCAAGGACCTTACAGAGGAAGAGATATCGCGAATAACCGCGGTCATACAAAAAGGTTACCGCGTGGAAGGCGATCTTAGGCGTGAAATATCTCAGAATATCAAGAGACTTATGGATATCGGTTCTTACCGGGGTTATAGGCACAAGAAATCGTTGCCCGTCAGGGGCCAGAGGACGCGCACTAACGCGAGGACCAGAAAAGGCCCGCGTAAGAATGTCGGCATAATCAGGGCCGCGGAAGCGCCTGCGAAAAAACCGGCTGCAGCGCCTGGGAAATAGCCCAGAAAGGGCAGACCTTCCCAATACCTTATAAGGGAAGGGTCTAGGGGTTTAAAAAGGAGCATATATGGCTGTTCAGAAAGGCAAAAGGAAGGGCAAGAAGGTACTGACATCTACGAGCGGTATTGCCCATATCCAAGCTAGTTTTAATAATACTATTGTGACGATCACAGACCGTCAAGGTAATGTTATTTCATGGTCAAGCCCTGGAACGGTAGGTTTTAAAGGGTCTAAGAAGTCAACGCCTTTCGCGGCTCAGGTTGCCGCAGGCGATGCTGCCAAAAAAGCCAAAGACCATGGATTAGTAGAGGTTGAAGTTTATGTCAACGGACCTGGTTCAGGCAGGGAATCGGCCATAAGGGCCATAGCGGCAGCGGGCCTTATGATCAGGACCATTAAGGACGTGACACCCGTGCCTCATAACGGTTGCCGTCCACCAAAGAGGAGAAGGGTTTAACCCAGAAGGGGTTAGACCTTCCCCATACATATAAGGGAAGGGTCAAAATTTATGGCTAAATATACAGGTCCAAGTTGTCGTTTATGCCGCAGAGAGATGATGAAGCTTTTTTTGAAAGGCCCTCGTTGCCATACTGAGAAGTGTGGCGTTGCTCGCAGGGCGTTTCCACCTGGACAGCATGGCCAGGCCCGTGGAGCTAAGCTTTCTAACTACGGTATTCAGCTTAGAGAAAAACAAAAGGTCAAAAGGATCTATGGCGTTATGGAACGTCAGTTCCGTAGATATTTTGCTATAGCGTCAAAGTCAAAAGGCGTCACAGGTAAGGTCCTTCTTCAGGAATTAGAGAGAAGGCTTGATAATGTGCTTTTCCGTATTATGTTCGCTACGTCGCATGTCCAGGCCAGGCAAATAGTCAGGCATGGTTCAATATATGTTAATAATAAAAGAGTCAATATCCCTTCGTTTTCTGTTAAGCAGGGTGACGAGATAGAGGTCAAAGGAAAGGAAGGGGTTAAGAAAGCCGTTAGAGTCAACATAGAACTTAGTAAAGACAGAGGCGTTGCTTCTTGGCTTGAGGCTGATCTTGCGAATTTAAAAGCGCGCGTTTTGCGTTTGCCTGACAGGGATGATATTCAGATGCCTATTCAGGAACAATTGATCGTTGAGTTGTATTCTAAGTAGGGAAAAGATACCTATAAAATGCAATATTAAGGAGGATCTTAAGATGGGAATTAAGTGGAAAGATTTTCAACTACCAAAGTTTTTAGAGATAGATGAAACAACTCATACGCCGACCTACGCCAGATTTGTAGCGGAACCTTTTGAGAGAGGCTATGGCGTGACCTTGGGCAATTCGCTTAGGCGCGTCTTATTATCTTCTATTGAAGGAAGCGCTGTTACAGCCGTTAAATTTGATAACGTCCTGCACGAATTCAGTTCTATGGACGGCGTTATGGAAGACGTGACTGATATCCTGCTCAACATAAAGAACCTTATTCTGCGTTCGCATTCACGCGCCGGCAAGACCGTTTACATCAAGAAAGACAAGGCCGGAGACGTAACAGGGCGCGATATCATTACCGATGGTACGGTCGAAGTCCTTAATCCAGACCTGCACATAGCCACATTGACCAAGGATGTAAAATTCCATGTGGAGCTTGAAGTGGGCCGCGGCCGCGGCTATGTGCCGTCAGAGATGAATAAAAAAGAAGACCAGCCAATAGGCGCTATTCCGGTTGACTCCATTTTTTCTCCGGTTAAAAAAGTTGCCTATCACGTAGAGAATACGCGTGTAGGACAAAAGACCGATTATGACAGATTGGTCCTGGAGGTCTCTACTAACGGTTCAATTGACCCAAAAGAGGCAATGCTTTATGGTGCGAATATCTTGAGAGGCCATCTTGATGTCTTTATGAATTTAGGCCAGATACCGGAAGAGATGGAAGAAGAAGAATCCATGTCTCCTGAAGAGGCAACAATGTATGATAAGCTAAGGCTGCCTATTTCAGAGCTTGAGCTGTCAGTGCGAAGTTCCAATTGTTTAAGAGAAGCCAATATAAAGATGATCGCCGACCTGGTCAGAAAGTCAGAGAGCGAGCTATTGGGCTTAAGGAATTTCGGCAAAAAGTCTCTTACTGAAGTCAAGGAATTGATAGTGGGCATGGGGCTCACTTTGGGTATGCCGATAGACGATAAGAAATTAAAGAAAGAGAAATAATCTAATGAGACACAGACGTAACACTCAGAACCTATCGCGTTTCAGTTCGTATTTTAAAGCGACTATCAATTCATTGGCCCAGAGCGTTATTATTCATCAGAGGATAGTGACTACAAAAGTCCGGGCTAAGTTGGCCAGGCGCCTTGTTGACAGGATTATTACGCTGGGTAAAGACGTTGATTCTTTGGCTGCCCGCAGAAGGGCGTTCTCGTTTTTAAACAGCCATAGCCTTGTACATAAACTCTTTTCCGAAATAGCGCCTATGTTCGCTCAAAAGAATGGCGGCTATACCCGCATTATCCCTTATAAGAGAAGAAGAGGAGATAATGCAGAGCTCGTAATCCTTGAACTTTCAGTTGTAAAGGATGCACCTAAGGAAAAAGCACGCGCTCCTAAGGCTGACGAAGCGGCCGCAGAAAAACAAGCAGAGAAGCGAGAGGCACCGAAACGCGAACATAAAGAACATAAAGAGAAAGAGGCGAAAAAACCTTCCAAGAAGATGTTGGGAGGTATTGGAAAGATGTTTAAGTCCGAGAGGGATTCGCTGTAGAAGTTTCCCCTATGCCACTTTCTAAAAGAGCAAGAGAAGTCAGTCCGTCGGCTACGCTGGCTATTACGGCAGCAGCCAAGCGTATGGCAAAAGAAGGCAAGGATATTGTCGCTTTCGGAGCCGGCGAACCGGATTTTGATACTCCAGAGCCTATTAAGGCCGCGGCAATAAAGGCAATACAAGACGGTTTTACAAAATATACCCCTACCTCAGGCATCCCTGAACTTAAAGATGCCATCTGCAAAAAATTAAAGACTGACAACGATCTGGATTACACGCCTTCGAGTATTGTTGTTTCCTGCGGCGCGAAGCACTCGCTTTATAATGTGCTTCAGGTATTGGTTGACCAGGGAGACGAGGTACTTATCCCTGTGCCGTTCTGGGTGAGTTATCCTGAGATGGTAAAGCTTGCCGGCGGCAAACCTGTATTTGTGCAGACTTCTCTTTCCGATAGTCTCAAAGTAAACCCAGAGGTCTTAAAAAAACACATTTCTAAGAAGACCAAAGTATTGATATTAAACAGCCCTTCTAATCCCTGCGGTGTTGTTTATCGCGGAGATGAACTTAAGGCAATAGCTGATCTTTGTGTTAAGAACGGTATATATTGTATTAGCGACGAGATCTACGAAAAGATCATCTTTGACGGCATAGAGCATGTTTCAATTGCTTCTTTATCAGATGAGATAAAGAAGCTGGCTATCGTCGTAAACGGATTTTCAAAATCATATTCAATGACCGGCTGGCGCCTAGGGTATTTGGCGGCAACACCTGAGATCGCGAGCGCGGTTTCTAACCTACAGGACCACTCCACCTCTAATCCGAATTCCATAACCCAAAGGGCGGCTTTGGCTGCTTTTAGTTTGGACGCGTCTTATTTTGACGAGATAAGGAAAAAATTCCAGGAGAGAAGAGATTATATTATATCCAGGCTGGACGCGATGAAGCAATTGGGCTATTATAAATCCGAAGGCGCTTTTTATATGTTCTGCAATATTAAAAAAACAGGGCTTGATTCATTTACTTTTGCCAAGAGGTTGCTTGAAGAGAAGTTCGTAGCAGTTATCCCAGGCGCTCCTTTTGGGTGTGACGACTATATCCGAATAAGTTTTGCCACAAGTATGGAAAATATAAAGAAGGGTTTTGACAGGATAGAAGAGTGGGTGTCAAAGATATAGGAAGTACTCCTTGCTTAAACGCTTGTAAATTTTAAGTTATTCCACTTAAAATTTTCGGCGCAAGCTGCGGAGTTAACTTTGCAGTGGATAGATACCTGCAATGGGCAAAGTTAAGGAGAACTATGAATAAGCGCGGGCAGAGTATATTAGAGTATTCTGTTATCTTTGTAGTAGTGGCCAGTGTTATCATTGTCATAGTGCCTCTTGTGTTTAAGCCAAAGGTCACGGAAGTGTATAATAAGTCGGCCGATATCCTGGATACAGGCATTGATATGTTAAATAAGGTAGGCGGTCAATAATAAAATGGGAAAAACAATAGCTGAAAAAATATTAAGTTCGCACGCTGGCTTAGACTTAAAGGCCAGTGATTTTGCCGTCTGTAACCTGGATTTTTGTTTTGGCCAGGACGGCACAAGCGGTATTATCGTTGACCGTTTTAAAGCGCTTGGGATAAAGGACGCTTTTTCCAAAGATAAATTCGCTATTGTCATTGACCATAGCGCGCCGTCGCCAAACATGGGTGTTTCAGCGGTTCATAAGAAACTGCGCGACTTTGCCAGGGAAAAAGGGCTAAAGCTTTATGATATAGGCTGCGGCGTCTGCCATCAGGTTATACCTGAAATGGGCCATGTTTTGCCGGGTGATCTGGTCTTAGGCGCTGATTCTCATACCTGTACTTATGGCGCTCTGGGCGCGCTTTCTACGGGTGTAGGCTCAACCGACCTTGCAATAAGCCTGGCATGCGGGAAAAACTGGTTTAAGGTCCCTGAATCAATAAAGATCATCGTTAAAGGTAAATTGCCCAAAGGCGTTTACTCTAAAGACCTTATTTTGCATATTATAGGCGACCTTAAAGCTGACGGCGCTACTTATAAAAGTGTTGAGTTTTACGGCGAGGCAATTGATTCTTTAAGCATGGACGCGAGGTTCACTATTTGTAATATGGGCGTTGAAATGGGCGCGAAATTTTGCATAATACCTGCGGATAATGTGACGCTTAAGTGGGTGGCAGGACGCAATAAAAAAAGAAAACCTTCCGTGCAATACGCGGATAAAGACGCGGTCTATAGCTTAACGCGTGAATACGACATTTCTAAATTATCTCCTCAATTGGCCAAACCTCATACTGTTGACAATAACGCGCGCATTGAAGAGGTTGCGGGCACGCATATTGATGAGGCATACCTGGGCACATGCACGAACGGGCGCCTTGAAGACCTTACCATCGCTGCAAAGATATTAAAAGGTAAAAAGGTCCATCCTGACATCAGGTTTATAGTGGCACCCGCGTCTAAAGATATTTATCTGACTGCTATTAAAAATGGTATTATAAATGTATTAGTTGAGGCTGGCGGTTCTGTTGTTACGCCTGGCTGCGGGCCGTGTGTTGGAACTCATAACGGCGTGCCGTCAGTTGGCGAGGTAGTTGTTTCAAGCGCGAACAGGAATTTTAAAGGCAGAATGGGAAACCCGGATGCTTTCATTTATTTAGCTTCACCGGCAACAGTGGCTGCGTCCGCCCTTGAAGGGCGTATTGCTGACCCAAGGCGGTATCTTTGAGAATACTCCTTGCTTAAGCACTTATAAATTTAAGCTATCCCGCTTAAATTTACAGCGTAAGCTGCGGAGTTAACGTTGAAAGGTAGAACACCTACAATAGGCAACATTAAGGAGAGCTAAAATGGAACTTAAAGACTTGTTGATGTTGACGATAGAAAAGAAGGCTTCTGACCTTCATCTTACGGAAAATACTCCGCCTATCCTTAGGATCGACGGCAGGCTTATCCTTACAGATATGCCTAAGTTGCTGCGCGAAGATACCAAGCGCATGATCTATACCATACTGACGAATGAGCAGAAAGAGATATTTGAGAGGAACTGGGAGCTTGACCTATCTGTAGCGATGTTAGGGATGGACAGGTTCAGGGTCAACGTGCATATTCAGAGAGGTTCAGTGGAAGCGGCATTCAGAAGAATACCGCTTGAGATACCCAAGCTTTCAGACCTGGGATTGCCAAGTGTTGTGGTTGACCTTGCTAAGAAGCCTAACGGTTTAGTCCTGGTCACAGGGCCTACAGGTGTGGGCAAGACAACTACAATGGCAGCCATGATAGACCTTATTAATACAGAGCGCCAGGATATGATAATCTCTATTGAAGACCCTATTGAGTTCTTGCATAAAAATAAAAAGAGCATCATTAAGCAAAGAGAGGTTTATTCTGACACCAAGTCTTTTGCCGAAGCGTTGCGCCACGCGCTGCGTCAGGACCCGGATGTCATATTCGTCGGTGAAATGAGAGACCTCGAGACCATATCAACCGCTCTTACGGCTGCTGAAACAGGGCATTTGGTTCTGGCGACTTTGCATACGCCTGACGCGCCTCAGACAATTGAAAGAATAATAGACGTATTTCCTCCTTTCCAGCAGCAGCAGGTCAAGCTTCAGTTGGCAGACTGTTTGCAGGGAGTTATTTCGCAGCTTCTTTTGCCGCGCGCAAGCGGCGTTGGCCGCGTTGTTGCTACTGAGGTCATGATAGGCACACCTGCTATCAGGAACCTCATCCGCGAGCAGGAAATAGAGCAGATGCCTACGCTTATCCAGACAGGCCATCAATACGGGATGCGCACTATGGATAAATCGCTTAAAGAGCATTATAAGGCAGGCGTCATCACTTATGAGACGGCCCTTGCAAAAGCCAAGCACGTTGAGGAGTTCAAGAATCTATGATATTGAAGGGATTTTCTTATAAGATCGGAGACGACATAAATACGGATTATATTATCTCCGGCCGTTATAAATTCGCTATAAGCGATATGAAAGAGCTCGCCAAACATATTATGGAAGACATTGACCCGACATTCTACTCGCGTTTAAAACCAGGTGAGTCATTTTTAGTAGCAGGTAAGAATTTTGGCATGGGTTCTTCGCGCGAGCAAGCGCCACTGGTCATAAAAGAGGCAGGTATCGTCGGTGTAGTAGCAAAAAGTTTCGCGAGGATATTTTACCGTAACGCCATAAACATAGGCTTGCCGTTGGTAGAGGCAGATACCGACCAGATAGCTGAAAATGACAAAGTTGAAATAGACCTAGAGAACGGTATTTTAAAAAATATTTCAAAAAATACTACTTCAAAAATACAGCCTTTGCCACCTGTGATGCGTAAACTCCTTGCTGATGGCGGGCTGGTAGAACACTTTAAGAAAAATAACGGAATAAAATTATGAAACATACCATAACGCTTATTCCAGGTGACGGTATAGGCCCTGAGGTCAGCCTTGCTACCAGGCGCTGTATTGACGCGACAGGCGTTGATATCAAATGGGAAGAGTTTTGCGCAGGAGAAGAGGCTATTAAGCGCCACGGCGTCCCTTTGCCTGACGAGATCATTGATTCAATAAGAAAGAACAAAGTCGCTATCAAAGGGCCTATTGTCACGCCGGTTGGAAGCGGTTTTCGTTCGGTAAACGTCCAGTTAAGGCATGTCCTTGACCTATACGCGTGCCTGCGCCCGGCAAAGACAATGGAAGGTGTGCAAGCGCCAATTGGAGACATAGATTTAGTAATTGTCAGGGAAAATTCAGAGGACCTTTACATGGGAATTGAATTTCAGGAAGGTTCTTCCGATTGCAAAGAGGTCATCAACATGGTCAACGCGTTAAGTCCTAAGAAGATAAGGCCTGATTCAGGCATTTCCATAAAACCCATTTCAAAATTCGGTTCGCGCAGGATATGCAAATTCGCTTTTGAATACGCGTTAAAGAACAACCGCAGAAAAGTCACGGCTGTGCATAAGGCAAATATTATGAAGCATACCGATGGCCTTTTTCTGGCAATAGCCCGCGAGGTGGCCCAGGAATATGCCGGTAGGATAGAGTTCAATGACGCTATAGTAGATAATTTCAGTATGCAGGTTGTAAACAGGCCTGGGAATTTTGATGTTATTGTATTGCCTAATCTTTACGGCGATATCATTTCTGACCTATGCGCCGGATTAATGGGCGGGTTAGGCATAGCGCCTGGCGCTAATATAGGAGACGGCATTGCTTTGTTTGAACCTGTCCATGGTTCAGCTCCAAAATATAAAGGTTTAAATAAAGTCAACCCCACAGCCATGATATTATCAGGCGTTATGATGTTGAAATATTTAGGCGAAGAAAAGGCTGCCCTGAAACTTGAGACAGCGGTAAAAGAAGTCATCAAAGAAGGAAAGTCCGTAACATACGACTTAAAGAAAGACAGGAACGATCCGACGGCCGCAACAACCAGCGGCATGGCCGACGCGATCATAAAAAAAATGCGTTAATACTCCTTGCTTACCCAGAAAAAGAATAAACCTTTAGATGTCAGACAAATAATGGTTGTTTTCTTATTTATTATGATAAAATATCCTCATAAATGTCATTAGGCCCTCGCTTCTTTAAAGTCAAATTATTAGTAATTCCCTTAACCATCTGCTTTTTTTCGTTTGGTCTTTCCGCCTTAGCCTTAGCAAATGAGTTTATTGTTTTTGGACCTCAGAATTTCATCCGAGAAATAGCCGGTCCCGTAACAGTTACGAACAATTTTTCAGTTCTTAATCCCAATAGCAAGTTTATCTTACGCTTATATAACGGAGGGCTCCAGGATACATTGGTAGAATTAACCAGTAGCACGGTTATTGCTATTAATGGAAGGCAAGTCGTAGGGCCGAATGAATTTAATCAAAAAGTAAGTTTTATTGAAGTACCGGTTATTCTTCAGACAAATAATACTATAGAAGTTGAAGTGAGAGGGAAGCCCAATGGGCTCATAACCATCCGTATTGTGGGGATAGATAATGCAGCTCCTAATATTCAAATAATTAAGCCCCAGGATGGTTCTTTGACCAATGTAAATCCCTGTGAGATCAGGTTTAGTTTTAATGATGATGTTTCAGGAATAGATCCGAATAACTTTAAAGTATTCATTAACGATGTAGATAAAACAAACTTCTTTTTTCTAACCGCAACAGGCCTTTCCGGCAGCGCTTCTGGGAGCTTGTTTTTAGCAGAAGGGACCAATGTAATTAAGGCCGGCATTTCTGATTTCGCCGGCAATGCCGGCAGTGTTTCTTGGTCATTTATTGTTGATACCAGTCCTCCAAAAATCGCCATCGGAGGCGTGGTTGATCAAAGCTTAGTCAATCAGAACGTTACTGCGGTCATTACTATCACGGATGCCCATCCTGATACCCAAACCATCACTTTAAACGGAACCCCCTTTACCAGCGGTACAACCATTATCGCTGATGGACAATATAGCCTCCAGGTTAGCGCAACGGACAAGGCAGGCAACGTCTCAAATGCTGGAGTCAGCTTCACCATAGATAAGACAGCGCCAGTTCCACATGTCGTGCTATCTGCGATCCCAGGTGACACACTCGTCAATCTCTCTTGGAATGCTAACACCGAAACAGACCTTGCTGGTTATAACGCATATCGTTCAACTACCAGCGGCTTGGGTTATTCTAAACTCAATACCTCGCTTATTACTGCAACAAACTATCAGGATACAGGCTTAACTAATAGTACTCACTATTATTATGTGGTCACGGCTGTGGATAAGGCAGACAACGAAAGCGGCTATTCCAATGAGTCAGGCGTTGTGCCGCAAAGCCCCGGACTTCCGCCGCCTACACCTACGCCTGAGTCCGGTTTTATTCATGGACAGGTCTTTGATGCCAAAACCAGCCTGCCTTTAAAGGATGTGACAGTTACTGCAGGCGGAGTTACAGGTATTGTCTTAACCGATACAGCAGGCAAGTTTTCTTTTTCTGTGCCCGGCACAGGAGATTTTGGGCTCACATTTGAAAAAGACGGATATGTCTTCGCTCAAAGGCGGGCAGATGTTGTTTCAACGCGCCATACCTCTGTTGACGATGTCTATCTTACGCCCAGTGACACCGCAGTGACTACAATAACAAATGCAGGCGGCACTCATATTGATTCCACAGGAAGGATCGAGGTTACCATACCTCCTGATTCGCTTCCACAAGGCACAGGTTCCATCAACGTGCGGTCAACGTTCTATGACGCCGCTAAAGAATTGCCCATGCCTCTGCCTAAGACTTCATTTTTTACCTATGCGTTTGATCTTAAGCCGGATGGCACAACTTTCACCCAGCCTGTTTCAGGAAGATTCGCCAATGGTTTAGGTTTTGCGCCGGCAACGAAGATACCCATTGGTTTTTATAACTCAAAAACACTTAAGTGGGAGGATACCGGCACTATGGGGGTTGTTTCAAGCGATGGCGCCTGGGTGGAATTCCAGATAACGCACTTCTCGTCTTATGATTGTAATTTTCCGCCCGTGCCGACTAAAGGCAATCTTCCTCCGTTGCCTGTTGGAAATAATACTTTAGATGGTGATAACAAATCTTTGTATTGCGCTAAAGACTATGGCAATTCGTTGGTGCGCTTAAAAACAGGAGAGCTCGCGTTAGAGCATACTTTGCCGTCAGTTAAGATGCTCGATCAGGACTATCGTCTTACTTTTTCGTATAACAGCCTTACAGCTCATCCTCTCCGTCTTATATCAATTGACGCAAATAATGACCCGGTGACTACGAATGTTCCTGCGGCTACTACCGTCAGGCTTACCGTCGCAGGAAAATCTACGGGAGCGGTTTATAAAGGCGCTTCCGGAAAAGCGCGCTATTCCTACCTTTATGATTGCACAACCGTGCTGGGCAAAGCCCTTGCCACAGGCAGCTATCCTTACACCATAGAAATACTTAATGATTATCCGTCTAACGGCCCTTTGCCTGCAGGGACATACGGCACCGCTGATTATTTCGGCGGCCCGGCCACGGGCAATACCAACATTCCTCTTCGCGAGCCGCTTAGCCTGGGCAACACTATAAAAGGCAAGTTTGTCGTAAACAACCGGCAAAATTCCTGCTTCGGTAGCGGCTGGAGTTTATCCGGCCTGGAGCGCCTCTACTTTGACCCCGACGGCACGATAGTGCTTATCGAGGGCGACGGTTCGGCAAAGACGTTTAAGAAACAAATAAAAGAGAAACCCGGCCAAAACCTGGCTGTGGTTAATTATAATGCTCTTTATGGGTTGAATACCGTTTCCATTTTGTTGAGTAACGCAGACGGCACGCTTAAAGGGCCTGTAACCTTTCCGGCAGGCCAAGGCACAGCCGCGATCACCGCGGGAGATTTTAATCAGGACGGTTTGACTGACTTGGCTACGGCTGATCCAAGTGCAAACACCGTCTCTATTCTTTTGGGTAACGGCGACGGGACGTTTATGCCTGTCAGGGCTTATGCGGTGGGTATGCCTCTTGGCTCCATAGTCTCAGGAGATCTTAATCAAGACGGCATACCTGACTTGGCCGGCATTGATTTCAACGGGAGTAACGTTTCCACACTTTTTAATAACGGCGACGGCACTTTTGGGAGCCCTGCGAATTATGCCGTAGGCCCGATGTCTCGCTCGCTTATTACCGGGGATTTAAACCAGGACGGCTTCACGGATCTGGCAGTGGCGAATTATCAATCGGATAAAGTCTCTATACTTTTCAATAACGGCGACGGCACTTTTACCTACAGGGACGTCTTTGACGCTTACGGCGGGCCGTATTCGCTTGCAGCGGGCAATTTCAACCAGGATGACTTTACGGATCTAGCCGTAGCCCACCTGCACATACTTACCAATCCTCTTTTGTCTGTTCTTCTAAACAATGGCGACGGGACATTGCAGAACCCCGTGAATTACAACAATGTCGCTAATTATACGCTTACGCCGGGGGATTTTAATCAGGACGGCTTCACAGACTTAGCCGGCGCAGCATTTTCTTATCCTCCGTGGTTGGAATATGCCGCTATTCTCTTAAGTAACGGCGACGGGACGTTTAAGGGGCCCATAAATTATCCGCTCGGCGTTTATTCCTATTACGTTTCACCAGTCACGGGGGATTTTAACCGGGACGGATTGCTTGACTTAGCCGTAGCCAAAGGGTCGGGTTTTCCGGGCAATGAAAGCAATGAGGTCATGGTATTGTTGGGCAACGGCGACGGCACTTTTAAGGATGCCATAAGTTATCCGGCAGGCATTACTCCGGTAGCGGCAGTTTCTTTTGATCCGAAGGTGGCCTATGACGCGAGTTACGTCTCTTCCGCGGGCGATTACTCCGTCATTATCCAAAATCCCGACAATACCTACACACGCCTGCTTAAGGACGGCACCAAGATGATATTTAACCAGCAAGGGTTACATATTCAAACAATAGACAAGAACAACAATGCCGTTGCATATAGCTATATAGACGCAAATGCGGACGGCGCGGCTGATGAGCTTGGCTCGATTACTCTTCCCACAGGCGGCCAATATCAATTCCACTATGACTCAAACGGTAAACTTGCCGGAATCACCGACCCCGCAGGCAGAATGACGCAATTCAGCATTGACACTTCAGGCGATCTTGCGCGCATAACTAATCCCGATAACACGACTGAAAGCTTCTCTTACGACTCCAAACATTTGATCATATCCAAAACAAACCAGAAGGGCCATACTGTTGAATACCTCTATGACCAATACGGCGTAATTAAAGAAGTGCGTTCCACTGAAAGGCAGGTAACTGAGACAGCTTCAGACGGCGCTGTGACGATCTCCCGGCAGACTGAAGTCCGCATTTACTCGCCGTCTAATACAAAAGGCCTTATCAATGACATTCCAGTAGGCACAGGCATACCTTCAAATCCCGCTGACGTTGTCCGGCCTGAATCCATATTGGAGACAAAAACAGACGCCAAAGGCAATACCTGGACATACAAGACAGATAAGTTCGGAGGGAGATTACAGTTTGTAGATCCTTTAGGCAATACTACCGTCTATGAAAGGGACTTCAACTCCAACCTAAGGAAGCTTATACGGCCTAATGGTTCCATCTTAGAGATGTCCTATGACTTCAAAGGCAATCTTCTCTCATCTAAGGAGAATACCAACGCTGCTATTGTAAGGCTCGCCTATGAGCGCAACTTTAACGAACCCGTTTCAATCACAGACGCATTAGGCAATACCACTAAAATAGACTATGATACCTCAGGCAACCCAATAAAGATAACCGACGCCCAGAATACCACCACAACCCTGGAATATAACGCAAAAGGCCAGGTAACAAAAGTTACGGCTGCCTTAGGCACAGCCCTTAACAATCAAACCACGTTAGCCTATGACCCGATTACAGGAAACCTTCTAACCATAACCGATCCTTTAAGCCACGCGACGGTTTTTGCCTATGACCAGGCAGGCAATATCGTTTCCATCACGGATGCCAATAGTAAAACTACTCGTTTTACCTATGACGTAATGAACCGCTTAAAGGCCGTAACAGACGCAGACAGCAAAGTCACAACATACAGCTATGATAATATAGGTAATGTTATTTCCGTGACAGACCCCAACAACCATACCACCACCTTTGCCTACGACGAGCAGAACCAGCTCATAAGCTCAACTAATCCATTAAACGAGCAAAGGCTTTATTCCTATGACTTAAACAGGAACCTAAGCCTAATCGTCACCCCCAACGCAAGCCAGATCAAACTCTTTCATAACCAAGTCAACCTGCTTGAGAAGAAGTTCTTAGCTGAAGGTATAACAACTTTTGGCTATGATCCAAGCTACGACCTTACTTCAGTTCAGGATCCGGACTCTTCATTAAGCTTTACCTATGATCAGTTAAGCCGATTAACACAAGCTAAAGATGCTTCAGGCAGAGAGATTTCCTACGAATATGACTTAAATTCCAACCGCACCAGGCTAATCTATCCTGACTCAAGTTATGTTACCTACGTCTATGATTCGCTTAATAGATTGAATACGATAAAAGACCAGGCAGACGTTAATATCGCAAGCTACGGCTACGACGCATTGTCCAGAAGAACCGGCCTTAGTCTTGCCAATAACACACAAGCGGCTTACAGCTATGACAGTTTAAACCGCTTGCTTAACTTGGTCAATAAAACCAATAACGTAGCGGACATATCAAGTTTTACCTATTCGTATGATAACTCAGGCAATCGGCTTACGAAAACCACGCTTTCAGGTATTGCAAGCTACGCCTACGATAACATCTACCAGCTTACGGGTATCACGCTTCCTGATTCAACAACCATGAGCTTTAGCTACGATGCCGTAGGTAACAGGGCGTCATTAATCGAAGGCTCCCAGACCACCGCCTATACCGCCAATGCAGCCAATCGCTACACCCAGGTTAATGCGACGAATCACACCTACGATCCTTTAGGCAACCTGACTAGCGACGGCAGCTTTGCATACGGCTATGATGTTGAAAATAGATTGACTTCCGCGACAAAGGTAGGCATAACAGCCTCATACGCATACGATGCGCTGGGCAGAAGGATCAAAAAAGACGTCAATAATGCCGGCACAAGCTACCTTTACGATAAGAACAATATCATCGCCGAATACGATTCATCCGGCAATCTCTTAAGAAAATACGTATACTCCGATAATATCGACGAACCTATAACCATGATAAGCGGCAGCAGCTCTTATTTTTATAACCGTGACGGCATGGGATCGATTACCGAGATGACTGATTCAGACGGTAACGTCGTAGAAAAATACGCTTACGATGCCTGGGGTAAAACGGTCATAAAAAAAGCGGATGATAATATTTTGACCAAGTCCGCTATCGGAAACCGTTTCATGTTTACGGGCCGCGAATTCGACAGCGAAACAGGGCTTTATTTTTACCGCAACAGGTATTACAGTCCCAAAATGGGGAGGTTTTTACAAGAGGATCTTATCGGTTATTATGACGGTATGAATTTGTACCAGTATGTCCATAATAATCCCCTGAATTTTATCGATCCTTTCGGTCTCTTCAATATTCTAATTGGTGTGGGAGGAAGTGCTTCAGCAGGCGGGGGAGCAGAAGGTAGCGGTGGTATTGTGATTAGTTATTGGAAGGGTCAATTTGACATTGGTGTATTCGGCTCTGTCGGCGCCAGCGGCGGGTTAAATGTTTCCTGGGATATTTTTGGCGGGTGGTTTCGCGGAGGGCCTCATGATTTGAGAGGAACAACCGCGAATGTTAATATTACAGCCGGAGAATTTTCTGGTACTGCTTTTTATGATCCTAATAGCGGTAAATGGCTAGGAGGAACTTTAGGAGGCGGACCAGGCAATCCTCCAGTAGGTGGATCTATTTCCATTTCGCGAACAGGAGTGACAACATTTGGAGATATGTTCGAAAAGATATTCAACATCTTGCTTAACAATAAGAATAATAGATGTAACTAATACAAAGTGTGCAGGTTAAGGAGGAATCCATTCATGGGATTGCATAGAAAATTGCGAATATGTCAAATTATCTGGGGGGTCTGTGGTTTTTTCTTAATTTGGGCAGGACTGTACATATCACAAAAATTTATTTTTCTTTTATACGCTCTTCTTTTCGGTGTAGGTCTATATTCAATGAGTTTGAGATGTCCTAATTGCGGCTGGCCAGCAACAAGGAATAAGGTTAAATTTTTTGGTATTGAGATGAATATGTGGACTCCCTGGATTCCTCCTAGGTGCCAAGAATGTAACTATAAATTAGAGGAAGAAAATCAAGGAAGACATAGGGCTTATCCATTTCGTCCCATGGAGATAAATGTGAAAAAGAAAAAACCTATGGGAGTAATCGTATTCGGTATTTTAGGCATTATTTTTTCCCTGTTAAATCTTTCGCCGTTCATTTTTGAGGCTATTCGTCATGGAAGTATAACGTATATTATTCAGTTACAGTCTATCGGCCGGATCATACCGGCTTTTGGTTGGTTAGCTTGCAGCATTTGGGTTTTGGGTTGGTTAAATTTGGCAAGGATAGGAACTATTATCGCGGCCATGTATTATCTTATTGATACATTTAATCCGTCGGCATACTTTTGGGAAACAATTCCTAATTTAAGACCTCTTTCATTAGTGATACGGATGCTTGGTTTCATATTTTTTTGTTCCACCATTTATTACTTCACTCGTCCCAACGTCAAGGAGCACTTTAGGAAAAACGATTAACAAAAGTTCGCAAGAAAAAATTAGGTAAAAAATCGTGTCAGAATTTTCTATGTCTTGAAAACGAAGATGTTAAGCAACAAATATCAAAGGTGACAAAATAAAAGCTTCTAAATTTATTCCGGTTTTATTAATCTTTTCTCTCCTCTTACAGGCGATCTGTTTTGCCGAGCCTGTTTTGTTTTATTCAGGCAATCTTCTCTCATCTAAGGAGAACACCAACGCTGCTACTGTAAGGCTCGCCTATGAGCGCAACTTTAACGAACCCGTTTTAATCACAGACGCGTTAGGCAATACCACTAAAATAGACTATGATACCTCAGGCAACCCAATAAAGATAACCGACGCCCAGAATACCACCACAACCCTGGAATATAACGCAAAAGGCCAGGTAACAAAAGTTACGGCTGCCTTAGGCACAGCCCTTAACAATCAAACCACGTTAGCCTATGACCCGATTACAGGAAACCTTCTAACCATAACCGATCCTTTAAGCCACGCGACGGTTTTTGCCTATGACCAGGCAGGCAATATCGTTTCCATCACGGATGCCAATAGTAAAACTACTCGTTTTACCTATGACGTAATGAACCGCTTAAAGGCCGTAACAGACGCAGACAGCAAAGTCACAACATACAGCTATGATAATATAGGTAATGTTATTTCCGTGACAGACCCCAACAACCATACCACCACCTTTGCCTACGACGAGCAGAACCAGCTCATAAGCTCAACTAATCCATTAAACGAGCAAAGGCTTTATTCCTATGACTTAAACAGGAACCTAAGCCTAATCGTCACCCCCAACGCAAGCCAGATCAAACTCTTTCATAACCAAGCCAACCTGCTTGAGAAGAAGTTCTTACCAGCTGAGATAGTTTCCCTAGGATATGACAGCGAATATAACATTATTTCAGCGCAGGATTCAGACTCATCCCTAAGCTTTGTCTATGACCCGTTGAGCCGCCTTACAACAGCCTCCACTAACTCAGGTTTTATCCAGCCGGCTACCTCAAGCACCTACAGCTATGATCTAAACAATGATTTGACTGGTATGACCGACCCAACAGGGATGACCACCAACTATGTCTACGATACCTTAAACCGCCTGACAGACATAAAGGACCCAGCCAACCAGGCATTAACCCATTATGCCTATGACGTTTTAAGCAGGAGGACCTCTAAGACATTCCCGAACCTAACACCTCTACAGTCCAGCGCCTACACCTATGATCTTGCGAGCCAATTATTATCCTTAAGCCATACGCCCTTAGCCCTGACAAATACCTACACCTATGACAACGCAGGCAATCGCTTAAGCAAGGTCACCACGTTACCGGCTCAGCCGTCACCAGTCACCGAAAACTACGCCTATGATAATCTCTATCGTCTTATCTCTACGACCAATCCAGATCAAACCTACACTTACGATGCCCTTGGCAACAGGAATCCATCAAGTTTAACCTATGATACTGCCAATCGGCTCCTGGATGACAGCGCCTTCACCTACACCTATGACCATGACGGCAACCTGACCAAGAAGGTCAACAAAACAACAGGGGAGACGACTGCCTACGGCTATGATGCGCAAGACCGTCTTACCAGCGTCACAAGCCCGACACTTAACGCAACCTACAAGTATGACGCCTTAGGCAGAAGGATTGAGAAGAACGTTAACGGAACCATCACCCGTTACGTCTATAATGGAGAAGACATAGTAGCTGAATACGACGGCAATAACAACCTCATCGCAAGCTATACCCACGGCCCTGGTATTGATGAACCTCTCATCCTTGACAAATCAGGACAAAAATACTACTACTTCACGGACGGCTTAGGCTCAATCACCGTGTTGACTGATACAAGCGGCAACGTCGTCCAAAGTTACCAATATGACAGCTTTGGGAATATCATTAATCAATCGGGTTCTTTGACACAACCGTATACTTACACCGGCCGTGAATATGACCCTGAAACAGGCCTCTATTATTACAGGGCAAGATACTACGACCCTAAAGCGGGCAGGTTCCTGCAGGAAGATCCGGTGTGGGATACGAACCTCTATCCTTATGTCGGTAACAACCCTATTAACGCCATTGACCCCTACTGGTTATTGACAATTCCATATACAAATACCTGGATACCAGCCGGAGAAAAAGCGGGAGCATGTGCGGCAGGGTATTGGTCTAATCGACAAGCACAAACAGGTAATTGGTTATACGCTATTCCAGCAGTGCTTTCTAATTTATGGACGCCTGAGACCTCGGATGCAACACTTTGGACGCTTGGGGGACAGCTATTGGCTGATATATTTCTTGTTAGGCTAGTGCCAAAGTGGGCCCACTGGGAACATGCTCGTGGTCCTCATAAATATCCGCATATTCAGATTGGAGATATTCGTTTGAAAGTACCCAAATGGGTGATTGAAATAATACGCAAAGATATTAGAAAAATTATTCAGAAAATATTTTAAAGGGAGTTAAAAATGAATAAATTTTATTTTAAACATAAAAAGATAGATTACAAAAATAAAAATTATTTAATTTTTATACTCGATACAAAATCTGAATGGGATGCGGAACTATCGGGAAAAGAACCTGAATATGAAATATTTGTAAACTTAATCACTGAATTGTTGTTTAATATCAAGGTTAACTATCCAGTCTTGGCATCGTTTACAGAAAATTATTCTCCTGAAACAAAAGAGATAATAGATCAAAAAGATATAAAACAAATGATTAATATGTCCAAAAGACCAAATGAATGGATTTTTTTCTATGCAGGAAAAAATTTTGTTCCTAAATGGAAGGACTATTTGCCATTTTACTTAATTGAAAGGCATAAAGAATTTTTTGAACTAGAGACATTTTCTAATTCATTTTTTATTGCTTATCATGAAGCTTATATAAATTATCTTGAAATCATATCATGTAATTTGGAAGAATCTTTTCTGATTAAAGAGCTTAAAAAGCTAGGAATGAAATATAACATAGAGTTGGTATTAGAATAAAAATTAATAAGAAGGAAACTAAAGGATGTAGATAAGACCATGGAAAATATTATTTTTATTTTTGTAGGGATTTTGATATTTTTTATTTTATTGCTGTTTATCTCAGTTTTTTATATATATTTTAATAACCAGATACTTTATATTAAATATATAAAAGAAAAAAATAAAAATATCCCCTATTGGCAACTATTTAATTATTCTCCCGAGCGTTTCGAATATAAAAATATCAATTACGATAAAAACGACCCATATATCTTAACGCTAAAACAGCGAATGCGTGCTGGTTTAAAATATGCGTTGGTAGGATTGGTGGGAGTCATTATCATCACAATAAGCATAGCAATTTTGATACGGTTTTCATACTGTCACTGACAGAGTCATAGACGGTTAAATAATCAAGGTTGAGTTGACCTATGGCCGAAGATTTAAATCGCGTGAAGAAGCAAGAACGGCCATTTCGAGTACATTGAGATTTTTTACAATCGTAAAACAGCTTCATTCGATGCTGGATTATCTTAATCCAGTCGATTTTGAAGGCAGAGGATCAACTTAATCTGGTGTCCATTCCATCGGGGCAAGTCCAGATATACAATAGGCAAAGTTAATGAAAAAAGTTACCATCATAGGCGCAGGGCACGTAGGCGGGACAGCGGCGATGAGAATTGCCGAGAGTAGTCTCGCCAATGTTGTTTTAATAGACGTTGTTGAGAATGTTGCCAAGGCAAAGGCGTTTGACCTAGAGGACGCCAGGTATTCTTTAGGCAAGGATACCCGTGTTGAAGGTTCTTGCGACCCAAGCCTTATGTCAGGTTCTGATATTGTTGTTGTGACAGCAGGGCTGCCACGTAAACCAGGAATGACCCGCGAGGACCTGCTTTTAAAAAATTCCCAGATAATGGGTAACGTGTGCGAAAACATCGTTAAATACGCCTCTGACGCCATAGTAGTAGTTGTAAGCAATCCATTAGACGTCATGACGTATTTTACGTTCAAGAAGACCAATTTTTTAAAGACGCGCGTATTCGGTATGGGTTCAAGCCTTGATACATCGCGTTTTGCTAATATCATCTCAAAAAAGTTATTCGTAAGCACCGAAACAATAGATGCCCTTGTTATAGGCAGCCATGGCGAAACAATGCTGCCAATGCCGCGCCTGACTATGGTTCGAGGCAAAGCTCTGACTGAGATATTAGACGACTTGGAGATCGAGTCCTTAGTCAAAAGGACAAAGGAAAGAGGCGCTGAGATCGTATCCCTTTACGGCTCAGGCAGCGCTTACATGGCGCCTTCAGCCGCTATCTTTGAAATAGTTGAGGCCATTCTTACAGGGCATCCCAAAGATATTCCCGTAAGCGCTTATTTGGATGGTGAATACGGCCATTATGATGTTTGCGTGGGCGTTTTGGCAAGCATAGGCGCTAATGGCATAGAAAAAATAATTGAGCTAGATTTTAATGATGAAGAAAGAGAAGCTTTTGATTTTTCCGTTCAGTCAGTCAAAGATGCTATTAAATCTTTGAGCATATGAATTACGATCTATGCGTTATCGGGGCAGGTTGGGCTGGTTTTAATGCTGCATTGAGCGCGGCAAAGCTCGGCAAAAAGGTCTGCATTATTGAAGAGAAAGAAATAGGCGGCACTTGTCTTAATAGAGGCTGTATCCCTACCAAAGCAATTCTCCAATACTCAAAACACTCCAAAGATATTTCTGAGATCCAAAAGAAGAAAAACGATGTTGTAACCCGCCTTCGGCAGGGCATGTCTTATATGCTTAAGGCAAACAAGGTTGATTTTATACAGGGAAAAGCAAAAATAGCCGGTAAAGATCGCGTTCTTGTCGGGCCTGACAATAAAGAAATAACAGCTAAATTTATACTTATAGCTACCGGCTCAGCCCCCAAAGACCTGCCAAGCATCAAAATAGACCATAAAAAAATAATTTCAAGCGATGATTGTCTGGAATTGACAGAGATCCCTAAAAAGATCTTAATAATCGGCGCAGGCGCTATAGGTTGTGAGTTTGCTTGTATCTTTGAACGCCTTGGCTCTGAGGTGACGATTGTTGAGATCGCCGATGAGATACTTCCGGGGTTTGATGTCCAGCTTGGCAGGAAACTCCACCAGTCGTTTCAAAAAATAGGCATTGCGGTTTATACAAATAAAAAAATTGAAGAATTTGACCTGAATCAATACGATAAGATTCTTTTGTCCGTAGGCAGGCGCGCTGTCACTGAAGGCATATTTGAAGATAAGGCCGCAATTAAACTTGAAAAAGGCTCTATCTTAGCCGACAGAGAATTAAAGTCGTCCTTGCCGAATGTTTTTGCGGCCGGTGATTGCGTTGGCGGTTATATGCTTGCCCATGTGGCGAGCTACGAAGGAGAGCTAGCAAGCCGCAATATGTTCAAAAAAGCTGAAAGACGTGATTATACGGTCGTGCCAAGCAGTGTTTTTACGACTCCTGAGGTCGCGGCTGTCGGCATAACTGAAGAAGAGGCGAAAAAATTTGGGATTTCTTACAAAGCTAACGTAGTGCACTTTCTTTCTGTAGGCATGGCGCATATCCTTGAAAGTACCGATGGGTTCATCAAAGTGATAGCTGAAGAAAAGACCGGCCGAATACTTGGGGCAAGCATGATCGGCGTACAGGCGACCGAACTCGTTAATATTTTTTCTTTGCTTATGAAAAACAAAGTGCCTATCAGCGGCATTAAAAATACAATCCTTGCTCATCCGAGCATATCTGAGATATTAAGTTATGTCTGAATGCAGGCTTCTTGATCTAGGCACTATTGATTATCTAAAGGCTTTCTTAGTCCAGAAAGACGTTGTCAGTAAAGTCATTGCAGGTAAAGCGCCTAATACTTTAATAACTTGCGAGCATCCGCACGTGATAACATTAAGTAGGCGCTCAAAATCTGAAAATCTCTTAGTCGGCCAGGGAGAGCTAAAAAAGTGGGGCGTTGGTATTTGTTGCGCTGACCGCGGAGGAGATATTACATATCACGGCCCTGGGCAGATAGTGCTTTATCCTATCTTTGACCTAAAGCAGGACAAAAAAGACTTGCACCTCTATTTAAGAAAATTAGAACAGGTTGTTATTGATACCCTCAGGGATAATTTTGGTTTGAATGCTTACAGAAAAGATGGCTTAACAGGCGTGTGGGTCGGGCCTTATAAAGTGGCTTCTATAGGCATAGGCGTTAAGAACTGGGTATCATATCACGGCCTTTCCCTTAACGTCTGCGCTGACAAAAGATATTTTTCGTTTATCAAGTCGTGCGGTTTAGATGTTAAAATGGCATCCATTACCGATTTTTTTGAGGATGAAGTATCAGTTAAGACTGTCCGCGATCTATTGATCACTAGTATGGGCAAAATATTCGGATTTGAAATTCTTGAAGGGGTGAGGCCATGGTAAAAGTATATTTGCCGGCATTAGGAGAAAATATCACAAAGGCCACTGTATCTTATTGGTATTTTGAAGAGGGAGCGCCTGTTATAGAAGGCAACGACTTAGTTGAGATAGCTACTGATAAAGCCACTTTTAATGTGCCTTCGCCATGTTCAGGCGTCTTAGTTGATATAATGGCGCATGAGGGCGATGTCTGCGAAGTCGGAGAGGTCCTGGCAGTAATAGAAAAAGAAGGCGGTAACGAAGAAGAACAGTGAGACAATTCGTTCTGTTTGATTTGTCTCATTCATTTGAGTTGACTTTTTCTGCTTTTCCTGTAGATTATATATAGTTATATTCAATTTGTTCTAATTTTATCTGGGGGGATATGTTAGGCAAAGACATCTTAGAAGCTAAGGAAGTCGCGTCGTATTTGCACTTGCATCTCTTTACGGTGCATAAACTTGCGCGCGAAGGCAAATTACCGGCTTTTAAAATAGGTAATGACTGGCGATTTAAGAGATCTTCCCTTGAGGAGTGGATAGGATCAAAAGAGAAATTGAATGGAAAAAATATTTGAGCCCCTTTTTATGCGAGGGGTTTTTTTATGCGTAAAAGGATAGTGATCACAGGAGTCGGTGTTGTCGCGTCCAACGGCATTGGCAAAGACGCTTTTTGGCAGGCATTAAAGGACGGAAAGACAGGCATTAAAGAAGTATCGCTCTTTGAAACAACTTCTATGAAAACTAAGCTGGCTGGCGAGATAAAAGATTTTGACGCCAAGGTGTATCTCGGTGAAAAGGGCTTAAGGTTACTTGACCGCAGCACTAAGCTTGTTAATGTAGCCTCAAAGCTGGCTTTAGACGATGCGGGTTTCGTTGTTACGGACGAAAATACCGATCAGGTGGGTGTTGTGCTTGGCACGACCTTAGGCAGTGTCTGGAGTATCAGTGAATTTGATAAACAGGCATTAAGAGAAGGCCCGCGCTACGTTAACCCGGCGCTTTTTCCAAACACCGTCATCAATTCACCGGCAAGCCAGGTATCAATACGCTTTGGCATAAAAGGTTTTAATACGACCATAGCAACCGGTTTTACATCAAGCCTTGACTCATTGAAATACGCCTGTGATTTTATACAATGGGGCCGCGCAAAGGCTGTTTTGGTAGGCGGCGTAGAAGAGCTATGCATCCAGACTTATCTGGGTTTTTACAAACTTAAATTTCTTTCAGGCTCAAACGATGAGACGGGCATTGAGCTTTCCTGTCCTTTTGATAAGAGGCGTAACGGAATAATTTTAGGTGAGGGTTCAGTTATGGTCTTGATAGAAGACCTTGAAAGCGCTAAAGCCCGGGGCGCAAAGATATACGCGGAGATCAGATCCATCGGTTATGCGTTTGACCCATTTCGCGTAAATAAATACAATCGTAGGGGGCCTGGTATACGTAAGGCGCTGGCAGAAGCTTTGAATGAGGCAGAATTAAGCCCTAAAGATATTGATTATATCAGCGCTAATGCCAACTCCACTAAAGAAGCTGATTTGATAGAAACAGAAGCAATAAAAGACGTCTTTGGCGATACATCAGCAAAAATACCAGTGAGCTCCATTAAATCACAAATAGGCGAGACATTCAGCGCTTCAGGGGCTATGCAAATGGCAGCAGGCGTTGGATCGCTTGAAAAGCAATTTATACCGGCAACGCTTAATTATAAAGAAAAAGACGCTGAATGCGATTTGGATTATGTGCCAAATTCGTCCAGGAATGCAAAGCTTTCAAATATTTTACTTAGTTGTTTCGGGCCCAGTGGGGTCAGTAATTGTGTCATACTTTCAAAGGTCAATTAGATGACGCAAGAATTTAAAGATAAAGTTGCGATAGTAACAGGTGCTTCAAGAGGCATAGGCCGCGCCATCGCGCTTGAATTGGCAAAAGAGGGCGCAAAGGTAGCCTTTACATATCAAAAAAATGACGAACAGGCTAAAAGTCTTTTAAGAGAATTAGAGGAAGTGGGCAGTGTGGGCTTGAGTTTTAAAGGCGATGTCCGTAATCTTGACCTGGCAAAGGAGTCCGTTGAGCAGGTCAGGTCGTTCTTCGGCTCTCTGGATTTTTTAGTAAACAATGCCGGCATAACGCGCGACAAGGCCCTTATGAATATGGATAAAGAAGATTGGCAGGATGTTATTGATACAAATCTTAATGGTTATTTTAATATGGCGCGTTCATGCATTGTCACATTTCTTAAGCAAAAAAGCGGCGGTATAGTGAATATTTCATCAGTTAGCGGCATATCAGGCATTGCCAGGCAGACTAATTATTCGGCGTCAAAAGCAGGCATTATCGGCCTTACAAAGGCGCTGGCAAAGGAAGTAGCACCCTATAATATCAGGGTCAATTGTGTGGCGCCTGGGTTTATTGATACGGATATGACTATTGGTATGAAAGAAGAGCTGAAAGAAAGCTTCAAAAAGACCATACCATTCGGCCGTTTTGGCTCTACCGAAGAGGTAGCAAAAGTAGTATCTTTTTTACTCAGTGAAAGATCAAATTACATAACCGGCCAGGTCTTAAAGGTTGACGGCGGCATGCACACAAGCTACTGAGGAACAATTAACCTATGGCAGATGTAAGAAGTGAAGTTCTTGGGATCGTCTCAATGGTCATAGAGAAAGAGATAAAAGACATTCCTTTGGACGCGCATCTTATTCAGGAAGTGGGCGCGGACTCCATGATGGCCCTTGAAATTTTAGCTGCGCTTGAGAAAAAATACCGTGTTATCATACCCGAAGATAAACTCAAGGAAATGACCACAGTAAATAAGATAATAGGTATGGTTGAATCAGCCCGAAAGAAAAAATGAGCGCTCAAAAACTCCCTCTTGAAATAGAGGATATTAAGAAGATAATTCCTCAGAGATTTCCTTTCCTTATGATAGACCGCGTCATTGAGGCAAGTCCTGAAAAGGTCGTAGCCATAAAGAACGTTTCAGTTAACGAATACTTCTTTGCCGGCCATTTCCCTGACTTAAAAGTCATGCCCGGAGTCCTTATGATAGAAACTATGGCACAGGCAGGCATTGTCCTCTATAAACAGAAATTCCAGAACGACAATCTGCTTTATTTAGTCTCAGTTAAATCTAGATTTTTTAATCCGGTCACACCAGGCGACCAGCTAAGAATTGAAGTAACTCCCATGAAGATGATGTCTAAAATGGGAATTTTTAATGCAGAGATCAAGGTTGGAGAAAAAAAGATAGCAGAGGCCGAGATAGCTTTCGGTTCTCAGGATGCTAAGAATTTATGATAGCCAAGCATAAAAATATCAACCCCAAGCGCCGCGTTGTTGTAACAGGCCTTGGGGTTGTTTCGTCTATAGGCATTGGTGTAGAAGAGTTCTGGAAAAACCTTATTGCCGGCAAGTCCGGCATTACTGAAATAGAGGCCTTTGATACAAGCGAATACCCAGTCCATAAGGGTGGAGAAGTCAAAAATTTCAAGCCCGAACAATTTATTGATAAAAGAAAGCTCAGTCATTTTGGCCGTGCTTCTCAATTAGCAATTGCAGCATCAAAATTAGCCATTGATGACGCAGATTTATTGCAAAAAGATATTGCGAAAGCTGGAGTGATTTTGGGTACAACAATGGGTGAGTCTCAGATTTTGGAAGAACTTGATAAAGTGTGGATAACCCATGGAGAGGATAATTTAACTCAAGGCTTGATTACTTCGTATTTGACTAATAATTTGTCCGTGAATACTGCGGTTGAATTAGGCGCAACGGGTTTTAACGCGGTTATGCCGACAGCCTGTTCTTCTGGGAATTATGCAATTGGTTATGGTTTCGATTTGATCAGGGCTGGTCATTCTGAGTTAACGTTTTGTGGTGGTTCAGATGCTTTTTCGAGGATTGCCTTTACTGGTTTTAACCGTCTTATGGCAATGGCACCTGATAAATGCCAGCCTTTTGATAAAAATAGAAAAGGAATGATGTTGGGAGAGGGAGCGGGGATTTTGATCCTTGAGTCTTTAGAACATGCTGAAAAGCGAAAAGCAAAGATATATGCGGAAGTTTTGGGATATGGTTTAAGTTGCGACGCACATCATATGACACAACCATCAGAAGAAGGCATAGTAAACTGTATGGAAAAAGCCATTAAAGAGGCAGGTATTTCAAAAGAGGATGTTGATTACATCAGTGCTCATGGCACTGGTACTCCTCAAAATGACAAGATTGAATGTTCAGCAATCATGAAAGTTTTTGGTAAAATGTATAATGATATTCTCTGTAGTTCCATAAAATCTATGTTGGGCCATACAATGGGTGCAGCATCCGCAATAGAAGCGATTTCCTGTTGTATTGCTATAAGAGAAAAGGTCGTACCGCCAACTATAAATTACGATACGTTAGATGAAGAGTGTGATTTAAACTTTGTACCAAACAAAGCAAAAAAAATGAATATGAAAGTAGCCTTAAATAATTCAAGTGCTTTTGGGGGCAACAATGCCTGCACTATTTTTAAAACAACAAAATGAAAATTAAAAAAAATAATAGCAAAAGAGTTGTTGTTACGGGAATCGGCCCACTTTCTTCTATTGGAGTTGGAAAAATTGATTTTTGGAATTCAATCCTTGCCAAAAAGACTATTATTTCAAAAGAGGAATACAGAATTGATGGTGATGTTTGGGATGAGTTTCTATTTCATAAAGTAAATAAATTTGATATTAATAGTTTTGGGATTGATAAAGCTGTTTTGAATGAGATATCAGTTTGGAAAGAAAATGAAGAAGTTGTAGACTTATTTTATTTAATGGCCGCTGCTAAGTTAGCTTTAGATGATAGCGGTTTTATATTTGACCGCGAAAAAAATGACATATCTTTAGTACTTGCACATGAAAATCCAGGATTAGATCAGTTTGCAGAGAAGGCTTTTTCAATTTCTTATGAAATTTTAAAAAGAAAAAATTTAACTAAAATGGAATTTTTTAAACAAGCCTATGCTGCTTCTTTTAAGAGTGTCTATGAT